>Ga0210403_10000410_pt1 | contig 45623 bp, 35 predicted proteins | sample IncBWC19MmetaG_FD_150863 | JGI IMG/M metagenome (GOLD analysis project Ga0210403, IMG submission 150863) | Forest soil microbial communities from Barre Woods Harvard Forest LTER site, Petersham, Massachusetts, United States - Inc-BW-C-19-M | ecosystem: Environmental > Terrestrial > Soil >...
AAGATTTACCGGATTTCAGTGGCGAATTGACACGTGCAAGTCGGGAACGCCCTGCGAACGCTCGATTGTTAAAGAATATTAATGCTGGAAGGACACGGCCTGCGTTAACGTCCAGAGGGTATGCAACCAGCACAGCTTGATCTGGAAAAGGGTTCGGTGTCGAACGGGACCAATCTTGTGACCCGGCTCAACGGGAAGCTAAGTCTTGAGACCGTTCATAACTTCATGCAGACCCTGCGGCCGGAGCCTGCGGCGCACTTGGTGCTCGATATGAGCGGGGTATCGTTTCTGGATTCCGCGGGAGTGGGAGCTCTAGTGTCGTTGTTCGTGCACCGACGGAACCTTGGGAAATCGTTCGCCATCGCTGGACTGACGCAGCAGGGGACGGCGGTGCTGCAGGTTGCCGGGCTAACCAGATTGCTTCCGAACTTTCCAACGGTCGAAGCGGCGCTCGAAGCAAAGAATTAGTCGCGTCGCGTGTCTAGCGAAGGCTTCAGCCTATCCTTCCTCTTGGTGCGCCTTCGGAGCGTGGCGCCTGCTTTGCGGAATCTCGCCTCGTATTTTCAAGCTTGGCGCAGGATGCGCATGAGTTCGGCGGCGGCGTGGGGCAGGCGGGCGCCGCGCCGCGAGACTAGATAGACGTGACGCGGCATGTTCAGTTGCCGCACTTTTACTTCTTTCATCCAGCCGTGCTCGATCTCCCACTGGACGCACATGCGCGGGACGATGGCGACGCCCATGCCCATTTGCACGAAGCGCTTGATGCTTTCGATGGTAGGCATTTCGATGGGCATTTTTAGCTCGGTGCGGTTTCTCGAGAAGAGCTCGATGACGCGGCGGCGATAAGGGGATTCGACGCTGTGGGCTATGAAGTCTTCGTTGCCGAGGTCGGCGACGTCGACTTCGCGCTTCTTGGCGAGGGCGTGTTTTGGCGGAACTACCAGGGTGAGTTCGTCTTTTAGGATTTCTGTGGCTTGGAGCTCGGGCTCCTGTGGAACGTAGGAGACGGCCCCGACGTCGAGCCGGTAATTGAGGACTTCGCGGGGGATGTCGCGGGAGAACATACGATGGACGCGGACCAGGACGCCGGGATGAAGCTGGCGAAAGGTGGCCAGGGCGGCCAGAAGGGCGTGAATGGAGCTTTCGTTGACGCCCAGGGAGAGCTCGCCGCGGGTGAGGCCTTCGAGCTCGCTAAGTCCTTTTTTTACTTCGTCGCGGAGATTGATCAGGCGCTCGGCGTAGTCTTTGAGAAGGGTTCCCGCATCGGTCATACGGACCGGGCGGGCGCCGCGGACAAAGAGCGGCTGGCCCAGGCCGACCTCGAGTTTGCGGATCGTCAGGCTTACGGCGGGCTGGGTGCGGTAGAGGCGCTCGGCGGCGCGGGAGAAGCTGCCTTCCTTAGCAACCATCAGAAATACCTGGAGTTCGCCGAGATCCATGGTCTTTGCCTTCCTGGGCAGTATAAGCCATGATTATCAAAAGCAGAACAAAGATAAATTTGACCGTGAGCGCCTCATCTGTCTTACTACTAGCTGGGGGTACTCCATGGACTCCGTACGCATCTTCGACACCACGTTGCGCGACGGCGAACAATCGCCGGGCTTCTCCATGAACACCGAGGAAAAGATCCGCATGGCGCGGCAGCTTGCGGCCCTCGGAGTGGACGTTATTGAGGCTGGATTTCCTATTTCTTCGCGGGGTGATCTGGAGGCCGTGCGACAGGTGGCGCGGGAAGTTCAGAACGTTCCTATCGCTGCTTTGGCGCGCGCCAAGAAGGACGATGTGAATGCGGCCATCGAAGCGCTGGAGCCGGCGGCGGCGCCGCGGTTGCACATTTTTCTTGCGACATCGGATCTACATCTTCGCGTGAAGCTGAACATGACGCGCGAGCACGCGCTCGAAGCCATTCGATCGATGATCCGCTTGGGGCGGCAGAGCGTTGGAGAAGTGGAGTTTTCGGCGGAAGACGCCGGGCGCACCGACATCGGATTTTTGTGCCAGGTTTGCCAGGTGGCGGTGGATGCGGGCGCAACAATTTTGAATCTCCCGGACACGGTGGGTTATGCGGTGCCGGATGAGTATGGCGCGATGTTCGAGCAAGTGCGCGAGCATCTCGGCGATCCCCAGGGCGTCACCTTGAGCGCGCATTGCCATGACGATTTGGGGTTGGCGGTGGCCAACTCGCTGGCGGCGGTTCGCGCGGGAGTACGGCAGATTGAGTGCACCATCAACGGAATCGGCGAACGGGCGGGGAATGCGGCCCTGGAAGAGATTGCCGTAGCGCTGGCCGTGCGCAAGGAAAGTTTTGGCGTGACCACGGGGATAAAGTTGCAGGAGCTGTTCCGGTCGAGCCGCATGCTTTCCGAGATTACCGGGGCTGTGGTGGCGCCCAACAAGGCGGTTGTGGGCGCGAACGCTTTCGCGCATGAAGCGGGGATTCACCAGGACGGAATTATCAAGAATCCTTTGACCTACGAGATCATTTCGCCGGAGACCGTGGGAGTGCCTGCGCGGTCGTTTGTGCTTGGGAAACATTCCGGGCGCAATGCGCTGAAGGTGAGCTTGCGAAACCTTGGCTATGAGCCGAGCGATGAGGAATTGGGGGAGTGCTACCGACGCGTGACGGCGCTGGCGGATGTAGCGAAGCAGGTGCGCCCGCGGGACCTGGTGGCTATCGCGCATGAAGTGATGCGGCGTCGCCCCACGGCGGTCGCTGCGGAAGCGACTTCAGCGGCCTAGTTGCCGAAGGACCAGGCTGGGCTTGGAGCGCTTTGCAGTAATTGGGGACCCAGATGAAAAAGACCATTGTTCTTCTGCCAGGAGACGGCATCGGGCCGGAAGTTACCTGCGCCGCGGCAACCGTACTGCGCGAGTGTGCACACGAATTCAGCCACGAGTTTGATCTGCACGAATTTCCAATCGGTGGCGCGGCTATCGATCGGGCGGGCACGCCGCTTCCCAATGAAACGCTGGATGCTTGCCGCAAAGCGGACGCGGTTTTTCTAGGGGCTGTTGGAGGCGCAAAGTGGGATTCGCTGCCCGTGGGGAAGCGGCCGGAGAGCGGATTGCTTGGTTTGCGCAAAGGGCTCGGTCTTTATGTCAACGTGCGTCCGGTCAAACTGCTGGAACCGTTGCGCGGAATTTCTCCGCTGAAGCCGGAGCGCTTGGGCGATCTGGATATTGAGATTGTGCGCGAGCTTGCTGGAGGGATGTACTTCGGCGAGCGGGGCAACGTTTCCGAAAATGGCGTTGAGCGCGCTTGGGACACGGAATCCTATTCGACGCCGGAGATCGAACGGATCGCGACGTTTGCGTATGCGCGGGCCGAGAATCGCTCGCGGCGGCTGTGCTCGGTGGACAAGGCCAACGTTTTGATGAGTTCCGCGCTCTGGCGGCGCACCGTCGTGGCCATGAGCGCTGTCTACGCTTCGGTGAAACTCGAACACATGTATGTGGATAACGCGGCGATGCAACTCACGCTGAAGCCTTCGCAGTTTGACGTGCTGCTCGCCAGCAACATGTTCGGGGACATTTTAAGCGATGCGGCCGCGGCGCTGGTGGGCTCGATCGGATTGATTCCTTCGGCCAGCTTTGGGACCGGCGCGCCGCTCTTCGAGCCGATTCACGGCTCCGCGCCATCGCTTGTGGGCACGGATTCCGCCAATCCGGTTGGATCGATCCTTAGCGCGACCTTGATGCTGCGCGATGCGTTTGGACTTTCGCTCGAAGCGGATTGGGTCGAGCAGTCGCTGCATCGCGTTCTCACGGGCGGGTACCGCACGGCAGATATCGCCCAACCCGGCGCGAGCACCATCGGCGGATCTGTGTTCACGGAGATGCTGCGTGAAGAGATGCAGCGCACGCTGGAGCACGCCGAGCGCTATGGCTGGGGTGTATAGCGTCGTTGGCCTTCCAGGTCCAAGTTCTGCATTCCGCAGAAGTACGGTCAGGCGGCAGCGACCGAGGTTCAGCCTCTGAAGCTGCTGCGGGGCTGTGGTGCACAGCAGACGTTAGCCGCACGCAGGTTGTTCCCCGATATACCAGGTAGCATCAAAGCGGTCCTTGCGATTCCTCCGTCCCGGAACTTGGAATTCTTGACATCCTTCCCTCCCTGACTTTCCAGATGAGCAGTGCTACGGGAATCCAAGGTTGCCCCGCAACCCCCGGAGCATCGCCTGACCATCGGTCGATGGCTAAGCTCGTGAATTCGGGTAACACCCGAGAGGTCGGGATGTCGCAAGCCGGCGAACTGCAAAGCCGGCGCTCGCCTTGCGATAAGCCGCTGAGGATGCTACTTTTACACTTCCCTAGGCAGCCGACGCCTGCTCCGGTCGGGGACCAACACGGGTGTGGGCGCGGGCGCCAGTTTGGCATTCGATCCTGAATGAAATGATTTAGGGTGCGAATACTATTCATACTTTCAGAGCAGATTTGCGTGACCTTTTCAGAGCGGCCTGGCAGTGGCCGGTTGTTTCCAATGGCAATGGCTGACCCAGCGACCAACTCGAAGCCCGGGAACGGCGATAGGCCGGTGTGCCCGGCGACCTATTGGCGCGTCGAAGGCTCTTTGCTGGAGCTGGGGGCTTTGCGTCCGGTGGGGTTTTTTACGTGGAACGCGCAGAGTTTTGCCGAGCGCTGGGCGCGACGCGCCGGAATGGCCTGGATGACCGTGACCCGGCCCATCGATTATGCGGTAAACCGGACGTTTGCCACGAGGCTGCTGCACACGCTGCTGCGGGGCGTTAGCCGCGACCGCCTCGATCTTCTCGGCGAAGAGTATTTCCACTATGTGCTGAAGCCCCAGCTTCGCCGCGAAGCGGTCGAGAAATTGCTCGGCGCGGGGCAGAACGGCGAGCGCATTGTGCTGGTCGGCCAATTGCTCGACCATATTTTGCGGCCGCTCGCCGAGCATCTCGGCGTCGAAGCGTTTCTTTCCAACCGCTTGGAGTTTCGCAACGCGCACGCTACCGGGCGCCTGCTCGATCCCATCGTGCGGCCGCGCGGGCCGCTTGCCTGGCTGACCAGCGGCGCCACCGACGGGCGCATTTCGCAGGAGAGATTGCTGCGGCAGCTGGGCTGGAAAGGAGACCCCGGGCAGCTCGAAAGCGCGCTGCAAACGGCGGTGCGTCCCGCGCCTGCTGGGAGCAAGTCCGTGGCGTTGTTCGGCGAGGGGGCCCGCCATGGCCCGTTGGCGGTACGTGAAACGCTTGCGAACCGGCACATTCTGTTGATTGGCGTCACCGGATTTATTGGCAAAGTTTGGCTGGTCGATCTGCTGGAAAATGTGCCGAAGATTGCCAAGATTACGCTGCTGATTCGCAGAAACCGGACCACCTCGGCGCAGAGGCGCTTTCAAAAAATTATCGAGGAATCGCCGGCGTTCGATACGCTAGAGGAGAAATACGGGCGCAAATTGGGCGCGCTGCTGGAGGAGAAAGTTGAGGTCGTCGAAGGCGATGTGGGCTTGCCGGGACTGGGCTTGGACGAGAAGACCGAAGCTCGATTGAGAAAGTCGCTCGATTTGGTGGTGAACAGCGCGGGGCTGACGGATTTCAACCCGGATTTGCGCGACGCGCTTTCTTCCAATGTGGATTCGACGCTGCATCTGCTCGATTTCCTGCGCAAATGCGACCACGCCGGGTTAATGCATCTTTCGACCTGCTATGTCGTGGGCATGCGCGACGGGCGAGTGACGGAAGAATTCGAGGACAACTACAATCCTGCGCGCGATGCGGCGTTCAATGCAGAGAAGGAGATCGCTTCGTTGCGCGAAACGATCCGGCGCGTCGAAGAGCGCGCGGAAAGCCCGGAACTCACGAAAGCGCTTCGGCGGCAGGCGCTTGGGCGGGGAGGCGATCCGTCGATTGTGCCCGCGACGGAGCTGGACGGCGTGTTGAAGCGGAACCGGCTCCGCTGGGCGCGCAACCGGCTGGTGCGCATCGGCTTGCGCCGCGCGCAGCATTTGGGCTGGCCGAATACCTACACGTTTACGAAAAGTCTTGGCGAGTCCATGCTGGCGCGCAGCAGCGGCGAGTTGCCCATTGCCATTGTGCGGCCTTCGATCGTCGAGAGTTCGGAGCGTTCCCCGTTCACAGGCTGGAACGAAGGAATCAACACTTCGGGTCCGCTGTCGTATTTGCTGGGAACCAATTTCAGGCAACTGCCTTCGAATGAGCGCAAATGCCTCGATGTGATCCCCGTGGATATGGTTTGCCGTGGCATGACGCTGATCGCGGCGGCGGTGATTTCGCGGCGGCATGCGGGGATGTATCAGCTGGCGACTTCGGCGATCAATCCGGTCAACATGGGCCGCAGCATTGAGCTAACCGGCCTGGCGCACCGGAAACACTACCGAACACAGCAGGGGATCGAACACTGGCTCAAGGTCAAATTCGAAACGATACCCGTTTCAAAGCAGCGCTACGAGCGCCTGTCCATTCCGATGCAGAAGGCGGTCATTTCCAGGATTAACCGTGCGGCGGTTTCCATGCACATGAAGAAGGCTCCGCTGGCGAAGCAGGAGCGCGAGCTGATCCGTGCCGAAAAACTGATTGAGCTGTATGAGCCGTTCATTCTTCACAATGAGCACGTGTTCGAATGCGAGAACGCCAGGCTCCTCTCCGCGGCGCTCTCTGCTGAAGAGAAGGCGATTTTCGATTTTGCTCCCGAATCGATCGACTGGTGGGATTACTGGATCAACGTGCACATTCCGGCGCTGCGCCGGTGGTGCTATCCCTTGATGGAGGGCCGCCCGCTCGAATCGCGCGCTCCCCGCGAGTTGGATTGGTCTCCTGAATATGCCCGGGCCGCTGTTGTCTCCAATTCTCGGGCGCCCTCGGACCCACTATGGCGATCTTCCTAACCGGCACGACCGGGTACTTGGGCAGCTACGTCGCCGCGGGACTGTTCACCGGACACCGCGACACGCTGAATCTTCTGGTTCGCGGGAAGAGCGAAGAAGAAGCGCGAGAGCGTTTGTGGACTTCGCTGCAGCTTCATTTCGGATTTCGCGAGTTTTACGAGTACCTCGAGTCGCGCGTGCGAGTCTTTCGCGGCGACTTGACGAGCGAGCGGTTCGGTCTTTCTGACGATGAATACCACGCGCTCGTGGATACGACTGATTCGATCATCCATTGTGCGGCCTCCTTGAACCGCAAATCGGAGAGGCAGTGCCTCAACGTCAACTTGCGTGGGGGCCTCGAGGTGATTCAGTTGGCGAGGCGGGCCCAGAATCGCAACGGTGTTCGCCGGTATTCCCATGTGTCCACGGTGGCCGTCGCCGGAAAACGGCGCAACGAAGTTGTCACCGAAGACGCAGCCATTGATTGGGAGCGCTCCGACTACGATCCCTACGCGCGAACGAAAAAATTCGGCGAGGACATGCTTCACCGGTTGCTTGCCGATGTGCCGCACACGGTTTTCCGGCCCGCGATTGTCTTAGGAGACAGTCGCCGTTCTGAGACATCGCAATTTGATATGGTCCGGGCGTTCGACGTGCTTGTTCGGATGCCTGTTCTTCCGCTGCGTCCCGGGGATAAAATCGATATCGTACCTGCGAATTACGTAAGCAAAGCCATCGTTACGATTCATCAGCAGGATGAACCGGCGCACGGCATTTATCATCTGTCATCCGGCCCGGGGTCAGAGACCTACAGGGAATTGACGGATGCGCTCGCGGAAGCCGGCGGGTGGCGGCGTCCCGCGTATTGGCCATGGATGGGCGGCACGTTTTCCGGTACCGTGAATCGACTTTCGAACCGGAAAGGTGCCGTGGCCCGCGGAGCATCGTTATTGAAAGTTTTCTGGCCTTATCTGGATTGGAATACGGTGTTCGACAATTCGCGGGTGGTGGCCGAGCTTGGGGAGGCACCGGCCAAATTTTCATCGTATGCGTTTCCGCTTCTGAAATTCAGCCGCGAGAACAAATTTCACTATCCGGCAAAGCCGTGGCCGCAGCTGGACACGGACACACCGGAGAAATCCGCTGCGGCCGGGGGCGCTCGCGCATGACGGACTTTCTTCTTGTTGCCTGGGTTAGTGCGCTGATTGAAGTCACCCGGCTCGGCTGGATGTTCGGGCTCGGGCGGCGCTGGACACCGGGCGAAAAACTGCGGCTGCTGTTTGCAGGTTACAACGGCACGCGAAACACCGGTTCGGACGTTCGCGTCCAGGAAATGCTGCGGCAGGTCCGGCACGTCCTCGGCGCGGAAAACGTTGCGTTCCGCGTGATGACGCAGAGTTTCGACCGTACGCGCGGCTATTTTGAGGGCACCCAGCAGGTTTATCTCCCGGATGTGTATCCGCCGTTTTTGTTTCGTGAGGTTCGGCAAAATCATGGCGTGATCGCGTGCGAAGGTTCGATGTTCAAGAGCAAGTTCGCCAATGCGCTGACGACCATGATGATCGGCTCGCTTGGTCTGGCTTCCGCGGAAAACAAACTTTCGCTCGGCTACGGCGGCGAAGCCGGGCACATGGATCGGCTCATTGAAAGGATGTGCGCGCGGTACGTGCACGATTCTCTCGTGATTACGCGCAATGAGGAATCGCAGAAGCTTCTCAGTTCGCTGGGCATTCCCACGGAGCTGGGAACCGATACCGCCTGGACGTTTGAGCCGCATCCGCCGGCCTATGGCCGCAAAGCTTTGCGTGAAGCCGGGTGGGACGAGAAGACTCCCGTCATGGTGCTCTGTCCGATTCATCCGTTCGTGTGGCCGGTCGAGGCTTCCATCGGGAAATACCTCGCGCGCCTCACTACCGGAGCGTATAAGGACAGCCAGTACCGCACGGTCTATTTTTTCCAGTCGGGATCGCGCGTCGAGACAAAATACCGGCATTATATTTCGAGCTTCACCAAGGCCCTGGCATCGTTTCGCGAGAGGCACCGCGTTTTTCCGATTCTCGTCGGGATGGAAAGGCTGGACGCAGTGGCTTGCCGCGATATCGCCGAAGCGCTGCCGGGCCTTCCGGTGTTTACTTCCGACGATTACGACATGTTCCAGATTGTTTCGATTCTTCGCAGCTCGACGTATATGGTTTCCTCGCGATATCACGGAATTGTGACCAGCATGCCGAGCCTGGTGGCTTCGGCGGGAGTCACGATGGACGAGCGCATACGGAATCTGATGCGCGAGCGCGGGCATCAACATCTCTTGTTGACCGTCGATGACCCCGATCTCGAGCCCAAGCTTATAAGGATGATGGACACGCTGGTGGCGGAGGCGGACGCGGTGCGCGTCGGGATTGGAAAAGCCGTGGTCCGAAATCTAAAGGTCATGGCGCGGATGGGTACTTTTCTGGAAGACGCCATGCGCAGCACGTATCCGGAATTCCCGCTGCGCTCCGGAGTTCTTTCCTGGGAAGATTATCTTCCGCCGTTGCATGACACTTTGCTCGAACTCGTCGAGCGCTACGACACGTGCGCCGCCACTCCGCAACCCTCTGTTACTGGAACTGTGTCGCGCTGATGTCCGTCTAGAGCCGCCATGCCGAATTTTCTCGAGGATATTGTCGCACAACTAAAGCGGGCCGATAGCCGGGTGGTGCTGCGCGAAATTCACGGAGAGGAGTTCGTCAGCGTTTCCGGAAGAGAATTGCTCGAGCAGGTGCAGCGTGTGCGCGCGCATCTGCGGGGCAAGGGACTGCAACCCGGGGAGCGGTGCGCGCTCCTCGCGGCAAACTCCGCTCGCTGGGTGGCCTTCAACCTCGCTTTGCTGGCGGAAGGCATTATCATCGTGCCGCTTTACGCGCGACAGGCGCCGGCCGAACTGGCCGCGATGATGAAGGATTGTGTGCCGCGGTTTCTGTTTGCGAGCGATCGAGCGCTCGGCGAGCCGGTGGCCAAGGCCTTGCCGCCGCAGTGGTCGATTGCGGGAAGGTTGATTCTTTTTGATGAAGTTCTCGAAGAAGTCGCATCGCCGGACGCGCCGCCCGAAGAGCCAAATCCTCGCGCGGACGCGGACCTGGTCACCATCATCTACACCTCCGGCACCTCGGGCGAGCCCAAGGGTGTTTGTCTGAACGTAGGCAACGTGACCCACATGCTTGGTTGCACGCGCGAGCGGCTCGATGTGCTGATGGGGGCCACGCACGAGCCCGACCGCGTCTTTCACTACGGGCCGTTCAGTTTCGCGGCATCGTGGATTTTCTTGCTTACGTGTCTTTCGCGGGAAAGTGTTCTAACCCTATCCACGGATCTAGCCAAGCTGGCGGACGAAATGCGGATCGCTTCGCCGCACTATTTCTTGAATGTGCCGACGCTGCTCGAACGGGTGCGCCGCGGCGTCGAAGAAGCAATGTCCAAGCGGGCCGCGCCCATCCGGTCGCTTTACGGAAAGGCGCGCGAAGCGTGGCTGCGGAAACACGTGGGCCGAGGGCGCGCCGCCGATGCTTTCTGGCTGGGTCTTGGTCGCAGATTTATTTTCAGCAAGATCAAGCAGCGCTTCGGACCGAATATTCGCGCGCTGATTTGCGGATCGGCGCCGCTCGCGCCGGAGACGCAGCAGTTTTTTCTCATGCTCGGCATTCCAGTCTTGCAAGCCTATGGCCTTACGGAAACTACTGCCATCTGCACGCTCGATGATCCGCGCGTTCCCGTCGAGCCAGGGTACGTGGGCACAGTGGTAAACGGCGTCGAGATGAAAGTCGGCGAAAACGAGGAGATTGTGGTCCGCGGCCCGAATATTTTTCCGGGCTACTGGAACCGCCCGGAAGAGACCGCGCGGGTGCTGGAAGATGGCTGGTTCCGCACCGGAGATCAGGGCGAAGTAAATGCTAGCGGCAATTGGCGCATCATTGGCCGGATCAAGAATCTTATTGTGCTTAACTCGGGCCACAACATTGCTCCCGAGCCGATCGAAGAGAAGCTGGCCCGGCTGCTTCCGAATGCGCAACACGTTGTTGTGGTCGGCAATGGACGCGGTTTTCTGTGCGCGCTGGTCACCGGCGCTGTCGCGTCTGCCGCGGTCGAGTCGGCGCTGGCTACCGTGAATGTTGAGCTTCCCCATTATCGTCAAATTCGCAATTTCGCGGTGCTCACAGAGAACCTTACGCCCGAAAGCGGACTTTTGACGGTGATGGGCAAACTGCGTCGGGAAGCCATTAGCGCGCGATTCGCAAAGGAAATCAGTGCGATGTACGCTGAGGCGCTTGAAAGCAAATCAGCCGCCGGGAGCCAGGCGTGAAGTCCTTCACCGGCAAGACGCTTCGCTGGGAATGGCGCGATGGCGCGATCGAGTTGACGCTCGATGGCGAGCCTGCCAATGAAATCGGGACCGCTATGCTCGAGGAGCTTGAACAATTTGTCGCCGCTTTTCCGGCGCTCATACCGGATACCGCCGTGTGCATCATGTCCAGCAATCGCCGGGCTGGTTTTTCCGCGGGCGCCGACCTCAGAGAGCTTTATCACCGCGCCGCGCAGCTTTCTCTCGAAGAGCGGCTTGCCGGTGTCCGGACATTTATTGAGCGTATCCATGCGGTATTCAATGCCATTGATGCCGCACCGTTCGTGACCATCGCAGCTGTCACGGGCGTCTGTTTTGGCGGAGGTTTTGAACTCGCGCTGACATGCGACATGATCATTGCTGACGCCATGGCGCGATTCGCCTTTCCGGAGCTGCGGCTCGGCCTGATCCCCGGATTCGGCGGAATCCCCCGCCTCAAGCGTGATGTCGGCAACGCTTTCGTGCGGGACTTGCTGCTCACCGGCCGAAGTGTCAACGCTGCTCGTGCTCAGGTGGCGGGGTTGGTCGCTCAACTCGCCGCGGAAGGCGAGACCTTAAGGGCGGCCCGCTCTGCGGCAATGCAAATCACGAAGTTCGATGCCGTCACCCGTGCCGCGGCCAAGAGATTCGTCAAGCCGGTTCCGCACGAAGATCTCGGCCGCGAAATCGATCTCTTCTGCGAACTCTTTGCGCGTCCCACGGTCATGGCGGCGCTGAAGAAATTCGTGGAATCCAGCGACGCCATGCCTTATCTCCCCTGATCTGCCCGTTTCAAAATCCAGCCTACCCATCTTTCCAGGCCAGGACCTAGCCAAATGGCAGATGTAGACACGCCTCCGTTTAGAGCATCTTGTTCAAGGAGGCCACAAAAAGATGTCTGCACAACTTATGGAACTTTCTAACGCACTGGCGCTAACCACAGAACTCGCGGCTCGCTCGACCGTCGCCGTGCATACAGAATCGCGTGGATCGTCGAGCGGCGTCGTTTGGCGCGCCGGTATTGTCGTCACGGCCGAGCACGCCCTGCGCCGCGACGAGGAGATTCAGGTGACGTTGCCGGACGGCCGCGTGGTCGGCGCTGAACTTGCGGGCCGCGATGCTTCGACCGACCTCGCCGTCCTGAAGTGCGCCGAAGCCACCGCAGGCACAGCGAAATTCGGCGCCGTGGAATCCTTGAAGCCCGGTCATCTCACCTTGATTGTCGGTCGCACTCGGGTAAGCGGTCCGGTCGCCGCCCTCGGCGTTGTCAGTCTCGTGGCAACCGAGCGCCGCTCGTGGACCGGCGTGTCGCTGACTCCCTACGTACGCCTGGACGTGGGCTTGCAGCCGACCGCAGTTGGAGGCGCGGTCGTGGACGCACAAGGAAACGTCCTCGGAATCGTGACGCCGCGCTTCGCGCGCTTTGGCGCGATGGTTATTCCACCCGTTCATATCAACCGCGTCGTGGATACTCTGCTAGAGAAGGGCCGCATCCCGCGCGGCTATCTGGGCATCGGGCTCCAGACGGTACGCTTGCCCGAGGCGCTTCGCCATTCGCTCGAAACCAAGGAAAAAACCGGCGTAATCATTCTTGAAGTCGAACCCGGAAGCCCGGCACAAAAAGCGGGAATGGTGATCGGCGACATTCTCGTTTCGCTGGCCGGCCAAAGCATCGCGCGCTTCGAAGACGTGCAGTCCCATCTGCAACCGGAAAACATCGGCAAAGCACTGACCGCAAAGATCGTGCGTGGTGGCGCGGCCCAGGAAGTGAGCGTCGCGGTGTCCGAGCGTCCGCGCGGAGACAACTGACATGAGTATCCCTGGTTTCGGCGAAGTCGCAGAACAGCTTCGCCGCTCCACGGTGCTCATCGAGGCTGGCGACCGCGCGAGCGGCTCAGGCGTCATTTGGGGCGGAGATGGACTGATCGTTACCAACGCCCACGTGGCACGCGGCTCGCATGCCCGCGTACAACTCTGGGATGGTCGTGAACTCGCTGCCGGCATCACGTCGCGCGATCCGCAGCTGGACCTAGCTGCGCTTCGCATCAGCGCGAATGATTTGCCGCAAATTAGTACTGCGGATTCTTCTAAACTTCGGCCGGGGGAACTGGCCATCGCTATCGGCAACCCACTTGGTTTCCTGGGAGCGCTCACAACGGGAGTCATCCACGCGGTAGGACCGCTCGGCGGCATTGGTTCGCGGACCTGGGTGCAGGCAAACGTACGCCTCGCTCCGGGGAATTCGGGCGGCCCTCTAGCCGACGCGTGCGGCCGCGTGATTGGCATCAACACCATGGTCGCGGGCCGGCTGGCGCTGGCGATACCGAGCAACGCCGTCCAGCAATTCCTCTTTGCCGGTCCGCGTGCCGCCTGGCTCGGCGTGACGCTCGATCCCGTGCGCGTGCCGCGCGCGAATGCGCACACCTTCGGACTGCTCATTCTTGAAGTGGAACCGGGCAGTCCGGCGGCGCGTGCGTCGCTCTTGCCCGGCGACATTCTGCTCGGTGCGCAAGAGAATCCCTTCTATTCCACCAGGGACTTGGCCCGTTCTCTCGAGCGCAGTGGCCCCCTGCGCCTGGAATTCCTGCGTGGCGACTATGAACGAGTTCGCCGCGTCGCAGTCGAGATTGGCGAACACCGTATAGAAAGGAGTTCGGTCGCCGCGTGATTCGCGTGTTTATCGTCGCTGCGTCCCCTCTTGCTCGTGGGGGACTCGAGAATCTGCTCGCTATGCGCGGCGTGTCGGTGGTTGGCAGGAGCGCGACCCTCGAATCCCTCTCGGAACAGATCGTGGATGTGGAACCGGACGTCGTCTTGGGGGATGCGTCGGGTGACAACGCAGAAGCTCTATTGGATGCTCTCCTCAGTTCGAATTTGGCCACCGAAACGGCCGTGCTCCTGTTGAGCGATCATCCCCGGCCCGGGTGGACTGCGGAAGCTCTGCGAGCCGGGGTTCGCGCGATCCTTCCTTCGGAAGTCTCCCCGGAGCAGTTGGCTGCCGCCCTCGAAGCCGCCATGGCCGGGCTGGTTGTAGTGCATCCGTCGGCAATCGCAGTAGCTCTGCCGGCGCCTTCGGCCGCCTTGTCCCCTCTCGCGGAGCTCGCAGAACCTCTCACGCCTCGCGAGCGGGAAGTACTCGAAATGCTTGCCAGCGGCCTTGTCAATAAGGAGATCGCCGCCAAACTTTCCATCTCTGAACACACCGTTAAGTTTCACGTCGCCTCCATCCTCGGCAAGCTGGGTGCAGCCACGCGCACCGAAGCGGTTTCCCTGGGGTTTCGCCGCGGCCTGGTGCTGCTTTGATTCGGGCTGTCTTGCGCGACTCCGGGGCGATGCCTAATCCGCCGAATCCGGCGCCACTTGGTTTTCTTTCTCCCCGCGAGGATGATAAATTGAGACTTCCATGCGCACACTGGAGCAAACCACTCAGGAAGTCCTGGATCTGGCCTCGAAGCACTTCCACGTGCCGGCGGGCTCGCTCGCCCCGGAAGACGATTTTTTCAAGAAGCTGGGCATTGATAGTCTCGAGACGCTCGAGATGCTGAGCCGCCTCGAAAATCATTTCGGCATTGAATTGCCCGACTATGAAGTGCAAGGTGTAAGCGACTTCCGCACGCTGGCCTCGAGGATTCAGTCCCGCCTGTAATGCTGGACCTTTCCCAATACCAATCCATCGGCGCGGCTCTCAAAGATGCGCTGGATCAATTCTCAAACGAAGTCTGCCTCATTGAATCCGACCGCGAGCGAGAAAAAGAGCGGCTCACTTACCGGGACTTCAAAGCGCGCGCCCACCCGCTCGCCAAGGCGCTCGAAGACGCGGGCTTCGGTGCGGGCGATCGCGCCAGCATCATCATGACCAATCAGTCCAAGTGGCTGATTTCCGCTTATGCAGTTTTTTATGCTGGCGGCGTGCTGGTTCCGCTGGACTACAAGCTCACGCCGGACGAGCAATGGCAATTGCTGAAGCATTCCGGCGCAAATGCTCTCGTCACTGAATATCCAATCTGGCGCCAATTGAGCGAGGCCCAAGGCCGTTCCACAACAACGAACGTGAAAACTGTCTTGGTGACCGAGGCGCCCAAGAGCTCCGAGCTCCGAGGCGCCACGCGATGGGAAGGGTTCACGGGGAGCGGAGAACCAGCCTTCGTACCGCGCACACGACAGGACCTGGCGGCGATCGTCTATTCTTCCGGCACTGGCGGCCGTCCCAAAGGCTGCCTGATGACGCACGAGAACTACCTCGAACAGTGCGTTGCGCTCACCTCCATTTATCCTTTTTCGCCGGGCGTTCGTTACCTCAGCATCCTGCCGACGAATCACGCCATTGACTTCATGGTGGGCTTCTTCGGGCCCTTCATTTGCGGAGCAACCGTCGTGCATTTGCGCACGTTGCGGCCGGAATATGTCCGCGAGGCGTTTTCAAAATATAAGATCACCTATGTCAGCCTGGTTCCACTCGTCCTGAAAAATTTGCAAAAAGGCTTGGAGGCACGCTTCGCCGAGCTTCCCGCCGGCAAACGCAAAATGTTTAACGCGTTAGTTGCCGTGAACAGGGCGCTCACGAAAAGCCGGCCGCGGCTCGGTCTCAGCCGCCGCTTGCTCAAAGAAGTTCACAATGCTTTCGGTGGCGAACTGCGTGCCATCATCGTTGGAGGTGCCTTCACCGAACCCCAGACGCTGCAATTCTTCTACGATCTCGGGATCCCGGTTGCCAACGGCTACGGCCTTACCGAGACCGTGGTTGCCGTCACCGTCAACGACCTCAATCCCTTCCGAGCTGACACCGTCGGTAAGCCCCTTCCCGGGATGGAGGTGCGCATCGTTCATCCGGCAGCCGACGGCATTGGCGAGGTGGCCGTTCGCGGCAAAACCATCATGTCCGGCTACCTCAACGAACCGGAGCTGACCGCCGAGACCATCATAGACGGATGGCTGATGACCGGCGATCTCGGCCGTTTTGATGCCGCCGGCCATTTGCAACTCTTCGGCCGTAAGAAAAACATGATCGTTACCGAGGAAGGCAAAAACATTTATCCGGAGGATATCGAGGCGGCCTTCGACGGTCTTCCCGTCAAGGAATTTTGCATCTTTGCCGCCAACTATATCTGGCCGCAACGCTCGATGGTCGGCGAGCAGCTGCTGCTTGCGCTCCATCAGGAGCCCGGCCAGACTTACACGGAAGAGCTCTGCCGAGATATTTCTGCGCGCAACGGCAAGCTTTTGAATTACAAGCGTATTCACGGCGTAGTTCTCTACGAAGAGGATTTTCCGCGCACCGCTTCGCTGAAGATAAAAAGAAACGCACTTCGCGAGCAGCTAGCGAAGCTCGACCGTGCCACGGCGGTTCTGCCCTTGTAATACCGTTGGGCGCGGGCGCTTCGTTTGAGAATATGGGACTTCCTTGAAGCAAAATTTTTTCGCTATCGTCAACCCCGCCGCCGGTGGCGGCCGCTCGGCCAAGCTCGCCGGGCCGGCGCTCGCTGGCCTTCGGGAGAAAGGGCTGAAGATCGATGTGCTGGCCTCGACGGGCCCGGGCCATGCCGTCGAGCTTGCCCGCGAGGCCTACCAGCAGGGATATCGCCGCTTTATCGCCGTCGGCGGCGACGGCACCGCACACGAAATCTTGAACGGAGTTTATGAGCGCGCTCGCGGCCAGGAGCGCATCGCACTGGGGTTTTTGCCCCTCGGCACGGGCAATTCGTTTCTGCGGGATTTTACAAAGGACGGCGCTCGGGCCGCTCTCGAAGCCCTGATCGAAGGTCGAAAGCGCGCGGTTGATCTGATTCGGCTGAGGCACGCCAAAGGCGAAATTTATTCATTCAATCTTCTCAGCCTGGGTTTCACGGCAGACGTTGGTTCTCTCACGAATCGCTATTTCAAACCCTTTGGCTATCTGGGCTATCTGCTGGGAGTCTTGGTGCGCGTCATTCAGTTGCGGAGGCGCGCTTTTCGCTTGCGCTGCGATCAGGATCAGGATTGGGACGAGAGCCGCTGTCTTTTTCTTTCCTTCAACAACAGCAAATTCACCGGTGGCACGATGCTTATTGCGCCTCAAGCCGATCCCACGGACGGCCTGATTGAGTTTGTCCGTTGGGGGCCGATCGGACGGATCGCCTTGCTGCGCATGCTTCCCAAACTGTACGACGGCACGCACATGGAGCACCCCTTGGCTTCGCGCCGGGCTGTGCGCCACATCGAATTCGGCGCGAAAGTTACCGAAGCTGTGCTGATCGACGGCGAAATTGCCGCTCTCGAGTGCGTGGCCCTCGACGTGATTCCTGCCGCCGTGGACATCTATATATGAAGCAGGGATTGCTGGCGCTGCGCAGCGCGTTTCTATGGATTCTGAGCGGCTTGCATTTTTTCGTGGTGGCGCCCTCGCTCGTCTTTCTGGGAATTTTTCTGGACCCGCACAAGCACGATTGGCTTCAGCGCAGCTTCTGTCGCCGGATTGTCTATCTCTCGGGAGCCCGCATGCACGTCGTTCGCTCTCCGGGTTTCGATCCCCAGCGCACCTGCTTCTTCATGGTCAATCACGTCAATCTATTTGATCCCTTCATGCTGTATTCCGCCATCCCGCAATACGTCCGCGGCTGGGAGCTGGAATCCCATTTCAAGATTCCGGCGTATGGATGGCTCATGAAGCGCTTTGGCAACGTCCCGGTTCCCGACGTTCGCCGTCCTTCCGATCTCAAGCGCATGTGGCGCCTCACGCAGAATGCTATCGATGGCGGGACCAGCCTCATCATTTTTCCGGAAGCAAAGCGCACCCGCGACGGCCACGTTAATGTCTTTGAGGAGGGTGGCTTCCGCGTCGCGCAACAGCTGGGCATCGCGATTGTGCCCGTGAGCCTGGTCGGTTCCAGCAAGCATCATCGCACCGGACATTGGATGCTTTGGCCTGCGACCGTCACCGTCCATTTTCATGACGTCATCGAGACCAAGGGAATGACAAAGAAAGATGTTCCCGGACTGTGCGAACGCGTACACCAAATCATCTCTGGCCCGGTCGAAGCCTCCTTGGAAGAGTCGCCTGAATAGAATTTGCAATGGCCGTGTTCGCACTTGCCGCAATCACCTGGCAGCAAACACCCCAGGGAGTTGAGGTCAAGAGGGAAGCTTGATTCCCGGAATAGTCCGCCCCGCTTTGGTTTCCTGCCAGGTGAACACGATGCGGTCAATCACCGTGATGGTGGAGACTACCGCGATCACCCAGAGCACCGCACCCATCCGGGTGGTAAGACCGCCAATGATCAGCAAAACCAGGCGCTCCGGCCGCTCCATGAAGCCGACTTTGCACTGGGGAATGAGCGATTCCGCGCGCGCCCGGGCGTAACTGACCATGACCGACCCCGCGGTCGCTACCGCCGCAAGCACGACGTAAGGCGTGCGCCCGCTCACCGAGTAATACACGAGCAAGCCCATGTACAGGGCCATGTCCGCGTAACGGTCGAGTGTCGAATCGTAAAAGGCACCAAATGCCGTGACGCGGTTTTGGCGCCGGGCCACTTGTCCATCCAAGATGTCGAGGAAGCCCGCGCAAAAAATGATCACCGCAGCAATCCGGAAATGTCCCAGCGCGAAATTTGCCGCCGCGACGAAATTCACAACCAATCCGAGAAACGTCAGAAAATTAGGATTGACGCCGGTGGCCGCCAAAACGCCGACGATCTTGTCGAGCAGCCACTTGCTTCCGGTTCCTATTGCGCCCGTAAAGGTAGCCATTCTTTTGCTACAACCAATCCAGAATTTGATTTTTTCTGCTTGCCAGCGAAATCGTACACTAGGGTTGCAGCACACCGCAAACGAGTGTGCCAAATTGGACTAAATTGTTTGCATGCCGAGCCGCTTTCTTCTTGACCCTCGCCGGCTCACAGCATACATTCACTTTACTTCTTTCGCACTGTGCGCGCGAATCTATGAACAAGGATCTCTCACGCCGCGGATTTTTATCTCAGGGACTAACAGGGATTTCGGCTGCCTGGATTTCGGCGCATTGGCCAGCCATGCTCTCGGCGGCCAGCCACGCGCGCCAGGCCGCGAAAGCCGCTTCGCCCGCCAAGTTTGAATTCCTTTCTCCCGAACAAGCTCGAGAGATCGACGCTATCGCGGCCCGCATCATTCCCACCACCGACACGCCGGGCGCTCACGAAGCGGGCGTAGTATTTTTCATCGACCGGGCTCTCGTCACTTTTGCAAAAGAAGATCAAAAGACCTATGCCCAGGGCTTGCCTGGGCTTGAGGCCCGAGTCCACGAAATGTTTCCGGGCATGGAGAAATTCTCTGCCGCTACACCCGAGCAGCAAGATCAGATCTTGCAATCCTTCGATGAACAGTCCTCCGGCGCGGCCGGACGCCCGTTCCGACGCCGCATGGCAACCCAATCGTTCTTCGAAACGGCACGCGTGCACACCATCATGGGATTTCTGATTGATCCCGACTCCGATAAACGAGGCAACCGCGATGGCGTCGGCTGGAAAGTGATCGGCCGCGAACCCGAACACATGTTCCAACCGCCCTTTGGCTATTACGACAAAGACTACCCGGGCTGGCAGCCGAATCCTCCCGACGTGGAAAAAACCAAGTCATGATGCCCGACGAGCCCAAATACAAAACAACCGACGAAGTCGATTTCGTCATCGTCGGTTCCGGTGCAGCCGGCGGCATCCTCGCCAAGGAACTGTCCGGCAACGGCTTCCGCGTCGTCGTTCTCGAACAAGGCCCGTACCTTACCGAGAAAGACTTCGTTCACGACGAAATCAAAGTCCTCAACCAAGATCTTTTGACCAATCATCGGGAGCTTCAGCCAACAACTTTTCGAAAAACGCCCCAAGACAAAGCCAAACCGCAGCGCGCCCTGGTCTACGGCCGCCTCGTCGGCGGCACGAGCACGCATTTCACGGCGAATTTTTGGCGCTTCCACGAAATCGATTTCACCGAGCGCAGCAAAGTTGGTCCGGTCGCCGGCTCCACTCTCGCCGATTGGCCCATAACCTACGCCGACCTCGAGCCCTACTACACCAAAGTCGAATGGGAGATCGGCGTCTCTGGCCTGGCCTACGCCAGCCCATTCGATCCGCCGCGTTCGAAGCCTTATCCCATGCCTCCACTCCCCGTGAAATCCAGCGGTGTAATTTTCGAACGTGCCGCGCGCAAGCTCGGCTGGCATCCATTTCCCGCGCCCATGGCCATACTTTCCGAGCCGCGCCCCGGACGCAGCGCTTGTGTCAATTGCGGCTTCTGTCTGGGGTTCGGTTGCGAAGTCGGCGCAAAATCCAGCTCCCTCGCCACCGCCATTCGCATGGCCGAAAAAACCGGCCGCTGCGAAATCCGCCCGAACTCGTACGTTCATCGCATCGAACTTGACGCCGCCGGCCGCGCCACCGGCGCCGTTTATTTCGACGCCAGGCGAAACGTCCAGCGCCAGAAAGCCAAAGCCGTCGTCGTCTGCGCGAACGGCGCGGAAACTCCGCGTCTGCTCCTGCTCTCCGCCAACAAGCAATTTCCCAATGGCCTCGCCAATAGCAGCGGCTATGTCGGCAAAAATTTGATGCTCAACAGCGGCGGCGTTACCACGGCTGTATTTGAAGAGCCGCTCAACGATTACAAAGGCTTCGCCGTCAGCCGCATCCTCCACGATTTTTACGAGTTGGACCCCGACAAAGTTGGCTTCCACGGCGGCGGCGGCCTGGACGCGCGTTTCGACATGACGCCGATAGGTTTCGCTCTAGGCAGCCTCCCTCCCGGTTCTCCCCGCTGGGGCAAGTCGTTCAAGGAAGTCTTGAGCCACAACTTCACGCGCACCTGCGAGATCTATGGCCACGGTACGTCGCTGCCGGTCGAGAATAACAGCTTCTCGCTCGATGCGGACCTGAAGGACGCCTGGGGCCTTCCCGCGCTTCGCCTCACGTACAAAGATCATCCCGATGACCTAAAGCTGTCGGCCTGGCTGAATGCCCGCTCGGCGGAACTCCTTGAGGCGGCGGGCGCGAAGAAGATGTGGGCGCCTCCGGTCCAGGAGCAGCAATTTGCCGTGCACCTGCTGGGCACCTGCCGCATGGGAAACGACCCAAAAACTTCCGTCATCAACTCCGACCATCAGACGCACGACGTGAAGAACCTTTTTCTCTGCGACGGCAGCAGCCTCGTCACTTCCGGCCGCGGCCAGCCCACCATGACCATCGAAGCGCTGGCCTTCCGCGCAGCCGACCGCATAACAGCTCTCGCCAAACGCGGCGATCTCCCCACCTAAGCCGCCTTCGCCTCGCCACTATTTCCGTGCGCGCAACCGGTAGCGGCTTTCTGATACACTTTTTCTCGAAGAATTAAAGCTAAGGGAGCTGTGGATGAGTTTCGACCGACGCAAAACAACATTTGTTCTTTGTGGATTGGCGCTAAGCACCGGCCTGGCAATCGCCGGCGCGAAAGCGCAATCCAGCCCCGCGCCGCAATCGTCCGCTCCCAAGCTGGCGGAAGAGCAGTTCAAAAACATCAAAGTCCTCAAAGGCGTCCCTGCCGATCAGATTTTTCCTTCCATGCAATTCATCACCGCCTCCCTCGGTGTGGAATGCGAGTACTGCCACGTCCGCGGCGACCGCGGCCTCGATTTCGAAAAGGACGACAAAAAGACGAAAGTCACCGCGCGCAAAATGATGGAGATGATGTTCGCCATCAACAAGGAGAATTTTGAAGGGCACCGCGACGTGACCTGCTATTCCTGCCATCGCGGCGCTGCCGATCCGGTGGCCACGCCCATCATCACCGACGAAGAACCCAAGCCCGAAGCGGAGCGCCCGAAAGCGCCCGGAGACGCGAAGCCTGTTTTCCCGCCCGCTGACCAGCTGCTCGATAAATATCTAGCCGCCATCGGCGGCCAAGCCGCTGTCGAAAAAGTCACCAGCCGCGTCGAAAAAGGGAAAATAAACGCCAACGGCCAGCAGCTTCCCATTGAAGTCTACGCAAAGGCCCCCGACAAGCGCATCTCCATCATGCATCTCCCCAACGGCGAGAGCATCACCGCCTTCGATGGCAAGCAGGGCTGGCTGAGCAACGCCGGCCACCCCCACATGATGACCGCCGCGGAGAACGACGCCGTGCGCATCGATTCCGACCTCTATTTCGCCGTGCATGTCAAAAATCTCTACAAGAAATTCACGGTCGTTCCCGGCGAAAAAATCGACGGTCACGACACCTATCTCGTGCTCGGCCGCAACGAAGGCCAACCCCCCTTGCGGCTCTACCTTGATCAGCAAACGGGCTTATTGCTTCGCCTGGTCCGCTACGCGGAAACCGCTCTCGGCCGCAACCCAACCCAAATCGACTACGGCGATTACCGCGACGCCGATGGCGTAAGAATCCCCTACCGCTGGACGCTAGCTCGCCCCGGCAACCGCTTCACCATTCAAATCGACCAGGTCCAGCAAAACGTGCCCGTCGAGGACGCCAGGTTCACCCCTCCTCCGCCTCCACCCCCGCCGCCGGACAAGAAGCCCGCCGGTCCATAAGCATTTGGGCCCAGGGGCCTGCCTGCTTCTCGCTGGCAGCGGGAATCGGCTTGCCTTCCTTTTCGTGCTCTGCTAACTTTTGCCCGACCTTCACAGGCGAATCGCTCTCTGAGCAACGGTAAGTCCTGTGAAACTTGAGGCTTCGGATAAAGCCTTCAGGACGTAACGTAGAGGTTCTCGCCTCATGCGTGTCCTGAGAAGCCGTCGCATTTATGCGACGGAGAAGTCACAGAAACGGATGTCCATGCCTGGCCACCAGCCGCTCACGCTCAAGCGAAGACTGACGGAATCAAATGGAGGACCCGCGCGTTTAACGGACCCTTTGCCGGAAACAATTTCCTCGCATTCGTCGTAATCCTAGGCAAGAATCCTCGAACGGACCCGGTATCAGCGGGGACGGCCCACAGCGTCCGCGAGGTGCTTCATGACCACCCTCTGGCAAGACCTTCGCTACGGTCTGCGTGTGCTGGCGAAATCCCCAGGCTTCGCTCTCGTCTCCATACTGACGCTTGCTCTCGGCATCGGCGCAAACACCGCGATCTTCACTATCGTGTACGGTGTCCTGCTCCGCCCGCTCCCGTTTCCGGAGCCGGATCGCATCGTCCAACTCGCGGAAAGCTACAAACAGCAAACCGATGAAATGAATCTTACGGCGCCTCAATGGAAGCGCCTGGAGGAATACGGAGAACGCTTCGAGCACATCGCCGGATACACCTCGGTCGGCTACAACCTTGCCGTGGGAACGGGAGCCGAGCACCTGCGCGGATTGCCAGTTTCCGCCTCGTACTTCCGTGTTCTCGGTATCCAGCCGGCCTTCGGTCGAGATTTCACTCCGGAAGACGACCGTGACGATGGGCAGCATGTCGTCATCATCAGTTACAGCCTGTGGGCCCGCCGCTTCGCGGCCGATCCCGCACGGATCGGCCAGAAAATTCTTCTCAATGGTGAGCCCTTTACGCTCATCGGCGTCATGCCGCGCGGTTTCTCGCCCGTGGCTGCCGCAACAGATCTCCCCAACAGCGGAGCGGCGGATCTTTGGACTCCGCTTGCTCTGGTAGCCAAGACGGCTGGGAGCGGTTCGAACATCGGTGTGCTTGCGCGCCTGAAAACAGGCGTCACTTCTTCGCAGTTGCAAGCCCAGATGAACATCGTCACGCAAGACTTCCGGCGAGAGTATCCAGGCGAAATCGGCAAAGAACTGGTCATCAGCTTCTGGCCTTACCAAAAAATGATTGGCGCTGAAGTCCGTCCCTACCTTTTGGTTCTGCTCGGCGCCATCGGTTTTGTCCTTTTGATTGCCTGCGCCAACGTAGCTAATTTGTTTCTTGCGCGCGGCGGATTGCGCGGGCGCGAAATCGCCGTTCGCATCGCCATGGGCGCTTCCCGCAGGCGGCTGTTCCAGCAATTGCTGACCGAAAGTATGCTCATCGCGTTTGCCGGCGGCGCGGTTGGCCTTCTGGTGGCTTACCTGGGGCTGGGCTCGCTGCTCGCCGCCGCGCCCGTCGACTTGCCGCGTGCTTCCGATGTCCATCTGGACGGCGGGGTTTTCGCATTCACGTTCCTCGTTTCGCTCCTGACGGGTGTTCTCTTCGGCCTCGCTCCAGCTCTGGAAGCCAGCAGAACCGGAATCAACGAAGCCCTCAAACAAGGTGCTGGCCGCGCCAGCGCGGCCCGTGGCCATGCGCTGCTACGCAAGGTGCTCATCGTCGGGGAATTCGCGATTTCTCTTGTGCTGCTCACCGGCGCGGGTCTGATGATCGCCACATTTTCAAAGCTCCTTCACAGCGATCCCGGTTTCAATCCTCAGCGCATCCTTTCTGTCCAGTTCTGGCTGATCGGCTCGAAATACGATTCCACCGCGCAGATGGAAAGCTTCAACCGCGCTGTCGTTCAGCGTCTGGAAGCGCTGCCTGGCGTGGATGCCGCCGCCGTTATCGCGGCCGGCTTGCCGCTCGAGCGCGGCGGTAACAACGGCGTCCGCATGCCCGATGCCCCGGACTGGTATAGCGTCGACTACCGGGAAATTACTCCCGGCTTTTTCCGCGCGATGGGAATTCCCCTCGATCAGGGCCGCGTATTCTCTGAGGCGGATTCCGAAACGGCCAACAGAGTAGTGATCGTCAACCAGGCTTTTGTCCGCGAACACTTCCCGAGCCGCAGCCCAGTGGGCGAGCACATTCTTCTCGGCAAAATCTCCTGCGAAATCGTCGGCGTGGTTGGTGATGTGAAGTCTTACCTCGACCAGCCCGCACCTCCCGCGACATTCATCCCTGCGGCACAAGCTTCTTACGCCACGTCGGCGCTCTTCGAAGGCTGGTTTCCACGGAGCATCATCCTTCGCGCCAAGGTCGACCCTTTGAGCCTCAGCCGCGCAGTGCGCGACGCGGTGGCCGCGGTCGATCCAATCGTCCCGACAGGTTCCATGCGCTCCATGGACCAGGTTCTCGCCGGTTCGCTGGCCCTGCGCAATTTCATGATGTTTCTGCTCAGCCTGTTCGCCGCGCTGGCCCTCATCCTAGCCACCGTGGGGATCTACGGAGTCATCTCCTATGCCGTCTCGCAGCGCACCCGCGAAATCGGCGTGCGCATGGCGCTTGGAGCACACCCGGGCGATGTGCTGCGGCTAATCTTGGGAGAGGGTTTGACGCTTGTCCTTGCTGGCGCCGCGCTGGGGACGGTCTTTGCGCTGATCGCCACAAGATTCATTTCGACAATGATCTACGGTGTGAGTGCCACAGACCCGCTCATCTTCCTTTCCGTCATCATGCTTCTTGTTATCGTGTCCCTGGCGGCGTGTTACCTTCCCGCTCGGCGCGCCATGCGCGTGGATCCGATGGTTGCCCTGCGGTGCGAATAAACAGGAACACGGGATGGTGGCGGAGAGAATTTACTTTTTCTCCGTGGGCCCGCGGGTCCGCCGCCTCCGGGGCTTGGCTCGACTCTCAACAGTTCGATCTTTTTTCATGCATCCGATCAGACGAAGATCAATTTGAATTCGTCAGAGATTGCAGTGCGGAAATCGCGTCAGGATCGCCAGGGCTGAGTTGAAGAACTCGCTCGTACAGCCTGATAGCGAGGTCCGGCCTGCCGCTTTTTTGATAAACCGCCGCCAGATTGAATAGCGGCGTCGGATCGCTGGGATTAATCTTTGCGGCCTGATCGAATTGCCGAACGGCAGCCTCTGCATCTCCAGTGCTGAAAAGCAGAACACCTAAATCGCAGTATGCGTCGTCGTTGTCCGGAGCAAGAGAAATGGCGCGTTGAAATTGCTCTTTGGCAGCGTCTATCTCGCCAAGTGCCTGAAGCGCAGTGCCATAGTTCGTGACGGTTTTCACGTCATCGGGCTTGAGCTGAAGCGCCTTCTGAAACATTTGGGCAGCCTCTTTCGCCCTTCCCAGGTTTAGGTCTACATTTCCAAGACCGGCAAGCGCGGGTTCGTAGTGCGGCTCCAAAACGACGGCCTTCTTGTATTCACCGCCCGCTTGAGCGAAATCTCTGCGCTCTTCGAAGACGGCACCCAGATCGTAATGCAGCTTCACACTGCGCGGAGTAGCCTCGAGAGAATGCCCGTAAAGACGCGCCGCGTCCGACCAGTCCGAGATTCGTGTCTCCAGTCGATAGACGCCCCACAACACCCATACCGCGGTTAATCCGAGAACGAACGGCCGCAAGCGAACCTGCGACTCTCGGCCGATAACGACAACCAGCAAGGCCAGGCCTACCGATGCTACATAGGTATAGCGCTCGGCCATGCCCTGATAGATGAACACGATGCCGCAGAACGGCAACAGGCCGATTCCCATCCATGCAAAACCAAATTTTAATCTTGGAATCTTTCGTTGCACAACAATCAATACAGCACAGGCAAGAGCCAGAAACAGCCATGCCGCAAGCGCACGTCCGGACCATCCTGGCAGCGGTGTGTCAGTCGATCGTTCCACGCTCATGTGGATGGGTAGAACCATCCAGCCGAGATACTTCCAGAAAAACAGCCCAAAGGAAGCTATTGTCCCTTTTGCGGTGACTCCGGTTGCGCCTGCCGCACGCCTTAACCGAAAGTAAAGCAGAATCGTCACGACGGACACGCCGAAGAGCATCGTGGCTGCTCTAGTCTTGCTTTTGTGCTTTCGAATGATGAGTAGCAGCGTGAAAGCAACAATCAGCACACTCTCTTCATGGGAAAACAATGCACAAAAAGCGGCTAGACAATAGCCAGCAAGATATTTCACCGCAGGACGGGACAGATACCGTTCTGCAAGCAACATCCCCAGCAACAGGAAACAGGCCGCCAAGCAGTACGGACGGCCGGAGATCCACGCAACCGCTTCCGAGTTAATGGGAAGACACATCCAAAGGAGCGATGTAAGTGCCGAAGATAGAGAGGACATGGCCAGCTGCCGCAAGAGCAGAAAAAGAAACAGGCCACTCAACCAATGCAACAGTACATTCGTCAGATGAAATGCCGCCGGGTTCAGTCCCCAAAGCTTCTCGTCGATGGCCAAGCTCAGCCAGAACAGAGGACGGTAGAACAACCCTCCGCTCCCGCGAAGGTCTGAGACAAACGATACCGGAGATCGAAAATATTCGAGGCTCCCGGTTAGAGAAGCGAGAGACGGGTTCTGTACGATCTGCGGTGCATCGTCATAGGACGCAAAACCTGCCGTAACGGCTTGTGCATAGAGCAGAGTTGTCCAAAGAACACTGGCCAAGACATAGGCCGCGATCGGATGACAGCGGCACCATTGGGCCATGCGCGTATAGAATCTTGTATTCATGATCTGTTCCGTTGAATAAACCTTCCGTGGTTCAGCGTTTACTTGCCGGCGCGGTTCGATTCAAGAGACCTGTGAGAGCGACGAAGGCGGTCCCGCCCACGCGACAAGCTGGAACGATGCCTACAGTGATATTTGCGCTAGGACCCGCGAGCGCCCGGCTCTGCATGGCTGGCCTTTTCGATAGTTCCTTTGTTTGTTGTTGCTGCCGTGGGGCCCGCAGTGCCCGAGAAACTTTCTACCGAGCGTGCAACGCAGCTTCTTCGATCACGGCTGCAACCTCTTTCGGCCGGGAGACGTAGACCGAATGACTGGCGCCTGCGATTTCAACCTTGTGGCTGTTGGCTCGCGTGGCATACCAGCGTTCTAGGTCAGGGTTGATGGTTCGGTCTGCTCCCGCTACCAACATCCAGCTCGGTTTGCTTCTCCACGCAGGCGTGGTGATGACGGCTTTGAAATTGTCAGCGGCATTCGGCACCTGCGATCGCGCCATGAAAGCGGCCTGCTCGGCAGACAGGTCCGCTGCGAAGTACTCATGAAACTGCGCGGGGTCGAGGTACGTGAAACCGTCTGCCGTCTTCTTTATCGCACCAGACTTGCTGAGGTCACTCGGGAAGCGCTTTCCGTCGTCAGCTTCATTCTCTCCGGCGTCTGGCATGTGGGCCGCAACGTACACCAGTCCGGCAACCAACGGATCCGTCCCCGCTTCCGTAATGACGGCTCCTCCATAGCTGTGAGCGACAAGAATGCACGGTCCATTTTGTTGCGCAAGAACACGCTTCGTGGCCGCCACATCTTCCTTAAAGGACGTCTCCGGCTCTTGGACGATGCTGACGTTGTAGCCATCCTTGATCAGAATGTCGTGAACGCCCTTCCAGCCAGAACCATCTGCCCAGGCACCGTGAACCAAAACAATATTCCGAACGCGATGCTCTTCGGTCTGCGCTGAAGGCGCACAGCAGGTCAACAACAAAAATATGATGCAGAGGAGTTGAGACATTTCCAGGAAGCGGGACAACCGCCGGATTTTTTTCAAGTCCACAATCGCGTTCTGAAACAGCGACGCATCGAAGCACATCTCAGTGTCAGGCTCCGTAGAGTCTCGCGCGAATTCAGCTACCCAAGTCTTCATCGTTCAGTCCGTTTCTTCGTCATACCTGGTTCGGTATACGAGTTGTTACGTGGTTTTGCGTCCGCGTGCGGGCGAGGTAAAAAATGTGCTGTGACCCGAGGGACGATCCGGTAGTCCGCGCGATAGACCAAATTGTGCAGATCGCTGGAGGCGATGGCCCGCAGTACGGATAGCTGGGCCGCGGCATCCTCGTCGCTGAACACGTTCAGCGGCCAGTCTTGAACGGTCGCTCCTCGAAGATGAGGGTGGTGAAAGCCGCCTCCGAAATAGGCTTGTAGCGTGATTGGCGGGATCCCGGCTGCCCGCTGTTCGGGCCAGCTCAAAGCCCAGGATGCGTCGAGCCCTCCATCCGCTGTGCGCCGCAGTCCCGTCTCGGTGAGCTCTGCGGTGTCGAGCAGCAAGCTCGTATTCATTTCTGAGCATTTGGCGAGCGATGGGAGCCAGCAGTTGCACGGCCTTCTCGAAATGGGCTTCCTTGTCTTTGCGACTTGCGGAGCCGCCGTGTGTACCGTCCCGAAGATCCCCAAAATGGCGTATCAGACTGGTGATATATGCGGGTATCGCGCTTTCCTGCAATTGCTTGCCTCCTGTCAAGAATCAAAAAGTTCAGTTCTCTGTCGTCTCGCCGTTGCCTTGTCTCGATCTGACTAGCGCGCCCCCCGGACCTCTTGGCCACGAGTCCCGATGGTCGTCCCTCGTGGCCGCACCAGATCACAGGAACTGCAGAGGTGGTGATGGCGCGCTAGTTACGGCTCGTCAGCAAGATCTGTTTCCCGCGCATCCAGGCGGACTCGCGCCTCAATACCTGGCGCAATTTCCTTCGCCCGTGGAACACTCGGGCCTTCACTCTGGAGACCGAGATCCCCATGATCCGAGCAGCCTCTTCTGTTGATAACTCACCAAGTTCTCGGAGCTCGATGGCCTTTCGTATTCGCGGCGTCAACCGATTCATCGCTGCGGATAGAATTCGACACCGCTCGCCTTGCAAGAAGGTAATCTCGGGGTCTGCGCGTGAATCGGGAATCTCCAGCCTGAGTGCGGTTTCTTCATTTCCGTTCAAATCGTTGATCGATAGCTCACGCAGACCGCGGCCTCTGCGCAGAAACATAAGGACCTCGTTGATGGCAATCCGCGTTAACCAGGTGGAGAAGCGAGATTTCCCTTCGAATTTGTGCAAGTGCAGGAAAGCTTTTTGGAAGCTCTGCTGGGCGATGTCTTCAGCGTCTTCTCGGACGCGGGTGAAACGTCTCGCAAGGGCTAGAATCTTTCGCTGGTTACGCTCGATGAGAATTGCAAATGCCTGCCTGTCTCCACGTTTGGCAGCAAGGACGAATTCCGCTTCTTGGTCCGGACCCGTGATGTTCTGTTGCTGCGCATCTGCAATTTCCGTGTCCCAGCCTTGTATTCGGGCTAGTGGCATCGCTGCCCCCATGATGTCCTCCTTTCCTGTCGTTTCTAGCAATCAGCCAGGACCGACGTGCTGCTCTTCTGCTAGCCGGAACAACCGCTGGCTTTGGCTTCGTTCTCTGGTGATCCACTCACGGATATGTGCCGGGCAATTCTTGAGTTGTATGTTGTCGGCTTCGCAGCGCATAAGAAAACTGACGGCGTCTTGGTCCACCAGAGTTAGCTCCCTTTAAATCCAAAGTAATGCGGCGACCGCTGGCTTCGGAGTTAAACAGCGTTTTCAACCCGGCCAGGTTTTCTCGGTCCATTCGAACACTCCGCGAAAAGACCACCTCTCCGTTCGCTGCCCTGGCCGATTTTGGCCATCCTCCCTCTCTCACAAAATCCTACCTTTGCCTGCCGTAGCGGGGGACATTCCTATGATGCGGTGATGGCAATCACGGTTCCAACCGCAAGGTGCTTAGAATGCATGCGTTAGCTGTTAGTGGAATGTCGGAAACTTCAACAATTGCCGAAAGTTCCGCCAACGCCGCAACCGGATTTGGTCGCGTTTATCTCGGTGCCCGGTTTCTTATGGTTGAAAGCCAACGGCTAAGTTGTTCCTGAATCAAGCAGAAGGTGGAATTCCTCAATTCTAGCCACTTTGGAAGGACGTTTGCGGTTAGGCGCGTGCAGCTAAAAGGAAGAAAGCCAGACCAATCGCAAAAGAATCCAAGGAGGACAACGCAGATGCCCACGAAGGACCGTAAACTGTCGCTGGCAATGGCGGCATGGACCAGCACCCTTTTGTTCGTCGTGGTTCTGGGCGCCGAAACCCGCTCCTCTGAGTCCCGATCAGGCCAATGGCGAATAGGCGGACAGAATCTGAGCAACACGTGGAGCCGACCGGCAGAGCATTCCCTCCGTCTTCGAAACTCCAAGGGCCTGAGCCCCGAATGGGTGTTCAGGGCAGGTGGCGATGTCTCTGCTACTCCGGCCGTGGCTGCTGAAACCGCATTGATCGAGCCGCGCAGCCTGATCGTTGATCAGAGCGTGCCGAGAGCACAGGTCGACGTTCAAATCATCGCCGCGCGGCGCTACGCGACCTTCTGGAATACCGGCGACGAAGCACTCGCGCGCGCCGCGCTAGCGCCAAACTTCATCGACAATACGCTGCCGCCGGGACGCCCGCAGGGACTCACCGGACCTCTAGCAGCCTCGAAAGTGATGCGCGCCGCGATCCCCGACATGGGTTGCGACATTGAGCAGATGATCGTAGCCGGCGATCGTGTCGTCGCGCACCTGCGCTTCCACGGTCACTTCACCGGACGCTTCAAACAGATCCAAGGGCAAGGGCAGACGATCAATTTCATCGCTACGGACATCTATCGCATCGCTCGCGGACGGATCGCTGAGAATTGGCACATCGAGGACAACCTGACTTTGCAGCAGCAACTCGGACTAGTCGTCGAATGAAGGATAACCAAACAGGAAGTAGGCCATGAGCGCGCTCATCCAGGGTCTTCGAAGAATTCACGCAGTAGTAGCCGTAGTGGTCGCAACGGAATCGATCGGGCCGTCGCGTCCAGCGATCTGCACTCTATCGCGCGGACTATCCGATGGTCCCTCGGCTGACAACAAAACCCACCCCGCCGCCTCCTCCATAGAGCCCTCAGGACGCCTACAGCATGTTGAGAAGTGCTTTCTTCGAGTAGCTACAGACGCGTTAGGATATTTTTCGAGGCGCTTGCCGCTTTAAAGCGATACTTGTCGATCTTCAAGGAGGCAATCTTTGATTCTAAGGTGCATCGATGAATCCCCAGCTTGGTAGCCGCGCCGGACGGTCCGAACACCTGACCTCCACTTTCGCTCAAGGCCGCCTCGATCATCTCTTTTTCCTGAGCAGCGAACTTTTTAGAGAGCTCCGACTGGCTTTTCGGCTCGGTTAGAAGAGGCTGCCGTGAAAGCCAACTCTCATCCAGCGAGAAATCCTCTGTTTCGCACACGATAACAGAGCGCTCAATAACATTTTGCAGTTCGCGAATATTTCCTGGCCAAGCATACGACTGAAGCGCGTCCAGGGACTTTTTGCTTAGCCCCAGTATGTTCTTTCCTACTTTCCTCGCGAAGTGATCGATGAAGTACTCGACCAGCACGGGAATGTCTTCCCGTCGTTCCCGCAGAGAAGGAATCTCAATCGGAAAAACGCTGAGGCGGTAAAACAGATCGCTACGAAACGTGCCCGCAGCAATGGCCGCCTGCAAGTTACGGTTCGTGGCAGCAACCACTCGCACATTTGTTTGGATGGATCGAGTTCCGCCAACACGCTCAAATTCGTGTTCCTGCAAAACACGCAACAGCGCGACTTGGGTTTCGGCAGGAAGCTCTCCGACTTCATCGAGGAAGATCGTGCCTCCTTCAGCCAATTCAAAGCGGCCCAAACGCCGCTGAATCGCCCCGGTAAAGGCGCCTCTCTCATGACCAAACAGTTCTGAAGCGATCAAATCCCGCGGGATGGCAGCGCAGTTCACAGTCACAAAAGCGCGTGAGGAGCGCCGGGACCGCCTGTGGATCGCGCGCGCAAGCAGTTCCTTCCCCGTTCCGGTTTCGCCAGTGACCAGGACGGTTGCGTCCGTCGGAGCAACCTTGGATACAAGAAACAGTACCCTTTGCAAGGCGGAAGAGACTCCGATGATCTCGTCGCACATTGATTTCTTATCAGCTTCTTGGCGCAGAGCGACGTTCTCGGGTTTGCGCATCTGTTCCGACTGCTTTGGATCTCCGATGAATACTGCGACGCTAGCCATGGGCTGTCCCCTAATCTAGCAACGTTGCACGCTTGTTAGCCCCTTTGTTCATTACGCACATTGTGGAGACAGCCCGGTCTCGGGACAACCCCAGATGGAGTCGTCGCGCACACCATATCGGACGGGAGGAAAACCCTTTTTGAGTAGGTGAGGACTAACCCAAAAGAAGTACGAAAACCTAACTCTTGCGATCTGGAGGGTCGATGCGCTTCCATCCAAAAAGGTAAGCATCGACCGACCAGCCGCCAGGTCCGAGCAGTGCCAGCGCGGCACCGAGGGTTCCCAACAGGAGATAGATCCACGGATCTCCCGCTTCCGAGAAGATGCTCCGCAGCTCGATGAGCGTCACCAGTGTCCCCGCGATGGGTGTCCATAAACCTGCGAGCAGCAGTATTCCTGCTCCGGTCGCCGGCACCTGAAGTATGACCGCTCCGATCGCAGTCTGACCCCGGAGTGTCGTAACCCCATGAACAACCAATGCAATACCTGCAACCAGCCTCATCAACAGAAGGCCGGCACCAGGCGAACCGCGGGCGAAGGTCGAGAAAAGGCGTCTCAATGGATATCAAGAAGCTGTTGCATCACCCCACTCCGGGCCAATGGAATCAATGACTTAGGTGAATTATGCAACGCGTTCCAGCTTACGAGACTGCCAACGCGACCTGGAAGCCTCAAAAGGGCTGCGCAACTCACTCTTTTGAGCAAACTAAAACTCGATGATTCCGCGCTTCACGCCGATCATCGCGGCGTGGGTTCGGTCGTTGGCGCCCAATTTGGAGAGGATGTTCCGGACTTGACCCTTGACAGTTTCTTCGCTGATCGAGAGCTGCGCCGCAATCTCTTTGTTGGCACGCCCTTCGGCAATCAGACGCAGGACGCGCACTTCCGCTGGGGTCAGCGCATCATCGGTGGCATGTTCTGCAAGTTGAAAGGACACGTCCGGCGAAACCGTCTTTTTCCCGGCATGCACCGCCCGGATCGTTTCCAGCAGTTCCTTATGCAACAGATTTTTTAGCAGGTAAGCCCGTGCGCCTGCTTTGAGCGCGCGCACAACTTGCACGTCGCCAGTGTAGGTGGTCAGTATGATGACTCGTGCTTCGGGGAATTCACCGCGAATCGCGATCATGGCATCGAGGCCGTTCATTTCCGGCATCTGCAAGTCCATTAGGGTGATGTCCGGGCGGTGCGTACGGAACTGGTGAATCGCTTCGCGACCATTCGATGCTTGGCCGACCAAACTCATGTCCGATTGACCTGCTACGAGCGCAGCGATCCCTTCGCGGAGGAGGGCATGGTCGTCGACCGCCAGGATCCGAATCGAGCTGGAATCGGCAGTCATGACTTCATCTCGGTGTCTTTCCCAGACAACTTCCCCGATAATTTTTCAGTCAGCCAGGAACGGCGGCGAGCGGAATGTGGGTCGTAAGCATGAGAGGCAGGAATGCTCAGCTCAACCTCTGTACCAGAATCGAGCTCGCTCCAAACGGCCAGCTTGCCGCCCACAACCTTGGCGCGTTCGCGCATGCCATGCAACCCGTAGTGTCCGGCGCGCCCGTCTTCACTACTAAGCAGCTTCGGGTCGATGCCCTTTCCATCATCGCGCATGCGCAACCGAAGCTGCCGTTCGTCATACCGGATTTCCACTTCGATCCGCCCCGCCTGGGCGTGCCGGAATGCATTGCGCAGTGCCTCGCCCGCGATCCGGTAGACTTCGTCCCGCAGGAGCGGACGGAGGTTTCGTGGCGTCCCCTCCACTGCCACATGAAACTTGGCAGAATTCGGGTTGCTTTCATCGCCCGCGAGTTCTTCACCCAGAGTGTTTAACGCCAAGGCCAGATCGTTGGTCTCGACCGTGGAGGAACGCAACCCTTGTACGGCATCCCGGCCCTCGGTGATCGCTTGCGCGGCCCGGTCGATGGCGCTATCGAGTTTTTGTTTGGGCTCGCCTGCCGGGAGTAAGTTAGAAACCGTTTGAAACCGCAGCAGCAATCCGTGAAAACTTTGCAGCAGTGTATCGTGCAGGTCCCGCGCAATGCGTGTGCGCTCGATGACGCGCTCTTCCAGCCGAATGTTGAACTGATGCGCCACTTGACGGAGCCGCAGTTGATAAAGGGCCCAGAGCAATGCCAGAAAGGTGGCCAGACACGACACGCGGAACCACCCTGTCTGCCAAAACGCCGGATCGACTTCGAGCGAAATCGCAGCCTCGGAATCATTCCACTGCCCATAGCTGTTGCTGGCGATCACGCGGAACCGGTACAAGCGCGGACTTAGATTCGTGTAAACCGCTTCGCGGGCTGCAGTCGGCTCACTCCAGCTACGGTCGAAGCCGTCAAGAAAATATCGAAACCGAATGCGCTCCGGCACCGCAAGGCTCAATCCCGAATACATAAACGTTATCCGTTTACGAGAGGAAGGAATCCGAGCCAACGTGTCAACAGCTATGGGATTGCCATCCGCCATAATGGCCTCGACGTGAGGCAGTGCCGGAGCAGAATTGTTCGTGATATGAGACGGGTCCACAACCGCTAGGCCGCGAGTCAACGAAAACCAGACCCTTCCCTCCCCATCCGCAACCACGGATCTGCTTCTTTTCACTCCCGTGGTGTTTGGCAGGCCATCGGCGGCCCCATACTCGTAAACCTCCGCCGGGCTTAAGACTCCGCTGGATAACTTCTGATTTGACACGCGCAATACGTGATCTGAACTCGCGATCCAAAGCCGTCCCTCCTTATCTTCAGACATTCCAAAGGCCTCTTCGCGCAGCGAGTCCGGAGCATCGCGAGGAACTTGCACGTGCCCCGATTTGAAGAAGGCCAGTCCCCTGGACGTTGCAATCCAGAGGACGCCGGAGACGTCTTCAAAAAGGCAGTTCACACTGTTGGAGGGCAGCCCGTCTCCCGTCGTATAGGCCGTCCAATGCCCGCGCGACAATGAGCTCAAGCCATTCGGAGTGGCAAACCAAATCGTTCCGTCGCGTGTCTCCAGGATTGCCGAGACCGTGTTCGACGCGAGACCGTCAGCCGTCGTGTACGTTACAAAACCTCCGTCTTTGAACTTACTTACGCCGCTCGTCAAGGTTCCGGCCCACACTGCCCCATCCCGGGCTTGATATACCGCAAACACGCTGTTTTCGGCGAGACCATTTGCTTCCGTGTAGGTCTTGCCGCCTATCAGTCCATCTCTGTATTCGAAACGTATTAGACCGCGGTGTTGTGTGCCGATCCAAATCTCGTTCTTGAGGCCAGTTATGGAGTAGATCACTTCCTTATCAAGCAGAGACGACTTAAGCGCCTGAGCTCGGCCGTCCTTCATGACGTACAAGCCACCTCCGTCGGGAGCGAACCACGTGCGATTCTCACGATCTGCATAGACCGGCCCGCCTTGTTTGGAGGGCGGGCTTCCAGCGGCCAGCGTGTAGGTCACAAATGTGCCGTCTCGGATGCGCTCCAGGCCACGTCCACCTCCGGCCCAGAGATTCCCTTCGCGATCCTCAAAGAGAGTGTTGATACCTACGCTTCCGAAGTCGCCTTCATCGGAGAACGAAACGCCGGAGGCGTTGATGCGCAAAAGACCTCGCGTTGTCCCGGCCCAGACGTTGCCATCATGGTCCCGCAAAAGAGCGAGAACCTGGACGCCGGCCACGGCTCGCGGCAACTTAACTCTGCTGAATAGAGTGCCATCCGATCGATACAATCCTTTACTGGTACCGACCCACAATTCCCGGTCACCCACGGGTAACAAACAGTTGATTTTCTCGTTGGAAATACCTGTAACGCGTGTAGTCCGCCCATCTGCGAAATAGAAGAGACCCGCTAAAGTTCCTAGCCAGATTCTGCCGTCCTCGGTCTCCGCCATCCCGAGGACCAGAGACGGTGGAAGGACGGTGGGGGAAGCCAGCATTTGGACGCTTTCTCCTCGAACCCGGAGGATTCCATCCATTAGATCTGTGAGCAGCGTGGCCCCGTCTCTTTCTCGCCAGCTGCTTACGGCTTCGAGGGTCGTTCTTCGAAGAATAGACGCCAGGTTCACAAATTTTCCATCGCGATAGCACAGCACACCCGCACCCCAGAAGATTACGCAGAGCCTGCCCTGGCCATCGGTGGTCAAACCCGAAACGGGATCGCCTGAAAATTCAGAAAACGATGAGGTCAGACGAAAGTTAACCCCATCGAAACGCACCAAGCCCTTTTCCGTTCCCATCCATAGATAGCCATCGGCCGTCTGCGTGATCGCTTCGATGGCTCCACCCGGAAAGTTGTTATCGGTAGTCCATTGTTGACGCAAGTACTGCGACAAGGTGTGATTCGGATCCAGCGCGCGCGCTTCACCGACCAAGCAGATTAGTGCCAGTCCGGTGGCGAGCCATCGAGACAGACTTGGTAAGCGGATCACGGATAGTATGTAAACTTCTCAACCACAATTTCGTTTTCGTGCTGTAGCGGTACTTTCCCCCATCCGTAGACGTACAGATTTATGCGCGCCACCTCGCCACCTGCGGTCGGCACATGCGCGGTAAAAACGCGCTGGTTCAGGGGATGAGCTCGTCCGCTAACCTGTGCTCCGGCGTAAGTCGTAAAGGTCACCTGCCCAGGCTCCCACCGGAACGCGTGAGTGAGCACGCCACCTGGCACATAAAACCGCACGACATTCGTTGGGATGTAATAAGGCTGCACCACGTATTGCGCATTCTCGTCGTTCGGGACACCCCACCGGCTCATTTCAATATCTAGTTCCTGGCGATTTTCGTCCGTGCCGACCATGCCATCCCAGGTAAAGAGGCTGAGAACCGCAGAAGGTTCCAGGTGCGAAATGTCGCGCACCACGAACAGGTACGTCCCGTATCCTAGACTGCGCGTAAGTCGCACCTCCGCGCAACTCCATCCGTCCTGGTTCTTCCTTACGCGGAGATGTAGAGCCCCATGTTCATCCGTCCAGGCGTTGGCCGGATCAAACGAGTTCATCGAGCCACCGCGGTAGCTTAATAAATCGCGTACTAACCAATCGTAGCCGCTGAAATGGAGCATTTTAGGCGGCGAAGAAGGATCGGCAGTTTGGCCTTTGACGACCGTGACGGCCACGACCGCGCCACCTGTGGCAGGTATCACTTCCGTAGTCTGTGACGGAGAGTAGCTGGGATCAACCAACAAAGCGGCATACTCCTCGCCCAAATGGGTCACATTCTTCCATTTGGAATCCCCTTGGATTTTGGTGAATAACGGGTCTCGAGCGAACGGCTGTATCCACCAGCGGCCTCCGCTTTTGGCATACAAAACGATCCGTTGTTCTGGGCGAACACCGATCACCCGGCCCTCGACGGTGTCCATGTTGTCCAGACCGCCTACAGCCGCTACGGGAATTTTGGTGAATTCGATGGAAGGCTTAGAAATGCCGTGTTGACACGCGTCCAGAAGGAGGAGGCAGAAGAAGAAAAGAACACTTAGTCGACCAGACCTGTTTAGAACCGCGGGCGCCTGGCACCTCAGCTCACATCGATTCAAGCGACGACAGCAAAGTCGCTGGCGCCAGGCAGCGAAGCTGGCCATTTAGACCTCAGAGGTGCGGCACCTTCTGCCGTTAGCAATGTCGGAACATTTGCCATTACTTGTCGTGTACCCATCCTTCAAGCGAACCTGGTATTCCGACGGTATCCTGATGTTAAACCCAATCGAACCGAAACGACTAAGCACATTTTGAGCATCTCCCCACCCTCACAGATTTCTACCTGTGCAGCGTGCGGCAGTCCTACGCTCCTGTGTGATCATTGCAATCACCGTTCCAACCGTAAGGTGTTTAAGATGCATGCGTTAGCTGCTGGTAAAATGTCGAAACGTCGGCAAATGGCGAAATCTCCTGCAACCTACCCGGAAAATTTCTGTTTCGCAAACAATAACCGAACGCTCGAACACTCAACGGCGTCCGAGGTGGCCCAACCCTTTCACCTCCTCATGGCTTTTGCCAAAATAATCCAGGACTTGCTGATTGACGAATTCGTTTTCGCCTTCCGCCGTCACAGTATTAAATTAACGAGCCCGGGAATGCTACTACTGACGACCAAGCCCGCATTGAGTTCGCTCGCACGCCGGGCTTGCTCGACGCGCTTCCTGTCGTCAATATCCGTATGCCGGCAATACCAGCGGATGATGCGGCCATGTTCGATAGAGACACAGGCAAATCCCAAAAGCGGGCGAACGGGAAATCATCGTGGAAGAACCCGCAAAGGTAAGTGCTTTGCTCTCAAGCAGTACAAGCCCGTCATGGCGCGGATGTCGATGTGCGGAGTTTCGGGCGGGTTAGTGTCGAGAGGGGGAAGGTATGGCCAATCTTTGGCAAGACTTGCGATTCGCGTTGCGCATACTGGCGAAAAACCCAGGCTTCGCTTTGATTGCCGTCTTGACGCTTGCTTTGGGAATCGGAGCCAATACCGCGATCTTCAGCGTCCTCGACTCCGTCCTGCTGCGCTCGCTCCCCGTGCCGCACCCTGAACAACTGGTCACACTTTCCGATCCAGACGAGCATGGTTCCAGTTTTGGCAGTGAAGGCGGCGACCGCTCTCTGCTGGCCTACTCAGAGTTTGAATACTTCCGGGATCACAACGAGGTCTTCTCGGAAATCTTCGCTGCAGACAGCAGTCTTCCCCACTTGGAAGTTACCATCCCCGATTCCTCTTCCGGCGCGGGCCCACAAAAAGAGTCCGCTCGCGTCCGCCTGGTCAGCGGAGATTATTTCGGCACGCTTGGAGTCACCCCCGCCGCTGGCATTTTCTTCACACCTGAAGTGGACCACGCCAGGGGTGGCTCGCCGATCGCGGTGCTCAGCTACGCGTTCTGGAAGCAACGTTTCGGCCTTGACCCTCTGGCGCTCGGCAAAACAATACAGATTCACCAAACATCATTCCAAATTGTGGGCGTCACTCCCTCGGGATTCTTTGGAGAGACCGTCGGAGATTTGCCTGATCTGTGGATCCCCATGATGATGCAAGACTCCATCTATCCGGGACGCGATCTCCTCACGCCATCGAAAGACCTGACCAACATGCACATATGGCTTCAAGTGATGGCCCGGCTGAAACCCGGGGTTACGCCGGAGCAGGCCAAGGCCAGCATCAATGTCGTATTCAAAGGACTGCTGGAATCCAAGGTTGGCGCCTCGATTTCGACCGATCAGCGCGGTCATGATCTCAATCAGCGGATCAATCTGCAGCAAGCGGCGCGCGGTTCTTCCGTTCTGCGCGAGCATTTTGGCGAGCCACTGAAGATTTTGATGGCCATGGTGGGATTCGTGCTTCTCATCGCCTGCGCCAACGTAGCCAACCTCCTGCTCGCCAGCGGCGCGGCGCGCCAAAGAGAATTCGCCATGCGCATTGCCATCGGCGCGGGGCGCGCACGCCTGATCAGGCAACTGCTGACAGAGGGCCTGCTCCTTGCAGTGTCCGGTGCCGGCGCAGGTTTGTTGCTCGCCCACTGGGCCGAGGCGCTTCTACTGCGCATGGTTTCCGGCACGGCTTCCGGACCTCCGAGCATGCACCTCGATCTACAGTCTGACGCGCGGGTGCTCGGTTTCACCCTGGGCGTGACGCTGGTCACCACCATCCTCTTTGCCTTGATTCCTTCCTGGTACTCGACGCGCCTCGATCTCACCCCGGTTCTGAAGTCCACGCAAAGCGCTACGTCCAGCCAAGCGTCCCACCGGCGCTTTCCCGCGGGTAAAATCCTGGTAGTTACGCAAGTCGCTGTCTCCGTGATTCTCCTCGTTTCTGCCGGGCTTTTTGTTCGTAGCCTCTCCAGACTCGGCGAAGTAGAACTTGGCTACAGCCGGGAAAACCTGATTCTCTTCCGCGTCGATGCCGCGCCCCTAGGCTACCGGGGCGCAGCGATTCCCCGCTTCCAACTCGATTTGCTCACCAGGATTTCCCCGATTCCCGGCTTGCGCGGCGCTACGGTTTCCAAAAACGGCCTCTTCAGCGGCTCCGAATCGGCAGATCCGGTCGCGGTTGAAGGGTATACGCCTAAGGCCGGTGAGGAAATCCATTCACGCATGGATCATGTCGGCCCGGGATATTTTTCCATGCTCGGAATTCCCATCCTGCTGGGGCGGGAAATCGAAACACAGGACAGTGGCGGCAGTGTTCGGGCCGCCGTCATAAACCAGACCTTTGCGAACCGATTTTTCCCCAACACAAATCCTATCGGCAAGCACGTCCGCGATACCTATCCTGGCAATCCCGCCGAGATGGTTGTCGTGGGTGTCGCCGCGGATGCCAAATACAACAATCTGCGCGAGAAGGCTTTGCCTCGCATCTACGCACCCCTCGCTAATCCCATGTGGGAAAATCCTGCCGCCTTCTATGAAGTGCGCACGTATGCCGATCCTCAAGCGGTGGCGGCCGCGCTTCGCCAAGTTGTCCAGCAAGCAGCTCCCACGCTACCGCCCATTGAGCTGCGCACCATGTCGGGGCTGGTCGACGACTCCCTGGAAACCGACCGCTTCATCAAGCAACTCGCCAGCGCTTTCAGCCTGCTGGCCCTGCTCCTGGCCGCCATTGGCCTGTACGGCTTGATGGGCTATACGGTATCCCGCCGGACGAGGGACATCGGAATTCGCCTGGCGCTGGGCGCAGAGCAAGGCAACGTTCTTTGGCAGGTTCTTCGCGAGACGCTCACGCTCGTACTGATGGGAATCTTCATTGGTGTGCCTTTTGCACTGGGCGGAACTTATCTGGTGCGCAGCATGCTATTTGGTCTAGGCTTCGCGGATCCCGTGGCAATTCTGTTGGCGGCAACTCTTCTCACTATCGTTGCTGCACTTGCCGGCTTTCTGCCGGCGTGGCGCGCTTCTCAGGTGGATCCGATGGTCGCGCTGCGATACGAGTGATACTTCAGAATAGGAGGCCCTGAGTTGATTTTGTTTCCGAAGCACGGGTACTAACTTCTTCGCGAGCCCCGCACAAAGATTGACGAACATTCAGAATCTGACCTGATGCCGTTCGCCGTCGGAAGCCAGCGTGACAGGAACCATATCGGTTAGCGCACCGGAGCAGTGGCCACGCCCACGTTCTTGTCCGCGCCACCATAATAAAAAAGCCAACGACCTCCATCGCGCACGAGTCCCTCCACAAACACGACATTAGGTACCTGTCCGACTTTTTCCCATTCGGGTCCTGGCGAAAAAATGGGCTGCTGTGCGCGCGCCAGAACCTTGGTCGGATCGTTCTTGTCGAACAGGACCCAACCAGTTGAGTAAATGTTCTTGTCGTCAGCGCCGTTGTAGATCAGGAAAATGCCTCGAGACGTCACGACCGGCGGAGGCCCTGGTTCGACAACCTGTGAATCAAACGAGCCGGGGCGGCTGGAGAGAACCGGATGATCAAGGGCTTCCGTCCAATGGCGCAAGTCTTCGGAGTAGGCCAGGCCCATTTGAGCGTCTTGGCCTGGCGCGTCCGCGAGAAAATACATCCAATATTTGCCATTGATTTTTTGCGGGACGATGGCGCCGGATTTCGTCCATTTTACATTCCATTTGCCCTTATAGGCAGGAAGGATAATGCCTTGCCTCTGCCAGTGGACCAAGTCGGTGGACGTGGCGAGACAGAGTTGCGCATCCTTTTTATCGGCGCCAATTCCATCTACGTTGTTGTATCCCGTATATGTCAGATAAAAAGTATCGCCAAATTCGACCAACCTGGGGTCTTCGACTCCACCGCCTTTTTCATACGGCGTTTCCGAAATCAATACCGGTTCCGGCCGGCGCACGAAGTGAATCCCGTCAACGCTCGTGGCATAGCCAAGCGATGAGGTGCCCTTCCGGTCTTGGGCACGATAGAGCATCACAAACTTCCCGTCCTTTTTTACAACCGCGGGGTTGAACGTTCCCGCGGACTCGAATCCGTCGCCCCGCGGAGACACGATGGGAACGGGGGAGAGCCGCGTCCAGTTTCCGAAAGGCGGCGCAAGTGGCGGGGTTGCGATCGTTGCGACAGCAGATAAGACAAGCAGAGGCAACGAGGCCTTTTGGGCCCGACGGGCTATGGAAACCGATTCTCTTCGCATTGTTTTCATTCCTTTTCAAAGAATGCAGCTGAGCAGCACCAACACTCGAACCTCGATTTTCTTCCGTCCAAGAACGAATGGAATGCGCTTCAATACTCCGCGAGCAGCCGAACCCACGCGTGTCCGGCAACCTCGACTGTGCCGCCAACTGACTTGCCATCCTGACTGAGATGAACGTCGTGGCCCTGCGCCGGCGGGATCGCAATGGAACCGGAGCGGCTGTCTCGGGTGGGGTTGTACAAAATGAAATTGAGCTGGCGAGGAGGGAACAGTCTCGCGTCAAAGGCATCAAGTAGATCGAGATTTACCAGCATGAGTTCCCGGTCGCTAACTTGACCCAGGGCTTCATACATCAGATACATCCATAACGACTCCCCGGCACCGTAGATTTCCTTGCCTACATTTCCGGTTTGGCCGCCAAGTTCGAGAGTGCCGAGATTCTCGAAAGGTATAAATGCCATGGAGGCTTGCGGGTGGTTCCCGGTGCAATCCGCGAAGAAATAAAAATTGTTGCGCCGTTGCTGATCCATAAAACGAAGCAAACCTTCAAAGATGATTCCGCGTTTCAGGATGCCGGTCCAAGGTAGAACAGCCTCGACATTCTCCTTGAACGCCGGATACAGGATGGAGGCCGCGGCCTGGACCATGCCGCGGACGTCGTGGGCTTTCTGGCTTGGATCGGAATACCAATAAAACATACGCAATTGCTGGTAGAGCAGATAGTTGGCCTGATCGCGCATACCGAGCTCTGCGGCCGCCAGCGCGCCGTAGGCAAGTTCCTGCGGTTCGTGGAACAGGCGATCCGACGGCACGGTGTACAGAACTTGGATCGCGCGCCGCGCTTCCTCCCGGTAGTGTTGTTCTGCCGTCAAACGGTGGGCCAGAATCGCAGCCCACGCGTACAGGCCGCCTATGGCGTAATTCGTTCCGGCGCCCTCGGCAAGCAGCGTAGAAACCTGATAGTAGATCGGGAAGAGGTAGTTGTACTGGCGAGCCATTTTCTCGGCGGTCTTGAACGCTTCCAGAAAATGCTCCGTAACTTCTTTGGACCCCGCCAAAGATCCTATAGCAGGGTATTTCACGAGCCCATTCTCAAAGGGATACCAAGAGTCAGCCCTTTCGTTCGGTTGGCGCACGAAGTCATTGCTGATGCTCCGAGTATCCTCGTGATAGAAGGCGGGCAGTGCCGCGAGAAGTTCATTGCACTCCGTTTCGTAACTCGGCGATGGATGCAACCGGAGATAAAGAAGCGATGGCCACAGGACATCCGCGATGGTCATGAGTTCGAAGTTGTCTCGAGGCTGCTGCCAGATTTCTGAGCTGTCCTTGACATAGGCCCGTAGACCCGCTTGACCATTCACTTCGACCCGCGTCGTACTCTTTTCCTCGAGATCCTCTACCGTGGCCGCTGCAAATTTCTTCCAGGTAGTGGCGCAGCCAGGCCATGAAAGCCTCTCCTCGAAAAGCGGAAGCAGCGCGGGCATCCAACGCTCGACCGCTTCTTGCTCGGTGACCAACCGGTCGAGCGGTCGCTGAAGCAAGAAGCAAGTGAAACGCACATCGCCTGCCGGAAGTAAATTCCCCGTTGCCTGATTGGCGATCAAACCCACACCAAGGCGCTGGGTTCCGTCGCCTTCAATCTGCGAGATGGTGGAGCAGCGATAGACTAGAAATCGAGGAAGATTCTCAATCGACATCCAGCCCATCTCGCTGACGTCGAAATACATCATGGTTTCGATGCCAGCGTTCTGATCCAGAAGATAAACCGCAGGCAAGTCGTTGCCGTAGGTGCCCAACGAGTTCCTGGTCGGCTGGGAGAGCGCTACGCGTCGCCAACTTCCTGACTGTCCTTCCATGAAAGTGGAAGTCGAATTCAGCCAAGTGATGATTTGCGGTTCTATTCTGCCGTCTTGATGTAATCGAATTGGCCTCGGAAGATGCAGCGTGGTTCGGAAACGAAACCATGGCTCGCTCTGGCTTTGGGCGAGAGCGCTGATTTCCGCGGTCCACGCATATTCGAATCGTTTCCCGTCCAAGCTCTCCGCACTGGCTGTTCCGTCACAGAGGATACGTGGTCCGTCGCGGGCTAGGTGAGAGCTCACCAGCGGGAATGAGGCTCCCGCCACAAGCTGGACACCTGGTAGTGTCGCAGGCTTCCATTCGCCTCGAACCAGCAGGAAGTTCTGGAAGCTGAGTGGCGTGCCCACTGGGGAAATACGGAGTTGCTGCGCTCCACTTTCAAGGCTTGTGGAAGGAGAAAAGTTTCCTTCCGCGGAGGCTAGAAAGGACATCCCACCGTAGAATCTGGCGCATGCGGGTGAGCCGCTCGCAGCCGTTGCCAAGATGGTCTTCACAAAGCTGCGCCGGTTGAGAACACTCATTGTGGTTGGAGCCCCGGCATCCAGATAAAAGGTCGAGTTCTGCCCGGGCGAATGCCGAGGCAGAGCATCGCCGTTTCAGTACGCGATTTTCAACGCAAATTGAATCGTTCGCGGCCCGCTTGCATTGGTGATGGCCCCAAAGCCACAGGCAAAGCGTTGGTTAGCTCCATTGCATCCAGGAGCGCCCAGAGGAATAAATGGACTATTGATCTGCGGATTTCCCACGCTTGGTTGGTAGATATGGCGGTTGATGAGGTTGAAAAATTCCGCCCGAAAGTCGATGGTGGCTTTCTCACCGAAGAGCCTGGTCTTTTTGCCGAGGGAGAGGTCTTCGTCCTTGCTTCCGAACGTCCGGGCGCTCGAAAGGGACCGGGGTTCGTTGCCAAACGTAAAA
>Ga0210403_10000413_pt1 | contig 45367 bp, 41 predicted proteins | sample IncBWC19MmetaG_FD_150863 | JGI IMG/M metagenome (GOLD analysis project Ga0210403, IMG submission 150863) | Forest soil microbial communities from Barre Woods Harvard Forest LTER site, Petersham, Massachusetts, United States - Inc-BW-C-19-M | ecosystem: Environmental > Terrestrial > Soil >...
CTGCAACTCGACTGCATGAAGCCGGAATCGCTAGTAATGGCGTATCAGATCGACGCCGTGAATACGTTCCCGGGCCTTGTACACACCGCCCGTCACATCACGAAAGTGAGTTGTACTAGAAGTCGCCACGCTAACCGCAAGGAGGCAGGCGCCCAAGGTATGACTCATGATTGGGGTGAAGTCGTAACAAGGTAGCCGTAGGAGAACCTGCGGCTGGATCACCTCCTTTCTAAAGTAGTCGTGGCTCAACCCGCTATGGTGTGCGGGTCATGCCACGCAATGCAATCTGCGGTCCTCACGGGCCTCACGGATTGCACGCTTCGAGTTTCTCTCGCTGCCCTTCTTCGGCTTCGGCTGGAGTCACGGCAGTTTCGGGCAGATTCTGGCAGATCGTGTCGAGTCAAAGAGAAAGACTAATTTTGTGAGTGCCTCAGGGCCGCGTGTTCACTCCGCGGCCCTTTTTGTTGTACGCCGTGCATGTTCGGCAGCTAACGGGTGAAAGTCCTGTCCCACCTGATGGAAGTGAAGGGTAGCGGACTCTTCCAATATCTCTAGGCTGTAAGTCCTTTGTTTGCCATTCTTACGAAAACACCGGGGTGTGGAGGGATTTTTTCTCAATTTGCTTTGGAACGCTGAAATCGGATAGAACGGGAACGCGCACGCCGTCCACAATCGCTCACGTACAGAGCATGTGCCTGCTGCTCTGAATCTGAAGAAATAACGTGAGGAATGAACATCATGCTTTCCATTCGCATCCTGGCCATTCCAACCGAAGTTGCCGAGGCGGTGCGCACGACGATGCGTGCCCCGCGCTATGGTTTTCCGGCGCACGCGGAAGCCGGCTCCGATGTCGCTCCCTGCCGTCACTGTCTGCGCTCGATTAGTCCTGGCCAGGACAGCAGAATCCTGTTTACCTATGACCGCTTTGCGGGGGTCGAGCCGCTGCCGCAACCGGGCCCCGTTTACATTCACGCGGGGCCTTGCCCGCGTTACCATGAAGACGGCGGATTTCCGGAAGAGCTTCGCGGGAGCCCGCGCACTCTGGAAGCCTACGCCCGCGGCCGGCACTTGCTTGCGCAAGAGCACGTCTCTGACGGCAAGTTCGAGCCGGTCATCGAAAAACTCTTCGCGCGCCCCGAGGTGGACTACATTCAGGTGAACAGCACGACGGCAGGCTGTTTTACCTTTCGCATCGAACGCGGCAATCGTGCGGAGCCGCGAGAGCAAAAATCAGCTTGACGTATCCCTGGACGGAATTGATACGCTGTCGCCAGCTCTCGGATGACCAGGTCCAGTTGGTCCTGAACAACTTTGCTCTGAAACATCGGCCCGGGGGCCGCGTACATAGGGATATGGACTTCACTGCTCCGCGCCCGCGCCTCCCTGCATTGACTTCGCTGCGCTTCTTCGCGGCGTTGCACGTGGTCTTTTTCCATCTGCAAGCCATGAAGATCATGACCAACCCTGGCTGGTTCCACGACCTGGCCTCTATCGGTTACGTCGGTGTCAGTCTTTTCTTCGTCCTTTCCGGTTTCATCCTGGTGTACACCTATGCGGGCCGCACCACCACGGTGCGGGAATTCTGGCGCGCCCGATTTGCCCGCGTTTATCCCGCCTACTTGTTCTCGCTATTGGTGACGGCGCCCTGGTTTTTTATTGCCGTGTTGAAGTTCGACCTCCCGTTTTTTCAATGGGCGAAAGCACACTTGAAGCTCGCTGCTTTTCTGGAGGTCACGCTATTGCAGGCTTGGATTCCTCCGGCGGCGCTGGTCTGGAACGTGGTGGCCTGGAGTCTTTCGGTTGAAGCTTTTTTCTATCTTTTGTTTCCGTTCTTGCTAAAGGCTTACCAGCGGATGTCGCGCGTCCATCTCATTTGCGCTGCCGTATTTTCCTGGTTTATGACTCTGGCCATTTCCGGCGCTTACGTTTGGCGAAGGCCCGACGGGTTAGCCTACGTTGATTCCGACACGCTTTCCGCGTTCTGGCTCAACGCGGTGAAATTTCATCCGCTCGCGCGGCTTCCGGAATTCCTGATGGGCATGGCCTGCGGTTTCCTTTTCCTTCGCACGCGTGCGAATACCAAGCTGGCTCTGCCTCTCGTGCTCGGCGGTGTAGCCGGCTGCGCCGTAGCCGGCCATTTTTCCACCACCATTCCGTATCCGATCCTCCACACCAGCCTGCTGGCGCCCGCATTTGCCGCCATCGTTTACGGTTTGGCCTTGCAGCCCAGGTGGGTTGCGATTCTCAACCTGCGGCCGATGGTGCTTCTCGGGGACGCCAGTTACAGTCTGTATTTGCTGCATTCGATGATCCTGGCGATTTACTTCTTCGACCCAAAGGGCGGTGGAATTCGCCATAAAAGCCCTGCAGGCATCCTGATTGGAATCGTCATCGTTTGTACGGTTTCGATGTTGGTCTACCGCTTCATTGAAGAGCCCGCTCGGCGCAAACTCCGCGGCAAACAGAAAGAACGTCCGGTTCCTGAGGCAGGGCAGCCTCCCATCCAACCCGCACTTGCTTGAATTTGCACAGAGAATAGGGACTAGGTTTCTTCGGGGCGCAGACTATTCACGAGGGTTAAGTTTCTCTTCTCAACGAAGAAATCATCAGCCGGCAGAGCATTCCCGGAAGAGTGGCGGATTATTCGTAATCTTTCGCTGCGGCCGAGCGCGTTCGGCGCATGTACGCCACGACCGAGCCGGGCCAGAGCGTGGTATTCTCGCCCGTTTTTTGGTCTTGATACCAGCTTCGGCAGCCTCCTGTTTGCCATACGGTATGGCTTAAGCGCTCAACAACGTCGTCGACGAAGCGTTTCTGCGCCTCCGGCCGCAAATTCATCACCTTCTGGCCGCGGCGGCGCATCAGCTTCAGGCAGCTCATGACGTAACGTACCTGCGCTTCGATCATCAGAACGACGGAGTTGTGTCCCAGGCCGGTATTCGGACCGAGCAGAATGAAAAAATTCGGAAAGCCGCTGACGGTGACGCCCAGAAAAGCGCTCATTCGTTCCCGCCAGGCGTCATGAATTTCCACGCCGCCGCGGCCGACAAGACGAACGCCAATCATCGGCTCGGTCACGCGAAAGCCTGTGCCATAGATAAGTATGTCAACGGGCTGCTCCACGCCGTCGAGGGTGACAATGCTGCGCTCGCGCACCTCCGCGATGCGCTCGCTGACCAGCTCCACATTCGGTCTTGTCAGCGCGGAATAAAAATCATTTGAAAAAAGCACGCGCTTGCAGCCCAGCGCGTACGTCGGTGTAAGAGAGGCCCGCAGTTGGGGATCCTTGATGCGTTTCTCAAGATTATTCAGCGCGATGCGTTCCAGAAACCTGCCCATCCAACGGTGGCCAAGGAATGCCAACACGCGAAACTCATGCTGCCAAAAAAGAAATTTGCGGAACGCCCACATGGCGCCAGGCATCCTCCGGAAACGCTTCTTCCACTTTTCACTGATTGAAAAGTCCGGCTTCGGCACAATCCATGCCGGCGTGCGCTGAAAGACGTACAGCCTTCCCGCAAGCGGCGCGATTTGGGGAACGAACTGAATGGCGCTCGCGCCGGTGCCGATCACGGCGACGTTTTTGCCCTCGAGCATTACATCGTGATCCCACGTTGCCGAATGAAATGAAGGCCCGGAGAAACGCGCAAGACCCGGCAGCTCGGGATAACTGGGCACATGAAGAGCGCCGATTCCAGAGACCAGCACACGAGCGTCTATCGTCAGGCCATCGCCAGCGAGAACGTGCCAGAGGCCCATGCCTTCGTCCCAGATCGCTTCGCGAAGCCGCGTTTTCAGGCGAATATGCGGGAGCAAGCCGTAGCGCTTCGCGCAGGACTTCAGGTATTCCCAAATCTCGGCTTGGCCTGCGTACATGCGATTCCAATCCGGATTCGGGTCAAACGAGAAACAGTAGAGATGTGACGGTATATCACACGCGCATCCTGGGTAGCGATTTTCATGCCAGGTTCCGCCGATGTCATCGCCCTTTTCGATCACGAGAAACGATTCTGTTCCGGCTTGCTTGAGCTTGATGCCCATACACAAGCCGGAAAAGCCTGCGCCGACGATCAAGACATCCACTGCCACGTCGGGAGAAAGGTGGTTTGTAGCGGCTTGTTCAGTCATGCTTGCGCCATCCTGCTGCGGACCGTTTGCGGATTGCAAGCGAATCTTTTTGGGAGTACGCTCTCCCCAGCCTTGCTCTTCCCAGCCAGCGAATCCCAGTTTGCGTGAGGCCGGGCCCATCTCCGAGGATAGTGGAACAGGCCATCCGAAGGAGGAGGACGCTTCTTATGGCTGTCGATTGCAAAGCCATCGTTCGGAGCCTTTACGAGGAAGTTTGGAATAAGCGGCGCCTCGAGCTTGTGGACGAGATCATCTCCCCCAGCCACGCTCTCCACGATCCCAACGTTTCCGGTTCAGCGATCGGCCCCGAAGCTTACAAACGTCAAGTTACACGCTTCATCCTGGCTTTCCCTGATCTGCGCTTTTCCATCGAGGATGTGGTTGTTGAGAAGGAAAAAGTAGCGGTCGCCTGGACCATCGCCGGCACGCACAAAGGCGACTTCATGGGAATACCTCCCACAAACAAGAGGATCTCCGTCGATGGAATTTCCATCATTCATATTGCGGATGGAAAGATCATGGATACGTATGTGAGCTGGGACGCGTTGGGGGTGTTCCAACAACTCGGCGCGCCGCCCATGGGGCAATCGAAAGATGCCGCCGCGCGCTAATGTCTAAGCCCCAGAGCCCGCCGAACAGCAGTGAGTTTCTGGCAGACGGTACCTTTCCAAATTGAAACGATTCTCCATCTCCCTTCACTACTCAATAGGAGGTAGTGCATGATGGCGGGAAGAGTTTCCTCGCTGACGCCGGTGAAAGGGCCAACCTATGACATTCTCATCGAGGACGCAGACGGAAGGCACCTGTGGCTGGAAAGTTCCCATGACCTGGAAGTTGCTCGACGGCGTTTGCCCGCTCTAGCTGCGGAATATCCTGGTACACGGCTGATTCTTTGGAATCATAAGACTCGCACGATTCTTGCGCAGACCGACGGCTATTGAACTTCTGGAAGTATTCCAAGCGCAGACAGACTGGCAGATCATCGCCGATGATCCCCGCAATCTGGCCAACCATTCTTTTGACGAGCGGGCCCGGCCACGGTCATTCAAATCGCTTTAGTGCATCGGGGCATAGAAGTAGTAGTCGGCGGAGTACGCGCTCTTGGATTCCGTGCCACTCGCCGCGGCGTTGCAGCTGCTCGCATTTGGCGGCAGGCCACCCTCGGTATGGAGGCGTTGGATCGTTGTTACGCGGCTGAAGATTCCTGAGCCAGTGTGAGTGGCCGCTGTCAGCAGGAGCCAGGGGATGGCATTGGGTTTTGGCGCGTCCTGCTTTGCTGCTACTTTCCCGGTCACTTCGCTTCCGTCGATGTGTTTCCAGGTCGGCCCCGCGAAGTGGTGCACGATTGTTCTGCCTTGCGCGTCCGCCAGATCTGCTTCTGGCCCTTTCAGCGCCCATGAATACTTTTGATCGGCTCCGGATTGGCAGACATAGATTTGCGATCCTGTTGCGTGCCCCACGAGAAGCACTTCCTCGCCTGCGGGCGTTTTCAGGTTGTCCGGCACTTCCGGCCTTGCTTGCATTTGAGTTCGCGGAGCGAGTAACAAACTGATCCACGCCAATCCCAAAGAAAATTGATTCATGCGGCCTCCTTGAACCCTAAACAATACCCTACTTCCGGATCCATCGCCTGCGGCAGCCTCTCCGCACTGGAAGAGGTTTCTTCCATCCGATTGTTGGGTACGAAATGCTTCCACAGGCGTGAATTCCTGTCAGCCGCATTCGAGATTCTACGCGGACTTCATGTAAAGTAATTGTAGCAACGGAAATAAAGTACGCGAGGATTGGGCGTGGCTGCGACAATTCTGGGAATTCGGTCCTAAATGGCCAGCGATACCAAAGTGTCCGCGGTTGGAACCGCGGCTCCCGTGAGCGAGGCTGACAAGAGCGTTTTTCAAGCCGCTCCTCCCGCGGGAGTCGGAGAGCAAACCGTCTTCAAGATTCTTCTGGCCATCAGCTTTTGCCACCTCCTGAATGACACCCTGCAATCGCTGATCCCGGCCATTTATCCGTTGCTCAAAACGTCTTTTCATCTCGATTTCGGGCAGGTCGGTCTGATCGCGCTTACCTTGCAGTTCACGGCCTCGCTGCTTCAGCCCCTGGTGGGACTGTATACGGACCGGCGGCCCCAGCCGTATTCACTCGCGATTGGAATGGGATTCACTTTGGTCGGGCTACTGGGGCTGGCGATGGCTCCGAGCTACGGCACGATTCTCGCCGCCGCTGCCTGCATGGGCATTGGCTCTGCCGTGTTTCACCCGGAATCTTCTCGTGTTGCCCGATTGGCCTCTGGTGGTCAGCACGGCATGGCGCAGTCGCTTTTCCAAGTTGGCGGCAATGCCGGGTCCGCGTTGGGTCCGCTGCTCGCCGCGTTTGTGCTAACCAAAGGGCAGTCCAGCATCGTATGGTTTTCGCTCGTGGCGCTGCTGGCCATCGTCCTGCTTTCGAATATCGGCGCATGGACCAAAAAGCATCATTTCGACAAGGCGAAACTCATGGCAGTGGATTCTGCCGGTCTTGGTTCTGCGCCGGCAGCCATGCAACACGTCGTCTTGCCTCCGAAGAAGATTGCACTTTGCCTGGCGATCCTCGTGGCCTTGATGTTCTCAAAGTTTTTCTACCTGGCCAGTTTGATCAGTTACTACACCTTTTATTTGATGAACCGGTTTCATGTGTCCGTGCAAAGCGCGCAGATTCACCTGTTCGTTTTTCTCGGCGCCGTTGCGGCGGGAACTATCATCGGCGGCCCTGTGGGCGACAAGTTCGGCCGCAAGTACGTGATCTGGATCTCGATTCTTGGGGTTCTCCCGTTCACTCTGGTTTTGCCGTACGCCAATTTGTTTTGGACAACAACGCTCAGCGTGGTGATCGGTTTGATCCTGGCGTCGGCTTTTTCCGCGATTCTGGTTTACGCGCAGGAGCTCGTTCCGGGAAGAGTGGGCGCGGTCTCCGGGCTTTTCTTCGGATTCGCGTTTGGGATGGGCGGAGTCGGCGCGGCGCTCCTAGGCAAGCTGGCGGATATGACGGACATCAATTTTGTCTATCACGTCTGCTCGTTTCTCCCGGCGATTGGCATTCTGACGGCGTTTTTGCCTAATTTGGAACCAGGGAAGCAACGCACGTCGCGGAAGTAAACGACTAGCGCTGCTCGAAAAATACGCTTTGGATTTTTTTGACTCCGCTTATTGCGCATCCGGCGGTTTCGCGTTCGCATTGCCGTTCAGGTAGCGATCGAACCAGTAGATTTGCCAGTTCAAGCTCTCCACCAAATGCTTTGGTTCTCCAGTGCGCGTCAGGTTGTGATTCTCCCGCGGAAACAGCACAAGTTCTGACGGCACGCCATAGTGCTGCAGAGCGCGGAACCACTGCTCGCCTTGTTCGATGGGAACGCGGAAGTCCAAGTCCGAATGCAGGATGAGCGTGGGGGTATGAACGTCACGCGCGTATTTAAGTGGTGAAGCGCTCCAGTATTGGTCGAAATCGTCGAAGAGGATGCCCTTGAAATAATCTTCGTGGCCGTAGCCGCCGTCACGCGTGCCTTCGTCGCTGATGAAATTGGAAACCGAGCGCAGCGTGACCGCGGCCTTGAAGCGGTTGGTATGGCCGACGATCCAGTTGGTCATGAATCCGCCGTAACTTCCGCCGGTCGCGCCCAGCGCATTTTGGTCGATCCAGGGGTACTGCTTGAGCGCGGCGTCTACACCGGCCATCACGTCTTGATAGTCCATGCCGCCCCAGTTGTTGATGATTCCTCGTTCGAATTTTTCGCCATAGCCGGTGGAGCCGCGGGGATTGCAGAAAAAAACCGCCCAGCCCTTCGCCGCATAAACTTGGAATTCGTGATACCAGTCCACGCCGAACATCCCGGCCGGGCCGCCGTGAATCACCAGAACCATCGGATATTTTTTGCCAGCTTGCCATCCGAGTGGCTTCACAAAAAATCCGTCTACTGGCCAGCCATCCGTGCTCCTGTAGGGCACGCGTTCAACAGGCTGCAATTCCAGTTGCTTCCAGAGATCGGTATTCAGATGCGTGAGCTGGCGCTCGCCGCTGCCGTCCAGCTTCGCGACGTAGAGATCGTCAAGATGTTCGAAATCGTTCGAAAGATAGACCATTACACCGGCTTTGGCGTTCAGGTCGAACCCATGGACAGAGCGCGGCCCACTCGTAACACGAGAAAAAGTGTGCGCCGCAGGATTCGCACGATAAATGTGCGTTTCAGCTTTCTCGCCGGCAGAAAAGAGCAGTTCACCGGGCGTCGACCAGCGAAGCTCGCCGGGGATTAGATCGAGATCTTTCACGGCGAGCTTTGAGGGCGCGCCACCGGAGGCCGGCGCGACATACAGTTTTGCAAACTGATGCCGTTCCGTTTGTCCGGCAAAGACGATCTCGTTCCCATCCAGCGACCAACGCGGCTCTTCATCCTGGAACGGGTGATCGGAAATTTTCACAAGCGGACCACCGGCCGCTGGAATCACCCAGACGTCCGTGTTCTCGCTATCGTCGAAGGCTTTGCCACTGCGGTCGGAGACGAAGGCGATGCGCGTGCCGTCGGGCGACCACTGCGGGTCGGTATCGTTCCAGTCCTGGCCGTCGGTAATTTGTTTTGCTTCGCCGCTGACGACCGCGACAACCCACAAGTGGCGGCGCTTGTCGTCGAACCAGCCGGTGTCGTTGAACTTATAGCGGATGTGCGTGTAATGGCGCACGTCGCTCTTGCGATCGGCGGGCGCGACCGCATCGCTTGGGCCAGAAGGAGCCACGCAAACTAGACGAGTGCTGTCGGGGGACCACTGAAAACTTTGCACGCCGTTTTTGAGTTTCGTTAGGGGGAGTGCTTCGCCGCCCGCCGTCACCGGCAGCAGATAGACCTGAGATTTGGGGGCGTCGCTTGCGGCTGACTCGGAACTGCGCGTCGAGAGAAAAGCCAGCGTCTTGCCGTCCGGGCTCCAGCGGGGAGCGTTCGAACTGAAACCTTCGGCGCTGAGGCGGCGCGGCACCGCGGAGCCATCCACCGGCAGGAGCCAGATGGCAGAGTCGCGGCGGTTTTTCTTCTGGTCGATGGTGGTCACTACGTAGGCGACGAGCTTGGCATCCGGGGAAAGATGCGCGTCGCTGATGAACTGGAAGGAGAAGTAGTCTTCCGGCGTAATGCCTCGCCGGTCCGCCGCTTGCAATGCGGTGCCAAAAGCCAGGAGACAGAAGACAATGAGTAATGGAGTTTGGATTTTGCGCATAAGAGCGTGCACTCTAGCACACAAGAAAAGGCCGCACCACAAAATGCGTGCTCGATGGCCGACTCGCTAGCCCGGCGGTTAATTTAGGTGATTTGCCCAAACCGAACCGACCGTTTGCGGCATCTTACTCCTGCATGGCTTCTTATTATTGTTCATCACTGTCTTTTGCGAAGGCCCCGGTGCGCTTTGACCCTGAGGTAATCCCGTGAAGCTCTTTCGCTTTATCAATGTGTTTCTCTTGCTCGCAGCCTTCGTTCTGGCGTTTTCTAGTTCCGAGTGGGCTACATCTCCGGCAACCCCGCACCAACCGCAAAGCGCCGGCGCTTCCCCTGCCAAATCCACCGCGGTGTATGTGAGCGATTTTGAGTTGGACATATTTCGCGGCAGGGCGGAGCGGGCCTCGCGTTCGGGTTCTTCTCAGAGTGCCACTCCAGATCAATCTTCTGGCTCCGCAAGTTCCACTCGAACAAGCACAACCGCGAGTCCGCCAGCCGGCGCGTCACCCTCTTCATCTGCGCGGCCCACCGATTCTCAAAAGGAGCTAACTCCCGCGGAACAAGCAAACACGCTAGTGAACACCATGGCTGAGAAATTAGTGAGCGCACTGGAAGAGGCCGGTTATAAGGTGCAACGCCTGCGGGCCGGTGATCCGTTGCCTGCGGCTGGCATTCGGCTTCGGGGCGTCTTCGCGGAGGCAGACGATCAGAATCGCGTGCGGCGCCTGCTCATCGGGAGCGATGCGACGGCAGCCAAGATGTTGCTTTACGTCGGCGTTAATAATCTCGCGCAGCCGGAACAGCCGCTTTACGAGCTCGCCAATCCTCCAGCCAACGAAAGCGGCCACGGACCCCTCATCACAATCACCTCGTATGCTCCCGCAGCCCGCTTCGAGATGAGCAAGAGCCCGATGGACGAGGACTTCAAGAAGATTACTTCCCAGATCGTGGCGGATCTGAACGGGCTCTTGAACGCCAACCCTTTGTCAACAGGCCAGTGAAGGAGCGCCGGGATCGCGGCCACGCTTTTCATTTGCGGCATGGCGCAGAAGTTCAAACCTGTCCGCAAGTTCAGGTATCACGCCGAGGGCAATGCGGCGGATTGATTTCGTTCAGCACGGCCAATTGCTCTTAAACTCTAAGCATGACGCAGCCTTCCAAAGGCGCCAGCATCTTCTTGACCCTCTTCGGACTCCCCTTCCTGGGTGGAGGACTATTCTTCCTTTTCGCGCAAATTGTGAGCCGAGGGAATTTCAGAACGGCGGACACTGTCACGGGCCTGATTATCTCTTCGGTGTTCATCTTCGTCGGTGCGGGGCTCATCTACGCGGCGATCGCCGGCTATGGCCGGCTGAAAAAGCAGGCGGCGCTCGAGGAGGCAAATCCGCTTTCTCCTTGGGTTTGGCGGCAGGATTGGGCGTCGCGCCGCGCGGAGAGCCAGAACAAAAAGAGTGCCGCTACCAGGTGGGTGCTCGCGATTTTCTGCAACATAATCACGCTGCCGTTTCTTTTCCGCATGGTGCCGCAGTTGTTGCGGCAAGAAGATCCGCGCGTGATTCTTGTGCTGGTCTTCAACCTGGTTGGTGCGATTCTGATCGTCAGCGCGGCGCGAGCAACCATTCGGCGCAACCGTTTCGGTGACACCTACTTTGAGTTTAATTCGCTTCCATTTTCTCCGGGCGATCGCATTGGAGGAAGAATTCACCTGAAGCTCGATACTCGCGCAGAGCATGGCGTTGATGTGCGTCTCTCCTGCATTCGCAGGGTGGTTAGCGGCTCGGGCGACAGCAGAACCACGAATCAAATCGTGCTTTGGCAAGCGGACCAGAATGTTCCCGCGGGGGCAATAGGCCCCGGACCGCTGGGCCGGGCGATTCCCGTGGATTTTTCGATCCCTGCGGAGACTCTCCAAACGGATCACGACAATCTGAGCGATCAGATCGTTTGGCTGCTTCACGCGCAGGCCGATGTACCCGGAGTGGACTTCTCGGATGATTTTGAGATTCCCGTGTTCAAAACGGCCACGCCGACTGCGCGCGCGAACGATGGCGAATCGCCGGCTTCTTCCCGAGTGGATGCATCCGGATTTGCTTCGCCGGCTTCCAGCAGCGAGGATTCTGGCGCGGTGGCGCAGCCTGCACGCACAAAAGTCATCGTCGGGATGCACGACGGGGGGACCGAATTCTATTTTCCCGCGCTGCGCAATCCTGGGCGCGGCCTCCTGCTTTTTGCGGTCATGGTGATTTGGAGCGCGTTGGTGTACGTGCTGTACCACTCGCGCGCACCGTTCTTTTTCACCATTGTTTTCGCATTGTCCGATTTGTTTTTGATTGCGGGATTCTTGCACGTCGCGCTGGGGAGCGCGCGCATCGGCGTCACCAGCGGAGAAATTCTTTCGCGCACGGGAATCTTCGGAATTGGAGCCACAAAGCGAATTCCCGTTTCGAACCTGGACTCGATCGTTCCCGTCCTCAGCGCACAACAAGGCGGGACCTCCGGAAACGCGTACTACGCCATTCGCTTGCGGACCAAGGATGGGCGCAAGCTCACGCTCGCGGACGAAATTGACAGCCGGCAGGAAGCGCGGTGGATCGTTTCGCAGATCGAAACGCTCGCCGGGCTGAAACTAGATACGCATGTCGAAGTGGATACGCCACTCGGTGTTCCCGTATTGGCGCCGCAACCGGGATCGCCACGGCCGCAAGCGCGCGCTTCCGCGGCCGCTTCCATCGCTATTTTTATCGTAATGGCAACAGCCATGTTCGGCTGGGTCTCGTGGCGAAGATTCCCTGGCGGGTCGCGCGGGAACAGCGCTCGCACTGCGGCGGCATCGCCCGCGAAATCGATTGCGCCCCGCGTGTTTTCAGGGCCAATGACAGTTGCGGACGTCGAGCGCGTACTGGCCTTGCCCGCGCAGAATCAAGCGGAAGAACTCCTGGAACGCGCCATCGGCCACGACGAGCGCGCTCTCGAATTGTTTGAACAGAATGTCGAAGGCTGGATTGGGCACATCAATGAGACGGATCGAATGAGACAGCTGGAGCGGCGCTCGGAGTTCTCCAAGGATCTTCGCGTGCGCTACGCTAACGCAGACATCAATCTTGCTTTAGATGGATGGCAAAAGAACGAGCGGGCCGCCGATTTGTTGATCGAACGCGCGCGCACGGACGAACACTACCGGGCCGCCGCGGTCTATTTTCTTGGCATGCTGGCGGGGCGCGGGGTGGATTACGATCGCATCCACGGAGTGCTCCTTGACTATGCCCGGAACGACAAAGATGCCAGGGTGCGGCAGTGGGCGGTCGAGGGCATGCGCTATCTCGGCAAAGACGAGACCCTCGATGAGTTGTTCATTTCCTTCACGGAAGATCCTTCGACTGCGGTGCGCGATCGCGCCGGGTGCAACCTTTCCGATTGCGGCAACTTCATGCGCAAACAGCGCATGAGGATGGTTCCCAAACTGATTGATCTGGCCGCCAGTTCCAGCACAACGCCACAGATGCGGAACTGGTGTTTCATGGCGTTGCGCGAAATCACAGATGAGAATCTTCCCGCGGATGCTCTGGCTTGGAACCGCTGGTACGCGGAGCATGGCTCGGAAAAGATGGCCGAGTACGAGCGGCTCGATTGGTGGCAAATCCGCGGCGACGAATAGAAATTCTTCCGTCATTGGCTGCAAGAGTTCCCTCCAGAATTTCAAAAACACGAATGCTTGCCACAGCCGCGGGCAAGGTAGAGAATCCCTGTTTCCATGAGGGATACGAGCGATGCCTGTTTCAAATGACGAGCCCATTCGCATTGGCGTGGATCTGGGTGGGACGAAGATCGAGTTCGTCGCACTGGAGCGCGACGGCAGGGAATTGCACCGGCATCGCGTGGCGACCCCGCGTTTCGACTACATGGGCACGGTGCGCGCGGTGGCGGGTGCGGTCGAAGGCATCGAGCAAGAATTAGGCCGGCGTGCCACGGTCGGCATAGGAATTCCCGGAACGGTTTCCGGAAAGACCGGTCTCGTAAAGAACGCGAACTCGACGTGGCTGAATGGAATGCCGTTTGACAAGGATCTGAGCCGCGCGCTCGCGCGAGAAGTGCGCTGCGCGAATGATGCAAACTGCCTGGCCGTTTCGGAAGCGACGGACGGAGCGGGAGCGGGCCAGCACGTTGTTTTCGCGGTGATTCTCGGGACCGGCTGCGGCGGGGGAATCGCGCTCGATGGACGCGTTGACAGCGGTTTGAACGGCGTCGCAGGCGAGTGGGGGCACAACACCCTGCCGTGGATGAGCGCAGAGGAATATCCCGGCCCAGCGTGTTATTGCGGAAGAAACGGCTGTATCGAGACGTGGATTTCGGGGACCGGTCTGGAGGCCGATTACCTGCGCGCAACGAAGGTCTCGCTCCGCGGCCCCGAAATCATTGCACGCAGCACCGCGGGAGAACCTGCCGCGCTTGCGGCGCTGGATCGATTCGAAGACCGCCTCACGCGTGGACTGGCGCAGGTCATCAACCTTCTCGATCCCGATGTGATTGTCATGGGTGGAGGCGCTTCGCAAATCCGGCGGATCTATAAGAATGTTCCAGGAAGACTGAAAGACTACGTCTTCGGCAAAGAAGCGGAGACGCCTGTTCTCCAGTCAAAACACGGGGATGCGAGCGGAGTGCGCGGCGCGGCGTGGCTCTGGCCTCTCTAGTAAGCGAAGGAATCCTGAAAAACAGAGGTTCGACCGACCTGCCGGGTTTCACTCAATCTTTCGGAAAATACGAGGGAAATATATGAGCGAGAGCGGTGGCACTCTAATCGTAACGGGTGGCGGGCGCGGGATTGGCGCTGCGACGGCGCGGCTCGCCGCGATGCGCGGCTACGCGATCGCCGTGAACTACGCGGAAAACGCGGCGACGGCATCTGCCGTTGTGCGAGAGATCCAGCAAGAAAATGGCCGGGCGGTAGCGATCCGGGCTGATATTTCGCAAGAAAAGGAAGTGGTCCAGCTTTTCGAAACTGCGGAAAGGACACTGGGCCGGGTGAGTGCGTTGGTAAACAATGCCGGGATTACCGGGGGATTCTCCAGGTTGGAAGACCTCTCGGCCGCGACGCTGGAACGCGTGCTGGCGGTCAACGTAACCGGCGCGATGCTCTGCGCGCGGGAAGCGGTGCGACGAATGTCGAAGCGGCGCGGCGGTGCAGGCGGAACGATCGTCAACATTTCTTCGCGCGCAGCACAATTGGGGAGCGCGGGGGAATGGATTCACTATGCGGTTACAAAGGGTGCGATTGACACGCTGACCCTCGGTTTGGCCAGAGAAGTGGCTAATGAGGAAATCAGGGTTAATGCTGTGGCGCCGGGCCTTGTGGACACAGATATACACGCGGCCGCCGGCGAGCCAGGGCGGCCAGAACGGATGGCTGCGGGGATTCCTCTCGGTCGCGCGGGTACGCCGGAAGAAATTGCGGAGGCGGTGGTGTGGTTGCTGTCACCGGGAGCGGCTTATGTCACGGGCGCTATTCTTTCTGTGAGTGGAGGGCGGTAAGAAGGAGCAGGGAATTGCCCGCATTGGGAGGAAAAACACGAAGCCTCGCGCATTGCAAAGCAGCCCGCGAGGCTTCTCATGAACCCTCCGAAAACCAGTGTCAGCTCTGGCCGGCAGCTTTAGCCATCTTTGTGGCCATATCTTCCTGGCGGCGCTTCATTTCGGCAGGTGCGACGTCTTCGACGTGCTGCGCAACGCCCCATTGATGGCCGAACGGATCCAAAACTTTGCCGTAACGGTCGCCCCAAAACATATTCTCGAGGGGCATCGCGATCTTGGAGCCCATCGAAACGGCTCGGTTGTAAACCGCATCCACGTCTTCCGTGTAAAGGAAGAGATAGGAAGATGGTGTGGCGTCCGGAGCGGGCGCCACGGCTATGCCCGGAACCTCGTCGTTTACGAAAATAACAGAGTCTCCGATCCTCAGCTCGGCGTGCATGATGATGCCGCCGGGACCGGGCATACGCATGATTTCCGTGGCGCCGAAGACGGATTTGTAAAACTCGATGGCGCGCGCGGCGTCTTTGCAGGTGAGCGATGGAGAAATCGAATGATAGCCTTCAGGGATTGCACGGACAGGGTTTGACATGACGACCTCCTATTTGTCTTCGACGCGCGCACATAGGAAACGGAGGGAAAGCCGGTAGCGACGCGCGGGTAACCGTGTGAATACTCCTTCGAACGGCTGGTGTCAACAGATTCAGATCAGCCGGCGTTTGCACAAATTGCCGGCCACGACGACGTCATCTGGAAATCATTGCAACAGGCGGATGCCCCAAAAAGCGCCGCAACCCAGTGCGGTTGCCCGCGCAAGAAACCTGCGCCGATTCGCGTTGCTCATACCGTGCTCCGGAAGACCTTTTCCTGCGTCAGACGCGGATGATAGCAATCGGGCTGGCGCTCTTCTAGGGATAAAAATTCACTCGCGGTGGAGGGTGGCCAAGCTGAGGAGGCTAATGGAGAGAGAAAGAACGCGCTGAGAAATCGCTCAGAAGGTGGGCGACGATGCGATACGGCTTTTTGGTAGAAACCTACAGTCAGGGTCTGGAGGCACAAAGGCACCCCGGCCCGGCGCTGGCGAGACAAAATTGAGCGAGCGCCCAGATCTAATCAAGTAAAACGAATGAGTTCGTGCCAGCCTTACTCGGGCTTGGTGATAACGCCGCAGGCGATGCGCGGCGGAGCGCCGCTTCCGGTGCCGCCAGCCACGGCATGAATGACAATGGCGGTACCGCCGTTGCTAAAGACGGAGTGAGCGTCGTCGCCAAGGGTTACGTTGGGCGCTATTGTGGAGGCGTGAGCCGTGCCGTCCGCGGAAACGAGCAAGGAAAAGTCCGGGATGTCACCGGCAGGCATTCCTTCGTGTGAATGACCGCCCATGGCGTCAAAGTGCGGGCCGGCGGATTTGAAATCGGGAGGCTCGCACTTGGCGACCTGATGGATGTGAATGGAGTGCTCGCCCGGCGGAAGATTCTTGATATCGATGGTGATCTTGACGCCCTTTGGAGCCGGCGCCAGGACGGCAGTGCCTACGGACTGACCTTGGGTGTTTTTGATGTCCACGGTAACGGATTTTCCAGCGGCATTCGCAGGGCTGGGGTGGGCCAAGACTGCGGTTGCCGCCGACAAGAGCAAGGCGGCACAAACGAGACCTCTCATAGTGGTTCTCCTCCCGGCTAATCGCGATTTAGGATTTGGACTCTCTCTCAGAAAAACGCCCCATCCCAATCTAGCGCAGGGGCCGCCAGTGTGGCCACAAAATGTTCACAAATAGATAGCCTGGGAATCGAAGGCAAGCGAGACGGATTCAGCGGACAGTTCTTCGACACGCAGGTCGGTCCGCTGCGGAGACAATGCAAATAGGTGGTGAAGATCCAGTGGATCAGGGGCGATAGAGATTCGGAAAAGTCTGCTTCAAATGGTCCAGCTTGGGAAGGTCGTTGTGCATGATGTACGGATCGCTGGGATTGTGCTTGAGGTAGTCCTGGTGGTAGTTTTCGGCCCGGTAAAAGGCCTGGTAGGGCTCTACCTTTGTCACAATCGGTCGCGAGTAGACCTTCGCGGAATCGAGCTGGATGATATAGGCCTGAGCGATGTGCTTCTGCTCTTCGCCGGTATAGAGAATCAAGGAGCGATATTGAGAACCGGTGTCCGGACCCTGGCGGTTCCACTGCGTGGGGTCGTGCGCCACCGAGAAGAAAACCATCAAAAGTTGCCCATAGGTGATTTGGGAAGGGTCGTAGACAACGCTTACCGATTCGGCATGGCCCGTGACTCCCATGCTGACGCTCTCGTAGGAAGGTGACTTCACGTAGCCCCCGGCGTAGCCGGAGGTGGCCGACGAGACACCTTTAAGATGTTCGAAAACAGCCTGAACGCCCCAAAAACAGCCACCGGCAAAAACAGCGGTCTGCTGCCCCGGAACACTAGTCAAGGGCGCATCGAGCGTGGGGACAGGGAAAGGCATCTTGGGAGCTTCAGGCGACCTAGCGCCCAAGGTGCGCACGGCAGTCCAGACAACAAGGCCAACGATCACCGCGAGAGCGACGCCTCGGCCGATGTATGGGCTCTTCATGGTCTTGCTCCAATACCCGCGTCCTATTCTACGCCTTCCGTGGGGTATTGGATGCGGAGGAGTCCCACTTGGATGGTGAATGATTCCACCTTGCAAGTGCCGCGGATACATCAGATACACATCTGAAAGTTTCAATGGAACTCTCCCCGGGATTTTGACCTGCCTTGTTGATCACTGCTACGTATCGTAAATATATAGTAAACACAATAGAAAGAAAAGAGGCTCTGGCGCGATCGCGGAGAGCTGGAATTATTTAAACTTTGTAATGTTTGAAAGGAAGTTCTGGGTTAGTCTGTATTTCTTATGGAAATCGCGCACCTCGACCTCGAGAAGCTACCAAAATCTGATACAAGCCACCTCGTCACACGGCTTAGCGGCAAACTTAGCCTGGAAACCGTGCACAATTTCATCCAGACGTTGCGGCCCGAGCCTGCCGCGCACATGATCCTGGATATGAGCGGCGTGTCGTTCCTGGATTCTGCTGGAGTCGGCGCTCTGGTACAGCTCTTCGTGCACCGCAGAAACAAAGGCCAGACCTTCGCGCTGTCGGGGTTGACGAAGCAAGGAAACGCGGTAATTCAGGTGGCGGGGCTGGCGAAGCTGTTGCCCATCCATGCTTCCGTGGAAGAAGCACTCGCTCAGCGCGTTTAGGCGAGAAAACTCCCCGGCCCGGCGCGCTGTGGCTGTGGCGTTGCTATACTCCCCTCTATGAAAGAACATCCGCGATATACCGCCTCCGATGCGGGATATGAAATTCGCGTGCGCGAGAGTTTTGTGCGCCAGGGATTGATGAAACATCTGGGCGCGGAGCTTGTAAAGCTTGAGCCAGGCCACGCGGAGATCCGCGTCCCGTTCCGCCTCGGGTTGGCTCAACAGCATAACTATTTTCATGCGGGAGTCTCCGGAGCCATCGCGGACAGCGCTTGCGGTTATGCGGCTTTCACGCTGATGCCGGCGGAATCCTCGGTTCTCACCGTGGAATACAAGATGAATCTGCTGGCGCCTGCGGATGGAGAGGAACTCATCGCGCGCGCCAACGTGCTGCGCTCCGGGAGAACGCTCAAGATCTGCATAGCGGATGTTTACGTCCGGAAATACGGCGCAGAAGTGCATTGCGCGACGATGCTCTCGACGATCATGTGTCTTCCGGGAAAATCGGACCGTCCCCAGTGAAGGTGAGCAGGGTGTCTCGTTCGGGCGGCTGAAAACGAGGCCCTGTGCCGTCAGGCGATCCTCTGACCGACTTGTGAGAGAGCCTCCCTCCAAATCGGGTGCCCGGTCTTCACTCTTCCCGGAGAATTCGCATGAACTCGGCCGCGGCATGCGGCAGGCGGGCGCCGCGCCGGGAAACGAGATAAAGGTGGCGGGGCATGTTCAATTGCCGCACCTTGACCTCTTTCATCCAGCCGTGCTCGATTTCCCATTGCACGCACATGCGCGGAACAATGGCCACGCCCATGCCCATCTGCACGAAGCGCTTAATGCTTTCAATGGTGGGCATTTCGATGGGCATGTTGAGAGCCGTGCGGTTTCTCGCAAACAATTCTATGACCCGGCGGCGAAATGGCGATTCGACGATGTGCGCGATGAAATTCTCATCCCCCAGTTCGGCGACATCCACTTCACGCTTCTTAGCCAGGTTGTGCTTGGCAGGCACGACCAGCGTCAACTCGTCCTTCAATATTTCCGTGGCCACCAGCTGCGCATCGCGAGGCACAAAAGAGACTGCTCCAAGATCTAAGCGGTAGTTCAATACCTCATGCGGGATATCCCGCGAAAACATGCGGTGCACGCGGACTTGGACGCCAGGATGTTTCTCGCGGAACTTGGCCAGGGCAGGAAGGAGGGCGTGAATGGAGCTTTCGTTCACACCCAGCGCGAGTTCGCCCCGCTTCAAACCCTCCAACTCGGTGAGGCCTTTCTTGACCTCATCCCGCAGGTTGATCAGCCGTTCGGCGTAGTCCTTCAAGAGCGTTCCGGCATCGGTGAGGCGGACGGGCCGCGCTCCCCGGACGAAAAGGGGCTGTCCGAGCGAGTCCTCCAGCTTGCGGATCGCCAGGCTGATAGCGGGTTGCGTGCGGTAGAGACGCTCCGCGGCGCGGGAGAAGCTGCCCTCCTTTGCAACCATCAGAAATACCTGAAGTTCGCCGAGATCCACTGGTTTCCTCTGTTTCGACTGCAGGCTAGTATAAGGCAGGTTTATCAAAAGCAGAATAAAGATAAATTGGACCGCAGGCCCCAAACATGCGTTACTAGACCATGGGAGACTCTATGGACGTCGTACGCATTTTCGACACAACGCTCCGTGACGGCGAGCATTCGCCAGGCTCTCGATGAACACAGAGGACAAGATTCGCCTGGCGCGGCAGCTTGCGGCTCTGAATGTGGATGTGATTGAAGCAGGATTCCCGATTGCCTCGAAAGGCGACCTGGAAGCGGTCAAGAAAGTCGCGCTGGAAGTCCGGAATGTGCCGGTAGCTGCACTCGCGCGTGCCAAAAGACAGGATGTGGATGCGGCTATCGAGGCCCTGAAGCCGGCGGCCGCGCCGCGCCTGCACGTGTTCCTTGCCACTTCCGATTTGCACATTAACGCCAAGCTGAACATGACGCGCGAGCAGGCTCTCGAAGCCATCGGCTCGATGATCCGCTACGGCCGGCGGCACGTTGGCGAAGTAGAGTTTTCCGCGGAAGACGCGGGCCGCACGGACATTGATTTTCTATGCCAGGTCTGCCGCATTGCGGTGGAAGCGGGCGCCAACGTCCTGAACCTGCCGGATACCGTGGGATACGCGGTCCCGGAAGAATATGGAGCGATGTTCCTCAAAGTGCGTGAATTTCTTGGCGACCCCCAAGGAATTACGCTCAGCGCGCATTGTCATGACGACTTGGGAATGGCGGTAGCCAATTCATTGGCGGCCGTACGCGCGGGAGTCCGGCAGATCGAGTGCACGATCAACGGAATTGGCGAACGCGCCGGAAATGCCGCGCTCGAGGAAATTGTGGTCGCTCTGGCGGTGAGGAAAGAAAGCTTCGGGGTTACGACGAGAATTCGGCTGGAAGAGCTTTTCCCCACGAGCCGCATGCTAACGGAAATCACTGGTGCGCAGGTGGCGCCCAACAAGGCTGTGGTTGGCGCGAATGCCTTCGCTCACGAAGCAGGGATTCACCAGGACGGGATTATCAAGAACCCGCTGACCTACGAGATAATTTCTCCGCAAACGGTTGGCGTGCCGGCCCGCTCTCTGGTGCTTGGGAAGCATTCGGGCCGCAACGCTCTGCGCCTGACCTTGCGTGACCTGGGCTACGAAGCGAGCGATCCGGAGCTCGCAGAAGTCTACACGAGGGTCACCGCTCTGGCGGATCAGGCCAAGCAGGTACGCCCGCGTGATATTGTGGCCATCGCGCATGAAGTCATTCGCCGGCGCCCCACGGCCCTAACGGCGGAATCGACGTCGGCAGCCTGACCCGTCGGTTGCCGAAGATACGGCGAATGGGAAAGCCCTCCGCGTGAATTGATTGTTCGGACCGCGCGCGGACAATTGGAATTTTGTAGTACCTCGGGGATTCTATGAAGAAGAGCATCGTTCTGCTGCCTGGAGACGGCATCGGCCCGGAAGTAACGCGAGCCGCATCAATTGTCCTGCGTGAAACGGCTCACGAATTCAACCATGAATTTCAGTTCATAGAACTCCCGGTCGGCGGAACGGCCATTGATGCCGCCGGTACACCGCTTCCGAACGAAACGCTCGATGCTTGCCGAAAGGCCGATGCCGTTTTCCTGGGTGCAGTTGGGGGCCCGAAGTGGGATGCGCTGCCCGTTGGGAAGCGACCCGAAAGCGGGCTTCTCGCTTTGCGCAAGGGCCTGGGACTCTACGTCAACGTTCGCCCGGTAAAACTGCTCGAACCGCTGCTGGGAATTTCGCCATTAAGGGCGGACCGCCTCGGGGACTTGGACCTCGAGATTATCCGCGAGCTTGCGGGCGGAATGTATTTCGGGGAACGCGGGAGCGCGACCGAGAAAGGCGCGGAACGCGCCTGGGACACGGAGTCGTACTCCACGCCGGAGATCGAACGCATCGCCACGTTTGCCTATGCGCGTGCAGAGAATCGGTCGCGGCGGCTTTGCTCCGTGGATAAAGCCAACGTGCTGACCAGCTCGCAGCTCTGGCGCCGCACGGTCACGGCCATGAGTGCCGTGTACCCGTCAGTGAAACTCGAGCACATGTATGTGGACAATGCCGCGATGCAGCTGACGCTGCGGCCTTCGCAGTTTGACGTGATTCTCAGCACCAACATGTTCGGCGATATTCTTAGCGATGCGGCCGCGGCTCTGGTCGGTTCGATCGGGCTCATCCCCTCCGCCAGCTTCGGTTCGACCGCGCCGCTCTTTGAACCCATCCATGGCTCCGCTCCGTCCCTGGCCGGGACGGATTCCGCCAATCCGATTGGCTCGATCCTGAGTGCGACGATGATGCTGCGCGATGGCTTCGGGCTTTCTCTGGAAGCAGACTGGGTCGAACAGTCGCTGCTGCGAGTACTCGCCAGCGGCTATCGCACGCCGGACATCAGTGAGTCCGGCGCTCGCGCTGTGGGTGGCTCCGTCTTCACCGAGATCCTCCGCGAAGAAATGCAGCGCACTCTCGAACATGCCGAGCGCTACGGCTGGGGCGTATAGGGCCGAATTTTCTAAACCGTTGCCGACAGAGCCCATTCCGTTTCGCCCAAGATAGCGGAAATCCTGCTGCTTATGGGTGCTGGAGGGTCGCGCCGAAGGTGAGGCTTTCAGCTCCGCGCCCGCCTTGCGAGAAGCTGCTGACAATGCTACTTTTACACTTTCTCAAGCGGCTTGCGGCTAACTCAGGTCAGGGGAACGAATGGCCGGTCGCATTCTGAAGCAGGCTGAGAATCCGTTCCAGATTGCTCTAGTCAGAGGGTACGACTCATCGTTACTCAAAGTCAGATTCTTGAGCCTGCGTTCCGGCAGATAGGCCGTCGCTAGTCTTACGCCTGCCATGGCACTTTCTGGTTTCAATTCGAATAGCGTCACGCCCACGGGTACCCGTGAGGCCACCTATTGGCGCGTGGAAGGCTCGCTCCTCGAGCTCGGCGCCATGCGGCCCGTGGGTTTTTTCACCTGGAATTCCCAGAGTTTTTCGGAGCGCTGGGCCCGGCGTGCGGGCATGGCCGGCATGGCGCTGGTGCGGCCCCTTGCGTACGCCGCGAACCGCACCTTTGCAACCAGGTTCCTGCACGCGTTGCTCCGCGGAGTCAGCCGCGACCGGCTCGATCTTCTTGGCGAAGAGTATTTTCACTACGTTCTGAAACCACAAATGCGCCGGGAGGCCGCAGAGAAGCTTCTCGAAGCGGTCCGCCGCGGGGAGCGAGTGGTGCTGGTTGGGCAGTTGCTCGAAAATATTCTACGGCCTCTTGCTCATCATTTCGGAGTGGAGTCGTTCATCTCCAACCGTTTGGAATTTCGCGACGGAAAGGCGACTGGGAGGTTGCTCGACCCCATCGTCCGTCCTCGCGGCCCCCTCGCGTGGATTGCAAGCGGCTCGACGGACGGGCGCGTTTCACGCGAAAAACTTCTGACTCAGCTTGGCTGGAAGCGCCGGCCAGCGCAGCTTGAGCGCGCGCTTCAAACCACGGCCCGCCCGGTGTCAGGCACAAAGAGGCCAATCGCCCTTTTTGGCGACGGGCCGCGGGTCGAGCTGCTTTCGGTCCGGGAGACCCTCACAAAGCGGCATCTTCTTTTGATAGGCGTGACTGGATTCATAGGCAAAGTCTGGCTTGTGGATCTGCTCGAAAATATTCCCGATATTGGGAAGATCACACTATTGATTCGCCGCAACAGGACGACCTCCGCCCAGCGCCGCTTCGAGAAAATCGTCGAGGAATCGCCCACGTTTGACACGCTCCAGGAGCGCCACGGGCGAAAGCTCGGCGCGTTCCTGAAGGAAAAAGTGGAAGTAGTGGAAGGGGATGTCAGCTTGCCGGGCCTGGGTCTGAATGAAGCCACGCAAATGCGGCTCGCGAAATCGCTCGATCTCATCGTAAACAGCGCCGGGCTGACGGATTTCAATCCCGATTTGCGGGATGCGGTTTCTTCCAACGTGGATTCGGCGCTCCATTTGCTTGATTTTCTGCGAAAGTGCGATCACGCCGGACTCATGCATCTCTCCACCTGCTACGTCGTCGGTATGCGCGACGGCCGCGTCACCGAAGAATTGCAGGAGAATTACAGCCCGGCGAACGGCGCCGACTTCGACGCGGAGCGCGAAGTCGAATCCCTGCGGGAGACGATTCGACGCGTGGAAGCCCGCGCTGAAAGCCCGGAACTTACCAAAGCGCTTCGGCGCCAAGCGCTGGGCCGGGGGGGCGACGAATCGTCCGCGCCGGCGGCGGAACTCGACGGTGTTTTGAAACGTAATCGCGCGCGCTGGGCAAAAAACAGACTTGTGCGGGTGGGCATGCGCAGGGCGCAGCATCTTGGCTGGCCCAATACCTACACTTTCACAAAAAGCCTTGGCGAGTCCCTGCTTGCGCGGCGTGGCCGCGATCTCCCCATCGCCATCGTGCGTCCCTCAATTGTGGAAAGCTCGGAGCGCTCGCCCTTCAGCGGATGGAACGAAGGTATCAATACCTCCGGGCCGCTCTCGTACCTTCTCGGCACGAATTTCCGACAGCTTCCTTCGAACGAACGGAAATGCCTCGATGTGATTCCCGTGGACATGGTCTGCCGCGGCATGACGCTCATCGCCGCGGGAGTGATTGCGCGGCGCCACGCCCGGCTGTACCAGCTTGCGACTTCCGCGATTAATCCGGTGAACATGGGACGCAGCATCGAACTCACCGGCCTCGCCCATCGCAAACACTACAGAACCACGCAGAGTATTGACAGCTGGCTGAAGGTAAAGTTTGAAACCATTCCCGTCTCGAAGCAGCGCTACGAGCAACTCTCAATTCCGCGGCAGAAGGCTGTCGTTTCCGGCATCAATCGTGCGGCTGTCACGCTCGGGATGAAGAAACCGCCGCTGGCCCGCGCAGAACGCGACCTCATCCGCGCGGAAAAACTCATCGAACTCTACGAGCCTTTCATTCTCCACAATGAACACGTCTTCGAATGCGAAAACGCGCGTCTGCTTTCCGCCGCGCTGCCCCCCGAAGAGCGCCGGCTTTTCGACTTCGCTCCCGAATCGATCGATTGGTGGGACTACTGGATCAACGTGCACATCCCGGCGCTGCGCCGCTGGTGCTATCCCTTGATGGAGGGCCGTCCGCTCGAGTCGCGCGAACGGCGCGAGCTGGATTGGCCCGCCGAACCTTCGCGGGAAGCGGCACTCTCCAAAGCAGCAACGCCGTCCGACCCTTTATGGCGATCTTCGTAACCGGCTCGACCGGCTATCTTGGGAGCTATCTTGTCACGGGACTCTTTACCGAGCACCGCGACACGCTGAACCTTCTGGTTCGCGCGAAATCCGAACAGGAAGCGCACGAACGGCTTTGGACCTCGCTGCAGCTCCATCTTGGTTTTCCTGAATTTCTCGAATATGTCAGGACGCGCGTGCGCATTTTTCGCGGCGATCTGACGAGCGATTGTTTCGGCCTGTCCGACGACGAGTACCATGCGCTCGTGGATTCCACGGATTCGTTGATTCACTGTGCCGCTTCGCTGAATCGCAAATCCGAAAAGCAATGCCTGAACGTGAATTTGCGGGGCACGCTGGAGGTCATTCAACTGGCGCGGCGCGCGCAGAATCGCCACGGCCTGCGGCGGTATTCGCACGTTTCGACCGTGGCGGTCGCAGGGAAGAGGCAAAACGAAGTCGTAACGGAAGATACCGCGATTGACTGGTCGCGCTCCGACTACGATCCCTACGCGCGCACCAAAAAATTCTGCGAGCACATGGCGAATCAGCTATTGCCCGACGTCGAGAAAACGATTTTCCGGCCCGCCATCATTTTGGGCGACAGCCGGCGCGCCGATACTTCGCAATTCGACATGGTGCAGGCCTTTCACGTTTTGGCGCAGATGCCCGTGCTTCCGCTGCGCCCTAACGATAAAATCGACATCGTGCCCGCAGATTTTGTCGGCAAAGCGGTCGTGGCGATTCATCAAAAAGCATCGCCGGCACATGGGATCTATCACTTGTCTTCCGGAATGGGATCGCAAACCTACCTCGAATTGACCGAAGCCATCGCACAGGCGAGCGGCACGCGGCGGCCCGTGTTTTCGTCCTGGCTGGGAGGCCCTTTCTCTCGTACCGTGAATTGGGCTGCGAATCGCGGCGGAGCCGTGGGCCACGGCGCATCGCTCCTCAAGGTCTTCTGGCCGTATTTGGACTGGAACACAGTTTTCGATAATTCGCGGATCGTCGCGGAACTTGGCGAAGTCCCGGCAAAATTTTCGACCTATGCGTATCCGCTCTTGAAATTTAGCCGTCAGAATAAGTTTCGCTATCCGGCAAAGCCTTGGCCCGTGGGCGCCGCTGTCGAAAAGATTTCCGCGGTGCGGAGCGCCGGCTCATGACGGATTTTCTGCTGGTCGCGTGGGTCAGCGCGCTGATCGAGCTCCGGCGTTTCGGCTGGATGCTCGGTCTTGGCCAACGCTGGACTCCTGGCGAAAAACTAAAACTTCTCTTCGCGGGCTACAACGGCACGCGCAACACGGGCAGCGATGTGCGTGTGCAGGAGATGCTGCGGCAGGTTCGCCACATTTTGGGCGCAGGCAAGACAGATTTCAGCGTCATGACGCAAAGCTTCGACCGCACCAAGGGCTACTTCGAAGGCACGCGCCAGGTCTATCTCCCCGACGTCTATCCACCGTTTCTCTTTCGCGAGGTGCGGGACAATCATGGTGTTATTGCGTGCGAAGGGTCCATGTTCAAAAGCAAGTTTGCCAACGCGCTCACCACCATGATGATCGGTTCGCTCGGTTTAGCATCGGCGGAAAATAAGTTGTCCCTCGCCTACGGTGGAGAAGCGGGGCACATGGACAGCCTGATTCAATCCATGTGCGAGCGCTACGTCCAGGATTCGCTGGTCATCACGCGCAATGTAGAGTCGCAAACGCTCTTGAGCTCGCTGGGCATTCCGACGGAGCTCGGCACCGACACGGCATGGACCTTTGAGCCGCACCCGGCCGAATACGCCCGCAAGGTGCTGCGACAAGCCGGCTGGGATGAGAAGACTCCCATTCTTGTGCTCTGTCCGATTCATCCTTTCGTATGGCCAGTGAAAGCATCGATTGCCAAATATCTTGCTCGCGTGGCGACGGGCGCCTACAAAGACAGTCAGTATCGCACCGTCTATTTTTTCGAATCGGGAGCCGAAGTAGACCGGAAATACCAGCATTACATTTCCGGCTTTACCAAGGCCGTGCAGGCGTTCGTTCAGCGTCATCGCGTTTTTACCATCCTCGTCGCAATGGAACGGTTGGACGCGGTCGCCTGCCGCGACATCGCCGGACAAATTCCCGGCACGCCGGTCTTCACTTCCGATGACTACGACATGTTTCAGCTCGTATCCATCCTGCGCGCGTGCACGTATATGGTTTCCTCGCGCTACCACGGCATCGTCACCTGCATGCCGAGCCTCGTAGCTTCCGCCGGCGTCACCATGGATGAGCGCATCCGCAATCTCATGCGCGAGCGCGGCCACCAGCATCTTTTCTTGACGGTGGACGACCCGGATCTGGAGTCAAAGCTTCTTCAAATCATGGAGAGGCTGGTTGCCGAAGCCGAATCGGTGCGCGAGGGCATCGGCCGTACCGTCGTCCGCAACTTGAAAGTCATGGCGCGCATGGGTACGTTTCTCGAACACGCGATGCGCCGCACCTATCCCGAATTCCCCTTACGCTCCGGCGTGCTCACCTGGGAAGACTATCTCCCGCCCCTCAGCAATACCCTGCTTCAACTAGCCGAGCGCTATGATTCCTCTGCCCCGCTGCAGCATTCTGCTGCCGGTTCTGCCGCGCGATGACAATTCCTGTGGAGCGCACAAGCCAAACCGCGGAATCGGCACGCTCCCCCGTTCGCGGCGTCTTATTGGGCGGAATCGCGCTGATGATAGGAGGCGAACTGTTGTGTTTCTTTGGGGCCGAGGCCCACGCGCGATTAAGAGATATCGTCTGTCACATAGTCTTTTATTCGGGAGCCGCCTTCATCTCAGGAGCGGTCATTTTTTATTTCGCAGGCAGACGCTAAGAATTCCATGCCGAATTTTCTCGACAACATTTTCGCCCACCTCAAGCGCGCGGAAGGCCGCGTCGTCCTTCGCGAGATTCGCGGCGAAAACTTCGTCAGCTTGACGGGCGGGGAATTGCTCGACCAGGTGCAGCGCGTGCGTGGTTATCTGCGCCGCTCGGGCCTCCAGCCAGGCGATCGCTGCGCGCTTCTCGCAGCCAATTCCATTCGCTGGACGGCGTTCGACCTTGCGCTCATGGCCGAAGGCGCGATCGTGGTGCCACTCTATTCCCGCCAGGCACCTGCGGATCTTGTTGGCATGATGAAGGACTGCCAGCCGTGCCTGCTTTTTGTAGGTGAGGCCGCGCTTGGCGAAGGCATCGCCCAAGCTTGGCCTGAGGCACCGCGTCGCGTTCTTTTCGAGGCGGTCCTGCAACAGCCTACGTCACCGCAGCGCCTGCCAGACACGCCCAATCCGCGCGGGGATTCCGACATCGTCACCGTCATCTACACCTCAGGCACGTCCGGTGAACCCAAGGGTGTTTGCCTCAACGTCGGCAACATCACGCACATGATTTCCTGTACCACGGAGCGCCTCGATCAGCTGATGGGGGAGACGCACGAGCCGGACCGCATCTTCCACTACCTTCCATTCAATTTTGCCGCTTCCTGGATTGTGCTGCTCACCTATCTCACGCGCGAAAGCATCCTCACGCTTTCCACCGATCTCAACAAGCTCGCCGATGAAATTCGCCTGGCTTCGCCGCACTATTTTCTGAACGTCCCGACGCTACTGGAGCGCGTCCGCCGCGGCGTGGAGGAGGCCCTTGCAAAGCGCCCCGCTCCGATTCGCTCACTTTTTGCGAAAGCCGGGGATGCCTGGCAGCGCCAGCACGTGGGCCGCGGCCGTGCGCTGGACGCATTCTGGCTTGGCCTGGGGCGAAAACTCATTTTCGGCCAGATCAAAGAGCGTTTCGGTCTACATCTGCGAACTTTGATTTGCGGTTCCGCTCCGCTTTCGCCGGAGACGCAGCAGTTTTACCTGATGCTCGGGATCCCTGTGTTACAAGGATACGGACTGACGGAAACGACAGGTATTTGCACACTCGACGACCCGCGCGTGCCCGTCGAACCCGGCTTTGTGGGCACAGCGATTAGCGGAATCGAGATGAAAATTGCTGAGAATGAAGAGATAGTCGTGCGCGGCCCGCACATTTTCCCCGGTTATTGGAATCGGCCCGAGGAAACCGCGCTTGTTCTGCAAGACGGCTGGTTCCACACCGGCGACCAAGGCGAAGTGAATGTGCGCGGCAATTGGCGCATCAGCGGCCGCATCAAAAACCTTATTATTCTGAATTCCGGGCACAACATTGCGCCAGAGCCGATCGAAGATAAAATCGCGCGGTTGTTAACGGCGGCGCAGCAAGTGGTGATCGTCGGCAATGGACGCGGGTATCTCTGCGCGCTCGTTACCGGCGCCGTCGAAGCCTCAGCCGTTCAAGCCGTGCTGAACACGATGAACCCCGAGCTCCCGCATTACCGCCAGATTCGCAACTTCATTGTAATCCCCGAAGCCTTCACCATCGAAGACGGTCTGCTTACCGCCAACGGCAAGCTTCGCCGCGGTGCCATCAATGCGCGCTATGCTTCGGAAATCAAGGCCATGTACGATGTCGCCGGAGTGCGGGAAGCCGCCCGCGGGAAACACGCATGAAGAGCTTTGACGGCAAAACATTGCGATGGGAATGGCGCGAAGGCGTGATCGAGTTGACGCTCGATCACGAACCCGCCAATGAAATTGGCACCGCAATGCTCGCCGACCTGGAACAATTTGTTGCGGCGTTCGCCGCGCTCGCGCCAGAGACCTCCGTCTGCATCATTTCCAGCGCGCGCAAGGCTGTTTTTTCCGCGGGGGGAGATTTGCGCGAGTTGTATGCCACCGCCGCGGCTGTTGCCGCGAAGGATCGGCCAGCAGGCGTGCGCGCTTTTCTGGGACGCATCCACGCGGTGATGAATGCGATCGATGAGGCGCCGTTTGTCACCATTGCTGCCGTGCATGGCGCCTGTCTTGGCGGGGGACTTGAATTGGCCCTCGCTTGCGACATGATCATCGCTGACAAGATGGCCCGGTTTGCGTTTCCCGAGCTTCGGCTGGGATTCATTCCCGGTTTCGGGGGGATTCCGCGGTTGAAACGCGACCTCGGTAATGCGTTCGTAAGAGATTTGCTTTTTACCGGGCGGACGGTGAACGCCACTCGCGCGCATGCAGTGGGACTCGTCGCGCAACTGGCTGGCGAAGGCGAAGCCCATCGAATCGCACGTTCGACCGCTGCGCAAATCACCAAATACGACTCGGTGACGCGGTCCGCCGCCAAGAAATTCATTAAGCCCATTCCGCGTGAGGAGCTGCGACGCGAGATCGACCTGTTTTGCGAACTGTTCACGCGCCCCGCTGTGATGGCAGCTCTCAAGAAATTCGTCGAAGACTCCGGGCCCATGCCCTATCTGCCGTGAAGGCCGCGGGACTCGCGGAATTTTCTTTCCTGCGACAGGAGTGATAAATTTAGCCTTCTATGCGCACGCTGGAACAAACGACTCAGGAAGTCCTCGACCTGGCGGCAAGTCACTTTCACGTGCCGGCGGGATCGCTCGCTCCTGGCGATGATTTCTTCAAGAAGCTCGGCATTGATAGCCTCCAAACACTCGAAATGCTCTCCCGCCTCGAAAACCATTTCGGCATCGAACTCCCCGACTACGAAGTCCAGGGCGTCAGCGATTTCAAGACTCTCGCTGAGCGGATTCAGTCCCGCCTGTAATGCTGGACCTTTCTAAATATCAGTCCATCGGCGAAGCGCTGAAGGATGCGCTGGACCAGTTTGCGAACGAAGTATGTTTGATCGAAGCTGACCGCGAGCGCGAAAAGGAGCGCCTGACGTACCGCGAATTCAAGGCGCGAGCGCATCCGTTAGCCAAGGCTTTGCAGGACGCCGGTTTCACAGCGGACGATCGTGCCAGCATCATCATGACAAATCAGCCGAAATGGCTGATCTCCGCTTACGCCATTTTTTTCGCGGGCGGCACGCTGGTTCCGCTGGACTACAAACTCACTCCCGAGGAGCAGTGGCAACTTCTCAGGCATTCCGGCGCCAGCGTCCTCATCACGGAATATCCCATCTGGCGGCAACTCAGCACATCCGCCGCGCGTGCGGCCGCAACGAAGTTGCAAACGGTGCTGATCACCGAAGCGCCTCCGAACGCCGACCTCGCCGGCGCGCGTCGCTGGGAAGAGTTTCGCGGCGAGGGCGAGCCTCTCTTCGTTCCACGCGGACGCAAGGACACAGCTTGCGTCGTCTACTCCTCGGGAACCGGCGGCCGCCCCAAGGGCTGCATGATGACGCACGAAAACTATCTGGAGCAGTGCGTCGCGCTCATTTCGATCTTTCCCTTCTGGCCCGGAGTGCGCTACCTGAGCATACTACCCACGAACCATGCCATCGATTTCATGGTCGGTTTTTTCGGCCCGTTCACCTGTGGAGCTGCAGTGGTGCAACTGCGCACCTTGCGGCCAGAATTCGTCCGTGAAGCCTTTCCGAAATACAAAATCACCTACGTCAGCCTCGTTCCCCTCGTTCTGAAAAACTTGCAGAAGGGACTGCAAGCGCGTTTCGACGCGCTGTCTCCGGGCAAGCGGAAAGTTTTCAACGCGCTCGTCGCCATTAACAAAGCGTTCACAAAAAGCCGCCCCCGCCCGGGCATCAGCCGCCGCTTGCTCAAGCAAGTCCATCAAGCATTTGGCGGAGAGCTGCGCACGATCTTTGTCGGCGGTGCATTTACAGAGCCGCAAACGTTGCAATTTTTCTACGACCTGGGAATTCCGGTTGCGAACGGCTATGGCCTCACGGAAGCAGGCACCGCCATTACCGTCAACGACTTGAAGCCGTTTCGTGCCGACACCGTCGGCAAACCGCTCCCAGGCATGGAAGTGCGCATCCTGAATCCGGCGCCCGATGGCGTTGGCGAAGTCTCCGTTCGCAGCAAGACGGTTATGTCCGCTTACCTCAACGAACCCGAACTCACCGCCGAAACCATCGTCGATGGCTGGCTGATGACCGGCGACCTCGGCCGCTTCGACGAAACCGGCCACCTGCAGCTCTCCGGCCGCAAGAAAAATATGATCGTCACCGAAGAGGGGAAGAACATCTACCCCGAGGATATTGAAACAGCGTTCGAAAGTCTTCCCGTGAAAGAGTTCTGCGTTTTCGCCGCCAATTACATCTGGCCCAAACGATCGATGGTCGGCGAACGACTTGTGCTCGTTCTCCACCTCGAGCAAGGGCAGCTGCTCTCCGATCAGTTGCGCCACGACATCAACGCGCGGAACAATCGCCTGCTAAACTACAAACGTATCCATGGGATCGTGCTCCTGGACGAGGACTTTCCTCGCACGGCTTCCCTGAAGATCAAACGAAATGCTCTCGCGGAACGTGTCGCGCATCGGGACAACGCGACCGCGGTTCTGCCTTTGTGAAGTTATTTTGAGAATCGGATTCGGATCAGGAGTTACTATCTCGCGTTCGTTCACGCCACAAATGGATAGCTTTTTCGCCATCGTCAACCCCGCCGCCGGCGGCGGCCGCTCGGCAAAACTCGCCGGGCCGGCCCTGGCGCTGCTTCGCGAAAAAGGACTGCAGATTGACGTCATCGCATCTACCGGGCCCGGCCATGCCATTCAACTCGCTCGCGAAGCCTACAATCAGGGCTACCGGCGTTTTCTCGCCGTCGGTGGCGACGGCACCGCGCACGAAATCCTCAACGGCGTTTTTGCAGGCCGCACCTCTGTCGAACGCGTCGCGCTTGGTTTTCTTCCCCTCGGTACTGGAAATTCCTTCTTGCGCGATTTTGCAAAGGACGGTGCCGAAGCTTCGCTGCAAGCCCTCCTCGAAAACCGCAAGCGTCCCGTTGATCTGATTCGACTCACCCATGCCGCAGGCGAAATCTATTCCTTCAACCTTTTAAGCGTCGGCTTTACAGCCGACGTCGCGGCCCTCACCAATCGGATGTTCAAGCCCTTCGGCCCTCTCGGCTACCTGCTGGGAGTTTTTGTCCGCGTCTTGCAATTGCGTCGACGCCCTTTCACCCTGCGCTGTGACGACGATAAAGAGTGGGACGAACGCCGCTCGCTATTCCTGACATTCAACAACAGCAAGTATACGGGCGGCACCATGCTCATCGCGCCGAACGCCGATCCCGCCGACGGCCTCATCGAATTTGTCCGTTGGGGCCCCATCGGCAGGCTCGGCTTGCTGCGCATGTTGCCGCGGCTCTACGACGGCACGCACATCGCACATCCGCTCGCTTCGCGCCGGACCGTGCGCCACGTCGAATTCGACGCGCGCACGCCAGTGGACGTCATGATTGATGGAGAAGTGGCCACGCTCGAATGCCGCTCCCTCGATGTTGTTCCCGCAGCCGTGGAAATCTATATATGAAACGGACCTGGCTGGCTCTCCGAAGCGGCGTTCTCTGGATCCTGAGTGGCCTGCATTTTTTCATCGTCGTGCCGGTGCTCGTTTTTCTCGGCATTTTCCTCGACCCCCACAAACACGATGGGCTCCAGCGCGGCCTCTGTCGCCGCATTGCATTTCTCTCCGGTGTTCAAGTCGAAGTGCGCCGCTCTCCGGGCTTCGATTCCCACCGGACCTCTTTCTTCATGTCGAATCACGTCAATCTTTTCGATCCCTTCATGCTCTACTGCGCTATTCCGCAGTTTGTCCGCGGCTGGGAGCTGGAGTCACATTTCAAAATTCCTGCGTACGGCTGGCTGATGAAGCGCTTCGGAAATGTTCCCGTCCCGGACATTCGCAGGCCGTCGGATTTGAAGCGCATGTGGCGTCTGACGCAGGACGCCATCGCCGGCGGCACCAGCTTGATCATTTTCCCCGAAGCCAAGCGCACGCGCGACGGCCACGTGGACCAATTCCAGGACGGCGGCTTCCGTGTCGCGCAGCAACTCGGCATCCCTATCGTGCCCGTCAGCCTCGTTGGCTCGTTCCAGCATCACCGCACCGGCCATTGGATGCTCTGGCCGGCAAAGATAACGGTGTATCTGCACGACACTATCGATACCAAGGGATTCACCAAAGATGACGTCCCGGCACTTCGCGATCGCGTCCGCGAAATTATCTCCGCGCCAGTTGAGGAATGGTTGAAACGCGAAAAGGGAATCCCTCCATTCCCGAGCAACGCAGCGCAGCAATCGACATCGTGAGGCAGATTCCTTTTTTGCCGGATTGGTTTCTTATGGCCTGATCCGCGGAGAGTAGTTCGAGTTGTGCCGGAACTAGAGGGACAGCTTGATCCCCGGCAGCGTGCGCCCCGCGCGTGTTTCCTGCCAGGTGTAATAGATGCGGTGAATAACGGTAAGCGTCGAAACCACCGCGATCACCCACAGCACCGGCCCCATGCGATTAAACAGTCCGCCGATAATCAGCAGCACCAATCGTTCCGGCCGCTCCATAAACCCGACCTTGCACAACGGAATCAGCGACTCCGCGCGCGCGCGCGCATAGCTCACCATCACCGAACCCGCCGTTGCTACCGCCGCCAGCACCACATATGGCGTGCGGCCGCTCACCGAGTAATACACCAGCAACCCCATGTACAGCGCCATGTCCGCGTAGCGGTCCAGCGTCGAGTCGTAGAACGCGCCGAACGCCGTGACGCGGTTCTGCTTCCGTGCCACCTGCCCATCCAGCATGTCCAGGAATCCGGCAAACAAAATAATCAGCGCGCCCGTGAAAAAACTTCCCACCGCAAAAAAAGCCGCCGCGCCGAAATTCACCACCAGCCCGAGGAACGTCAACACATTGGGATTGATCCCCGTGGCGGCGACCGCCCCGACAATCTTGTCCAGCAGCCACTTGCTGCCGCTTCCGATCATCCCTGTAAACGTGGCCATATCTTTATAAGTGTCTCAAAACGTGCTATTTTCGCGAAATCGAGAGACGTTCCTCGGATTCTGCGGCATCCTACACTAGCCTCGCGCAACATCGCAAACACCCGGCCACACCCGGCCACTTTGGTTCAGCTTTGATGAAACTTTTGAATAGCTTGCATCGGCCAATTCTTCTTGACGGCGCGCCCCCTTCATCCTACAGTCCCAAAGTTTAGGGATTCTTCGCCGACAATGAGCAACGAGCTTTCTCGCCGCACTTTTCTTTTGCGTGCAGGAACCGGAATCAGCGCCGTATGGGTTTCGGCCCACTGGCCTGCCCTGCTCTCCGCCGCAACTCACGCGCACCAGGCCGCAAAAGCGGCCACGCGGCCCAAATTCGAATTCTTCACTCCGGAACAAGCCATCGAGATTGACGCCATCACCGCGCGCATCATCCCCACCGACGAAACGCCCGGAGCTCGCGAGGCCGGAGTCGTCTATTTCATTGATCGCGGCTTGGCCACGTTTGCCGTTGACGATCAGAAAACGTACCGCGAGGGTTTGCCCGAATTGCAGGCAAGAGTGAGCGAGATCTTTCCTGGTGTCCTGAAGTTTTCAGCAGCTACCCCGGAACAGCAGGACGAAGTTCTCCACTCCTTCGATGGAGACGCCAAATCAGCCGGGCCTTTCCGCGCGCGTCCGGGCGCCCAAAATTTCTTTGAAACGCTGCGCCAGCACACTATCGCTGGATTCTTGATCGATCCGGACTATGGTGGCAACAACAGCGGTGCTGGCTGGAAGGTCATCGGCCGCGAGCGCGAGCATACGTTCCAGTCGCCGTTTGGATACTACGATAAGGACTACCTGGGCTGGCAGCCGGCGGCCAAGGATGCAAACAAGTCATGAGGGCCGACCTTCCCAAGTACAAAACTTCCGACGAAGTCGATTTCATCATCATCGGTTCCGGTGCGGCGGGAGGCATTCTTGCCAAGGAGCTTTCCACTAATGGTTTCCGCGTTGTCATCCTGGAACAAGGCCCTTATCTGACGGAGTCCGATTTTTCTCACAACGAAATCGAGATTCTGGCCCAGGACAAACTCACCAATCACCCCAAGCTTCAACCCAACACGTTTCGCAAGACGCCCGAAGAAAAAGCCAAGCCCCAGCGTGCGCTCGTCTATGGCCGCTGCGTGGGCGGCACCAGCGTGCACTTCACCGCGAATTTCTGGCGCTTCCATGAAATCGATTTCAATGAACGCAGCAAGATCGGCCCGATTCCCGGAACCACGTTCTCCGACTGGCCGATTACTTACGCGGACCTCGAGCCCTATTACACGAAAGTCGAATGGGAAATCGGCGTCTCTGGACTTGCTGGTGCCAGCCCCTTCGATCCTCCGCGTTCGAAACCGTATCCGATGCCTCCTCTGCCTGTGAAATCTTCCGGCGTCATTTTCGAGCGCGCCGCGAACAAGCTCGGCTGGCATCCCTTCCCGGCGCCCATGGCAATTCTCTCTCAACCGCGCCCCGGCCGTAGCGCTTGCATCAATTGCGGTTTCTGTCTCGCATTCGGCTGCGAAGTCGGCGCCAAATCCAGTTCGCTGGCCACCGCCATTCGCATGGCAGAAAAAACCGGCCGCTGCGAGATTCGCGCGAATTCCTACGTCCATCGCATCGAAACGGACGCCAATGGCCGCGCCGTCGGCGCCGTCTATTTCGATGAGCAGCGCAACACCCACCTCCAGAAAGCCAAAGCCGTCGTGGTCTGCGCCAACGGCGCCGAAACCCCGCGCCTGCTTCTGCTCTCCGCCAACAAGCAATTTCCGAATGGCCTCGCCAATTCCAGCGGTTTTGTTGGAAAGAATCTGATGCTGAATTCCGGCGCGATTTCTATGGGCGTCTTCGAGCATCCGCTCAATGATTACAAGGGATTCGCGGTCAGCCGCATTTTCCACGACTTCTACCAACTGGACGCGCAAAAAGTCGGCTTCTACGGCGGTGGCGGTATCGACGCCCGCTTCGACATGACCCCGATCGGCTTTGCCATGCGCGGCCTTCCGCCGGACACGCCGCGCTGGGGCAAGGGCTTCAAGGCGGCGCTGAGCCACAACTTCACCCGCACCATGCAGATTTACTGCCATGGCACGTCGCTGCCGCTCGAGAACAACAGTTTTTCGCTGGACTCCGATGTGAAAGACGCCTGGGGCCTGCCCGCTCTCCGCTTGACCTACAAGGATCACCCCGACGATCTCAAACTCGCGAATTGGCTGAACGTTCGCGCGCAGGAACTTCTCGACGCTGCGGGGGCGCAAAAGAAATGGAGCTATCCGGCGGAGGAGCAGCAGTTCGCCGTGCACCTTCTCGGGACCTGTCGCATGGGCAATGATCCGAAAACATCGGTGATCAACGCTGACCACCGCACTCACGACGTGAAGAATCTCTTCCTCTGCGACGGCAGCAGCCTCGTGACTTCCGGGCGCGGCCAGCCCACCATGACCATCGAAGCACTCGCCTTCCGCGCCGCCGATCGCATCACCGCACTTGCCAAGCGCGGCGAACTCAGCGCGTGAGCTTGCGCCGCTTGCACGAGCTCCAGTAAATTCTCTCCGGCCACAAGACAAGCACTTTCGTCACATCTGCTGAGAGGAGTGAATTCGTGAATGAATTCGTGAATGGCAATCGTCCGCGTTTTTGGTTTTCTCTGGCCGCAGCTGGGCTGGGCGTCCTATTAGCAAACGCCGGGGCACGGGCGCAATCCACGCCGCTGCAAGCGCCCACCTCTGGCGCGACTCACCCTAAGCTTGCTGAAGAAGAGTTCAAGAACATTCAGGCGCTAAAGGGAATCCCCGCCGATCATCTCATCCCCGCAATGCAATTCATCTCGGCCTCGTTGGGCGTCGAATGCGAGTACTGCCACGTCGCTCGCGCGTTTGACAAGGACGACAAAAAACCCAAAGTCACCGCGCGCAAGATGATCGCCATGATGATGGCCATCAATAAGGAAAACTTCGAAGGCCATCGCGAAGTGACCTGCTACACCTGCCACCGCGGCTTAGCAAAGCCTGTGGCGACACCAATCATCACCGATGAAGAACCAATGCCGGAAACCGCCGAGGGCAAGAAGCCCGGCGAGGAAAAAGCCGCTCTGCCCTCGGCAGGCCAGCTCCTCGACAAATATCTTTCCGCCGTCGGCGGCGCCGCCGCGCTCCAGAAAATTACGAGCCGCGTCGAGAAGGGCACACTCACAATGGCTGGCGACCGCCATGTCCCGGTCGAGGTCTTTGCTAAAGCGCCAGACAAACGCTATTCGGTCATGCACCTTCCCGACGGCGACAGCGTTACCGCCTTCAACGGAAAGGTCGGCTGGCAATCCATCCACTCGCGGCCTCCGCGCGTCCGCATGTCCACGGCGGCAGAGAACGCGGCCGCTAGCATTGACGCCGACTTCTATTTCCCCGCACATATCAAATCGCTCTACGAAAAATTCCAGGTGCAGCCCGGCGAGAAAATCTCCGGCCGGGATACCTACCTCGTCATCGGAGAACACGAAGGCCAGCCGCCCATCAAACTCTATCTCGACACCGAGGCCGGTTTGCTACTCCGCATGGTTCGTTACGCGGAAAGCCCGCTTGGCCAGTTGCCAACCCAAGTGGACTACGCCGACTACCGCGACGCCAATGGCGTGAAGATCCCCTTCCGCTGGACTCTCGCGCGCCCCGGCAATCGCTTCACCATCCAGGTGGACGATCTCCAGCAAAACGTCCCCGTGGACGACGCCAAATTTGTGCCGCCCCCACCCCCGCCCCCGCCGCCACAGGTAGCACCTCCGAAGCCGTAGCCTGTTGCGGTTTCGAGGCTGGCCAGGAATGGCGGAGCACTAAGTACAATCCCCGACCGGGCCGCTCAACTCCATGCCTTTGGAAGAGGCCAGCAGAGTTAGTTGCGAGTGTAGATGTCTGTCCACGGGTCAACTATGTTGATTGGCGACTGGGGAGAATCGATTTCGACATGAACACGCAGCGTTTTTAAGTCAGGCGATAATTCCCATTTCTCTTTAGTGTGTATCTGAACGAGCGGTCCTTTCGGATCTGGTCGAGTAGTGACAAATGACTCTAGGACGAGCTCCTTTTTTCGCAACTTTCCTCTGCAAGTCCCTTTTAACCCAGTGGGAGTCATGTAGACACCGTCCTGACCGTCGAGTGGATAGTGGGACGTAGTCGAGTGCCCGCTTTCCAATTTGGTGATTTCAATCGAGCTTTCGGTCTGGAGGACCGTGAGTGTCCTAACAGCTTCTTTTTCGGATTTATTGGAGGGCGTGAGCGTGTACGAACCAGAAAAACTGACTCCGTCCGCAGTATGAATAGTCGCAGTTGCGCAGAGGGCGACATACAGAAATGAACGAGCTTTCGATCTCATGTAGGGCAAGAATTATCACACTGAAATGGCGAGTTGCAATCTCGGGGGAGTAAATGCACAAGGTGAAAATGGCCGGGCCTGGGCCGACTCGCGAGCGATCCCGCCAGAAAAGTCTCCTGCCTTTCGGTCAGATCTGGGCTCTGCCGCCGTCAACGAACAGTTCGATACCCGTGACGAAACTGGAGTCATCCGAAGCCAGAAACAACGCCACCTTGGCAACTTCCTCGGGTTCCCCCATGCGTCCCATCGGGATAGTAGACACAATCCGCGCAATCACGTCAGCAGATTGCCGACTCACCAGCGGCGTATTGATCGGACCCGGACTAACAACGTTTGAGCGGATACGACGGTCCTTCAGATCTGTAGTCCAGGTTCGCACGAACGAGCGGATCGCCGCCTTACTCGCGGCGTAGACGCCGAAGGCGGCAGTGCCCTTAACACTCGCGACAGAGCCGTTGAGAATGATAGAGCCACCATCCCTCAGTAGCGGTAAGGCCTTTTGCACCGTGAACAGCGTTTCCCTCACATTGATGTTGAAAAGTTTGTCGAAATGCTCTTCGGTGACGGCCCCAAAGGGAACAAATTCGCCAACGCCGGCGTTGGCGAAGACAATATCGATTCGCCCCTTCACCCTAGAGATGGTCTCGTAGAGACGATCAAGGTCGGCGAGTTTGGCAACGTCTCCCTGAACTCCAGAAACGTCGGTACCGATTGCCTTCACGGCCTCATCAAGTTCCTTCTGGCGGCGGCCCGTGATGAAGACATAGGCACCCTCTTTGACGAAAAGTTTTGCCGCAGCCAACCCAATGCCTTCTGTGCCGCCGGTGATGACGGCGATCTTGCCTTCGAGCTTTTTAGACATCGTTTTTCCCTGCTCTTGTGGAGTTCTAACGAACTTTCCGGGCTCTGACACATTTGTACTAATGGGCGTCGAGCCACTTCCGAATATTCGAGACGGTATCCTCGTAGAACGTCTTGTAAAGACCATGCGATACGTAGCCGATATGCGGCGTTGCCAGTACGTTGTCGAGCGTCCGGAAGGGGTGAGACGGAGGCAACGGCTCAATCTCGAACACATCGATCGCCGCGCCGGCGATTTGCTTGTTCTTCAACACGCTGATCAAGGCTGGCTCTTCGACGATCGGCCCGCGCGACGCATTGATCAACCAAGCCGTCGGCTTCATTCTCTCCAGCTCCCCGGCCCCTACCAAGCCGCGCGTACGGCTGCTCAACACCAAGTGGATCGTCACGATGTCGGCCCGCTCGAACAGCTGGTCCTTGGAAACCAGGATTGCGCCCGCGGCTTTGGCGGCCTCGGGCGTCATGTTCTGGCTCCAGGCAATCAGATTCATTCCAAAAGCGCACCCAACCCGCGCGACCTGTGATCCAATCCGCCCAAGTCCCAGAACGCCGAGCGTCTTTCCACGGAGATCCGTGCCCACTGTTTGCTGCCAGCCGCCGGATCGGACGGAGTTGCTCTCCGTCACGATATGTCGCGCGGAAGCTAAGATCAGCGCCCAGGTAAACTCGATCGTCGGGTCCGACCGATACCCCGTGTGAACCACTGCGATCCCATGATCGCCCGCGGCGGCGACATCGATTGACGCGTTTCCAGATCCCGTCGAGGCAATGAGCCTGAGATTGGGAAGGCGCTCAATGACGTTGCGGGGCAGCGCGGTCCGCTCGCGCATAACACAAACGACATCAAAAGGCAGCAACCGCTCAATCACGGCGTCCGGGTCGGCGAGGTGGTCCTGGAATACGGCGATATCGGCTCGATCGCGAAGCACCGACCAATCGGCGCACTTAAGCGCCACATTTTGGTAATCGTCCAGAACAGCGATTTTGTACTTCTTCATTGGCATCCGTCCCACGGTGATTGCTTCGGCCCTCCGCATTCTGCGAAGAAGGCGCGGTCTACCAAATCGTCAGTTTGTTTGTTTGGGTTTAACATTAGCCTTCGCGCCCCGTTCGATTGCCAAGAGAAGGTCGGCGGATGGGAATCTTTCCTTCATGGCGTTAATAAGGCCATCGGGATCTTTGGCTTTTTTGAGTTCTTCTTCAAACACTAATAAATAGTTTTCCGTAAAATCTACGGCGGTACTCGCGTCAAGGAGAGCTCCAACCTTGCTATGTCCAGGAATAACAACCGAAGGTTTTAATTCTCTGATTTTCTGTAATGAGTTCAACCATCTTCCTCTTGCCTTACTATCCGTTTCTGCGGTGTAGACGTGCATATCATTGAACAAGACATCGCCCGCAATGAGAATTCTCTGTCCACGAATCCAAAGCATCGTGTTTTCATCGGTGTCGCCTTGGATGTTTTTAAGGACCTCTATTTGTGAGCCCTCAAATTCAATAAAGTTGTTGTCGAAGTTTTCTATAGCAACCGCGTGAGAGGTTGCACCAGAGCCCAAGATCTTTTTCCATTTATCTATTTTCTCTTGGTAGACCTGATTGATTCGATCTACTACCGCAGAAGTCGCAATAATTCTCACTCTCGGATATGCCTCCTTAAAAACCTCCAGACCAAGAAAGTGATCAGCGTGCGCATGGGTAATGTAGATGATAGAAAGCAGCTTTTTAGTTTCTTTGATTTGCTGTAATACTTTTTCAGCACTGGTTTTTGTTAACTGCGCATCGACCAACATCACTTCATGCACTCCCTCGACGAGAACGGAGTTAGTCCAAAACTGATCGTCGGGGGAGGTGAACACCTTGATTGAAAAACCGTGCTGACCACTTGCAAATGCAGATGGACACAACATTGGAAATAAGAGACTGATCACCGCTGAGCAAACAGCAAGACGCTCCACAAATTCTCCTATCTTGACTAAGTCACCGATGATGGGTACGGATGTGGCGCCCGCAAAAATGCCCGCCCCGCCTTGTTCTCACTCGGTCGTAAAGTCAGTTACTTTGCAGCCGCCAAATCCCGCGGCAAAGTAACTGCCAATGGTCGAGTCCACCCAATTCCGATGGTCCCAATTTGACCTGTCGGCTTGCCCCGCAGCGTTACTATTTTTCGGCCCATTGATCGGTAAATGCCACCGGCGCCCAGCTATAGCCACTTCCCTCCTTGTGCAGGCGACCCAGGCCAGGAAATGACATGTGCGGCCCCGCGATCAATATATCCTCGCGCGCGAGCTTGGGCAGTAGTTGATTCCGTGTGGCTTCAGCCGCGGTCGCGTCGATGTCGAAGACCACCGTGACCTCGGGATGCTGCAGCTGGACATTTTGTGCATGGATGGTGTCGCCCCAAAACAGGATTTTTTGCCCCTTCGATGAAAATTCATAGCCAGTGTGGCCCGGAGTGTGACCACGCAGGGGGATGACATGCATGCCGTCGACGATCGTCTCGGAGTCGCTAAACGCATGCCACTTGCCGCCCTTGATGTACGGCGCTGCGATGGCTTGCGCACTCTGGAAGAACGGTTGCGCATCCTTCGGCGCCTTAGCAGCGATTTCCGGCGACAGCCAGAAGTCGCTTTCTCCCTTCGCGACGTAGACCGTAGCATTTGGAAAGACGCGCTTTCCGTCCTGAGTGGTCAGGCCGCCGACGTGATCGGAATGGAGGTGCGTGACCAAGACGATGTCGACTTGTTCCGGCGTGTAGCCTGCACTGCGGAGGTTGCCGGCCAAGCGCCCCATCGCTCCCCCGCCATACCAGGTGCCGGAGCCTGCATCGACAAGGACCAGCTGCTTGCCGGTGTTGACCAGGAAGCCTGTATCGCCGTCATCCAGCATGTGCGGATCATCGTGCAATGCCGGTACGACACCATCCATCGTCGCCTTTGTTCCGTTCAGCCAGTGCGCATCGAATACGCCGAAACCATCGAATAGTGCCGTAACTTCGAGGTCGCCGACTCTCAGTCGGTAGAAGCCCGGCACCTGATCATGATGCTGGGGTGCGGCATCCAGAGCCGCGTTCGGACCGGCGACAAAGCTGGCCACCGCTGCCAGGAGAGCGGCGGCGAAGCGCATCATATTTCTCTTGAACACATTTCTACTCCTAATAACTGCTGAACTCATAGCCGTACCTCCGTTGACCGTCGTCATTTCCTTGGCTCTCTTGATATATTGTTCTTTTTATCTGCACAATTAAAATTAAAAAAGTCAATGCGCCTTTTTCCATATCTGACCAACCAGATGGGCCAGCGTTATTTTCGCGAGCGACCTCTCGAAGCTGTGTTGAGCTTGCGAAAGAACTCCCGACATGCATTCCTTGAGGTTGCAGCTGACCGGACACCTCTTCTCCACCGGATACGAATGAATCGCAAACGCCGGCGGTGCCGCACTGGCACGGTATATGTCCAACAGCGTGATCTGTCGCGGAGGACGCGCAAGCACGCTCGCTCCGCTCTTGCCGCGCTTTGTCACGACCAGGCCCGCTTTCGAGAGCTTGGAGAGCGACTTCCGAACGAAGGTAGGGTCGGCGTTCACACTGTCGGCCAGGGTCGCCGAGGAGATTTCCTCGCCACGGAAGTAACCCAGGGCAGCCATAATGTGCGCGGCAACCGTAAATTGGACGCTTTTCACTGACATATCTTCTCCTGCGCAATATGTGATGCTCAACAGCACAATGGGTTACATCTTTTTTTGCGCGAAGCGACACAAAATAACTGAAACCGACCGGTCTCAAACGACATCGAAGCCGGTGGGTGCTGAAGCCAGGACACCGGCACTATGCGTTTCGATCCAGATTGCTCCATCGAGGAACTTCAATGACCAAGGAACAGAACTTCGTCTCCGCCGATCACATCGATCTTGATCCATTTACAAGTTCCCAAGCCCGAGAGCGTACCCTAAACGAGGCCATCGTCCAGGCTAACATCAGCGAAAGCTTTGAAGAGTATCTTGAAATCTTCGACGTCTTTTACGACGACAATATCGAGGTGAGCAGCGAAACCGCGGAAGGACCGGTCCGTGGAAAGACGAGAGTCCGGTCACTTCTCGCTAACTTTCTGGTCCCGCTCCACGTAATGGCCGAAATCGGTGGCCTTTTGATATCCATCCGACAGACCGCAATTGCTGGAGATGCTGCAGACGAGAGGCATTCTGCTTGGACGCTCGAGCTGTTCGGTGTCTCCAGTAGGACTTGCACTGTGAGTTGGTGCACTCTCCGAAAATGGAAGGGGTCGCGGGTAGTGTACGAGCATCACTATGACTATCAGCAAAGCGGCGGACCGCTGTCCTCCGATGACTTTAGTCTCAATGCGGCTACGCCTGCTGAGAGGTTTCGAAGTCCCTCATAACGAGTCCTAACAAAACGCCGGTTGTGATGCACACATTTATTTCAGCGGGGTTCACTTCCTAGGTCTGGACCGGAGAGGAATGGTGGGCCTGGGTGGACTTGAACCACCAACCTCGCCCTTATCAGTATTGAGGTCGTTCCCTCCCGCACCTAGCAATCATCCCGGCCCGTTAAATCTCATCGATCAGCGATTTCTACCTCCGTATGGGCGTCCGAAAATCCGCATCCCCCGGCCCCTGATGCCAGGGCCTCCGCCGTGACGGCTCGCGCTCCTGCGCAGGTTGCGGTGGCACTCGAATCGTCACGTTAATGGGTAATTGCTCAAGGAAGCCTATTTGTTAAACCATGCGCCCAGCTGCGATACGCGGCGCATGGGCAAGCATAAATTAGCGCAGGTGTCAGGGTTCAGAGATCAGGAAACAGAAATCGGGAACTCCAAAATCCGCACTTGACATCCACGGATAATTCACTACCATATGGTTGTGGATAGGTTAGATACAACATTTACGGCTCTGTCTGATCCAACCCGCCGGGCGATGATCGAACGACTCTCCCATGGGCCTGCCTCTGTGCATGGATTGACGGAACCGTTTGCACTCTCGCAGCAGATGATTTCAAAACATATTGCCTACCTGGTGCGGGCGCGGATTGTGATCAAGACCAAGCGTGGAAGAGAGAGCGTGTGCACGCTTAGGCCAGAGGCGATAAAGACCGTCAGCGACTGGGCGATTAGCTATCGCCGGTTCTGGGAAGAGAGTTTCGACAAGTTGAATGTGGTTGTGAATCAAATGAAAAAAGCGGAGATCAGAGATGACAAAAAACACGGTTAACGAGAAAGAGCGGATGGTTATCTCTAGAATTTTTGACGCCCCACGCGCATTGGTTTGGAAGGCGTGGACAGACCCGAAATATGTGATGCAGTGGTGGGGGCCGAAGGGTTTTACTGCGCCTTTTTGCGAGATCGATTTTCGCGTAGGAGGAAAATTTCTCTGCTGCATGAGAACGCCGGATGGGCAGGAGGGCTGGAATGCCGGGGAATACCACGAGATTGTTCTGCACGAGAAGATCGTTTACTCCATGTACTTTTCCGACTCGAAGGGAAACAAGGTTGAGCCTGAGG
>Ga0210403_10000414_pt1 | contig 45367 bp, 37 predicted proteins | sample IncBWC19MmetaG_FD_150863 | JGI IMG/M metagenome (GOLD analysis project Ga0210403, IMG submission 150863) | Forest soil microbial communities from Barre Woods Harvard Forest LTER site, Petersham, Massachusetts, United States - Inc-BW-C-19-M | ecosystem: Environmental > Terrestrial > Soil >...
TCACGTGTTACTCACCCGGTCGCCACTTTACTCATGGATTGCTCCACTTTCTCGTTCGACTTGCATGTGTTAGGCACGCCGCCAGCGTTGATTCTGAGCCAGGATCAAACTCTCGTTTGAAACCTGAATTGTTCCTTCACGGGTAGTCGAAGGAACAGCCGTCCGGCTAAAAATCTCGCGTAATGCGAGACGGAATTCGCCGGACAGCACTTACCTATATTGTGAGATCACTCGAGTTTAAACCCTCGTTCAATCTCACGACTGGCACGTTCAACCTGTTTGTCAAAGACCTGATTCGCATTCCGCCTGAGCGGCGCTCTTCAGGGCTACTGGCCTTGCGGCCAGCGTCCTCGAAACTTATGCGTCTAAAAGTGCCGCTTGGACACTAGAGACGAACCTTTCAAAAATACCGCGACTGGAGCCTGTCTGTCAAGAGTTAAATTCTTTATTTTTCAGAGACGCCCAGTCTTCCTTAATTCCACAGACTGGCACGCGGCCCAAGCAATCGCTTGCCTCTGGTTTCTATGCTGCAAACGCGCAGCACGAAACATGAGGCGCTATTTCATTTGAAAAAAGATCGTAATAGGTTTTTTCAAACCCTTCAGGAAATCCTAAGTTCCCGAATCTGCCCCGCAGGACCTGCCCTGGGGCTAGTGAGTGGCTGTTCCGTTGGATGACTCAGTAATCGCTACAGATGCTCAATCGCCTGATTCATGCCGCATTGGCTGGTTGCAGCTACGTGCCGGGTAACGACTCTATCGAATACCTGCTGCCCGGCTGCCTATGCCACGTCCATTTATTTGTCTTCAATTCTTATACCAGTTGCCGAAAGTTTATGCAAGGCCAAAATCAAAGACAAAAATCAGGGCCCAAAGTTGCAAGCTCACTACGCAGGGGCACGGAGAAAACAAACAAGAATCCGAAGTTCAAATTTGCCCCAACAGAAGTGAACACGGCCAGTGTACATCATTTTGCGTCCATGGCGTGCTCTGCGGTGGGTCCTCTTTGGCTGTGGCTACGTCATGCTGTGCCTCCGTGGCGGCGCTTGTGGTTTGCTAGTATGGAAGCGGCATGGCCTTCATCGACTCATCGTCGCGGGTGCTGGAATTCGACCTGTTCCGCGATCTGCTGGCTGCGTACCTGAGTTCCTCGCTGGGCAAGTCGCGGGTGTCGAAGCTTGTTCCCACCACGGACCGCGCCTGGATCGACCGGCAGCAACAGCTCGCCGAAGAAGCCCGCCAGTACATGGTTTCCGGCGGCAGCTTTGAGTTCTCCGGACTATTCGACGCGCACTCTTTGCTGGCCAAATCGCGCATCGCCGGGGCGGTGCTCGAGATCAACGAGCTGCGTGACATCCTGCTGCTGGCCGACAAGGCGTCGGAATGGCGGGAGATCGCTCTGCACCCGCCAGATTCGCTGCGCATCGAGTGGGGCGCCATGCACGAATTGGCCACGGGCATTGCCGACTTTACGCCGCTGCTGCGCTTCTTCCACAACAAGATTCTGCCCGATGGCGCGCTCGATGACCGGGCGTCGCCGGAGCTGGCCCGCATACGCCGCGAGGTCGAAAAACAGAAGCGCCTGATTCAGGAATCGCTGCGCGGCTACCTGCGCCGCCTAGCCGAGGGTGGCGCGGTGCAGGATGAGCTGGTCACCATACGGGGCGAGCGGTTTGTAATTCCGGTCAAGACCGAACAGCGCCGGCGCGTGAGCGGCGTGGTCCACGGCGCCAGCTCCAGCGGACAGACAGTCTTCATCGAACCGCTTGAAACCATTGAGCAGAACAACGACCTGGTGCGCCTGCTGGAAGAGGAGCAGATCGAGATCCATCGCATCCTGCTGGAAATGACATCGCATGTCGGCGAGCAGGCGCCGGCCCTCGGGCAGGCCGTGGAAATCATGGCCGAGGTCGAGATGCAGTTCGCCAAGGCACGCTTCAGCCGCGATTACGGCTGCGCGCGCCCCACGCTGACCGATGATTGCGTGGAACTCAAAGACGCGCGCCATCCGATGCTCGAACGCAACCTGCGCCTGCGCGATGCGAAAATCATTCCCATCAGCCTGGAAATGGACAGCGCCCACCGCCAGCTCATCATCAGCGGCCCGAACACCGGTGGCAAGACCGTTGGACTCAAAACCCTGGGACTGCTGGCCCTGATGGCGCAATCGGGCGTGCCCGTGCCGGCCACCAGCGCCAAGCTGCCGGTCTTTGACGCGGTACTCGCCGACATTGGCGACTACCAATCGATTGAACAAAACCTCTCGACCTTTTCGGCGCACACCACCAACATTGATTCCATCTCGAAGACCGCAACCGCCCATTCGCTGGTGTTGCTCGATGAGCTGGGCTCAGCCACCGATCCGGAAGAGGGCGCGGCCCTGGCTGTGGCCATCGCCGGCCACTTCCGCCGCATCGGCGCGATCACCATTATTTCCACGCACCACACGTCGCTGAAGGTCTATGCCGCCAACACCGAAGGCGTACTCAATGCCGCCGTGGGATTTGACGAAAGCACCCTGCAGCCTACCTATGAGTTAAGAGTGGGCGTGCCTGGAGCATCGGCGGGCATTAATATCGCGCAGCGGCTGGGGCTGAATCCGCAGATCATCGAGGCGGCGCGCGCCCGCCTGAATACACAGACCCAGGATATTTCCCGGTTCCTCGACCGGCTGCATTCCCAGTTGAACGAGCTGGAACGCGACCGGGCCGCCACCCGCCAGCGCGAGCAGGAACTGGAAAAAGAATTGAAGCGTCTCGAAAAAGAGGGCGCGCACGAGCAACGGCAGAAGACCCGCGACTTCGAGAACCAGATGAATTCCCTGCTCAAGGACTTCGAATACCAGTCCCGTGAAGCGGTCAACGCGGTACAAGAGCGGGCCGCGGCCCAGAAAGTCTCGAAAGAAGCCGAGCGGCGCATGGCAAAATTACGCCGTGAGTTCAAAGAGCAGTTCGACGCCTCGGTCGTGGCGCACAAGACGGGGGCCGATGCCGGAGATCCCAACGCGCGGCCGCATGAGGTCAAGCACGTGACCGAGGGCGACTTGGTCAAGCTCAAGTCCCTGGGACGCACGGCGGTGATCAAACGCAAGATCGACGAGAACACGTTTGAAGTCGAAATCGGCGGCATGAAGATGAGGATTCCCCGGCATGATGTCGCCGAGGTCTTTCCTCAGTCCGCCAATCCGGTGGCAGCCGCGCGGGCGACGAAAGGAATCTCCATTTCCTTAGGCGACGATCTGCACGCGCCCACGGAGATCAACGTGATCGGCCAGAATGTGGAAGATGCCACACGTCAAGTGGAAAAATTCATGGACCGCGCCTTCCTGGCGGGGATGCCGCGCGTACGCATCATCCACGGTAGCGGCCTGGGCATCCTGCGCAAAGCGCTGCGCCATTGGCTGAAGTCGCATCCGCATGTGACGAATGTGATCGAACCGCAGCAGAACGAAGGCGGCGCGGGAGCGACGGTGGTCGAGTTGAAAACTTAAACCAAAAGCCCAAATCAGCCACGAATAAACACGAATGACGCGAATTAAAAACCAAACCGGGAAATCGAAGATCTCAAGACAGATTCCAGCTTTCTGATTGTTTTTTGGTTTTTCGTTTCTGGTTTTTGTTTTCATTCGCGTTAATTCGTGGCTGATTTTGCTTTTGGCTGCGGTTTCGTCACGCTCAAAGGCCCTTGATCGCCTGACCCAGGTCTTCAATCAAATCATCCGGATGTTCCAGCCCGATTGAGATTCGCAACAGATTCTGCGGGCTGTGTGAGGTAGGTCCCTCGATCGAGGCCCGGTGTTCGATGAGGCTGTGCGTGCCTCCCAGGCTGGTGGCGCGGGTAAAGATCTTCACGCCGGCGGCCAGCTTGAAGGCTTCCTGCCGGCCACCCCTCACCTGAATGGATAGCATTCCCCCAAACCCGCCGGCCATCTGCCCGGCTGCGATACGATGCCCGGCGTTCGCCGGCAGACCGGGATAATGAACAGCTTCAATCGCCTTCTGGCTGCTCAGGAATTCCGCCACTCGCAGCGCACTCTCCGATTGCGCGCGCACCCGATATGGGAAAGTCTGCAATCCGCGCAGTGTCAGCCAGCACTCAAAAGGAGAAGGCACGGCGCCGCCCTGGTGCTGAATGCGGTGTATACGATCATAGAACGCGCCCTTTTCCCGGAAGATCAGCGCCCCGCCCAGCACATCGCAATGGCCGGAAAGATACTTGGTGACCAAGTATCTTTCCGGATCTACACCTAAGCTCAGCGGCTGCTGCAAAAGCGGCGTGCCCCATGTGTTGTCGCACACGGTCATGGCGCCGGCCTTGCGGGCCAAGGCCACGATGGCCCGGATGTCGGTGATGTTGATCATGGGGTTCGAAGGCGTTTCGATCCAGAGGGCGCGGGTGGCGGGCGTCAGGGCGCGCTCCACGGCCGCCGGGTCGCGCATATCCACCTGCGTCATCTTCAGTCCCCAGGGCGTCAGGATCTCACTCATCAGGATGGCAGAGCCGTAGTACACGTCCTCACCGGCGATGACATGGTCACCAGGGGAGAGCGCCTGCAGCACGCTCATGGTGGCGGCGCTGCCGGATGAAAACGCCAGCGCCGCAGCACCTTCTTCGAGGGAAGCCAGCGCCTCTTCCAGCGCCCCGCGGTTGGGGTTGCTCTCTCTGGAATAACTGTGGCCTCCGGGGAACGATCCATCTTCGGCGCGCTCGAAGGTTGTGGTCATGTGAATCGCGGAGGCGACATCATGCGTTCCTGGAAGGATTCTGCGGCCGGCGTGAACGGCCTTGGTTTCAATTCTCATGATGGATTAAGGGTACAACAAGAACGGCGGTTGGCAATTAGTTCTTAGCCGGTGGCCCTTAGCTGTTAGCCGTTAGCTCTTAGCCATTAGCCTTCAGCCTCAGACCGTTGGCCTCAGACCTTTGCCCGCTCAGCGGTCCACAGCTCCCTTTGGGCCTAAGGGCCAATGGCCGTGTGAAAACGGTAACGGTCTTCCAGAGATGGGTGCCCCACTTTTCGCGCCTTTTGCGAAGGGTGGGGCGCGATGCTCCCCAATTTGAATGTGTAACGATCACGCGGTCACGGTACTAGGGCCAATGGCTAGTGCAGTGTCCGTTAATTAACTAATCAGCGCCAGCCGATTGTTTTCAACGATATCAGGCGTTTGGCTGCCTAGTTAATCTGAGACACTACACTAGCAGCTAACTGCTTTCTCTTCGAACAAACCGCCGGAAAAACCGTCAAAGAGCACGCAATCGCTGCGGCATTTCGTCCTGCCTGCAAGCTTCGAACAAACCGATGGAAAAACCGTCAAAGAGCACGGCTTCAGCCGTGCGTTAAGCGTCGGTCCGCGTACGGCTTTAGCCGCGGTTTAGCTTCGTCCTGGCGAAGATGATGGACCACGAGAAAAACGCATAACTTCAAATTTTTACTCGAATGAATGGAAAACTCCTCGCTACGGACCATCGCGGAACACAAACCTCTCCTGGCCCCATGAGTCAAACCGCGGCTGAAGCCGCATGATTGGGCCGCTCAAAACGCGCGGCTGAAGCCGTGCTCTTTGACGGTTGTTCTGGCCGTGCTCATATATCTCTCTTTTCGAAGCGCAATGGCTAAAGGCTAAGGGCTAAAGGCTAAGGGCTAAAGGCTAAGGGCTAAAGGCTAAGGGCTCAAGGCCAACGGCTGAAGGCTAAGAGCCACATCCAACCGCCAAGCGACCAAATACCGCCTCAAACCAAATACGCCTTCCGCCCCCGCGATTACAATAGACCCCATCACCCATGGCCAATCCCGGCGATTTCGCATACACGGTCAAGCAGCAGGCGGATATCGTCCGCGTGATCGGCGATTATGTGAAGCTGAAGAAGTCCGGGGCGCAGAATTTTTCCGGCCTCTGTCCCTTCCACCAGGAAAAAACGCCGTCGTTCTCTGTCCACGCCACGCGCCAGTATTTCCATTGCTTCGGATGCGGGGTCTCGGGCGACGTCTTTACTTTTGTCCAAAAGATCGAAAACATCACCTTCCCGGAGGCGGTGCGGGCAATCGCGCAGAAGATGGGCATTCCACTGCCGAAGGTCGAATACAGCTCGCCCGCCGAAGCCCGCGAAGCCGGGCAGCGCGGGGCGCTGATCGAAATGCACGAGCGCGCCTGCGCGTTCTTTCAAGAGCAGTTGCGCCGTCCGGAGGCCGCCCACGCCCGCGACTATCTGGCCACCCGTGGAGTCAAAGAAGAAATCATCCGCGAGTTCCGGCTGGGCTTTGCGCCCGATTCCGGGTTCCTGCTGCGTGACCGCCTCAAGGCCGATTTCAACGAGGAACTGCAGCGGGCTTCCGGGCTGTTCTCGTTCAAAAGCGAGACCGACGCTGCGACCATCTATTCAAAATTCCGCAACCGCATCATGTTTCCTATCGCCAACGATGCAGGCAAGGTCATTGCCTTCACCGGACGCACGCTCTCGACCGACGACAAGGCCGGCCCGAAGTATCTGAACTCCCCGGAGACGCCGATCTATTCGAAATCGAAGGTGCTGTACAACCTCGACCGCGCCAAAGAGGCCATCCGCAAGCTCGACTACGCCATCATCGTCGAAGGCCAGATGGATTGCATCGCCGTATACTCCGCGGGCTTCCGCAACGTAATCGCCAGTTCGGGCACCGCTTTCAGCGAACTCCAGGTGCGCCTGCTGGCCCGCTTCAGCAAGAACATCGTGGTGAACTTCGATCCGGATACGGCCGGGGCGGCCGCTACCGACCGTTCGCTGGCCATGCTGGTGGAAGAGGAATTTGTCATTAAAGTGATGCGTCTGGAAGCGGGCTTCGATCCCGACCTGTTTATCAAACGCAACGGCGCCGAAGCCTACGGCAAGGCCCTGCAGGGTTCCACTAAATATTTCGAGTATCTGATGAACCGCGCCATGAACATGTTTCCGGTCAAATCGCCGGAAGGCAAGGTCAAGGCCGTGAACTTCCTGCTGCCGCATATTCAGCGGGTCCCCAGCCGTATCATCCGCGAAGGGCTGGCCGGGGACATCGCCCAGAAGCTGGGCATCGATTCGACGGTGCTGCGTGCGGAGCTGAAGACCGCCGCCACCCAGCGCTCCACCAAAAGACTCTCACCCTCTGCTGCCGGTTCGTTGACGACCGGAGAAACTCAGCTGGTTCGCCTTTTGTTCTGCACAAGCGAAGAGGTTTCCCAGCTAGGCTATGATCCTCGTGAGGTGATCCTGAACAGTTTGAGTGAGACGGCGTTCCATGTGGGTCTTGGGACCGAGACTTTGCTTCAGGCGATACTTGACCAGAGAGAGCGAATCGATGATGTTCTAGCCATGGCCCTTGAAGAATCGGATCGCCAACTGTTAATGAGAATAATCTCGACCGAATTACCCCTTCACTCAGAGGCAGAGCTCAAGGACTTGCTTTTCATGCAGAATCGCCGGCTGAAGCAGGAAATTGAGGTGGAGCTTCCAAGGCAGATTCAGGAGGCGATTGCCAAGGGCGATTCATCCCGCTTGAACGATCTCATGGATCGCAAGATGCGCCTCATACAGAGAATGAGGCCCCCCACCGACATTTCCCGATCAAGGGATTAAAGCCCTTGTCCCACTTCAAGCTTGAAGCTAACGGCTAATGGCTAAAAGCTAGGGCTGGTTTTCGAACGCCAGATGCTGGCGCGCATCGTCATGCGGGAAGAAACCACCGTAAGCGTCGAACTGCTGGAAGGCGCGCTGGACGCCCTGCGCCACCGCCTCTCGATAGTCCAGCGGGAACGCGAAATCAAACAGGGTATCGCGGACGCCGAGCGCCGCAACGATATGGCGACATCCGTCCGCTTGCGCCAGGAGTTGCTGGAACTGGACCGGAAGCTGGCCTCGGGAAGGGGCTTTTGATGCCAGATTTAATTGATTCTAAATGACTTACGAGATTATATTCCCATCGGGTTACCAACGTCACTCGGTGTTCCATTGCAGAGTGTAGGAAAATAGTGATTCCCTTGAGGATGCCTGTCCGCCGTCCGGCAGGTCTAGCAAGATGACTGTTGCTTCGTTCCTCCGGGACAGATTGCTTAAATCCATTGTTTTCAATAAGGAGAACTGCCCTGAGGGCTACAAGAAGACTTGTAAAGCCCTGCCATAAGTCTGCCGATATAGGTGTTGGATATGGAAGTGAAGGATCGGCATAAAGAATCTAGAAAGCATTATTTATGCAGCATTTATGCAGCCGATTTGATGCATTCGTTACAAGGGCTAAATCGCTTGCAACTTGCCTAACTCAAATGCACTGAGTGCCAACGTCAGCAACCGGCGGAGCATCTTAATTAACTGGGAACAGAGTATACTTATGCTTGACAAGAAGAAGGGGGACGAAGAGAATGACCGGAACATCCGGGACATCCCCGAGGAGTTGTTCGTGGCACAACCCGCCAAACAAGTCGTCGAATCAGAAGTCGAATATGTCGCGAAGCGAATCGCGAAAGATCAGGGCGTTCGTGAGAGGCTTAAGCGGTCCCTCGACGATTCGCGAAGTGGCCGAGTGGTAGCGTCTGCCGAGGCGATGAAGAGGCTCAAGCGGCTCAAGAAAAGCGCGTCCTAAAAAACTACAGACGTTCTCCGATCTGAGGAAGATGGCAGAGAAGAGCTTTACCTGGACTGAACACGCGGTGGCTACCTTCGCAGATCTCGACCCGAGCACGGATGAGATCGACGAGGTTGACAAGTGCATGAAAGAGGTACTCGCGGGCGGTCGCGAGTGTTCTCAAGTCCTTCCCGACAGAGACTTACCAAAAAAGTTCCTATTCAAATCTGGGCGATTTGGCGTTCTTTTCTGGTATCAATCAGACGATGCTGAAATCGCTGACGTGATACTCTGGCCTTAGCAGATGAAAGCATTTGTCCATCTTACTGCTCCTGCCGCTACATTAATTGGTGTGATTCTTAGTGCATGGGGTACTTACAGACTGACGCTTTATTATCATGCCTTCCGTCGAAGACGAATGGATTTCTGGAGCAGCATCGCACGGGTCTGTTATTACCTGAGTAGATTTCAGGTATCTCGAGTTAAGAAATACATCAGTATCGTTGCGCAAATAGGCAGGAATAGAGAGGAAAACAGAATCGATTCCCTCGTCGGTCTATATTTGTTATTTGTAGGTTTTATTTTTCAAGGGATAGGAGCCATGTGTTGGATGATCGATTCCCTGGTCGATGTCATGGCCCATCCTTGAAGGCGAGCTGCTTGTTCTTTTAGTTTTCAACTTCCTCCAAGCCAGTCTCGAGACTGCGCCGCCGCGCTCAATCATCCACTCGATAGCACTCCGTTTTTTTAAAGCTAATCTCTGGTCACGCCTCCGGCGCTGGCGTATCGTGCAATTTTGCTGACTTGATCACATGAGTGAATAGTACGAGTGGCTACCTCTTGCCGTCTTCATTGCCACGCTTACGCGCTTCGAACTGGATTTCTTTCAAGAGCTCGGCCTTCTGCTGAAGCTCGGAACTGCCGGCGGGAAATTTATTGATGCTGAGGATGTAGGCCAGAATATCGGTCTTCTGCTGGCGGCCGATGCGCGCCGGACCATCGGGAGGCATGGTCAAACGTATTCTCTCGAACAACACATCGAGCGTAAGGCCGTTCCAGTTGGAGAGGAATTCACCGCCAACCAGGGGTGGGGCCGACTCACCGCCGGTGAGTTTCGCGCCATGGCATTGGGCGCATTTCGCGATGCAGACCGGTTCACCGCGCTTGGCCTGTTCCTCGGTATAGACGCCGTCCCAGACGGAACGCGGCGCGGGCGGCTGGAGGGGTTGGTTGGGAAAAGCGGCGACGGACGCTCCCCAGGCCGTCATGATAACGACGGCTGTTGTCGCAATTGTTTTGTTCAGTCTATTGGTCATCGATCCATCGATAGCCGCTGCCATTAGGCCACTAGTGCCTTGACCGCAGCCATTGGTAATGCTGGCGAAGATGCAAGGTCGCAGTTCAGATCACCCGATCGCCAGATCACCCGATCACCCGATCTGCGATGCCCGGTCACAGTACTATCCATCATTCATCGGCCTCCGGCAAGGTGAACGCGATGTACTCTCCGGAGTATGCGCCGCCGCTCACGGCCACCACAATATACTGCTTGCCATTCAGCATATAGGTCATGGGTGAGCCGCTCTGTTGCGCCGGCATGTAGACCGCTCCTACTTCCTTGCCGGTGGCTTTGTCATAAGCGCGCAGCATGGCTCCACGCGGATGTTCTTCGGTGGTCGAGATCTGGCCCTCACCGGCAATCACCAGGGTCTTGGTGATCAGGGTGCCAACGTTGTAGGTGGTTTGGCCGGTGCGCGGAAGGTTCAGCCCTTTGAGCGCCGGGTGATTGGTGATGAGATCGGGCGTTCCGCCATGAGCGATCTGCCAGACGATTTCACCCTTGTCGAGATTGATGGCGGTGATGGTGCCATAGGGCGGCTTGATCAGCGGCAGACCATCGACACTCAGACCGCCGTATCCGCCGCCACCACCACCAGCGGCGGGAGGCGATGTCCTTCCCCTGCCCGCCAGGGGCGAGTCGGCGCCGGAGTTTTCTCCCGGACCGGTCCTCATCTGGACTCTCTGGCCTGCGGTTCCGGCAACATAGTCCATGTCGGAAACGTCTTTCGGTGGCTGAACCAGGCCGAGGGGCGTGAGGCAGGCGTTGCATGCGAATGCATACAGGATATGGGTTTCCGGGTCATAGGATGCGCCCGGCCAATTGGTGCCGCCGCCGGCGGTGCCCAGCGTCAACGTGCCCAGCGGGCCGTTGATCTCGCTCACGACCGGTGGAGTGAAGACCGGTCCCAGGTGATATCTCGAGACGATTTTCGTGGCCTGCTCGCGCAGTGCGGGCGTGAAGTCAATCAGGTCATCGATGGAAACGCCGTTGCGGCTATAGGCTGGAGGCTTGGTGGGAAACGGTTGTGTCGGAGCGTACCACTCGCCGGGAACTTTGCCCTGCTCTACCGGACGCTCCTCAATGGGCCACACGGGCTCGCCGGTGATGCGATCAAAGACATAGAGGAAGCCCTGCTTGGTGGGCTGGGCAACGGCCTTCACCGGCTTGCCATCTACTGTGATGTCGGCCAGGATCGGGGCGGAGGAGATATCCATGTCCCATAGAGGGTGATGCACCAACTGGAAGTGCCATTTCCGCTGGCCGGTTTTCAGATCAACGCATACCAGGCTCTCACCGAACAGATTGTTGCCGCGCCGGTGCCCTCCATAGAAATCGCCGGTAGGCGACTCTATGGGCAGGTAGACCAAGCCAAGATCTTTATCCACCGAAAGCTGGGTCCACATACCGGTGTTGCCGGTGTATTCGGCTGAGCCGTTGAGCCATGTGTCGTAACCGAATTCGCCCTTCTTGGGGATGGTATGGAAGATCCAGAGGCGCTTGCCGGTGCGAACATCAAATCCCCGGACGTATCCTTTATTGTTGCGCATGCTTCGAGGAGTGAATCCCTCGCGAAAGGCCGCTCCCACGATGACCGTGTCACCGGCCACCACCGGCGCCGATTGAAACCCGATCTCACCGGTGGTTATGTCAGGCAGAAAGGTTTGATCGTCATCGAGCTTCAGGTCTACCGCGCCGTGGTCGCCGAACGAGGGGACCAGGGCGCCGGTCTTGGCATCCAGGCAGATCAGCCGGTATCCGGGGGTTACATAGAGGATGCGCTCCTCTTTTCCGTTGGACCAGTAGGCCAATCCCCGGCCTGAAAGCTGGCGGGGAGCGGCAGCGCCGCGCGCGCCTTCACGCTCGCCATGCACCCAAAGCAATTCGCCAGTGGCGGCATCGAGAGCGATGGCCGCCCGCCGCGATCCGGCGGTGGTGTAGAGCACGCCATGGACCTCGAGTGGGGTGCCTTCCAGTTTGTATTCCGGCCGGTTGCCCAGACTATCGGTCTTGAAGCGCCAGGCAATTTCGAGCTTGCTGAAGTTAGAGGCATTGATCTGGTCGAGCGGGCGATAGCGGGTGCCGGCCAGATCGGCGGCGTAGGTAGTCCAATCGACATTGGCGGCGTGGTTCTGTGCCAAGGCCGCAGCGCTCATCGCGATCAACGCCAGCAACCATACGGTCGGATTCTTCAATGCAATTCCGCTCCTACGCATTCCGTTTCCTCCTGGTCTTCATTCGTCATTCATTGACTCCGATCCGCGTTCATCCGCGTAAATCCGCGGTAAGAGTTTTTGCGCTCCCGTGTTCACGCCATTTGCCTGATTTGCTTCAAGCCTTCCTGAATCATGGTTTTCTGCGCGTCGGTCACATCCGGGTGCGGGGGCCTCTGGTAGGTCTGGCGGCTTCCCATCAGCACGCTGAGAGCATATTTCATGGGGCCGAAGCTGCCAACGCCCGCGGACCGCAACACCTGTTGCATGTCGCGCAGGCGGGCGAGGGGCGCATCGATATCCCGGCCCGCGCGCTTGGCTGCGAATACGTCGGCGATTTGCCGGGTAAAGAGATTGCCTTCCGCGAGAATGGCCCCCATGCCGCTTTCGAGCGCGGCCTTCAGATTGTTGCCGGTGCCGGTGCGCATGTTCAGCCGGGGGAACTCCTTTACGTATTGGGCATACTCGGGGGCGTCACCGTTGGAATCTTTGATGCCGGCCAGATTCGGATACTTTTCCAAGCTGTGCAGCAACTCGGGCGTGACCGGCACGGCGCTCATGCGCGGGTAATGATACAGATTGATGGGAATCGATACCTGCTCGAAGATCAGCGAGTAATAGCGGGTGAGTCCTTCCAGGGGCGGCTGCTTAAAGTAGAACGGCGGAATGATCAGCAGACCATCGGCGCCGTTGGCGGCGGCATGCTGAGACAATTCGATGGTCTCAGGAAAATTCGACGTGCCCGAGCAAACGATGATGTTGAGGCCGTTGCGGTTTTTCAGCGCGGTCTCGGCAATCTTTTTCCGCTCGGCCACGGAGAACGACGGATACTCACCAGTGGAGCCGAGCGCCACGACGCCATCGGCCCCGTTCGCCTTGAAGTAGGCCAGCATGTCTTTATAGATGGCTTCGTCGAATTTCAAATTCCGGTCGCAGGGTGTGGCCGCTGCGATCCAGAACTGGCACTTATCGGCGGAGGCCGGAGATGCGGCGGTTGTGACAGGCTGGGCGGCGGCGGCCGGAATTCCGCCCACGACGCCGAGAGCGGCAGCCGCTCCCAGATTTCCGAGAAACCTTCTGCGTGTCGTTTCCATGTTTTCACCTCCTGGCTAGTTGACCACCACGAACCATGGCCTATCCTGACTGGCTGACCACAACAAACCCACGACGACCACCACGAACCCCGGCGCTGACGACCACCACGAACCCCGGCGCTGATGACCACCACGAACCATGGCGTAGAGACGTAACTTGTTACGTCTAAAGGCCTGAGTTCTTAAATACACTGTTCAGGTGCGATAAATCCGGCACAAATCTTTTCCGTCGGTATTTTTTTCTTTTGAGACGGAACAACTTGCGCCTCAAGCCGGGCACTTTAGTGCCCCGGTCTGGAGCTTCTACATTTTGCAGCCAGACATCGGTTGAGAGAAGTCCCGCAGCGCGGGACGTGTGACAGTAGCCCAGTACGGATTCGGCGCAGCGGAAATTGTCGAGGACAACGTTATGTGATGGCGCCGAATCCGTGCTGGGTAGATGCCACGATAAGACCGCAAGTCCCTTCAGGGACGACTGACAATTGCGTCCTTCCCATCGGTGTTGCAGCGAGCAAATCCTGAAGCATCGCCCATGCAGGGAGATCTTCGCGGGGATATCGATGTCAGCCGTCCCTGAAGGGACTTCCGCTCCCATGGCGAACTTACCCAGCACGGGTCCAGCACTATTGAGTTGTGAAAATCGAAAGCTCATTCCTGTGCTGGACCCGTGCTGGGCTACTGTCACTCGTCCCGCGGGGCGGGACTTCGAATCAATGGATAGCATTTCCAAAATGTAGAAACTCCAGGCCGGACGCTTTAGTGTCCGGCATCTCTAAACCATCTGCTTCCCTGCGGCCACGTCCTAAACGGACTTCCGGCTGATCTGCGCCATCACATGCTCCACCGACATCAGCGCGCCTTCCTGCCATGCGGTGAGCGGCGAAACCTGATCGCCGATGATATGGAATCGTCCATCGGGCTGTAAGAGGCGCAAATAAGCCTTGCGGGCTTCGGCGCGGTCTTGCCCGAGGCCGGGAAAACCCCCAAGCTGTGTCGGGATGTTCTGCCAGGCAATCGAGACGCCCAACCGGGGCGGCACAATGCGATCGTCGGCAAACTCAGGATGCAGCCTGGCGCCGATGGCGCGGGCCACCGACAAGCGCTGCTCGCAACTCATTTTCCCGAACTCCAGGGCATCATTCCCGGAAGTGTAGGCGCCCACCAGCGCGCCCGATTTCTGAAAATAACCATGGCTGGGATACCAGATTTCCCGGGTGATCTCATCGGTAAAGCTGACGCCGCCGAATATCTGGTACTTGTCGGATTCCCAGAAGCGCTGGTTCGCCTGCCAGCCCACTTTGCAGACCGGCGTGAACCGTCCTTGGTCCACGGCCGCCTTGAACTCCGGAGAAAAGTTGGCGGGGATTCTTTGCAGCACCGGCAGCGGAATGCTGGAGACGCAGTAATCGGCGCGCTTCATGGATTCGCGCCCCTGTTTGCGGTAAACGACTTCGACCCCGTCATCGAGCAGACGGATATTGGTGGCCGCGCAGTTGAATTCCACCAGATGGCCAGTCTTCCGCAGGAAGCCTTCGATGATCTTATCCATGCCGCCAATCGGCTGGAACAGCGTGGGCTGGTAATCGTAGTTGTCTTCGTTGTAGAAGCGGTGCTGCCAGAACTGGGAATGCAACAGCTCTTTGAACGGAAGACGCGTCTTGGGATCGCAGATATCGCCGATGCCCTGCGGGTCTTCGCAAATGGAGTTCCGCGGTGGACAATGTGTACCCTCGGGGCAGGGCTTGCCGGCCTGCAGATCGCCAAAGACGGTCAGCAGCGCCAGCAGCTTTTCTTTGTCGGCGGTGTCGAGTTCCTGGTCGAGACCTCCCTGAGACACGGCCTTCGAGAGCAGCTCGCCAATGTAGGCGTCGGCATCGTTGCCGATGCGCCGCCTGACCTGGGGCCGCCCGCCAAAGGAATCTTTCATGTGAAACAGGTTGGCGGTGGTTTGTATTACATAGATTTCCAGGGGGACATTCAGTTCGGCGCAATAGTGGAGCATGCGCCGGTGGTGGTAAGGAATGCGGCCGGGGCCGAGGTTGACATACAGGCCGTCATCGAACCCGCACGTCTGCCGGGTGGCGCCATGCTCAGCGCTTTCTTCAGCAATTCCGGTCCCGCGGCGGGCGGTGAAGTTGCGGCCTCCAGCTTGAGGCTGGGCTTCCAGGACATGGCATTGAAATCCGGCGCGGGTCAGCTCATAGGCAGCCGCCAGACCGGCGATGCCGGCGCCGAGAATCAGCACAGTCTTGTTCCGTCCTGAACTCTGGGGCAGTGTGGCTGGACCCGCCCAACCGTCCGGCGAAGGGATGAGTTCCAGGGCCGTCATAGTACGGTAAACGGCAGACGCCCCTCCGGCCCGGCCCACTGCTTCGAGGAACCGGCGCCGCGTCCAGGCTTTGATCCCCGCGTTCATTCTCACCTCGCGGACCTTCCAAGGGATTGCCCCGGCAACTGACAGCAGTGAACTATACAGGCGAAAATATGTTGAAAACAAGAAGGAAAGATACGAGGCTTTAATCGGCTTTTAGCCAAAGTAAGTGACATCAGGCTTTAACCGTTTTGGGGATCTCTGATGTCGATTCAATACAGTTAAGGACGAGGAAACTGCAAACAGATCGACGCACCAGCGCCGGAGGCGCGGAATTATTTAGCCCGGCCCGTGTCGCACCGTCCCGCGCCCCTCGCGGGACGGTGCGGCTAAGGGCTGGGTAAGGAGCGGGATATGTCCCTTCCTTGCCGCCCGCAGGGCCGGCGCGCATGCCGCAAAGCGGCAGGAGCGCCCTAAAAAATGCTCTTTGCCGGCAATAGAAAATCCCCTTTGCGCCGGAACGGGACATGCCTACCGTTTCACATACTTCTTCAAGTCCTTGGTTCCGACTTCGGCGGCATAGATGTTGCCCGCAGCATCGGCAACCACGCCCTCCGCCCCGCTGGTAGGGTGATGATCGGGATCAGGCTCGGGGTCAGGAATGAAGGCCGTCACCGAACCATCCTTGCAGCTTCCCACGCGGATACCGCGCTTCCAGCCCGGATGATTGGTGTTGTTCGATTCAGAGTCGGCCACGTAGATCATGTCGTCTTTGGCGATGTACAGGCCGCTGGGCCGGCCAAATTGCTTCCACTCATCGAGAAACTTCCCTTCCTGATCGAAGATCTGGATGCGATTGTTGGCGCGGTCGCCAACGTACAACCTGCCTTTTGAATCCATGGCAAGGGCATGGGGCGTGTCGAATTGGCCGGGTACCGTGCCTTTCGTTCCCCATGCCTTGATAAACTTTCCATCTTTAGAGAACTTCACGATGCGGGCGTTGCTCATGCCGCCATGCCCATCGGCGACAAAGATGTTGCCGTTAGGGGCGACCACGACATCCGAAGGCTGATTGAAGGTGTCTTGACCGTCGCCGGTAGTCCCAGCCTTGCCCAGAGTCATCAGTACCTTTCCCTCGGGGCTGAATTTGTAGACCTGGTGTCCTTTACCGTCTTTGCCCTGAGCGTCGGTGATCCAGACGTTGCCGGAGCGGTCAACGGCGATACCGTGTGGAAAGACAAACAACCCAGCGCCGAAGTTCGCGAGCACCTTGCCCGAAGGATCAAACCGAAGCACGGGCGGGATGTCAGAACCAGCACAGGTATTCGCGCCGCATCTCTCCGCCACCCAAATGCTGCCATCGGGAGCGATATCCACCGCACTGGACGATCCCCAGGCTCTGCCCGCCGGAAGTTGGGCCCAGTTCTCAACCAATCGATAAGGATTAGGTTGGGAGTTGGGAGCAGCGCCAGCCTGCGCGAGCGCCCGGTCTGACGTTCCAACGAACGCGATCACAACCATTGCCAGCACCCATCTGATTCGACCTGCATGCGCCATGGAGGAGCCTCCTTGAAAATTGCATAGGCATTGTATCGAGTCTCTACATTCCTGCAAATGCTACTCCCTTGGAAGAGTCCCGCCCCGCGGGACGAGTGACAGTAGCCCAGCACCGGGTTCGGCGCAGCGAGATGCCCTGATTGCTCCTGGGATTGTTTTTGCGCCGAACCTGGTGCTGGGGAGGCCCCATCGCAGCCAAGTCCCTTCAGGGACGGCTGACTTCGGATATCCTCCACGAAGCTCTCATGTGGAGGAACGATGGTTCAAGGCTCTCTCGTTGCAACACCAAATACCCCCGTCTTTTCTTCGCTTTTTTCTTGCATTGTTCCTTGATAATGGTTATAACAAGACTGCAAAAAAACGGGCACGCCCGGTGCGCAAACACCGGACGTACCCTGACCAAGTCTGCCTCACGAGAAGACAAACTATGCCGTGAGCCAGTCACGCCCAAAGGGCCCAGCGCCTCAACCTGACACGCTCTTTGTCCTGGTCCAGCTTGAAGGGCATTTCATCAGCGGATGAGAAGGGCGGCTGCAGAGCTTGCGGCAAAATGCCGGCACAACTGTCCAAGAGGGCGGCTTCAGCCGCCCGTGAAGCGTTATGAAGGACCCGGCTTTAGCCGCGGTTTAGCGAGTGTAGCCTTTCATGGGCCTGTGAGGAAGCCCTTGAAAGCATCCTCAACCGCTTTGCGTTCTCACCCGCTGGGCCGATCAGTCGCGCTGCGCATTCCAGGTTGATATCAGCGTTCATCAGCGGAAATCAGCGGCCAAATCTAGCGGCGGTGTGGCACGTTGCTGACGCAGTTGATGCCTTGCCGCCCAGTCCATCTCTTTTGCACGGGCCTCGGCATCGATGACGAATGACGAATAGCCATTTCACTACCTTATATGCGCCTGCAGCAGCTTACAGAACTCCGGGGCTGTTTGTTTCAGGTTCTCTAACACCACGGCCCTGGTTTGGGATATGCCTGCTGCCTGATCGTCTAACTTATCCAAAACAAGTGGCCAGGCAAGATGATATTGGTGGACCAGAAACTCATCCGCAGTCAGGCAGGTAACTCCAAACCCTTCCAGGCAGTCTGCGGGAAAGTGCCTCGTGTTTTGAGTGATGATCGCGTTGGCGCGGCCCATGATGGCTGCCGCCAAAACATGCCGGTCGTTGGGGTCGGGAATGCACTCTGCAGCTTTCAAGAGGCCGGCTGGGACGGTGACCATGGCTTCCGGAAATGCAGACCTCATCCTTTCTAATCTCCAGGCAATTTGTTTTGGGGTCTTATGGAAGTCCTCTTCCAGACACTCTGCAATTTCCTGAAGAATTTCCTCGCTCCACAGCGGACGGTACAGCGCCGTATCTTCCGCTAGATGCAATAGACAATCGCAGAGCGCCATGGGAATTAGGACGCAGGCATCCAGCACCGCAGCGTATTCATTTTCCTGCGTGAAAATCATCCGGGACCTTACCGTAACTCCCTTCCTGGTATTCGCGTCTTGCTAGATCATTCAGGATCTTTCGACGCTCCACATCGCGCTTGGCCTTATAGGCGAGCGCGTCCCGGACAAAAATACGCCGATGCGTGCCGACTTTCTCAAAAGGGATCTCGCCTTTCTCCAGAAGCTGAATCAGATATTGCCGGGATACCCCCAGCACCTTGGCTGCTTCGACGGTTGTGAGACGGTGCATACTCTGTAGAATCGTGACGGAATTGCCCGCTCTCAGGTCGGCCAGCAATCGCAAAAGAAACGAATAAACGTTATTGGGTAAAACCTCGGTCCTGCCGTCAGGCCCAACTAGCTTCGCTTCCTCTTCGCGCAGCTTCTCATAAATACTTCTGATTTCCTGCTGCTCTCTTGGCGAAAGATCAACCGGCGATGCTTCCCCTGGATTAATCATAAAAATCGCACTCCTCTCCCGAGGGATGACTTGTCCTCATCTGCCTTTGGACGCGCTTCTGGCATAGATGGTAGCCCGTAAACGCTATAGATGCAACTGTTTTGTTGCATATATCTATGCCTATTGAAGAGTGCTGTCAGTCCGACAGCACTCTGAGATCAATGTGCCAGCAAAATCCTCAATTGCGTCTACCCCTTAGCCATACTGGTATTGGCGATCTACTGGGTCCTCAGGGGCTCTTGCAAGTTGCTGGTCCTTGACAACTGAAGATCGACGCAGGGCGAGGGTCCCGCGCACTCTCCGGGGCCCTCGTCCTCTGGGGTCTCCTGTCCATAGAAGATAGAAGGGAAGAAGGCGGCTTGATTGTTATCAGCGTTCATCAGCGGAAATCAGCGGCAAAATCTCAGTTGCAACCTCGTCGCCCTGTATTTCAACTGCTGTTTCTAGATTCAAAACTGCCTCCCCCAGCAGCCAGCAGCTAGAAGCCAGGAGCCCCAAATGCCTAAATCCAAAGTCAGCCAAACCGGAATGCTCACTCAGCGTCAAATGAATTTTGTCTCCTGTTGGGCGGGCAGCAGCGTAGCCGCCGCCCGCGCTGCAGGATATCGCGACCCGAAAGGCGCCGCCTGTAAGCTCATGAAAGTCCCGCAGATCAAAGATCTAATCCGGGAAAAGCAGCAGTCCATGGCCCGTGAATCCGGCAAGGCCCTCGTCGGACAGATCGCGCCTTCCCGCATTGACATCATCAATCACCTCTGGCAGCTCGCCCGCTTGGCGCCCGAGAGGACGAATAACAACATCACCGGCCAGATGAAAGCCACCGACACCCTGGCCGAAATCTTCGCCCTGAAGTTTGACAGCCAGTCCGACTTCGACCGGGAGGTCGAAGGTAAGACCCAGGCCGACATCGATTTCTTTGTCGCCCACGGCTATTTTCCTGCACACTCCACCCAACCCAAAAACGAAGACAGCAACGAAGATAACGAAGACAAAGAAGACAAAGATGAACCCCATGCCTCCTCAACATAAGAAAGGCAGTTGCGCCGGCGCATTCCAAGATTGTTATCAGCGTTCATCAGCGGAAATCAGCGGCCAATCCTGGTTGTGAGTGGAAAAAGTCGTGAGTGGAAAAAGTTGTGAGTGAAAAAATGAAGTGGAATGAAAATGCCCCCGCCCTGCCCCGTGAGCGCGCGCGCTTGCAGGCCCTGTTCAGAAAACAGCAGGCCGCTCAGGCCGGGCAGCACCACGTAAAAGAAATGGTCCGCGATCCCCTTGCCTGGATGCAGGGCCACACCCATACCCGTGATTCACACTGGCGTGAAGCCGGTGCGGCATCGCCTTATCGCCCGTTTCCTGACAAGCCTTACTTCCGTCCCGTCATCCAGGCGATCCAGCAGGAGCCGGTTGTTTTCATCGAAAAGTCGCGCGACATGATGCTCTCCTGGCTCTGTGTCGGTTTCTTTACCCATGCAGCCATGACCACCCAGGGCATTGAAGTCCTCTTTCAATCGCAGAAACAAGACAAAGCCTTCGAGCTCGTGGACTACGCCCGCACCCTCTACCGCCGCCAGCGGCCTGAGCTACAGCGCGCCTTTCCACTGACCAAGAAGCTCAAAGACATGGCGGAAGGCGAGCTCCTCTTTTCGAACGGCAGCCGCATCACCGGCATTCCCGGAGGCGGCGACCAGATTCGCTCCCACCACCCCTGGGGACTGCTCATCGACGAAGCCGCCTTCATGCCCGAAGCCGGGCAATCGTATGATCATGCCGTCTCCGTCTGCAAGAAAATCGTGGTGGTCAGCTCCGCCGGACCTGGCTGGTTCGCCGATACAGTGAACGGCTGATTCCCACCTGTATGCTGCATTTATCCGGCCTTTATTCCGATGGCTCGTTTCTCCCACGCTCTGTAAACCTCTTTGCGCCATAGGCATGGCCCGGGGAGACCGCGTTCAACGAAATGGCGGCCACGGAAAAATCCGCCCTGTATAGGGCTTTTATTCGGATTCGCGTTTCGTAGTTGGCAGGCTAAGAGCATTTTTTAAGGGCGCTCCGCCCGCTGTGCGGGCTGCGCGCCGGCCTGCGGCGGCGAGGAAATGGCTTGATCAAGCTCAACAATTCCGCCCCGCGTACTCTGCGGGGCGGAATTGCTAAGCCGCTACTCACGCACCGTGATTGGCTCTTTCAGGCGGAAGCTTAAGGCGGTTTCGGCCGGTAAGACGATATCCTTGTTGCCGGTAAATGCCGCCCCGGCGGTGCCGGCACCCGCGCCCGCGGCTGCGCCGATGGCCGCGCCTTTACCTCCGCCGGCCAGCGCTCCGATCAACGCGCCCACGCCCGCGCCGCCGCCGATGAACCCGGCGCTTCTCTTGCCTTTGCCTTTGATCACCCGGGCGACATCCGATGTATGGACGGAATGCTCTTTGCCCCGGATGGTGACTGAATCGAGCCGGACTTCAAGACGGGCCTCACCCTTGAAGTGTCCGATGTCTTTGGCATCGACCACCGTGCCCCGCGCGGCGGCCCCGCTTGGAATCACAGTCTTGCCCGCGACGGTGACCGGTTCGGCCACAGTCGCAGAAAAACTCTGCCCGGTCTGGCTGCTCTTCGAGCTGAGCGTTTCTCCCAGACGTACGGTGATGGCCGTACCTACGGGAATGGTTACCGAGCTCGGGACCCTGGCTGCCGCGGACTGGCCCGCAGAACTGCCGCCGGCAGCGCCGGATGAACCCGCCGGGGCTGCGCTTCCGTCCGCGGCCGGTGAACCATCGGGTGTCGCAGGTTTCTGAGTGCAGCCAATCAAGACACAAAACGCCAATGCCGTCAGGATTTGAATTACGCGTGAGATCTTCATATTCACCTCTTCCTGTTTGCCATACGGCCGAAGGCAAACTTAGCTACGATTATGGGCGGTATCCGCCGGGTATTTGCTGTAACCGGTGGAATGCGTCGCCTATTCGAATGCGTTACGTCTTTCAGTCTATGGTAGGCTGAACCGGCCTGAAAATGCTACATTTTCAGGAGCAATGAGTGCCCCTAATTCACGATTCCTGCGTGCCTGCCGGTGTGAGCCGGTGGATTCCACGCCCGTTTGGCTGATGCGTCAGGCCGGCCGTTATATGGCCGAATACCGCGCGGTCCGAAAACATCATTCCATCCTCGACATCTGCAAGACCCCGACCCTGGCGGCGGAAGTTACGATTACCGCGGCGGAACGGCTGAAGGTCGATGCGGCCATTATCTTTGCGGACCTGCTGCTGCCGCTGGAAGTTATGGGACTGCCGTTCCATTTTTCCGCCGGTGAAGGGCCGGTCATCCACGAACCGCTGCGGACAAAAGCGGCAGTGGAGGCGCTGGTCACCCATCGCAGTTCAGAGCTGGGTTACGTGGCGGAATCGATCCGGCTGGTGGTGAAGCATTTTGGCGACAAGCTTCCGGTGATTGGCTTCTGCGGAGCGCCCTTTACGCTGGCCAGCTACATGATCGAGGGCGGCGGGTCGCGCAATTACATCCACGCCAAGAAGATGATGTACAACGAACCGGCAGCCTGGGAGATGCTCATGGCCAAGCTGGTGGAAGTGCTGGCCGCCTACTCTGAGGAGCAGGTCAGGGGTGGGGCCGATGCGCTGCAAATTTTCGATAGCTGGGTCGGATGCCTGAGCGTGGAAGACTACCGCCGTTACGCGCTGCCGCATACCACCAAGCTGGTCAAGCGGCTCAAGGCCACGGGTGTCCCTATTATTTATTTTGGAACGGACACGGCCACGCTGCTGCCTGCGATGAAAGAAACCGGGGCACAGGTGATTGGCGTCGACTGGAGAATGCCTCTCGACCAGGGATGGAAGAGCCTGAAGCACGAAGGAGCAGTCCAGGGAAATCTCGATCCGGTGGTGTTGTTCGCCGATCAGAAGGAGCTGCTCGCCCGCACTGAGGCAATTCTGGCGCAGGCCGCAGGCCGCCCCGGACACATCTTCAATCTGGGCCACGGCATTCTTCCGGAAACGCCGGTAGACAACGTTATCGCACTGGTGAATTTCGTGCGCGAGATCAGCGGCCGGGGCAGCCATAAGGGAGCAGCGCGATGATTCCCGCGAACGCTGCGGTAGTGCTTCTGGCCCACGGCAGTCCGGAATCGCCGGATGGCGTAGTGGAATTCATGAAGCACATCACCGGCGGCCGCCCGGTAGACGATGCGGTGCTCGAAGAGGTCCGCCATCGATATGTTCTGGTCGGCAAGTCACCGCTTACGGATATCACGCTGGCCCAGGCCGAGGCCTTGCGGCGCGCCCTGGGCCTGCCCGTCTATGTGGGCATGCGCAACTGGAGGCCATTCATCGCAGAGACGGTGCGGCAAATGATGGCCGACGGAATCGAACACGTTCTGCCATCTGCCTGGCGCCGCAGAACTCTTCCACCAGCGTGGGGCTGTACCGCAACGCGATGATGGCCGCGATGAAACCCGGTATGGACGTTCATTTCGTCGAAGCCTGGCACAATCATCCTTTGCTCATCAAAGCGTTTGCGGAGAAGCTGGAGCCGCTCTGGAAGAGGGCAGGCAACGAAACCGGATCTCCGGCGCCGGTCATCTTCACCGCCCACAGCGTGCCTACGAGGACGATTCAGGCTGGCGATCCGTACCAGCAACAGGCCAAGGAGACGGCCCGGCTGGTGGGTGAACAGATCGCCGGACTGGCGCCCGAGCTGATGCACTTCGCCTTCCAGAGCCAGGGCATGTCCGGCGGGCCGTGGCTGGGACCCACGGTCGAAAGCGTAGTCTTGAAGGTCAAACAGCAGGGCCATTCCGGCGTGATCATCGCGCCCATCGGGTTTCTTTGCGACAATGTGGAAGTGCTCTACGATGTTGACATAGTCTTTCAGCAGTTCGCGACGGAGCTGGGCATCAAACTCTGGCGCATCGAATCTCTCAACACCGCGCCGGCGTTCATTTCGGCGCTCGGCTCGCTAGCCTCAGAACGGTTCACAGCCGCCTTCGGACAGCCCGCATGAAACGAGTCGCCATCATCGGCGGAGGGATTGCCGGGCTCAGCGCGGCCTACTACATGGAAAAAGCGCGGCGGGATGGCGCCCCATTGGAGTGGACTCTTTACGAAAAATCCGACCGGCTGGGCGGGGTGATCCGCACGGAATACCGCGATGGCTATGTTCTGGAAGCCGGCCCTGATTCATTTCTGACCGCCAAACCCGAGGCCGCGGCCCTCGCCCGTGAGCTGGGGTTGGCCGATCAGCTCATCCAGTCGAACGATCGTCTGCGCAAGACCTACATCCTGGTCAAGAAACGTCTGTTACCGATTCCCGACGGGCTGCAATTCATGGTGCCTACACGCGTCTGGCCCATGGCAACCACGCCACTGTTCTCCCTGGGGACGAAGGTGCGCATGGCGCGGGAGCTGTTGCTCTCACCCCGCTATGGGACGGAAGATGAATCGGTTGCGGATTTTGTGCGCCGCCACTTCGGGCAGGAGATGGTAGACCGGATTGCCGAACCCTTGCTGGCCGGTGTCTATGGCGGCAATGCCGAACATCTCAGCCTACGCGCGGTGCTGCCCACGTTCGCCGTGATGGAACGCGAACACGGCAGCCTGGCCCGCGCCGCCCTGAAGGCGCGCAAGAAAGCCGCAGGGGCCAAACCACAACCTCTGTTCACTTCACTCAAGAATGGCATGCAACAACTTCTTGATGCCCTGAAGCCGGTCTTGCCGGAGACAGCGTTGCGGTTGCGGCAGCCGGTGAACACCCTGCGGCGCGTGAACAATCGCTGGCAGGTGGAGAGCGCCGGCATGAGTGAGGAATTCGACGCCGTACTGTTGGCCATTCCCGCCACGGCCACGGCCGCGCTTCTGGCTTCGGTCGATACCGGAATTGCGTCGCGGATGGAAAGAATCCAGTACACATCTTCGGCGGCCGTTGCCCTGGCCTATGACCAAGCCAGTCTTCCCGCCGGGTTCGGCTTTCTCGTACCGGGGACCGAAGGCCGCAAGATGATGGCCTGCACATTCGTCCACAACAAGTTTTCATTCCGGGCGCCGGAAGGCAGCGCCCTGCTGCGCTGCTTCTTCAGCAGTTCGCGCGTGCCTGACCTGCTCACCTACAGTGATGAAGCCCTGGAAAAGGCGGCCTTGCAGGAATTGAGAGAGATACTAGGGCTGGAAGTTGCGCCCCGCTGGGTGCGCGCCTTCCGCTGGAACCAGGCGCTGCCGCAATACGAAACCGGGCACCTTGAACGTGTGGGGGAAATCCAGGCGCGCCTTGAAGCCCTGCCCGGACTGGGCATTATCGGCAATTCTTTCTATGGAGTGGGAATTCCGGATTGCATTAAATCAGGCAGGCAAGCGGTGGAGAGGATCGTTGCCGGCTAGGAACAATGCGCCGCTGATTTACGCCGATGGGACGGAATTTAACGGAAAAAGACTTGATTCGCGTTAGGCCCGCTCAGCCTGCCGATGGCGATGCTGCTTATGGCGATGATCATGGCGGCGGTCCATGTTGTAACGCTGGCGCGCTTCCTGGCGATCGCGCGAATGCTGCCGGCGCTCTTGGCGATGGCGTCCATGGCCGCGATGATCATCATGGTCGTAAGCCACGGCCAAGCCGCTTGAAACCATGAACAGGCTGAGGACCAAGACCAGACGAAATCTTCTCATACAGGTCTCCTTATTCCCATAGGGAACCGGATGTCTTCCATCTGCTATCGAGGTCAGTATGTTCCAGAACCTTGGCATTTGCAATCAAATTATTAGAGCTATTTCAGAATTCTGTTAGCGGAAGGGCATGGCCAGGGGGGCTGGGTACAGTGACCGGAAGGACCGGTAATTGTCGCGAATCGGGTGATCGGAAATGCATGATTGTTGCGCCGACATTACTAGTCTTCCCGGTCACGTACCGGGCTAACCCGCCTGCGGCACCGGGGCATCCGGTTGCGAAGTCTGATAGATTGATGGCTTGATTTGGAGGGGCGGTTTTCTCGCATGTGGCTGAAAAAGCATAGCGGACCACCGGAAGCCAGCCTGGAGAAGCTGGGCAGCCTGGAATCGGAAATCATGGAGCGGGTCTGGGCCCGAGGGGAAACCAGTGTGCGCGATTTGCACGCGGAGTTCGCCGCACGGCTGGCCTACACTACCGTCATGACCACTCTTGACCGGCTCTATAAGAAAGGGCTGCTCAATCGCCGCAAACAGGGTAAGGCCTTCTTGTACACGGCGCGCATGTCGAAAACTGAATACCAGGGCACGCTTACCCGCCACCTGCTGGGCATGGCGCTGCAAGATATCCACGACACACAGGTGGTGCTCTCATCGTTTGTCGAGCAGGTGAGCAAGACCGGACAACCAATGCTGGACCACCTGGAAAAACTGGTCAAAGCCAAACGGCGGGCCCTGCGCCGCAAGAGCGAAGAATAAATGTACTACGCCCTGTGTCTCGCGCTTTGCCTGGCCGTCATGTTCCTGGTGATGACCGGCATGTCGATGGTGTGCATGGCGGGGCTGCGATATCTCGATTTGCGCCGCGTTTCACCTGCGCTGCGGGCCAGCCTGCTGTTCATGATTCGCGCATTGCCGGCAGCCCTGGCCGGCATGGCAGCGCTGGGATTTGCTTTACCGGCCTTCCTACGGTTTGAGCCGGCGGCTTCCAACGAGTTTGTCGGTCTGCGGCTGCTGGCGCTGGCGACCTTGGGTGCTTCCGTACTGGTGTCTATGATGGTGAGGGCCCTGCGCATTCTGCGCACCACCCTGTTGCTGCGGAAGCAATGGTCGGCACAGGGTGAGAGAATCGCCGCACCGGAGGCCGGTGTACCCGTCTACTGTGTCGAAGGCCCAGGACCATTGATGGCGGTGATCGGCATTCTGCGTCCGCGCATTTTTGTAGCGCGGCGCTTCGTGCAGGCGCTTTCCGTGGAAGAATTCTCGGCGGCCCTGGAGCACGAGATGGCCCACGTGCGCTCCGGTGATAACTTCAAGCAACTCTTCCTGAAGATCACACGCCCGCCGCGCCGGCTGAATATTTTTCACATTGCCGACGCCGCCTGGACCAACGCATCTGAGGTTGCCGCCGATGAGAGCGCCCTGGCGCGCGGAGCATCGGCGCTCGATCTTTCTTCCGCCCTGGTCAAAGCCGGAAGGGTGGGAGCGAGCACCACGCTGTGCGAAGCGGTGGCGGCCTCTCATCTTCTGCCTATCGCTGCACAGTCGGCGTTCGAAGTGCGCGTGACCCATCTGCAGGAATTGCTAGAGGACACTGGCGGTCCGCAGCCGGCCGTGCAAGCCAACGGACTGGAGCGCCACAGCGCCACCCTTCTCTGGCTGTTTCTGCTGCTGACCTACGCCGCCAGCTTCAACGCCGTGCTGCCCTGGATGCATGAGGCCCTGGAGTTTCTAGTACGCTAGCCAGAAGGAAGAGCAATTCCGGCTTCGGTTTTTATGCTGCGCGGAGACTTTAGCCGCGAATTTACGCGAATGCCTGCGAATAAGGGCCTTAGCCACGAATGAACACGAATAAACACGAATCGGAACCACGGAAGAAACCCTGATATCCTGAGAGTAATTCCAGAAGCCTCAGAGTGGTTGCCGGGAGTAAATCTCAGCGGCCGTTACTCTCTTCTTCCTGGTTTTGATTCGTGTTATTCGTGTTCATTCGTGGCCCAATTTTCTGCTGTTTCGCCGGAGCCCGATTTGTTATCGCTGTGCAGATCGCGCTGTTTGCGGTTAAAATGGAGAAGTCGCACTGCTGTAGGCGCGTAGCTCAGTTGGTTAGAGCGCTACCTTGACACGGTAGAGGTCAGGAGTTCGAGTCTCCTCGTGCCTACCATTTTTCTGGACTTACGTGCTGCGCGCCCGAGAGTCCAACCCACGATTCAGCCGACAGGGGAGGATATGCCTGTGGCAGTAAAATTGGAATTAGAGCCTGAAGTCCAGGCCGGCTTGCTTGCCGAAGCGCAGGCACGAGGGCTTTCCCTTGAAATGTATCTGGAGCAATTAGTCCGGAACCACATGGTGAGTGTTCCAACTGTTTCGGCGGAAATATGGGAAAAAGAATTTGAGTCGTGGGTCGCGGGATTCCCAGAGTCACCCGCTCTTTCTGATGAGGCCATTTCACGGGAAAGCATGTATCCGGACCGCTGGTAATAATGCGGATACTGGTAGACACCAATATTTTGCTGCGGGCTGCGCAACGCAGCCATCCGGCCGGACGCGTAGCGATTAACGCGATTAAGGCGCTGCATCGCCAGCAGAATGTATTGTGCCTGGCGCCGCAGAATCTCATTGAGTTTTGGAATGTGTGTACCCGACCGGTTGATGTAAACGGTCTCGGTCTGAGCGTAGCGGGCACGGATCGTTACGTGAAGAAGCTTAAGATCCTTTTTACGATTATTCACGATTCGCCGCAAACATTCGAGAAATGGCACGCGCTGGTCCTTCAGTACAATGTCATTGGTTCCAAAGTACACGATGCCCGTCTCGCAGCCGTAATGAGGACATACGGGATCACCAGCGTTCTCACCTTCAACGTGAAAGATTTCAATCGCTATGGCGGCATCACGGCGATTGATCCAAACACTGTCAGCTGAATCGAAAACCCGACCCGGCAGAGGAGTTCGAGTCTCCTCGTGCCTACCATTTTTCAAAAAGAAGCCCTGCCGCCGGATACGAACAACGTCAGCAGGGCGATGTTTAGAGAACGCTCTTTGGCTGAGCTTCCCGTCTATTTGCCGCCGTCATCGGCGTCAGAATCCGCGTTGTCGTCATCGTCTTTGCCGCCGGGCAGTTTGAAGGCCAAGACACGATTGCCGCGATCTCGAAATTCAAAGAATTTATTGGGGAACAGCGAACCTGACTCCGTGCCTACCCCCCAATAGAGCCATCTTCCAGCAACGGCCGGCCCGCTTTCAATACTGCCGGAGGCGGCTTCGGCGCCATCAGCCAGTTTGACCTTTTGATGGAACTCAAAAAGCTTCCGGCCAGTGTCGGCGTCCAGCGCCACCATGGTCCCTTTCTGATCGGCATAGCCAATAAAGACCACGCCGTTGCCAACCGTCAATGTGCCGAAAGCCTGCGCATGGCCAAGAGTTCCTTTGATTCCGTCGATGACCGGGCGTTGCCAAACTATTTTTCCAGTTGCAGCATCCACGGCCCCTGCCATCCCGGTGATCGTTTTGAGCTGGCCACCGACTGCGAATACATTGATGCCATCGGCGGATATATCGGCGGGCGGATTCACCAGTGTCCAGAGCTCGCTGGGGCCGCTGGCTGGTCCCTTGAGAAATGATGCAGGACCTCCAATCCCATCCGGATCAGGGTAGGTGCTTGGGTAATCGGTAATTCCGAAGACAAGGTTCGGCCCTGGGAATGGCAGCCCCACGTCTGCGGGCGCCGGATGCGAAATGGGTGTGGCGGCGTCCCTCTTCTCGAACTTGCCTACTCGAACCCCCAGTGCAGTGAAACCATTCACATCGAGAAAAGTCTCAGCCGGAACAAACGGCCGGTTGACGTCGCGGGCATTGTTACGGGTGTTGGTGGTGCCGAAATAAAAACGCTTGCCGTCGCTCGCGCGTCCAAACTGCAGGCCACCGTAGATGCCGCCCGGGTCGACATTGGTCTCCCAGACTTTGTGTCCCGTCTCGGCATCTAAGCCAAAGACCCTGCCATCTTTATTGCCCGCGATTACGAGGTCCTTTTCTGAGCCGTCCGGCATGTGGAGATTTCTGACGAGCACCGGCTGTTGCCCGAAACCCATGTCAGGCCCAACCGGGTCTTGATCGCAGTTTGCCGCATTGGCGATCCCCACAGGAAAAACCAGGGGGACCAGCGTGGCCCAACCATAAAAATCCGGAGCGCCGCATGCATGGTTCCAGGAATCATACAGGCGCGCATAGAAGACCCATTTGACTTTTCCGGTCTCCATGTCGACTGCAAGCATCGCGTTCGCATAGGACTTGAGCTTTTGGTTGAGGTTGAGACAGGTGACGCCGGCAGGGAGCCCGCTAATGTTCGCTTCAGGGTTGCCGGAGCTACGGCGCGCCTTTTCGCAAAGCTCGGCGACCCTGGGGGCCGTCTCCGTTTGCGCTGTGGCAATATAGATCTGCTTTCTTGCAAGATCGAGGGTTGGATTGTGTCCGTAGGTGGAGGTGCCAAAGAAACCCTTGGGAGTCAGCAGGGCCCTCAATTCGCTGCTGAGTTCATGGTCCGGATCGTCACCGATCACCATATGTGTTTTCCAGATGATGTCTCCGGTATTCACATCCATGGCAACCAGACTTCCGCGGGCGGAGCAGCAGGGATACTGTGAGCCGGGCACAATCGGCTGTGTGTATATGTTCGGGTAGGCTCGCGACCAATCTTCTTCCCAGTTTCCAACCGGGACGTAAATTCTGCTTCCGTGACCGCTGATTGACCCCGTAACTTTGCCTGCACGATGGTCTTCTACCCGTTTGCGCCACACAACATCGCCAGTGTTCTTGTTTAAGGCGAGTACAATTGCGCCCGATCCGGCATGGCATACTCCGGCGGTTGGCGATTTGCCGACAACTTCACAAAGCGGCTCAATGAGACCGAAGTTGCTGCCCACAATCACTAAATCATGCGAGATGAAAGGTGTATTTCTGGAGCTCGTAACTACAAAGCCCGGAACCGAGAGGTCCTTGACATAGTTCTTTTTCCAAACAAGTTGACCTGTAAACCGGTTCAGCTTGGTGATGTTGCCGGAGATATCGTTGAAATATAGAAACTTGCCTTCCACAGCGGGCGTGGAAGACACGGAACCGAATCCTGGAGAAATCGCGCCGGTTTCGGGGGCGGTCAAGTATTGCCACTGCAGGCGCAGGTTACCGACACTTTCCCTGTCTATCGGCCCACCATGGAAGCTCCGCGTGTTTTGGATATCTACTTGTTGTTGCGACCAAAGATTGCCACAGCTAACGGCGATCATCGCCGCCCACAATAATTCCCATCTGATTTTGAGGATTCTCACAGGGGCCTCCTAAGCCAAATGCAAGCCGGCAGCTACACGTTCGAGGATTTAACAAATACGCAAGGCGGGCACCGTACCATAACGCACAGTTGAACACAACAGGATATTTACCCTAGTTGCATCTCGCTGAATAAAATCAATGGCTTACGCAAACAGCTAGCCGGCGCTTCTAGAGAGATACGCTGGGGCCAAAGCCGAAAGCCCGTCGATTCCGTCGGGCGGCCAAAGCCGCCCTCTTTGACGGTTGTGCAGGCGTTGACAGTTTTGTGCCGGCATTTTTTCCCGAAACGTCTACAGCCCGCTACGAGGTTTTACACAGCCCTTTCGGCGTCCAATCGCGTATCAATGAGGAAGGAGATTTCGACGATTCGTGAAGGATGAGCGTCAGAGCGCGGCGCTGTTCGGCCCCCATGACCGTAAGCACCATGGGGGAGCCGCCGGGCACAATCACCGGCGGACCACCGGCGCGTCCGACCAATTTGCCGTTGGGAGTTTCCAGGCACGTCTCTCCGGCAAGGGTGTACCAGGCTTCGGGCCCGGGGTGAGCGTGAATGGCTGAGGTCGACGCAGAAATTGAGACGGACTCCATAAACACGGCCGAGTATTGTTCACCAGCGATCACCGGGAGCGGACCGATTTCAGCGATGCGTTCCCCCTTCAGGGCCGGCCGCCATCCCGCCTTTTCGATGGTAAGCAGCCACACCTTTCCGAGTGACTCGGCGACGGTCCCTCGCGGCCCTTTGGCTTTATCGGCTTCTGCGCGCGTGGGGTAGACATCCAAATACCAGAAGACTTGAGCTTGCTCGATTGTTCCGACGGGCTGATCGGCGAGAATCCAGCATCCGGCCTGAGTGGTCCGCTCGCTGACCGGTTTGCACGCACCGAACGAAGGCGACGGCTTGCTTGACTGGGCAGGGAGCGAAATTGGCGTCAGCAGCCAGATCAAGATGAGCGATAGCGAAGGCGCACAACATCTTATTACCCATTGCATTGACTTGACCCTCATGAGACGGCGGAAGTTGCCGGCACCGGCGGATGTGCGCGTTCACTGTTCTCGCTGGGCGCGAGCGGTAGAAGGATGGTCACGAGAAGTCCGGGACCAGCGTTTTCGGCGCGGATACTGCCGCCATGTAGTTTCACGGTGCGCTCGGCAATGGAGAGGCCGAGGCCGGCGCCGCCGCTGGCCCGGTCGCGGGCCGCGCTTACACGGTAGAAAGGCTCAAAGATATGGCCCAGTTCGTCTTCTGGAACTCCCGGTCCGCGATCACGCACTGAAAGCCATGCGGTATCCAGCTTCCAGCGGAGTTCCACTTCCACGGTGGTGCCTTCGGGCGTATAGCGAACGGCGTTGCGCACCACGTTTTCCGTGGCGCTGCGCAGAAGTTCATCGGAACCACGGATGCGGCATTTTTCAAGCTGCACAATCCGTACTTCCTTACGGAGGGGCCGGGCCTCGAAATTGGCGTCTTCCACGATCTGCTGTATCAGGTCCTCAAGCGTTACCATCTCCGCGGGAACCCGCTCGGCGCCGCTTTCGAGGCGCGTAAGCGCGAGCAACTGGCCTACCAGTTCGTTCAGCCGCTCGGCTTCGCGTTCGATGCGATTCAGCGCGGGCGCGGAGGCCGCAGTGCCGTTCTTGCGCGCCAGCTCCAGCGCCACACTCAGGCGGGCCAGGGGGGAGCGCAGCTCATGGGAGATATCGGCCAGCAGCCGTTTCTGGGAAGAGATGAGGGTGGAAATGCGATCGGCCATGCGGTCAAAATCCCAGCCCAGATCAGCCAGTTCGTCGCCGCGCATCCCCAGCCCGGGAGAGACACGAGCATCAAGATTGCCTTCGGCAAAGGCCTGCACAATGGATTGCAGCTTCTTCACAGGAGACGTCAGGTACAGAGCCAGCAGATAGCAGACCAAGCCGGCGGTGAGAATGATGACCGCGATGCGGCTGGGCGGAAATAGCGGTAGACGCAGGCCGGGCTGGCGGAGACGTGCAACAAAAATATAGCGATTGTTCCCCGCAGAGACCACCGGTTTGCCCCAGGTAGTGCGGCCCTCAAACGGGCGCGAGACGCGCTGGTTGGGCGCACTATCGCGGACTTCCTGCATCACGCTGATGACATTGTCTTTCTGAGGGTCTAACCCGATCAGCGGCCGCCCGTTGCCCTCAAAGAGATAGACTTCCGTCCCGGACTCTTGTAGCGACCGGCTGATGAATTGTTCCAAGGCCCGAGGCCCTTCGGTCTCATAGGAACGGACGGCAGATTCGGCATACAGGCTCAGTGCCTCTGAGAAGGCCCCGCGCGAAGCGCGCTCCGGCTGGTTTTCGGCTTCTGAGACGCGCGCCACCAGCCACAGGGCGCCGATAATGGCCGCCGTGGCCAGCCAGAACCAGATAAAGATCTTGAGAAAGAGTTTGCGGAACCTCATGCCGGTTGCTCTCCGGGAAGCAGATACACATAACCGCTGCCGCGAATGGCTTTGATCCGTTCCTGCTGGCCATCATAAGGGCCGAGCTTGCGCCTGAGATTGCTCACATGTACGTCAATACTGCGGTCCATGGGTGACATAGGCCGCGCCAGTGCGGCCTGCGTCAGGTCTTCACGGCTGATGATCTTGCCGGGATTCCGCAGGAAAGCCGACAACAGATCGAATTCCGCGCCGGTGAGAGTGACCGGGCGGCCGGAACAGACCACGCTGCGAGACTCGGCATGAAGCTCCACATCGGCCAGGCGCAAGGCCTGCGCGGGCAGCGTGGGAGTTCCCGAGGTGCGGCGCAGGATTGCCCGTATGCGGGCGAGGAGTTCGCGGGGATTAAAAGGCTTGGCGAGATAATCATCGGCGCCCAGTTCCAGGCCGAGAATACGATCGAGCTCGCTGCCCCGCGCCGTCAACATGAGCACGGGCACCGAGCTTTTCTGGCGCAGCTGCTTGAGCACATCAAGACCGCTCATGCCCGGCAGCATCACGTCCAACACCACCACAGAGTAAGGACGGCTCAATGCCTTCTCGAGGCCGTCACGCCCGTCATGGACTGCGTCGAGTTGCAGTTGCTCTTCCTGCAAATACTCTTCCAGCAGACGGGTGAGTTCGGCATCATCGTCAATTAGCAGAACGGAAGTCATGCGCTTATTTGAAAGTAAATCAAGCAACCCCTGTTCCGGAGTTAAGAAGTGTCAAGGTCATTGTACCGGGGGCGGGCGCTTTTTACTCATACGCAAGAGCGTCAATTGGATCTTTCCGGGCCGCCTTGAACGCCGGATACACTGCCCCGAGCATGGCCCCAATGACGGCGATGACTGTGGCTTTCAGGGCCCAGAGAGCGGTGATTTCCACGCGCAGGGTGGGGTACTTGTGCAGAATGCCCAGGCGGGCGATGGCGCTGACCAGAATTCCCACCAGGATGCCGCCTACAGCCAGCAGCAGCGTCTCCCGCAAAATTACCCTGACGATGTAGAGTTTGGACGCGCCCAGAGATTTGAGCACGCCGATTTCGCGGGTGCGTTCCATCACCGCGGTATACATCGACTGAAAGATCACGATGAAGCCGATGGCCACCGAAATTCCAATCACCAAATCAATGAAAACCGAGAGGCCAGGCACGTTGCTGGGCGACATCAGCGAGAGCCATGTTTGCATGGTCATGACTGAATACTTTTCCATGCCGGCCAGAGTGTTGATGCCGGCGGAGACAGCGTCTGCGTTTTTCGGGTCGTCGAGTTTTACGTAGAAGATCGAGGCCTTATTCTCGGCCCCGATCAGCTCTTGCATGGTGGCGAGGGAGATATAACGGCGGGCGCCGCGCCCGTTGACCACCACGCCGCTTACACGGAACTGGTGGTTGAGGACCTCCACGGTGGAGCCGGCATGAACGTTGTGAGCGCTGGCAAAAAAATCATCCACAATCATGTCGTCAGGGGCCGCAAAGGGGCCGCCTTCAACAAAACGCAACGGACCGCCTACCGCCTCAAACGAAGGCACATCGATACCGTAGATGATCTCCAGATTGGAACCGGCGGTAAGCTGGGTAACCACGGGGGTGACGGCGGCAATATGAGGCTGGCGGCGCAGTATTGCAGCCGCCTTGATGGGGACTGGCGCGCCCGTCAGGCCGGTCATCCAGGAAGACCCTGGCGGCTTGACCATTACATCGGCGCCAATGCCGGACTGGCGGGCCTTGTTGTCGTTCAAGATCCCGGTGGAAAGCCCAACCATCAAAAGGATCAGGGTCACTTCCACAGCCACGGCCACCATGCTGATGATCGACCGCACGGGCCGATGCACCAGGTTGGCGACAATCATTTTATTCATAGATTCTTCTTCGGCTTCGACTGTCCCGGCCGCGGAAAACAGAATGCTCAATGGGCCGGACTGGGCTTGCCGGTCAGGTCCGAACCTCTTACGGCGGTGGTGCTCTTGTTTTTCTCGTCCAGGTTGATGAGCGTGACGCCCGGCGGCTGCACCAACTGGAACTGCTCGTTGCGCAGCGTCTCGTTCATGTTCATTTTGGCCACATTCAGAACGATGCCGACTTCCTCGATGGGGCGCTGGATTTCAATGAGCGTCGGGAACTGGATGCCGCTGTAATTCATGTACTCCCCGTAGTGAACGTCGGTTTCAACGTCACCCAGGCGGTTGTAAATCAGCAGGCGATAAGGCAGCAGGTCGACCCGGCTGACGACGATTTTGCGGGAAAGGCGCCAGGAGTCACCTTCTTTGCGCACCACAATGACTGCATAGTCGGGCTGCTCCGCGTCCTGATGGGTCTTGGGGTCTTTGACGATCTCTGTGCCGCTCTCGAGCACGGCGATTTCATTCTGCGGATCGACGGCCCTCAGGGGCAGCGCGTCGAAGATGTGCTGGGGACGCAAGTTCTCGAGCGGATTTTCAGAAGGCACGCTGATCTGGTTGGTGCCCATCAGAAACCTGTTCTGCCCGGGAATGGATATCTGGAAGGTCTGGCCATCGCTGACCATATCAAACATGCGGTTATGCACCACAGGCACCAGGCCGATCACGCGCAGCCCACCGGGCTTGCGCAACAGCATAGTGCCGCTGATTTCCTTGTATTTGGTGATCTTGCCTTTCTTCTTGCCGCCCACCGAGTAATCCATGTCGATTTTTGCGTTGAAGCTTTGCAACGCGAGGGCGTTGGTGTTCATCGCTTGCACCAATTGCTCGAGCGAGGCTTCTTTGAGAACGGCGTTGCTAAGATGAATTCCACGCTGTTTGCGGGTGATCGAGAGGCAGCCTGCAAGAGACAACAAGGCGAGCAAAAGCGCACCATGGCGCAAACTCATACGAACAGACATCAATGAATTGGTTCTCCTCCGGGACTGTATTATGAGTATATCGAAAGTGGGCGCGCAAGCGGCATAATGCGACATTTAATGATGTCCGGCGACCGCCCGGCGGTAGGCGGCCACGTTGATCTCATGCTCGCGTCCGGTGCGGGCAAAACGATGGTGACCTTGATTGTCGCTCACAAAATAGAGATATTCCGTGGCCACGGGATGTAGGGCCGCGAGCAAGGACTCTCGTCCGGGGTTGCAGATAGGCCCCGGGGGAAGCCCGGCTGTCTTGTAGGTGTTGTAGGGTGAATCGAACTGCAGGTCCGATTGATAGATTGTGCCCCGATAACGGTGGTTGAGCAAGGCGGCGTACACGACCGTGGGATCAGTCGCCAGCACCATCTTTCTTTTCAGCCGGTTGTTAAACACGCCGGCCACTACCGGGCGCTCTTCGGCTACGCCGGTTTCCTTTTCCACCAGGCTGGCCATGATGACCTGATGGTGCAGGTCCTGGGTCAGACCGATGTCGCGGGCCGTGTGGCGGAAGCGCTGCACCATGGCCGCCGCGATATCGTGGAAGGATTGCGTGCGGGTGAAATGGTAGGTGTCGGGAAACAGATAGCCTTCGAGGCTGGGGGCCTGCGGATCAAGGTCGCGCAGCAGCGCCGTGTCTTTCATCGCAACCTGCAGGAATTCGTCACGCTTGCCCAGTCCGGAAGTCTCCAGGGCATTCGCAATGTCAAAGATGTTGAACCCCTCAGGGACCACTACGGTGTAGAAATGGACGTCGCCACGGGCAATGCGGTCATAGATATCGGCCACCCGTGCGGGATGATCAAAAGCGTACTCCCCCGCTTTGAGCGATTTATGTCCACGGACATAATGCCAGGCCAGAAACGCGAACTGGCTGCGGATGATCCCCGCCTGTTTCAGGTCGGCGGCGATGCGCCGGGCCGTGGCGCCGGACTTGAGCTGCACCAGTTGCTGCGATTCCGGACCGGCAGGCAGCATAAATCCATAGGCCAGTAGGGCGGCCGCGATAACCAGCAGGAGCAGAAATAGTTTGAAAAAAAACCGGGACATAAAGGTGTCTGAGAAATACTGGATCTATTGTAAAGCCAGAGGGGAACTCTGATAGATCGGGACATCTGGACATCGGGTAATCGGGACGCGGATGAGGCGCAGCCCTGGTGAAAGGCACACTCTGCAATTGGATGGTCACGCTGGGCGCAATGCTGGCGATGGCCTCGCGCTCGACCATCGGCAAAGTAGCGGCCATGTGGCTTCCTATCATGATCTTCTTCGCCCATGGCTATGAACATTCCGTGGTCAACATGTTCGTTCTACCGGCAGGCATGCTGCTGGGGGGGGGCGCCAGTCTCTTTACGCCAGTGGTGGCTCTGGAACCAGCTTCCGGTGACGCTGGGTAACGTGCTCTCCGGAGCGCTTTTCACCGGAGGCGCTTTCTATTTCATCTATGCCGCGAGACCAAGATTGATCCAAGAGGAACGACTGGCCGGGCATGCACGATTGAATGTGACTGCGCCATCCCCCGCTGACGCCCTCTAAAGCGCCAGGGGGGATTTGCTTTATGCACAGTTTGATCTCAATCTCACTTCTCCGCAGGCTTCATATGGCTGAAAACAGGATCGGGCGTAGGTGTTCGCGTAAAACGGTCAAGCTCGCCGGAATTGTGACGGAGGAGACGATGCCCCCATGCCCTATCAGTGATATCTGCGCGACAATCTTCTGCCATTTTCGATCCGATGGTTTCTAAAGACCCGAGATCGGGTTTGAGGGCCTCCGGTTCGGTCAAGGATCCGAGAATAAAAACTCTGTTAGTCAAGTGTTCGGGAACGGAGCGCTTCGCAACTTCCAGCCGAGCCTCGTCATTGTCGAAGTCGATCAATAGAACCATGAACCGATTGGGGAAACGGCCCATTGGCGCCAAATGATCGTTCTCAAAGAGCGTCAATACCCTATTCCAGCCTCCAGCCACAGGAAGCACTTGCATCTGCCAAAACGCGTTTCCCGCAAGTTGCAGACGAAAACCGTTTGCCACTCTGCGATCTGCGTCGTCCTCGGGAAGCACAAAGACGTGTGGTTTGTTTCGGTTGACGCCCATTGCTATAGATCGCCGCGGACTAGAGCGCCGACGAGGTCCCCCTTAACCTGGATATCTCTGAGTGGACGCAGGAGCGTAGGTTCAAGATGATTTTCCCTGTAGAGAACAAACGTGTTTTCTTCCGAAAAACTGCTAATCGCTTCGGGGTTATGCGAGGTCATGACGAACTGACCACCATTTTGAAAAGCTTTGCGAAGAGCCAAAACAAAGTGGCCAACTTCAGATAGCGCAAGATAGTTGTCGGGTTCATCCCAGAAACAGAACACCGGACCATAAGCATCGTTGGCCGCGAGCACCAGGGCGCATATCATGAAACATTTCTCACCATCCGCCAGATCCTCGAAAGGAAGAATCATGCTTCCCTGATCATTGGCGAACTGGATGACTAGCTTTCGAAAATCAGTGCCGACCTGAGGATTCTTGATATCTTTCAGGTCAGTTATCACATGCTTGAGATACTCGTCGATCTTTGCATAGGCAGCTGGCGCGTATGCCAAGAGGCCTGAAAACCACTCGCCGTAATTGGTAACGGGAAGATTCGGCTCCAGCGTATCTTCTTTGGATTCTCCTAGAATCAAGCTGGGTAATGGGCGGAAGATAAGCATTCGAGCCAGCCATTGAGTAAAAATGAAGGTCGACTGCTGCTGAACGATTGGTAGAGCCACCAAATGCCAGTCGATTGGAAAAGCCGCTTCTTGCTGCTGGCCTGCCCTTGCAAGATGCACTTGCGCCACCTCTCGCGTGTAGACTGCCTTACCGTCAACCGAAAGCTTCTCTTCGAAAACTCGCAGTTCCTTAAATCCCTTGGGGAACTCAAAGGCGATAACGTAGCCGTAGATTTTGCCTTGCAACTCGACTTCGATTTCAAATCGCATGGGCACGTCGTTGCGCCCGCGAGTGAAATCCTTAGGTTGGGCCAGCTCTCCTACCCGGTTTGTCTTTCGCGCAATCTTCTGGAGAATTTGCAGCGCAAGGCCAACCGTTGTCTTGCCCGCACCATTCTTGCCAATCAGCAGAGCCGACGAATGGCCTGATATTGGCAATTCGAAGTTCTCCAGGCACCTGAAGTTATGGACGTAAAGCCGACGTATCACAAAAGCATGATACACGCTGGCGGCGCACACTGAGAAGGAAATGGCGAGGCAGGCAAGACGTGAGACAATCTCACGCATGAGGATGAATCGCGCCTGGTACGGGGCCCGCCGGCTCTTGGTCCTCTGCTTCTGCAGCTTCTGGATTGGGGGAAGCGCGTTGACGCAAACGTCACCCCACCACGCCCGCCCGGAGCTAGTATCGCAGACGATATCCGCTGCGCCGGGCCGGGAGCTGTGGCTGGCATTGCATTTCCGCCTCGACCCTGGCTGGCATGTTTATTGGACGAACCCCGGCGATTCAGGCCAGCCGCCGGTGCTGAAATGGCAGCTTCCTGCGGGATTCAGCGCGGGTGAGATCCAATGGCCGGCGCCGGAGAAGCTCAGGAATTCCCAGCTCGCCGATTACGGCTATAAAGATGAAGTCGCGTTGCTGGTCCCGGTGCAAGTTCCAAGAGGCTTAAAGGAAGGCGATCTCGAGGAGATCGAAGTTCAGGCGAGTTGGCTGGTGTGCCGCGAGGTCTGCATCCCGGAAAAGGAGCAACTGCGGCTATCCTTGCCGGTCTCGCGGAAGGCGACGGATGATCCTGCCCACGTTGCGATATTTGCGACGGCCAGAAAGAGGCTTCCGCGTCCGTGGCCGGCACAGTGGAAGGCCGCCGTGCGATCGCTGGATGGCAAGTTCGTGGTGACCCTGCGCACGGGAACTCCGGTGCATGCGGCTGAATTCTTTCCGCTTCAACCCCTCGAAGTTGATAACCCCGCCCCCCAGGAATTCCGGTGTACTTCTACGGGCGCGCAGTTGACGCTCAGAGAGTCCGATCAGCTTCTCAAGCCGGTGGCGGTCCTCAAGGGTGTGCTGGTGGTCGACGGCCATGCTTATCAGTTTCAGGCGCCGGTGGCGAAGGGAGCCAAGCGATCCGGGCACGGCAATAGTCGTTATCGTTGAATCAAAGGCGCCCCGTTACGCTCGGCAAATTCCCGATGTGTCTGGGCGAACCTCTGCTCCTGAGCTTGGCGCTCAGGAGCAGAGACGGTGCTGAGCACCGTCTCTACAGGATTGTTTGCGATTCCTAACCGTCGCTACAGGATTGTTGTGGTTCCGGCGCTGGGATTGCCCTCGTTTGCGAAGTGTAATACAGTGTTCACGCCATTAAGGTTATCGATAATCCAGAGTCTCTAAACGGAGGCGACTTATGAAGTACACCAAGCTGTGGATTTCTTTTCTTAGCACACTCTGTCTGGTAGCTTTTACGGTCGTGCCTACTGCCATGCCGGGTTGGGCCCAGTCGACGGCGGCGACAGGAAACATTCAGGGAACAGTGACCGATCCTAACGACGCGGTTGTCGGAAACGCCTCGATTACTGTTACCAATAAGGCCACCGGGCAGGCATCGCGGCTGACGGGTTCCTCCAGTGGGACCTACTCGTCCGGTGCTTTGATTCCGGGCGAGTATGAAGTACGGGTGCAAGCCAAAGGGTTTCGAACGCAGGTACTGACGATTACCGTGCAAGTCGGCGTCGTTACCCCGGGCAACATGAAACTCACGGTGGGCCAGGCCTCAGAAATCATCGAGGTCAATGGTTCGGCAGTCCAGGTGAATACCGAACAATCCACCGTACAGGGAGTTTTGACCACCGAGCAGATCGAGAACCTGCCGATCAATGGGCGCAACTTCCTGGACCTGGCGCAACTGGAGCCAGGAGTCCAGATTCAGGATGGCGGCAACTTCGACCCCACCAAGAACGGATTTTCGTCGGTTTCCTTCGGCGGCCGTTTCGGGCGCACTGCGCGCATCGAAGTCGATGGGATTGATATCAGCGATGAGACGGTAGGCACCACGACGCAAAACATCCCGGCCAGCGCCATTCAAGAGTTTCAGGTGAGCCAGTCTTCCCTTGACCTCTCGACCGAGCTGACATCTTCGGGCGCCATCAACGTGGCGACCCGGTCGGGAAGCAACAAATGGCACGGAGAGAGCTTCTATCTGTTCCGCGACCACACGGTCGCGGCCAACATTTCCGATAGCGACATTCCTTTCCAGCGCAACAACTTTGGCGGGGCGCTGGGCGGCCCCATCGTGAGCGACAAGCTATTTTTCTTTATTGATGCTGAGCGCCTCAAGCAAGACCTGATTGAGCCGGTGTCGCCACAGTCCACATTCGGCGGGCTGGCGGGGGGATTCAATTCTCCGTTTCGCGACACCGAGGGAATCGCGAAATTGGACTGGAAAATCAACGACAATTACCACATGTTCTACCGGTTTTCCTATGAGCAGAACCGCACGGTCAAGGGCGTCGTTCCCAACAGCTTCCAGCCTTTTGCCAATGTGAATCATACCCCGGTACACGGCCTGGGGCTCGAATTCACCACCGGCAGTTTCGGTCACGCTGTCCGGTTCGGCTTCACGAAGTTTCGCAACGGCATCACCGACGCCACGCAAAGCGGAGTTTTCAATCCTCTGCCCGCCATCAGTCTCACCATTGGCGCCAGCGTGTCATGCCTGGCCGCAGGAAATGCTTTCTGCTCCGGCCCCAATCTGCTGGCGCCGCAGCAAACCTATCAGCAGAATACGCAGATCAAGTATGATGGCAACAAGACCATCCATTCCCACATTCTGCGCTATGGCTTCGGCTACAACCACATTCAGGGTGGCGGTTTTGCAAAATTCTTCGGGCTGGCGCCGACCGTCAATTCCAACCTGGCAGCCTTCAATCCAGCCAATGCGCCGTTTGCGGGCGGAGCGGCGAATCCGTTGAACTACCCCGCACAGACGGTGATCCTGGGTAACGGCCAAGGATTTTCCTCAGAGAAGGCGGCTTTTGGACTGCCGGCCGGCGGGTTGGGCCCGGACAACCGATTGAATTTCTACGTTGGCGACTCCTGGAAGTTCCGGCCAAACCTGACTTTGAGCTATGGGTTGCGCTACGTACATGACACTGGGCGAACGGACAGTGACATAGCTCCGATTCCATGCTCGAAGCTGGATGCCGGGCTGGCGGCTGCCCTGGTGACCGGGGGAACGCCCTGCAAGGGCAATATCCTGGATCTGTTTGGAGCAGGACTGGGTAACCGGGTGCGCACACCGGGCAAGAATTTCGGCCCGCAGTTCGGTTTTGCCTGGGACCCCAGGAGCAGCGCAAAGACCGTTGTCCGTGGCGGGATCGGGCTCTATTACGAGAACTCCATCTTCAACAACAACCTCTTCAATCGCCCGGGCCGGTTAGAGAAAGGGCTTTTCCTGAATACTGCCCTGGTTTGCGCGGGCGGAAACTCTCTGGGGCTGAACCTGCCCACGGGCGGGACCGTTGATACTTCCGCTATCTGTGGCCAGCCCATCGGGAGCGTAGCCGCTCAATTCTCCGCCCTGGAGAAACAGTACCAGGCAGCCACGGTCACCGCGGGACCGGCCGTGAATGGCGCATTCATCGGCAACACTCTGGCCGCCAGTGGCGGATTTAACGGCATCAATCTATTTGCGCCCAACTACCAGACGCCACGCTCGGTGCAGATGAATATCGGTTTTGAGCGGGAACTACGTAAGGGCGTCGTGTGGACTGCCGACTATGTGCGCAACGTTGGCACTCATACGTTGCTGGCCGTGGATGTAAACCACGTCGGAGATGCGAAGTTCTTCAACAAAGGCGCAGCGGCGGCGGCCATCGCCGCCACCAACGCAGCGTTTGGCTGCCCTGATATCAATTGCGCCATCGGTAAAGGCGCGACCATCGGGGATTACGCGGGCAATGGCCTGGATTCAGGCACCAACGCCTGCGGTGGAGGCGCAGCGGCGGCGGGCGCTTGCGGGGTAACCCCGGCCTTTGGCGGCATCAATCCGAACCTGGGAGTGAACCAGGTGCTCTTTTCCGCGGGCCGGTCGGTTTACAACGCTTTCCAGACCTCTCTGCGCGCGAATGTGGCCAAACCCTTTACCGGCGTCAAGAGTATGAACTGGATCGTCTCCTATTCGTTGTCGCGTTACGTCGGTTCCGCTCTGGACTCGGATTTCATCAATACCGCCATCGACAACAACAAGCCAACCGGTTTTCTGGGCCCCAACGGTTTGGACCGGACCCACCAGTTCTCGGTCGGCGGAACCGTTGAACTGCCCTGGAGTCTGCGTTTTGGCGCGGTCTCACACCTTAACAGCCCGTTGCCGGTCAGCCTGACATTGCCGGGCGCCGGCCCAGGCGGCATCTTCGTCAGCGACGTGACCGGAGACGGCTCGGGTGACGGCAGCGGCATTTACCCCTTAGGCGACCTTCTGCCAGGCACCAAGATCGGTTCCTTTGGACGGGACGTGAAGACGGGCGACATCAACGCTTTAATCAATCAGTACAACAGCACATTGGCCGGCCAGGCGACTCCCGCCGGGCAGGTCCTTATTTCCAACGGCCTGCTAACGCTGGCCCAACTGCAAGCCCTAGGTGGTGTGCTGCCAAAAGTGGCCCTCGCGCCGGCCGGGCAGGTGGGCCTGGGCTGGCTGAGAACGGTCGATCTGAAGTTCAGCTATCCGAAGAAGCTGGGCGAGAGGTTTAAGATCGAGCCCAGCATTTCGGCATACAACGCTTTTAACTTCGCCAATTATGATGCGCCGGGCAATGCCACCACCGGCATCTTAAAGCTGGAAAGCGATAAGAGCAACAACAGCGGGTCCGTCAACAGCACCACGAAGGCCACCCGCACGAGCCGGGTGCTACCTGGATCAGGCGCGTTTGATTTGGGCGCGCCCCGGGTGCTTGAGTTCGGCTTGAAATTGTCGTTCTAAGTTTCAAGTTCTTAGAGAGCCGCTGCCCGAAAAGATGGGCAGCGGCCCTTTTTTTTGTTCGCTGGTTTGACTTTATGGAGAAAACAGGAAAGCTTGTGCTCCTGCGCTCCCAGAGGGTGAATCACGGATGTCGCTGTGGCGGAGGCCCTAAAGTGATTCGGGCGGCCAGGGTGCTGAATCTGTGGCTGCTGCGATTTCTGATTCTTGAGTACGCTCTACGGTATTCCATAGAACATCAGGGATACATTTACGCAATTTGATATGAATGACATTGCGCCATCAGGCGATTCGAGCCAGTAACATATTGATTCTAAATGTCCTTATGAAAATCTATCGGTTGGCAACGGTTCTGCTACCTAGGTTCAATCTTAGTGGCCTTGAAACGGCTGCGCTCGTCATTAAAGTTCTCGGGGGGGAATCAATGAAGTGGACGCGGTTTTTCTTTTCTTTCACACTCATTTTCTGCTTTAGCTTGGTCACAATACCTGCCTGGTCGCAATCGACGACCGCAGGGGACATCGCCGGAACAGTCACGGACCCAACGGGCGCAGTAGTGCCCAATGCCAAAGTCACGGCGACGAACGACAGCACTGGCGCAGCCCACAACACCACAACCAACGGAGAGGGATTCTATCGCTTTTCCTTCCTGCAGCCCGGAGCCTACTCGGTGGCGGTAAGCGCCACTGGCTTCCAGTCGACCAACCGGAAGGTCCAGGTTGCCGTTGGGCAAGCGTCCAGCGGAAGTATTGCCCTGTCGCTCACCGCCGCTTCCACTACTGTTGAGGTCACTACCACGCCGTTGCAGCTTGAAAATGGAGACAATTCGACAGGGTTTAACACCCAGCAGATTTCCCTGGTGCCGAATCCGGGCAACGATTTGAGCGCCGTTGCCCAGACCTCTCCCGGCACGATTCAAAACACGCAGGGCGGATTCGGTAACTTTTCTACCTACGGTTTACCGGGCACTTCGAACTTGTTTACCCTGGACGGCCAGAATGACAACGATCCATTTCTGAATCTGAATAATTCCGGCGCCACCAACCTGCTGCTGGGCGCAAACGACGTCCAAGAAGCCACGGTCACCACCAACGGGTACTCTGGGCAATACGGTCAGTTGGCCGGCTCGCAGATCAATTACCTCAC
>Ga0210403_10000415_pt1 | contig 45309 bp, 38 predicted proteins | sample IncBWC19MmetaG_FD_150863 | JGI IMG/M metagenome (GOLD analysis project Ga0210403, IMG submission 150863) | Forest soil microbial communities from Barre Woods Harvard Forest LTER site, Petersham, Massachusetts, United States - Inc-BW-C-19-M | ecosystem: Environmental > Terrestrial > Soil >...
CCTGGTTTTCCAGATGCACGACCCCCAGGGCGCGCATCGCTTTGACCACCAGAAAGTTAAACTCGTTGGTATCCGTGCAGCCGCCGATCCACGCAATCGACTCCGTGCGGTTGACCGTGTGGCCGTTCGCATCCTTTTCCAGGAAGCTCTCGTCGCGCGTCTTTTTGATGCGTGTGGCAATCTCGTTCAACGCGTCGTCCCAAGAAATATCTTCCCATTGCGTGCCGCCGGGGCGCCGCACCTGCGGCTTCAGCAGCCGCCGGTCGTTCAGAATGTCTTGCTCCAGCGAAGCGCCCTTGGGACAGAGCGTGCCGCGGTTGGTTGGATGATCGGGGTCGCCCTCGACATGCACCACCTGCGCAGTCACGTTCTTGGCGCGATCTCCGATCGTGTAGATGATCGTGCCGCAACCCACCGCACAGTACGGGCAGGTCGAGCGCGTCTCGCTCGCGCGCGCAATCTTCAACACTCGAAGCTGCGCATACGCCGGTTTCAAGTCGAAGCCAAAGACAGCGGCTGCCGCTCCGCCTACTGTCGTCAGCTTCAGGAAATCACGGCGGGTAGGGTTCATGCTGGGTCCCCCATCGCGAGAGATAAGGTAGGGAGCGTCTCGCAGAACCCCTTAATAAGACTTACCGGTCTGACTGTCAAGCGGTGATTTTTGCAAACACAAGGAGCCTCTTTTCGGGCGAGATTCTTTGTACCCAACGACTTACAAAACGCATCTAAGGCCAAATATCCCGGGGTGTCCCAAACAGACCACCCCGAATTATGGCCTACCACGTTACAATGGTCTGAACGGGGGACCAGGCTGGGATGGCTGTAATTTCTGGCTTCACTCGACCGTAATAACCTAAGTGGTGAGTTTCTCGTTGTGTTGCAAGGAGCAGGGCCGCGAATGGCGACTCCACTCGATTCCGCAAAACCCGATCTCGGGTCGCTCCGCATCCATGATGGGCAGCGGGCCAGGTCCGGCCTGGGCCGGCGCATCATGTACGCCGCTATCCCGGTGCTGATCTTCGCAGGCATCGTGGCGGCCGCGTATGCCTTCCGCAGCCAAAAGCCCGTGGTGGACGTCGCTCCTGCAGTGAAGGCCGATCCGGGTGGGCGGCAAACGCTTCTTAACGCCAGCGGCTACGTCACGCCGCGCCGCCGCGCCACCATCGCGGCCAAAATTACCGGGCGTGTCACCGGCGTTTTTTTCGATGAAGGCACGCGCGTCGCCCAAGGTCAGCTTCTCGCCACCCTCGATGATTCCGACGTCAAGCGCGTCCTCGATTCCGCGAGAGCTGATCGCAACTCCGCCCAGGCGGCCATCGCCGACTTCGAAGTGCAGCTCAAGAACGCTCAGATTGAACTCCGTCGCGCGGATCAACTCCAAAAAGCGGGTGTCCAATCGCAGCAAACCCTCGACAACGCCACGATGTCCGCCGACAGCCTGAGGGCGAAAATTGTGCTGGCCAAGCAGCAAGTCATTGGTTCGGAAGCGCGCATCGGCGAGGCCCAGCAAGCCGTGGACAATTGCACCATTCGCGCGCCGTTCGCAGGCATCGTCGTTTCGAAAGATGCGCAAGTCGGCGAAATGGTCTCGCCTATCTCCGCCGGTGGAGGCTTCACGCGCACCGGCATCGCCACTATCGTGGACATGCATTCGAATGAATTCGAAGTGGACGTAAACGAATCCTATATCGCGCGCGTCGAACCAGGCCAGGATGTCATGGCCATTCTGGATGCCTATCCCGACAAAGAAATTCCCGCAAAAGTCCGCACCGTCATCCCCACGGCGGACCGCCAAAAGGCCACCGTCAAGGTGCGCATTACCATTCCCAATCTCGAAAAATACAATTTCATCCTTCCGGACATGGGCGTGAAAGTCAGTTTCGAAGGACCAAAGCAAGCAACTCCTGAGAAAGGCCCGGAGGCCAAGGCCTACGTTCCGAAAGGCGCGATTCGAACGGACTCCGGCGCGTCGTTTGTCTTTCTCGTGCGCGACGGAAAAGTCGAGCGGCGCGCTGTCAGCCTCGGCACCGACCGCGGCACGGATGTGGCGATCCTCGCGGGTGTCTCGCCCGGAGATTCGTTAGTCGTCAAGGGCCCCGAAAATTTGCGTGATGGTGACAAAGTCGAAATCCGGCAGTAGGAGCCAAGCATGATCCGAGTGGATGGTCGCAGTGATTCTTCCAGTCTCATCAAAGTCCGCGGCATTAATAAAACGTACAGCCGCGGCGGCGAGAAAATCCAGGTGCTTCAGGGCCTGAATCTCGACGTAGACAAGGGTGACTTTGTCGCGTTCATGGGCCCCAGCGGCTCCGGCAAAACCACCCTGCTCAATCTTCTCGGCGGCCTCGACGTACCTTCGGCTGGCAGCATTACCGTGGACGGCGACGAGATCACGCACATGTCCGCCAGCAAACTCACGCACTGGCGCGCGCGCCACGTCGGCTTCATTTTTCAGATGTACAACCTCATCCCCGTGCTCACCGCGTTCCAAAACGTCGAGCTCCCGCTGCTTTTAACCAAACTCTCCAAGTCCGAGCGCCGCAAGCACGTCGAGACCGCGCTCGCTGTCGTAGGCCTCGCCGACCGCATGAACCATTATCCCCGCCAGCTCTCCGGCGGTCAGGAGCAGCGCGTCACCATTGCGCGCGCCATCGTTTCCGATCCTACGTTTCTTCTCTGCGACGAGCCCACCGGCGACCTGGACCGCAAAAGCGCCGACGAAATCATGGCGCTGATTGACGAACTCGTCGGCAAATACAACAAGACCATCTTGATGGTCACGCACGACGCGCTTGTTGCAGCGCGCGCACACACCACTCTTCACCTGGATAAAGGCGTCCTCATCGAAGCAGGCAAGTCCGCCCAGCCGGTTCTTGCAGGAGGTGCCGCGTGAAATACAGCCGCTTAATATTCGCCAATCTATTTCGCAAGAAGATTCGCTTGATACTGACGATCGGCTCCTTTGCGGTAGCTCTCTTCCTGTTCACCTTTCTCGCGGTAGTAAAGGGCGCCTTCAGCCGCGGTACGGAACTGGCGGGCGCGGATCGGCTGGTGGTCATCAACCGCGTCGGCCTCATCAATACCATGCCTCTTGCGTACGGCGATAAAATCCGGCAGATCAAGGGCGTCATGTTCGCGACGCACAACAATTGGTTCGGCGGGGTTTATCAGGACGAAAAGAATTTCTTCCCACAGTTTGTGATCGACCCGGAGAACCAGCGCAAGGTCATGACCGAGATGCGTGTTCCCGATGATCAGTGGAAACATTTCGTTAGCGATCGTCAGGGCGCGATTGCCGGGCGGAACCTCGCCAAGCGATTCAACTGGAAGGTGGGCGACCGCATTCCGCTGCAAAACGCGCTTTACGGTCCGACCAAAACCTGGGAGTTTAACCTCGACGGTATTTACGTGAACGACAAGGAAGGCGGCGACGAAAGCCAGTTCTGGCTGCAGTGGGATTATTTCTATGAAAATATTCCTCAACAAATCAAGGGCCAGGCCGGGTGGTGGGTCCTGAAACTGGACTCGCCGGACGACGCAGTCCGCGTCGGGAAGGCCATCGATGATGGCTTCGCGAACTCCTCGTATGAAACCAAGACGGAAACTGAATCCGCGTTCCAGGCCGGCTTCGCCAAGCAGCTCGGGAACATTCAGGCGCTGATTACGACCATTGGCAGCGTGGTGTTCTTCACCTTGCTCCTCGTCACTGGAAACACCATGGCGATTTCCATCCGCGAACGCACCGGCGAACTGGCGGTGCTCAAGGCCATCGGTTTCACAGACCGCTTCGTACTCTTCTTCGTGCTGGCGGAATCGCTCGTGATTGCTTTAATTGGCGGACTGCTTGGACTCGGCCTCGCGATCCTTGCAATTCCGGTAGTGGGCGCCAATTTGAACGGTTTGCTCCCGCCGTTGCTGCTGTCCGCCACGGCGCTGGGGCTCGGCGTCGTTTTGGCTGTGCTGGTCGGCGTCGCGAGCGGACTTCTTCCGGGGCTTGGCGCGATGCGGTTGCGCGTTGTGGATGCGTTGAGGAGAGTCTGACGTGGCCATTCCTGTCATCTACAATTTGCGCAGCGTGAAGGAACGGTGGAGCTCGGCGATTGTCGCGGTCGTGGGCATCGCGGGCACGGTCGGCGTCTTCGTGGCGATGCTGTCTCTCGCTCGCGGGTTCAAGGCGACGCTGGTCTCTTCCGGCTCCGAAGACAACGCCATCATCATGCGCGCCGGCGCCACCTCGGAAATGACCGGCGGCGTCACCATCGACACCGTAAAGATCATCCAAGACGAACCGGGAATTGCGCGCTCCGCCGACGGACCGCTGGTCACGCCGGAAGTTGTTCTGGTTGCGCCGATCCCTCTCATTTCGACGGGAACCGACGCCAACGTTGAGATTCGCGGCGTCTCTAAAAACGTTTTGGAGATTCGCAAAAACATCAAGATCGTTCAGGGCCGCATGTTTACGCCCGGGCTCAATGAGCTCGTGGTCGGAAAAAATGCCAACACTTCGTATGCCGGGCTGACCCTCGGCAACACCATCAGCCTCGGCAGCGTGCGCTGGAAAATCGTCGGCATCTTTGACGCGGGCGGGAGTGCCTTTGACTCGGATGTCTGGGGCGATGCGCACTTAATCGGCCCCGCCTACAATCGCCCGGACATATTCTTCCAGTCCGTGACCGTGCATCTCACTTCGCCGTCCGCGTTCCAGCAGTTGAAGGACGCGGCGACCAGCGATCCTCGGCTCAACGTGGACGTGACGCGCGAAATCGATTACTACTCGAAGCAATCCAACCGCCTGACGAAGCTGATTACCGTGCTTGGGGGCATGGTCGCCGCGGTCATGGCCATTGGCGCAGTATTTGGAGCGCTCAACACCATGTATTCCGCCGTTTCCGAACGCGGCCGGGAAATCGCGACCATGCGGGCGCTCGGGTTCGGCGGGCCGGCCGTGGTTTTCTCCTTTGTGATTGAAGCCCTGCTGATTTCCTTTGTGGGCGGCTTGATCGGCTGCCTGGCTGTGCTTCCGCTGAACGGACTGACCACCGGTGCGATGAACTTGCAAACTTTTTCGCATCTGGCCTTTGCGTTCAAGATCACTCCTGAACTCCTTGTCAAGGGAGTGGTGTTCGCTCTGTTTATGGGCGTCCTCGGAGGATTGCTCCCAGCCATCCGTGCCGCGAGCCTTCCGATCTCGCACGCGCTCCGCGAATTGTAGCCAGCCGCGAGCTTCGATCCGGCACTGTCAGGCGTATCTGGGCAATGCTGGTGCCCGGTTTCGCCACCTCTTGCTTGGCGCTGCGGCAGGGGTGAGCCAATCCTTCGGCTTCTCGCAGGAATTCCGTGCCAGGAAGGAACGCAGGGGGCTAACGACTTGAGAAAACCTCTTACTCTTGGTCCGCACATCCCTTGACGATCCCAGGGCCTCGACCCTAGCCTAGTTAGGGGGCGCCCGGTGCCGGTATGAGTGCTTTCGGAAGACAGCCGTCGCAGACGCGGCAGTGCGCGTATTGCGGCAAGCGGATCGGCGTGCAATTGACGCAGTGCCCGTTTTGCCGCGAAGCGGTGCCGCAGGTGCAGTTGTCTCGCCGCAGGGGCCCCGACGGACGCGAGCAGACGCGGCGCGGGCTGCTGTGCATGCTGCTGGCGGCGGTGGTTTATTACTTCGCGGGAGGATACGGCGCGCCCCTGCGAATTCCCATTGAGATTGTGCCAGCGGTGACCAATTATCTCTTGCCGCTGCTTTTCCTCAGCGGACTGGGCCTGACCCTTTACGGCTTCATTCAAAAGATCCGGTCTTGAATGCTGTTTTTTGCATCGCGCTACTCGTAGAAACCATCCGGCGAATCGCTTCCTCTTTTCCGCCTATCTACCTGTTCCAATGGCCAGCTTGACGGATTGTGGGAGTACCCTCCGCGCAAGTGTATTCGCAGCGGGAACGCTGTGGCCTACTGAGGTCAGGCCAGGTCCGGCGGCCTAATCTCTCAATGCGAATTGGCTTAACAGGAGTCCACATGAAGAAACCGTGTTTGGTGGTTTTGTTTGTTGCCTTGGGTGTGTCCCTGGGCGTGACAATGGGGGCAGAGCGCGCGGCGGCGCAGGGCCCTGCGGGTGCGGGCGCGTCGAGTGCGGCAAAGGATACGTCTTCGTCGACGGGTGGGCATTCGCTCAATCCGATCAAGTGGGTCAAGAAAGATCCCAAGCCTTCGGCCGAATCCAGAAGCGACCTCGAAAAGAAGCTGACGCCCAAGCTGCTAGCGAACGGGCTGCTGGCGGCCAACACGACTGCGACGGAGGCGTGCGCGCCGTTCGTGGCGCTGGATGAATGCCTGGCGTCGCTGCACGCGAGCAAGAATCTGGGGATCGATTTCAATTGCGTGCGCGCGGACGTCACGGGCGTGCAAACCAACGTAGATCTGTCCGGCTGCAGGGGCACCGTTGGCGACAAAGCGCAGAACCTGACCAAGAGCCTCCGGATGCTGAAACCGGATGCGGACGCCAAGGGGCAGGCCAAGAACGCGGAGAAGCAGGCCAAGGACGATCTGAAAGACATCGGGTCGTAAGGCCGGAGTCCGAAAAAAGTTCGACGGAATCGAAACGGGGCGGGGCGAGCCGATGGTTGCGGCCCCTGCCCTTGTTCTTTTGGGGCGGAAAGGGGCACAGCGGGATGGGTGAGCAGAGGCGTATGGCATCGCAACAATTCTGGCTCGTGAGGATTGAGCTGGTTGTTGTTGAGGCCATGTTCCTGTTTTTTCCTTTTCGAATACTGCGCCATTTTGCCACTCTGCGCGTTCTGCTCCTGGCCACGCGCCTACAGCCTTACCATGAAGATCGCCAGAGCGCGGACTGAGTAAGGGGGTCCCTTTGGTAGAGGTTCGTTATAATGCTGGCATGATGATTCATACATTTGCATTTCGGTGGAAGGCGGGAGTGGGTGAGGAGCAGAAGTTACGCGCGCTGGCGGAAATTCGTGGACTACAGGGGCAGATTCCAGGCTTGCTTGAGACCTGGGTTGGCGTCAACGTGTCACCGCGCTCGCAGGGATATGAGCTTGGCGGCGTAATGAAGTTCAGGGACCGATCCGCGTTAGAAGCTTATGGAGCGCACCCTGTTCATCAGAAGTTGCTGGTATGGCTGATGCCGCTGGTTGATCCACTTGAGGTCGATTTTGAGGCGTGATGTGAACCCGCTGCGCTGCCGCTGGATTTCCGTATAAAGTCTCCATAGGTTTCGATAGTTGAGGAGGATTTGTTCGCGCAGTCCCGGTGTGGAATTTGTAATTCATTTCGATGCAAGGAATTAGGATTTTGCGCAGATGGGAAGGTTGTGGCAGCCGCTTTGCGGCAATTCCTTCGTTCTGTGGTGGAGCGGGACGCTCCCCTCGAGAGAGTGTGGGGCGGCCCGCTCCCAACGCATCTTCCTCAGCGCATTTCCGGGACCGCGGCGCTAGTCTTTTTGGGCGAGCAGGGTATCGCGGACGGTTTCGAGTTCTTTCTTTTTTGCTTTGTCCACCTCGGGGAAGGACAGGTGGAGTTCGTCGAGCGCCTGGATAATGGCGGAAGCCACGATCAGGCGGGTGAACCATTTGTTGTCCGCGGGAACCACGAACCATGGCGCGTGCTTGGTCGCTGTGTACTGGATCATTTCCTCGTAGGCTTCCTGGTAGTCCTTCCAGAAGCCTCGTTCGTTGACGTCGGCCATGGAGAACTTCCAGTTTTTTTTGGGATCCTCCAGCCGCTCCAGGAAGCGCTTCTTCTGCTCTTCCTTCGAAATGTGCAAAAAGAATTTCCGAATCACCACGCCATTTCGCGTCAGGTATTCTTCGAAGGCGTTGATGCCTTCGTAGCGCTGGTCCCAGATATGTTTGGTGATCAGAGCATCGGGCAACTTTTCCGCTTTAAGCAGCGTGGGGTGAACGCGCACGACCAACACTTCTTCGTAGTAGGAACGATTGAAAATGCCAATCTTGCCGCGCGAGGGAATGCACCTACTTGTCCGCCAGAGGTAATCGTGATCCAACTCTTCATTGCTTGGTGATTTGAAGGCGTGAACGTCGCATCCCTGGGGATTCACGCCGGACATGACGTGCTTGATCACGCCATCCTTGCCGGCGGCGTCTAGCGCCTGGAGGATGACCAGGACCGCCCAGCGGTCTTGCGCGTAGAGTTTCTCTTGCAAACGGCTGAGCACGCCTTCGCGTGCATCGAGAATCTTTTGGCCTTCTTGCTTGTTCTTGACTCCGGTTGTTGCGGCGGGATCCCAATCCTTCAGGCGAAACTTTTCCCCTTTCGTGATGCAAAACGGCTCGGCCAGGTGCGCGGCTTCTTTGATGAGTTTGTCGTGTTTCATGGCTCCGGCAGTGTAGTACAGGCGTGTGCTTCAGAGAAGCGAGCCGAGGCCCCAGCCCAAGGCGAAGAAGCGATTGTGGAGCAAGAAAAGCGATTTCTGCGAGACAGCGATGGACCGATTGAGGCGCAGAACATTTATGGCGCAATACGTGCGAACGGGAATCTGAACTCCCGGCACGGTCCAGCGCAGTTCGAGGCCCGTCGAACCATGGAGCACGCCGTTGGTGCCGCTTAGTAGCACGGGTCTCGTAGGGCCCAGCCAATTCGGGAGCAACCAGCCGGACCCTAGATCAAAAAAGCCGGCGGCTTCCACGCCGCCAGCGAGAGGAACGCGATACTCGGCGTTGGCGGCGGCAATGAGGTTCGCGCCCACGGGCGCCGCGGAGGGCAGGGTCAGACCAGATGCCGTCGTCTTCATAGTCATTTCATACGGGCCGAGATCTCCGGCCTGAACTCCGCGTACAAACTGATTGCCGGAGAAAAGGCGCGCGTACAAGGGCATGTCGCCGTTATAGCTTCCTGCGCTGCTAAACGCCGTTCGAAACGCCCAGGAATTGTTCGAAGAGAAAACCGAGTCGCGGTAAATGTGCGCGTACTCGCCGGAAGACCGCAGCACGTTTTCGCCTCCGCCAAGAATGCCTCCGGAGACCGAATCGGAAAACAAAATGCGCTCGTTTCCGGCGTCATGCGCCCAGGCCGCGCCAAGTGTGCTGCTGGAAACGTGCGTGCGGACCGCGATCGGCGGCACGCCCGGCAGGCCGGGCGGCGTGCCAAGTGCATAGCCGGTCGTCGAGTTCGAAAGCGTGTAGTGGACGCCGAGCGAATCGTTGTTTGTCAGCGGGTAGCTCCAGGGGACGCTGAATCCTTCGCTGCGCGTGGTGAAGAAGGGGCCTTGCGCGCTGCCGGCGAATCGCGGCCGGATGACATTATTAAAGACGGAGAGCGCGAGTGACCCGCGCGTTCCAAAAATTCCTTCCTTAGCAATCCCCACCATGATTTGCACGGTTTCCGGTCCGCCTTCCAGCTTTGTGGAAATGAGCTCTTCCCGGTTCAAGAGGTCGAAGACGGAGTAAGCGATGCCCAGCGTGCTGCCGAATTGGCCCTGGCCGCCATCGAGCGAGGCGCGTTGCTGGCCGATCTCTTCCACGTGAATCGTGACGCTTGCGGTGTGCGTGGCCTCGTCCAAACGCACGTGAACATCTTCTCTGTGGATCGGCTTGAAATAGCCGGTGCGTGCGATGCGCGCAAGGCCAGCTTCGAGCGCGCGCTCATCCACGGGATGCCCTTCGCGCAAGAGAATCTTGCGGCGAAGGTAGCGGTCGCTAAAGCGATGCAACCCCTCGAATTCGATGCGCTGCACAACGTAGGGAGGCGAATCGCCAAGGTCCAGCGTCACGTGAACCGCGTGCTTCTCCGCGTCGAACGACGTGCGGGCCTCGACGGAACGATAGGGAAGTGAGTCAACTTTTGAAGCCTTGGGCTGAATGCGTGCCATCCACACGCGCCGCAGTTTTTCTATTTCATCCGCGGAGTACGGCCGGCCATTCCCAATTCCTGGGAGAAGGATTGGGGAGCGTGGTTCCGACGCTTGCTGGAGCGCGTAGCTCATCTGGATGGGTTCGAGGCGATACAGAGGACCTGCCTGGATGGGAATCGAGACGGATATGCCCTTCAACGTGGCGGCGTGCGGCCAGGGAAGCCATCGGCGCGACTCGTTGATGCGCTCGACTCGCGCGGCGCCGACACGCGCTTCCGGGTAGCCATGGTCTTGGTAATACAGAAGGATGCGGCGGCTGTCATCTTCCAAGGCATCTCGGGTAAATGCGTTTTTCGCGCGCCACGCTGCAAGCGGCTTCCAGGGCGCCATGTTTTGCATCTGCTTGCGCAGCAGTTTTTCGGGGAGCTGGGGATTGCCTTTAAAGTCCACGCGGCGGACCGGCAGGAAAGGGCCATCCTCGATTTCGAATCGGACGGAGACGGTGGCATTCGGCGCTATTTCGCAGTGAATTAAAACATTTGCATCCGGATGGCCCAAGTCGTTCAAACCGTGGCGGATCGCCAAGGCGATTCGATGAAGCGCGAGCGGACTGGCCGGCTCACCGAGGAGCGGCGCGAGCTTCTTGTCTTTGAGCAGTTTTTCGATTTGCTTTGGGGGAAGCAACCGGGAGCCTGCGTATTCCACTCTGGAAAGGAACGGGAATTCTTTTACGTGAATGACGATGGCGGCGTGTTCAGCCACTCCCGAAGATTGAAAAGGATGAGCGGTGGAAGGCTGAGCCTCGACTTGGATGGAGTCGAACCATCCGAGCCGCGCGAGCGTGCGGACATCCTTCTCAATTCTCGCGGGGTTGGCTGGTTCACCGACGCGCAAGGAGACTTGGGCCGCGACCGCCCCGGGCGCAATATGCCGCAATCCCGTGAAGCGTAATTCGTCGACCACGGGAGCTCTACCGGTGTCCCATGAGCCGGGGTCTGTTTCAGCCTCCGCCTCCACCGTAGGATTCTGCGGGAACACAGGCGTTGAAGACGCCAAGAGCGCCCCCGTACACGCCGTCGCGATGAGCCAACGCACCAGCATCCCTCCTTGCACCGAGGAGGATGATTATGAGTGCAGAGATGATGGGCCTTGCTGCGGGGTTGTCTGGCGCGAAGCGTAATCTGCGGCAAGAGTGAGTGAAAAAGACAAGCCCTGGACCGCTTCGAAAGGTGCGAAGCGGTCCAGGGTTTTGGAGTCGTTCCATCCGCGGGGGACTAGTCCTGGTCCACGACCGTGCCGGTCTGCGGATCCAGGAAGAGCCGGTGGGCGTGCGGCCCATCGGCGCCGAAATCGAACAAGTTGTTCAATGTTCCGGCGATGGCGTCGGTTGACCCGGCACCAATCCGGCCAAGGCTCCAGTTGTCCTCGATGAAGCGCAGAACCGAGGACTGGTCAGTAACGCTATGATCCACGTAGTTTTTCTTAGCCCAGCCCGAAACCACGAGCAGCGGCAAACGCGGACCATAGCCGCAGCGGCCGTTCTGGATCGTGCCCGCCGCATCAATCGGCTTCGGCGTGCCGCAGTTGTTCGAAGTCGGGGCCACGCCAAGCAGCATGTCGTCGGACACACTGGACTGGTTCACGATGGGGCCCATCACGTGGTCGTACCAACCATCCGAGTCGTCGTACAAGATAATGACGGCGGTTTCTTTCCACTCGTCGGTCTGTTCAAGCGCGTTGATGGTGTTCACGAGAAAAATTTGTTCATCCAAAGGGTCGGAGTAGCCCGCGTGGCCGTCTTGAATGGCTTTGGCTTTCAGGAAGCTTACGGCCGGCAAGTTATGCGCTTTCACGGAGTCCCAGAAATCGGCCAGGTCATACTCATGGTTTGCTGCATCGCCCTGATGGCCGATCATCGCAACCGAAGTCCGCGGGGTGTGCTTCGCGTTGAGTGTGGATTGCCAGTATTGAAAAAACGCATGGTGCGGAATGTAGTCGGCGGTCGTCAGGCCGGTTGTTCCCGTAGAGACTGCGGCGCAATTGGCAAAACCGCCCATAAACGAGCCCCAAGTGACGCCGGCTTTGTTCAGCAGGTCGCCAACGTTTTGTCCCGACATGGTGATTTGCGCGCGATTCGGATTCGAGCAGACGTCGCCTGCGGGATCCGGGTCGCCGATGACAGCTCCCGCGGTTGCTTGGCCCGCGATGTTGCCCTTGGCCGAAAGCCCGTTGGTGATGGTTCCTTCAAAGGTGTTGCCTGCAACTAGATTCAGGAGGCCGGGTGTCGAAGGACCGAAGGTGGTGCCAAACGAATTGTCGCTCATCGCGAAACGTTGGGCGTAGTTCCAGAATGCGGTCACGGTATTGCCGTCGAAATACCCCATCGTGCTGAATTTGCCAATCTTCGGATCGTTGCAGCTGAGTTTGGCGAAGCGGTCCATCAAGCCGCCGTCGAACGCAAATTGCTCGTCTCCATAGCCGTGATCCTCGTCGCACGTATTGGCATTGCTGCGGTCAATGCGAAAGGGATTCGCGGCGTTGGGGTTGTTCGTAAGCAGGCCAGCGCTCTCGAGATTGTTCACACTGGGTGTGCCTGCTTTAGCGTGCTTGAAAAAAACAGAGCCGTCCTTGTTGGGTTGGGCGTGTGGATAGGTGCCGAAATAGTGGTCGAAGGAAACGTTTTCCTGAAAAATGACGACCACGTGCTTGATTGGAGTTGTCGTTGGGAAATCGTCTCCGTCTTGTGCAAAAGCTGGACAGGCCGGCATGAACGCGAGAGCCACGGCAGCCACGAACGCCATTCCCTGGGCAATGCGATGATGCATAGTCAGTTTCTCCTTGGAATTCTCAAGTTTTGAACAGCAATCCAAACGGCAATGGATGGGCACACTCTCTCAAGAAGGACGCACACGAGCGGGGACCCCGATCCCTTTTCTCCCCTCAGGAGAGTTCTATGCGGAACATGTTAGGGGCAGATGAATGAATCATCAAAACTAATGGCACAACCGGGGAAGCTGTATAGAATCATCGCTCCACCTCGATCCCATGGCCACGCTCGCGCGCAAACTTCGCCTCACCGATTATTTCGCCCTGGCTTTCGGGACGATGGTGGGTGTGGGCTGGCTAGTACTGATGGACGATTGGCTCGGCCGCGGCGGGCCCGCCGGGGCCATGTTGGCCTTCGCTCTCGGCGGGATTCTCCTGCTGCCCGTCGGCTATGTGTATGGAAAGTGGGTGCAGCGGCTTCCGGACGCAGCGGGTGAGGCTGCCTACACCGCTCAGGTCTTTCCGCCCATCGTCAGTTATTTCACCGGCTGGATGATGTTGTTGGCGTACTTCATTGTTTGCCCTTGGGAAGCGGTGGCCGTCGGCAAGCTCGCCGCTTACATTTTCCCGTCGCTGAATTCGTTCGAATTGTATCGAGTGGCAGGGCAGCCCGTGTTCCTGCCGCGCCTGCTGCTCGGCGTCGTGCTAACGCTTTTTCTCGCCGTGCTGAATTACCGCGGCGTCCGTTTGAGCGCCAGCTTCCAGAACTGGACGACGGCGATGGTGCTGCTGCTCTTTGCCGTTGTCCTAGGCATCAGCGGCGTGCGTGGTTCGCCTGCCAATTTTCATCCGGCGTTCAGTGCCACTCCCTTCGTCTCGATCCTCCTAACTCTCCAGATCGTGCCGTATTTCATGACCGGATTCGAATCCGCGCCGAAAGAGGCGGAAGAAGCTCATTTGGAGTTCCCGCCGTCGGGATTCTTGCGCGCGATTACGATGGCTGTTCTTGTCGGTGCCGGATTTTACGTTTTAGCGGTTGCCGCGGTGGCTTACGTCGCACCCTGGCAAAGTTTGATCGGCAAGCGCTTCGCCACCGCCATCGCTTTCGAACACGCCCTCGGCGCACGCTGGCCGGTTCGGCTAATCCTGGCCATGGCTCTCTTCGGACTTTTTCAATGCTTCAACGGAAACTTTGTGGCCTCGAGCCGCCTGCTCTTCGCGTTTGGCCGCCGCCGGACTATTCCCCCGCGCTTTGGCGAAATCCACGAAAAATTTCTTACACCCTCCATAGCTGTCCTCGGCATAACCGCTGCGACGCTGGCAGGAGTCCTGCTCGGCGATGCGCTCCTGGTCCCCGTCACGGAAGTCGGTTCGATGGCTTCGGCCCTCGGGTGGTTCGCCACCTGCCTGTCCTTCTGGATGGTAGAGAAGCGCGCTTCCCTGCGCAGTGTGACGGGAATGGGGATACTCGTTTCCTTATTACTCTTTCTGATGAAAGTTCTCCCTGTTTTCCCGGGACACTTTTCGCCTGCGGAGTGGGCTGCCCTCGGAATTTGGCTCGTCCTGGGGACCATTCTCCATCGCCGCTCTTCATCCGCCCCCTTGTAACGCCAAGTTGCGGCCTGGCTTCTTCGCTCCCTAATTCTTGGGCACCTTTGCCCTTGCGCCAGGATCAATGTTCGCATCCAGGAAGGAACGGCAGCCTTCCCAATGTGTCTCGATGTGGACAGATATCCGTCCTTATTCTTCGTAACATATGGCGTGCAGGGGAGTGAAGCCAAGCCTCCGCGCGCCGGAACTCGAATCTCCTCAAAGGAGCCGACCAAATGAAGCCCGGCACGAAAGATGAAATCGCAGGCAAAGCTCACGAGGTAAAAGGCACGATCAAAGAAAAAGCGGGCGAATTGACGAACGATTCCGACTTGGAAGGCGAGGCACCGGCGAGAAGATTTCCGGGAAAGCGCAACAGAAAATCGGTCAAGTAGAGAAAGCACTGGGGAAATAGAACGGGTTTCCCGTGGAACCAAAAATCAGCAATAGAGGACGGATGCGATGAGTCACAATAATTGGTCCGATAAGTTCATTACCTTTGCCGTGGGGCTTGGAGCAGGCGCGCTTCTCGCATTGCTCTTTGCGCCATCCTCGGGAGAGGAAACGCGCGACTACATCTCCGGCACGGTCAAACAAGGTTTGAATGGTGCGGCATCCACAGGTAAGCGCTGGACGCGCCGCGCGCAAGAGACGGTGGACGGCGTGAAAGCCAACGTAGCCGATGCCGTGGAAGCCGGCGGAAAAGCCTACCGCACAGCACGAGACGCATGAGACTTTTGCCAGGCGCTTCTGTTTGCAGCCGCTTGTAATTCTGAAGGATGAACAGGTTCATTTGATCTCCCAGGCTACTGCTCTGGGAGGCGTGATTCCGATTTTGAGGAGCCCTGCGGCCACTCACGCCAGCAAGTAAACGAGCTGCGGGACTCCCATCGCTGCGCTGGCAGGCATAGGCCTGCGCTCATGTATACTCACGAAGGAGCCAAACCTTCGTTCATCGATGATCCCTTTCTTGCATCTAGGACCGCTCACGATTCCAACCTTTGGCCTGATGGTGGCGATCAGCATGCTCGTTGCTGCGTACCTCTTGCAGGCCGACTTCGACCGCCACCGCGTACAATTTGCGAAGAATGGCTTTCTAAAAGAGGGAAGCGGCGCCAGTCATCACGATGAAGGATTCTTCATCATCGGAGTTGCGGGACTTGCAGGTTTGATTGGCGCAAGACTTTACCATGTTCTTGAGAGTCCGCATGAGTTCTTCGCGGACCCCGGGCCGCAGCTTATGAGCCGCTACGGATTTGCGTGGTTCGGAGGGTTTCTCGGCGGTTTTGTCGCGCTGGTGATTCTTGCGAAGCGCTTTCGAATTCCTGTGCTCGCATTCCTCGACCTTTGTTCGTCCGCCGCCGCCGTTGGCTATGCCATCGGACGCATCGGCTGCTTGTTATCCGGCGACGGGGACTACGGCATTCCGACCACATTGCCCTGGGGCATGAGCTTTCCCAATGGCGTCGTCCCAACGACCGCGCGCGTGCATCCCACGCCGATCTACGAATTCTTCGTCTGGCTGGCGATTGCCGCATTTCTTTGGCACTTGGGAACCAAAGCTCTTCGCGGGCCCAAGGCCGCCGGCGAAATTTTCTGCAACTATCTTATTCTGACCGGCGCCGCCCGTTTCCTGGTCGAGTTCATCCGCATCAATCCGCGTTCGTTCTTCGGCATGTCGAACGCTCAGGCCGCCAGCCTTGCTTCCATCCTTGCCGGCACGGTGTTACTTTGGCGTCTTAAAAGCCAATTTCGCGGACGCAAAAAAGAGCACCGCATCGTAGAACACATCGCTTCGCACGGCGATGTTCTCCAGCCCGAATATCACCGCCCTACGCCCGAGTGCCCGCACCCGGAGCGCTGGCACATGTACGACTCGATGACTGCGGAAGCCGAGGTTCTGGATTTCCTGAAGGCGCTGGTGCAAACGGTCAAGCCGGAACTCGTGGTCGAAACCGGAACGTTTTCCGGATTGAGCACCCTGCGAATCGCCGAAGGCCTCAAAGCCAATGGGCTTGGGCGCGTCATCACTTGCGAGTACGACCCGAAAGTTTTCGCCGTGGCGGCCAAACGGTTTGCGGATTCCGGCTTGGGAGACTGGATTGACGCGCGGAATGAATCAAGCCTGGAGATGAAGGTGGATGGCCGAATCGACCTGCTGTTCTGCGATAGCGATGCGCCGATCCGTGAACAAGAGGTGCGCAAGTTTTTGCCGCAGATGAATCCGCACGGGCTGATCCTGATGCACGATGCCAGTTCCGCAATGAAAACAGTGCGCGAGGGCGCGCTCAAATTGGAAGCAGACGGGTTGATTTCCGTATTGTTGTTGCCAACGCCTCGCGGTTTGGTAGTGGCGCAAAGACGCGAAGGGCGAATCTAGCGTCGCATTCTCATGGCTGAAGAAAATGGGCGGACTCAAGAACCTGTTGAGGCACTATTTATAGCATCTGCCGCAAAACGTATTGCAGGATCCCGCCATGATGAAAATACGAGACTTCTTCCGGCGTGTCCGCCCGCGCGATCACTGAAAATGTCTTTACTTTCCCCTCTTCCGCTTTCGCATGCACGGTGATGGATTTCTTCGGCGCGAGCGACGCCACGCCTTCGATATCGAACACTTCGTGTCCGGTGAGTCCCAGTGTTTCGCGGTTCTCTCCCGCCCTGAATTCCAGAGGCAGGACACCCATCCCGATCAAGTTGCTGCGATGGATGCGCTCGTAGCTTTCCGCGATCACCGCGCGCGCGCCAAGCAGCCGCGTACCCTTTGCCGCCCAGTCGCGCGAAGAGCCGGAACCATATTCCTTGCCCGCAAGCACCACCAGCGGCACTCCTGCTTCGCGATACTTCACCGCCGCATCGTAGATCGTCATCTTCTCGCTGCCAGGAAGGAAAAGCGTCCAGCCGCCTTCGGTGCCTGGCGCAAGTTGATTGCGCAGGCGGATATTCGCGAACGTGCCGCGCATCATTACTTCATGATTGCCGCGTCGCGCTCCATACGAATTGAATTCATGCGGCTTCACGCCGTTGGCGATTAGATATTTTCCTGCCGGTGAATCTCCCGGAATCGAGCCTGCGGGCGAAATGTGATCGGTGGTCACGCTGTCGCCGAGAATCGCCAGCACGCGCGCGCCGTGGATGTCCGCAAGCGCCGGAGGGGTCTTGGGCATGTTCTCGAAAAAGGGCGGCATCTTGATGTAAGTGGATTTCGGATCCCACTGGTAGATGTCGCCTTTCGGAATTGGCATGGATTTCCAGTGCGCATCGCCTTCAAATACTTCCGCGTATTCCTTGCTGTATTGCGCGGTGGTCACGGCTGCGCGCACCGTGGTTTCGATCTCCTGCGGCGACGGCCAGATATCTCTCAAGAACACCGGCTTGCCCGCCGTGTCATTTCCGAGCGGTTCCGTCGTCAGGTCCACGTCCATGCGGCCCGCCAGCGCATACGCCACGACGAGCGGCGGCGACGCAAGGTAATTCGCGCGCACCAACGGGTGAATGCGCCCTTCAAAATTGCGATTGCCGCTCAGCACGGCCACGGCGATGAGATTGTTGTCCTTGATCGCAGCGCCTATGGCGTCCGACAGTGGACCACTGTTGCCGATGCAGGTCGTACAACCATATCCCACAAGATGGAACTTCAGCTTCTCGAGATATGGCGTCAGCCCCGCAGCCTGCAAATAGTTGGTCACCACTTTCGAGCCGGGTGCCAGGCTGGTCTTCACCCACGGCTTTACGTGGAGCCCGCGCTCCACTGCTTTCTTCGCCAGCAGACCCGCGCCGAGCATTAAAGAAGGGTTCGAAGTGTTGGTGCAACTCGTGATCGCCGCGATCACCACTGAGCCGCTCGAGAGATCGAATGAGTCGCCATTGTTTCGAACGCTGACGTGCTTGTCCGGCGTTCCTTCCACCACTTTGGTGAACGAAGATTTCGCCTGTCGCAGCGGCACGCGGTCCTGCGGGCGCTTCGGTCCGGCGACAGTAGGCTCCACGCTTCCCAGGTCCAATTCCAGCGTGTCGTTGAAGAGCGGCGCCGGTGTTTCGTCCGAGCGGAACAGCATCTGTTCTTTGCAATACGCTTCCACGAGAGCGACATGTTCCTGCGTGCGCGCTGTGAAATGCAGATACGCGAGTGTTTCGTTGTCCACCGGGAAAAACCCCATGGTCGCGCCGTATTCAGGTGCCATGTTGGCAATCGTGGCGCGGTCGGGCACGCTCAAACTCGTCAGGCCCGAACCAAAGAACTCCACGAATTTTCCGACCACGCCCTTCTTGCGCAACATTTCTGTGACTGTTAAAACCAAATCCGTGGCCGTGGCGCCTTCGCGCAGGCGTCCGTGCAGACGGAATCCCACGACCTCAGGAATGAGCATCGAGGACGGCTGGCCGAGCATTGCCGCTTCCGCTTCGATGCCTCCAACGCCCCAGCCAAACACGCCCAGCGCATTGACCATCGTGGTGTGCGAATCCGTTCCCACGACCGAATCCGGATACGCTTCCACCCGGCTGCCGTATGGCATGGCACAAACCACGCGCGCGAGATATTCGAGATTCACCTGATGGCAGATGCCGGTGTCGGGAGGAACGACCTTGAAATTGTTAAACGCCGTTTGCCCCCAGCGCAGGAACGCATAGCGCTCCACGTTGCGCTGAAATTCCAATTCCGCATTCAGGCCGAACGCGTTGGCGCTTCCGAAATTGTCCACCTGCACGGAATGATCAATCACCAATTCGGCGGGAAAAAGCGGATTGATGCGCTTGGGGCTTCCGCCCATGCGCTGAACAGCTTCGCGCATGGTGGCAAGATCCACGATCGCTGGCACGCCGGTGAAATCCTGCAACAGGACGCGCGCGGGCATAAACGCAATTTCTTTTTCCGGCGCGCCCGGCCGCCAGCCTGCCAGCGCGCGGATGTCATCGGCATGCACGAAGCGGCCGTCTTCGCAGCGCAGCAGATTCTCCAGAAGAATACGCAGAGCGAACGGAAGCTTCTCCAAGCCGCTAATTCCTTGCTTTTCGAGAAGTTCGAGCCGGTGAATATCAAAGGTCTGGGCGCCGACATTCAGCTTGTCGCGTGTGCGGAAAGAATTGCCCGCATTAATGGCCATCCTGACGGTCCTTTCGCTGTGGTGCGCAGCCCTCTATGATAACCGAAATCGAATCCGAGCGGCGTCCAGCTATACTGGTAGGGCCGTGAATATCGTTCTCATTTCGACGTACGAGCTTGGCAGGCAGCCATTTGGGCTGGCATCGCCCGCAGCGTGGCTGCGCAAGGGCGGCCACGCGGTGGTGTCGCTTGACCTCTCCCGGCAATCGCTCGACGAATCCGCGATTCGCAGAGCGCAACTGATCGCCATCTATTTGCCGATGCATACGGCGACCCGGCTCGCGGCGCAGCTGATTCCTTCGTTGCGTGAGCGGAATCCGCAAGCGCATCTTTGCTGCTACGGTCTCTATGCGCCGATGAACGTCGAATATCTTCACTCGCTTGGCGTCTCCACCATTCTCGGCGGCGAATTCGAAGAAGGTCTCGTGCATCTCGCGGAACGCCTTTCGTCCAACGGCCCGCCACAAAACATCCCGCAGGCGGAGCCACTCATTTCTTTGACGCGATTGCAATTCGAAGTGCCCGACCGCACGGGAATGCCCCCGATGGAAAAGTATGCCCATCTCATAGTTCCCGGTGATGGCTACCGCATCGCAGGCTCCACGGAAGCCAGCCGTGGCTGCAAGCATCTTTGCCGCCACTGCCCCATCGTGCCGGTGTACAAAGGGGTGTTTCGAATCGTGAGCGCGGAGATCGTCATGGAAGATATCCGCAGTCAGGTGGCCGCCGGGGCGCAGCACATCTCTTTCGGCGATCCGGACTTCTTTAACGGCATCCGTCACGCCATGGATCTCGTTCAGGAATTTCATCGGCAATTCCCGACAGCCACGTACGACGTAACCATCAAGATCGAGCACCTACGCAAACACGCACAGCACTTGCAAGCGCTCCGCGAGACGGGCTGCCTCTTCGTCATCAGCGCCGTCGAATCGGTGGACGATGCCGTACTGAGCTACCTCGACAAAGGTCACACGCGCGAAGATTTTCTGCATGTTGTCCAGAATTTCCGCGAACTTGCCATGAGCCTGCATCCCACGTTTGTGCCATTTACTCCCTGGACCACGCTTGATGGTTACCTGGATCTGCTTCGCGTGCTGCAGGCGGAAGCGCTGATCGAAAACGTCGCGCCGATCCAGCTCGGCATCCGCCTGCTCATCCCGGAAGGCTCGCGCATGCTCGAATTGCAAGACGTCCGTAATCTGGTCGGGCCGTTCGATCCTCAGTCCCTCACCTATCCGTGGAAAAACCCCGATCGCCGGCTCGACGCGCTCAGCGAAACCGTTCAGGAAATTGCCTCTGCGGCCGAGCGCGAAAAAGAATCACGGCCAGCGACGTTCGAACGCATCTGGAAGGCTGCCCACGCCGCGGCTGGACGCTCGACTCCGCCGCTTGGCCTCGCAACATTTCCACAGCGAGCCGTTCCTATTCTGAGCGAGCCGTGGTACTGCTGCGCCGAACCGACGCAAGCCCAGCTAGTCTCCATCGGCGGAACGGTGCCCAAAGCAAAAAGCGCAACGTTCTCCGCCGATGGCTTCGTTTGATCCTTGCCTGGAACTCCAGCTCCGATGACCAATGATCCAAAACGATTGCTCCTCTTCACCGCCAAGCTCGGCTACCAGACCCGCAGCTTCGAAGACGCCGCACGCAAATTGGGCGTGCAACTCGTCTACGTTACGGATCGCTGTCACCAACTGGAAGATCCCTGGGGAGATCAGGCCATCGCGGTGCATTTCGAGACTTCTGAAGTAGCTGCGTACAACGTGATGGAAGCTGTTCGGGGTCAGCACGTCAGCGGTCTGCTGGCGCTGGGGGATCGCCCCGCCGTTGCGGCCGCGTATGCCGCGCGGGGGCTGGGAGTTTTTCACAATCATCCCGCTGCCGTAGAGGCTTGCCGGAGCAAGCTGCGCATGCGGGAAGTCTCTCGCGATGCGGGGCTGCCCACTCCCTGGTTTCGAACGCTTTCCATCGAGCCGCCGCCCGAACCCGCCCTGCTGGGCATTTCCTATCCCTGCGTCCTGAAACCGCTCTCGCTTTCCGCAAGTCAGGGCGTTGTCCGGGCGAACAACCGCGAGGAATTCCTTGCCGCCGCGGCGCGCATCCGCCGCTTGCTGGAGTCCCCGGAAATCCTCGCCACACGCGAGCCCAATCTCGACAAAATTCTTGTAGAAGGTTACGTCCCGGGAAGGGAAGTGGCTGTTGAAGGACTTCTCACCGGCGGTTCTTTGCGGATTCTGGCGGTGTTCGACAAGCCCGATCCGCTGGAAGGCCCGTATTTCGAAGAAACGATTTACGTCACGCCCTCTCGCCTGCCCGAAACAACTCAACGCGCCATTGAGGAGTGCGCGCGAGATTCGGTGCGAACGCTGGGTCTTTCGCATGGGCCGGTTCACGCGGAATTTCGCGTGAATGAAAATGGGATTTGGCCGCTCGAAGTCGCACCGCGGCCGATTGGCGGCCTTTGCGGCCGCGCACTTCGGTTTTCTTTTCCGCTCGAATCCGATCCGATTGCCCTCGAAGAACTTCTGCTTCGCCACGCGCTCGAACTTCCGGGCTCTGATTCTCCGCGCGAAACGCTGGCCTCCGGCGTCCTGATGATCCCGGTGCCAAAGAGTGGAATTCTGGAGAGCGTTACCGGAGAAGAAGTGGCCCGCTCAATCGCAGGAGTCACCGAGCTGATAATCACTGCGCGCGTGCACGATTACATTGCCGCCTGGCCCGAAGGCTCCAGCTATCTTGGTTTTTTGTTTGCAAGGGGAGAGACGCCCGAAGAAGTGGAGCAAGCCATCCGCAAGGCTCATGAAAAACTTGCATTCGCGATCACGCCGCGCCTGCCCGTCGAACATCCCGCGACACGTCGAATGGCCAGCGAGGGGCGCTAGCCTTTTGCTTTCGGCGGGACGTATCCTTCCGGCAATTTCGAGCCTTCGCCGAAAAAAAACTGCTCCATCTGCTCTTCCATAATTTTCTGCGAATTGGGATCCAGCGGGTTCAGCCGGTATTCGTTCATCACCATCTTCGAGTGCTCCAGCCACAGCTTCCACGCGTCTTTCGAAACACTTTCGTACACGCGCTTGCCGAGATCTCCTCTCCACGGGACGCGGTCCAGCCCCGGCAAATCCTTGTCGAACTTGACGCAATGTACCATCCGCGTGCCCGGCTTCACCGGCTCGCTGGGTGCTGCAGTTGGACCGCAGGATTCGTCAGCCATGCTATTCTCCTCACCACCGCCGCATTTTTACCTTACTGCAACTGACGGGAAATTCCTAGCGGTCGCCGCCTTTGCCGGGGCGGGCCAGACCCTTCTGCACCGCGTCTTGTTTCTGCTAACTATCCTTCAATAACCCAGCCAAAAGGGCGTACTCTAATCCGCTAAACCTGTGTCTTCTGCGCGTCTCTGTTCATCTAAGAACAGACTGTGAGCACAAGGCCCGCAACAGGTCCAAAGACCGGAGGTGCTGCACACTTGGCTCAAATCACAACGCTCTTCTGGGACATCGGAGGCGTCATTCTCTCCAACGGCTGGGATCACGCCTCGCGGAAAGAGGCCGTTGCCACATTCCACTTGGACATGGATGAATTTCGGGACCGCCACGATCTCTCCTTTCCGGCGTTCGACTCCGGCCTCATCACCCTTAACGAATATCTCGACCGCACATTGTTCTATCGCCCGCGATCGTTCACGCGCGAGGAATTCACCGCCTTCATGTTCGCCCAATCGAAGGAATACCCAGAAACCCGCGCGATCCTGGACAAGCTGGCGGACTCGGGCCGGTACTTTATCGGCGCCATCAACAACGAGCCGCTCGAATTGAACGAATATCGCATCGCAGCTTTCCATCTTCGGCGTGATTTTCTGGTCTTCTTCAGCTCGTGTTACGTGCGTTCCCGCAAACCCGAGGAAACCATTTTTCGCATCGCCCTCGAAGTCACCCAGCGCCCGCCAGAGCAGTGCCTTTTCATTGATGATCGCACGCTGAATCTGGAAAGCCCGCGCCGCCTGGGAATGAACACCATTCAGCATCAGAACGCCGAGCAACTGCGTTCCGAGCTTGGAAAGTACGGGGTTGAGGTATAGTTCTGGCGTCGCGTTATTTGCCTGAACGGGACGTTATTTGCCGGAGGGAGAAAAGATGGTTGCGGACACGGTTCGTTCGGGTTCACTTTATGGAGGCGTCGCTGATCCTTGCACCGTAGTCCTGTTCGGTGCCTCCGGCGACCTCGCCAAGCGGAAAGTCATTCCTGCACTGTACGATCTCGCCATTCACGACGCCCTGGGGCCACGCTATGCATTGGTTGGCTTCGCGCGAACGCCCATGACCGACGATAGTTTCCGCGCGTCTGCAAGCGAAGCCGCAAAAAGCATTTCCGAAGTTGGCCCCATCGATCCCAAACAGTGGGACGGTTTTGCCTCCAACCTTTATTACAGCCCCGGCGATTACAACAATCAGGAAGCCTACGCCCAGCTCACCAAGCGCCTCGCGGAGCTGGAAGCGTCAAAAGACCTCGGCGGAAATCGCCTCTTCTATCTTTCCACGCCTCCCGAAGTCTATCCCGACATTGTCGAACAAATCGGTCGCGCTGGTCTTGCGCGCCCTGCTAATCCAAATTCCTGGGTCCGCATCATCATCGAAAAGCCGTTCGGCCGGGATCTCGCTACGGCCAAGGAATTGAATCACATTGTTCTCAATGTCTTCGAGGAAAAGCAGGTCTATCGCATCGATCACTATCTCGGCAAAGACACCGTTCAGAACCTGTTAGTACTGCGTTTCGGCAACGGTATTTTCGAGCCGCTCTGGAACCGCAATTATGTGGATCATGTGCAAATCACCGCCGCGGAAACGCTCGGCGTCGAGCGCCGCGGCGGCTTCTATGAAACCGCGGGCGCCCTTCGCGACATGATTCAGAGCCACGTGTTGCAGCTCACCTCTCTTGTCGCCGTCGAGCCTCCCGCCTCGTTTGACGCCACCGCCGTACGCAATGAAAAGTTAAAAGTCCTCCAGTCCATTCGCCCTTTCAATCTGGAAATGGTTGCGCAATCCGTCGTCCGCGGGCAGTATGCGCCGGGGAAAATTGGCGATCAAACTGTGCCCGGCTACCGGCAAGAGCCCAACGTGAATCCCGCCTCCAGGACCGAAACTTTCGTCGCCGCCAAACTCCTGATCGACAACTGGCGCTGGGCTGGCGTTCCCTTCTATCTTCGAACCGGCAAGCGACTTGCCAAGCGCAGCACCGAAATCATGATCCAGTTCCGCTGCGCGCCTCACCTCGTTTTCCGCGATCGTGGCATCGAGCCCAACCGCCTCATCCTAAATATTCAGCCCGATGAGGGCATCTCCGTTTCCTTCGGCGCGAAGCGCCCGGGAACCGAAATGAGCATCGGAAACGTTACGATGAACTTCAGTTATCTCGAGGGATTCGGCGGCGGATCACGCAGCGCCTATGCCACGCTACTCAATGATTGCGTCCGCGGCGATGCCACCCTTTTCGATCGTGGCGATAGCGTCGAGGCCGCCTGGTCGCTGGTAGACCCCATCCTCGACGTCTGGAGCGCCGCCAGAACCGCGACTGTGCCACAATATCCTTCCGGCAGTTGGGGACCGCGGGAATCCGATCTTCTGCTCGAGCGTGACGACCGGCAGTGGTACAACCCATAGTGCTACAATTGGTTGTTTAAATCGATTCAGTGAATTTAGGGGGAACAGGTGATTCTCGCGGGAGATGTTGGCGGCACGAAGTGCAATCTGGCCCTCTTCTCGGAAAAGGGCGGCAAGCTCACGCCCGTCTTCAAGCAGCGCTTTGCCAGCAAGGAATTCGCGCAGTTCGACCGCATCGTCCGGGAATTCGCGCGTCAGGCCGCCGAGCATTTGGGCAAGGAGCGCATCGTCGCTGCCGGTTTTGGCATCGCCGGCCCGGTTATTGACGGCCGCGTCCGCGCCACAAACCTTCCCTGGATCGTCGAGACCGAATCCCTGGTCAAGGAACTCAATGTTCCGCACGTCGTTCTCCTCAACGACCTCGGCGCAACCGGGCACAGCATCGAGCATCTTACCCCGGATGATTTCTGCATCCTGAATCCCGGCACTCCCGAGCCGGGCGGCACGCGCGCGCTGCTTGCCGCTGGCACCGGCCTCGGCCAATCCTTTCTCGTCTGGGATGGCGGGCGCTACCGTGTGGTTCCTTCCGAGGGTGGCCACTCCGATTTCGCTCCCCACACCGAGCAGCAGATCGAACTCCTTCGCTTCATGCGCCGCCGCTATCCGCAGGTGAGTTGGGAACTCATTCTTTCCGGCCGCGGCTTCCGCACCCTTCATGAATTTCTCGCGCCGAAGGTGGTGCATCCTTCCTTCGAGGACCCCGATGCCGATCCCGCTCCGGAAATCACCCGCCGCGGCTTGGATAAATCCTGCCGCGTTTGTGTGGACACGTTGGATCTTTGGACCGCTATTTATGGCGCTGAAGCAGGGAATCTCGCTCTGAAAGTCCTGGCTCTCGGCGGCGTCTACGTCGCCGGAGGCATCGCCGTCAAAATCCTCGAGAAAATGAAGGACGGCATCTTCTTCCACGCCTTCAAGGACAAATGGAAATTCGAAGGCCTCCTCAGCAACATCCCTGTCTCCATCGTCCTCAATGAGTCAGCCCCACTCCTCGGCGCCGCCTACGAGGCCTTGGCCGCAATCGATAGATAGCAATTTACCCGTTTTTCGGTGGATCACTCTGTATTCTTGGTAGCGATCGAACCTTACGGCAGGGAGACTCTGTAGGGTCCGCCTGGCGTTTACCCCGACCTGGCCGGGGAGGCGGGCCGTTCTTCGCCATTCTCGTAACATTCACCGCAACAATGCATGTTGAACCGCTTCCCGCCTGAAATCCCCCTTGCTACGCTTGCTGCGATGGCCTTCCTCGAAGACAAATTCGGCGAATGGAAACCTGTTTCACGCATCGCGGGCATCTTCTGGCTCTGCTGCTACGCCCTCTTCCTGATCTATGCCCTGACCAACACCACCGGTTTTCTCTTCCCCGACTATGCCAATCTGATGATTCACGAAGCCGGGCACTTTTTCTTCAGCTGGTTCGGCAACACTATCATGATTCTCGGTGGAACCCTCGGCGAGCTCCTCGTACCGCTCTTGTGCGCACTCTTCTTCTTCTGGCAACGGGAAACCGCCGGCTTTACCTTTTCCATCTTCTGGTTCTTCGAAAATTTCCCCTATATCGGCGCTTATATGGCGGACGCCCGCACCGCGTCTCGGCCGCTGGTAGGCTCCGATACCAGCGACTGGGAGATTCTCTTCGGCCAGTGGGGCCTCCTTACGCAAGACCAGAAAATCGGCGGTGCCGTGCGCACACTCGGCCTTCTCGGCATGTTCGCAACAATGGCTTGGCTCGCCTACCGCTTCCGCCGTGACACCGTGTCAAAGGTGCGCTCGCAGACTGGAAACTCTTCGAGCTAGCCACTTGAAAGCCTCTTCGGTTGTTGCTGCAATGGTTATAACTGAAGGGGGAACCACATGCTGGAACTGAAAGTCAGCAAAATCGAAGGTCCAAAGGGCGCCTATCAGCTCACGCCTTACGATCCGGCGTTTGAAGAGAAGATGAAGCGGGCCGAGGACATCATTGGCCGCTACCGCAATACTCTGCATACTCTCGCCAAATGAACGAAAGAGCTCGCGCAAGTGAGTGAGCTTCTCTGGATCGAGGAGCGCGATGTCCTCGCGCTTCACGATCGCCTTCTCGCCTTGGACAGCGGTACCTCGGGACTGCGCGATCCCGGCTTGCTTCAATCCGCCCTTGCCCGGCCGAAGCAACTTCATGCCTATGGCGATGACCCCGACATCATAGACATGTCTGCCGCCCACATCGCTGGCCTCATCCGCAACCATCCCTTCGTCGACGGCAACAAACGCACCGGCTTCCTCGTGGGCGTCCTCTTCTTTTGAATTGAACGGTTCTCGCATCACCGCTACCGAAGAGTCCGCCGCACAAGCCATCCTCAGCCTCGCCGCTGGCACCCTCGATGAACCCGCCCTCGCCGGCTGGATGTGCGCCAACGTCAGGCATCCGTGACAGCCCTCCCTCCAGCGTCGGACGCCCGTCCAGAGCTCCCAACCTGCAGCGAGGTCCCGCCTTGCCCGCGATTCGTCTCTCATCCCTACAATTTCTTGGTAAACTAGCTGGACTCGATTCTTCAGAGGGTTGGCCCCGGGGAATATTCCCCCGTCCCTCGCGCGGGCCAAGGAGCACAGTATGAGCAGTGCCGTAACCACCCAAGTCACCGAGCTTCAGAACTACGTCAATGGCGCCTGGCGCCGATCCGCGGCAACCGAGTACTTTGACGTCACCAATCCCGCCACCGCCGAACTGCTGGCGCGCACGCCCCTGTCGACCTCTGCTGACGTTGACGCTGCTGTTCAGGCCGCCGCCGACGCCTTCCCCGCGTGGCGCCGCACGCCCCCCGGCGAGCGTGTCCAATACCTTTTCAAGCTGAAGAACTTGCTCGAGGAAAATATCGACGAGCTCTCAAGAGTCATTACTCTCGAAAATGGAAAAACCTTCCCGGAAGCCAAGGCTGAGCTCCGCCGCGCGATCGAAAATGTCGAAGTCGCGTGCGGCATCCCCATGATGATGCAGGGCTACAATCTCGAGGACGTCACGCCCGGGGTGGATGAAATGCAAATTCGCCAGCCGCTGGGAGTCGTTGCCGCCATCGTTCCTTTCAATTTTCCTGCGATGGTTTCCTACTGGTTCCTTCCATACGCCATTGCGTGCGGAAATACTTTTATCCTCAAGCCCTCCGAGCGCGTTCCGCTCTCCATGCACCGCGCCTTCGAGCTTTTGGAGAAGACTGGCCTTCCCAAAGGAGTTGTGAATCTCGTCAACGGCGGGAAAGACGTGGTCAATGCGCTCTGCGACCATCCGCAAGTTCGCGCCATCAGTTTTGTCGGCTCGACTCCCGTCGCCAGGCACGTGTACGCGCGCTCCGCGGCCAGCGGCAAGCGCATGCAGTGCCAGGGCGGCGCAAAGAATCACGTCATCGTTTTGCCCGATGCGGACATGGAGCTCGCTACACAAATTATTAGCGACAGCGCGTTCGGGTGCGCCGGCCAGCGCTGCCTCGCCGTTTCCGTTGCCGTCACTATCGGCGAGGCGCAAAAAACGTTCCGCGATTCCATCGCGCATGCCGCTTCCTCCATTCGCGTCGGGAACGGCCTCGACTCAGGCATTCAGATGGGCCCGGTGATCACGAAAGAGAGTAAGCAGCGCATTGAATCGCTGATTTCTGCCGGCGTTGGCGAAGGCGCGAAGCCTATTCTCGATGGGCGAAATGCAAAAATCCCGAAGTACGAGTCCGGAAATTTTCTCACGCCAACGATTCTGGACGACTTGCCTTCGAGCAGCCAGCTTGCCAACACGGAAATCTTCGGTCCCGTGCTCAGTTTGATTCATGCGAATTCCATTGACGAAGCCATGGGATTCCTTCGCCGCAGCCCCTACGGCAATCAGGCTTCACTCTTCACCACCAGCGGCTCCGCCGCGCGCAAATTCCGCTACGAAGCGCCCGCGGGAAATATCGGCATCAACATCGGCGTGGCCGCGCCCATGGCCTACTTCCCGTTCAGCGGCTGGAAAGAAAGCTTCTTCGGCATTCTCCACGGCCAGGGACGCGATGCCGTCGAATTCTTCACAGAATCAAAAATCGTAGTTGAACGCTGGTCGCGCCAGGAAACACGCAAGTTCTAGATCTCGGCGCGGCTACATTTCGTTGGAGGCAGTGTTGACTTGCTCGCAGGGCAAAGTTATGCGCAGAAACATTAGCTCCAGAGCTCTCGCACTCCTTGCCATCATATTCGCTTTTCTCGCCCAGTCGGTTTCAGCCCAGGACAAAACTCCGGCGTCCGACGAAGGTGTGAACCTTGACGGAATCATCAAGGAAACACAAAAAAGTTTCACCAACAAAGGACATGCTGGACTTGTTTGGTGGATTCCAACGGAATTTTGGGAGGCCGCGGCGACCAAGCATGGAAGCACGCCAGAGCGTGCTCGCAAAACCTTCGAGCCGCTGCGTAACTATGTGGTGGTGGCGGTTGCTGTCGGTACGGTGGGAATTGGAAACGTCAACTGGTACAACGAGCAAATTATTCGATCGAGCGTAACGTTGAAAGATTTTGAAGGTACAGTCTACGGTCCTCTTACCGATCTATCTGGCGACGCCAATGGATTGCTTTCTATTTTCAAACCCATATTGTCCAATCTCTTGGGCTCCACGGGCCAGAATATACAGCTACTGTTCTTTCCGGCACGATCGGCGCGGGGGAAACTTATCGCTGACCCAAAACGCGAAGGCATGTTTACGATCGAATTCTCGTATCCGGAGGAAAAGATAGCATCTCAGTACGAATGGAAATTACCTCTTACGAGTCTAAGCCCACTGAAATATTGTCCCGTGGGGAAAGAGGTCGTCCAAGCGAGCTGGAAGTATTGCCCTTGGCATGGCAACAAGTTGGAGACGACCGTAATTCCCTCTGACGAGGAAGCGGTCCCTACGCAGACGAAAGAAAAGAAAGTTCCTTAGTCGAATGGACTCCGTGTCTCCCATGTCTCGGCGCATTTTGGACCTCGACGTTCACGAACAGATCGAGTCCGCTCAGACACTTGCTTCTCGACTTTACATCGATCCCACAATCTTGGAACTTGAGAAGACGCGCATTTTTCATCGCACCTGGCAGCTGGTCGGCACACTCAGCCAAGCGTGTGGCGAAGTGGACGGCGTCAAACGCACGATTTCCGATCCGGAAAGTTTTTTTACGGCGGACGTTGCCGGCGAACCAATCATCGTTGTTCGCGACAAGCAGGGAACTCTTCGCGCGTTCAGCAACGTCTGCCGGCATCGCGCGGGACCCGTCGCACTTGGCAGTGGATGCAAAAATGTTCTGCGCTGCCAGTATCACGGCTGGACCTACACGCTCGATGGCCGGTTGATCGGCACGCCGGACGTCGAGGGCGTCGAGTTTTTTGATCGCAGCACCATGGGCATGGTGCCGCTGCGCTGCGAAACCTGGGAGCAATTCATTTTTGTGAATTTCGACCTGAAGACTGAGCCACTTTCAACGTTTCTTGGTCAGATGCCACAACAGGCGCTTGGTTTTCAATTCGATGGGCTGCAATTTGCCGACCGCCGCGACTACATCATCAACTGCAATTGGAAAGTCTATGTGGACAACTATCTCGAGGGCTACCACATTCCTATCGCGCATCCCGGCCTTATGAAGGAAATCGATTACGCGCACTATCGCACCGACACGTTTCGCTATTACTCGCAGCAGTTCGCGCCCATCCGCGCGATGAAACCGGAAGAGGCGGGCGAGCGTTTTTATGCCCCTGGGGCAGGTTTGCAGGAAGCGCTCTACTTTTGGATTTTCCCGAATTTGATGCTGAACATCTATCCCGACAATGTTTCGACGAATGTAATCATTCCTCTCTCACACGAAAAAACCCTCACCATCTTCGAGTGGTTTTTCCACGACGTGACTCTGGAAAAAAACCAGGAACGCATCAAGAAAGCCGTGGCATTCAGCGATGAAGTGCAGCAGGAAGACATCGGCCTTTGCGAGAATGTCCAGCGCGGCCTGCGTTCCTCGACCTACGATCGCGGCCGCTATTCTGTGAAGCGCGAAAATGGCGTTCACCATTTCCACATGCTCCTCGGCGAGTTCCTGGCGCGGCCGTAGCCGGCGATGAGGCGGACGTGACCGTTCTCCTGATGGGAACCGCCGGATCGGGGAAGACCACCATCGGCAAGCTGCTCGCCGCGAAACTGAACTGGGAGTTTGCGGACGGCGACAGTTTTCATTCGCCCGCCAACATTGAAAAAATGTCGCGCGGTATTCCGCTGACCGACGGAGACCGTGTCCCGTGGCTGAATTCCATTCGTGAAGCGATTTTGCAATGGGACGCGCAACAGAAAAACATCGTTCTGGCCTGCTCCGCGCTCAAACAAATCTACCGCGACAAGTTGCTGGTCAATGCGAACGTGAAGCTCGTCTATTTGAAAGGCTCGTATGCACTGCTTCGCGAGCGATTGCATTCGCGCAAAGGACATTACGCCACCGAGCAACTTCTCATCAGCCAGTTCGCGGATCTCGAGGAGCCTGCGAACTCCGTCACCGTGGACGTGACGCCTTCTCCGGAAGAAATCGTCGCGGAGATTCGAACGAAGCTGGCTCTGAAATAGGATCTGCCGCGTTTTCGAAACGATTCTTCGCATTCCTGCCATGCTTTCTGTACAATCCCCGTACTCCTACCGTCTGAAGCGGGCGTCATGAAACTGAATTCCATTCTGTTGAAGAGCACCGTGGTCGCCGCGCTGGGCGGATTGCTGTTTGGATTTGACACCGCGGTAATTGCGGGTGCGACGCAGGCGTTGAAGATTCAGTATCACCTCCCGCCGTTCTGGGAAGGTTTTACGGTTGCGAGCGCGCTGATCGGAACAGTGATTGGCTCGATGCTGGCGGGAATTCCCGGAGACCGTTTCGGAAGGCGTGACAGTCTTCGAGGAATGGCGGTGCTGTACGTTGTTTCCGCGCTGGGTTGCGCGTTGGCGTGGAACTGGACGGCGCTTGTCATTTTCCGGTTTGTTGGCGGACTTGGGATCGGCGGATCCTCCGTTCTTGGGCCCATGTACATCGCGGAGATTTCTCCTGCGAAGTGGCGCGGGCGGCTGGTGGGCTTTTTTCAGTTCAACGTGGTGTTCGGAATTCTGCTGGCTTATCTTTCGAATTATAGTATCGGGATGATGGGGTTTGGCGGCGCGGAATGGAGATGGAAGCTTGGAGTCTCCGCAGTTCCGGCCGCTTTTTTCTTTTTGATGCTTTTCGGGATTCCGAGAAGCCCGAGATGGCTGGTCAAGAAGGGAAGAATTGAGGGAGCGCGCGAGGTGTTACGCCTGACGGGGGAAGAGAATTATGAGCAAGAATTGAAAGATATCGTGGAGTCGATCGACGCGGAACACGTCACAAGCGATGCACTCTTCACAAGAAAATACCGTCTGCCCATATTTCTCGCGGTGTCCATCGGGATGTTCAACCAGCTTTCCGGAATCAACGCGATTCTCTATTACTTGAATGCGATTTTCGAACATGCGGGCTTCAGCAAAGTGTCAGGCGATTTGCAATCCCTGGCCATTGGCGGGACGAATCTGCTGTTCACCATGATTGCGATGTCCGTGATCGACAGGGTGGGGCGCAAAACGTTGCTGCTGATCGGATCCGTCGGCACCGCCATCTGCCTTGCCGGCGTTGCGGCCATTTTTTTCACACGGCGGCACGAAAATCTGCTCATGTGGATGCTGGTGGGTTACATCGCTTTCTTCGCGTTTTCGCAGGGCGCGGTCATCTGGGTTTTCATCAGCGAAGTATTTCCGAATCGCGTGAGGGCTAAGGGGCAAAGCCTGGGGAGCTTTGCGCACTGGATCATGAACGCCCTGATTTCCTGGACGTTTCCGCTGATGGCAGCATCTTCCGGCGGTTATCCGTTTGTGTTTTTCTCGGCGATGATGGTGCTGCAATTCTTTGTGGTGTTGTTCGTCTACCCGGAAACAAAGGGCATCTCGCTGGAGGACATGCAGAAAAAACTCAAGATCGCGTAGATCGGTCCAGTGAATTGTCCGCCCTGATCAAGGCTTCTCTCCCGAGGATTGACGCTTGAGAGCATCGAGGTTGTCGCGCGCGAGCGCCAGGTTAGGATCAATCGCCAGCGCTTTTTCCAAATGTATTTGCCCTTCCTTCCAATTCCCGGTTTCGGCCAGCGCGGTTCCAAGATTTGCTTCGGCATTGGCGTCGCGCGGATTGATTCGAACGGCGGCGCGAAACTGTTCCACGGCTTCCTTGAAGTTTTCCTGCATGGCAAGCGCAATGCCGAGATTGTAATGCGCATCAAAATAGTCCGGCCGGGTCCGCAACGCCGTTCTCAGATATGGGACCGCTGCTTCCGGATGACCTGATGCAATGATGGTTCCACCAAACGCGTTATTCACCGCCGGGTCTTCCGGCCGGATGCGCAAGGCCATCTCGTAGTGTTGCATGGCCTCCGCGGATGCGCCGCGGACCTGGAGCATGGCCGCGAGATTGTAGTGGGCCTCGAAGTCCGCGGGATTCTTGTCCACATTGTGCCGCGCCATCGCCTCCTGTAGGAGCCGCCGCGGATCATTCGCCTCGCCCGGCACGGTGCGTGGCAAAACCTGGAGCCACAGGTGAGCCATTTCGTCGCTGGAGCGATTGCCACCGGCGACGCGCTTCGGAGGATCGTTGGGATTGCGCACATTGTCAGTGGAGTTGTCGTAGGAATAACGCATGGAAATGACAGTTCCTGAGGGCAATTCGACGGGAGAAGAGTAGCGATAGATCGCCTGCCAGTTCAAATCCCACTTCGCAATGTGGATTAACGATTGTTTTGTTCCGCCGGGAAACGTCGCGAACGCCTGCATGTCTTTCGCGAGGTAATGCGCGTGGGGATAAATGGCAAGGACCTGGGCGTCCACCGGCATCGTGAATTCGTCCGTGACAACGAATTCTTTTTCTCCAGGAGGAATGTTCAGTTTTCGGTCGTTTTCCAACTGGACCAGCATGGGGAAGAGTGTCGCGGGGCGATCCGTGAAATACAGTCCGAGGCTCGGCTGAATCCATTCGGGCTTCCCCGAAGGCTGCAGGTGAATATTCAGAACTAAATCGGTGTGGGCATCCAAGCGCAGGGCCAAGCCATCCGGCTCGGTGTAGGGAATTGTGCCGGGCTTCCAGAAAAGGAAATGGCTGTCCGGGTCAAAGGCCTCGGATTCGATTTTGACTTCCATGCCGGCGAAGCCAGAGCCGGGAGAAGATTCCTGGGCGCGCGCAGATTGCGTGCGGTCCACCAAAATGTTTGCATGATGGACCACGCGTTTGTCACCGGGACGAATTTCGATGGCCTTCAGCCAGCGGGTCTGATTGACCGGCGTTCGAAAGACAAAATTCCAGTATTGATCGGTCCCGCTGGCAGCCAGCCGATATGGCTGTTCCGCCTTGACGATCAGATCGGGTTTCCCAATTTGCCAGCCTTCGACAAAATCGGGCTCGGGCGGTAGATCGGATGGGGAGCCTTCGATCGCGCCCTCCTGGACCCATTTCGCAATCAACTGGATCTGTTGTTCAGAGAGACGAAGTTCATCCGCGAGCTTGAATTCGCCGGGTTCCGGCAGCCAGGGTGGCATGAATCGGGATTGCGTGACGAACGCAATTTGACTGGCATGGGATTTTGCGTCGTTGTAGGTGAGAAGTGAAAAGGGGCCAGATTCGCCGGGGCGATGGCAGTTTGTGCAGTAGTGAAGGAGGATGGGAGCGATGTCCCGATTGAAGGTGATTTCCGGATTTGCTCCGCGGCTCTGCTCCTGTGGTCTAGGACGCGAGCGGCTTTGCGTGGAGAGAAGAGCCGCGAACAGGAGGAACGGGACAACTGTTGAAACCGTTCGCCGAAGGCGTTTCATCGGAGGTCTGAGATGAAGCATCCCACGCCATCCACGGAAGCTGCCGGTGGAGTGACGCCTTTGCTGGCGGCTTCGATGGCGTCGGCCAGCTCATGAGTGGTGGCGGCGGGGCGGCTTCGGCCAAAATCCTCATAGAGATTGTCGATGCGACCGTGGTAGACGAGCTCGCGCTTGGCGTTGAATACGGCGACTTCCGGTGTCACCTTCACGCCGCTCTTTTTTACCAGGTCATGTTCCGGATCCCGAAGAGCAGAGAGCTTGTAATTGTATTCTTGCAAGTAGGCGCGAATTTCTTCGGAGGATTTGCTCTTCTCCGGGAAAACCAGCCAGAATGCGGACTCGCGCGCGTATTTGACGCTTAGTTCCTGGATGAGGGGGGCGTAGCGATTCGAAAGCGGGCAGTCCGTGCGCACAAAAACGAGAACGACGATCCGGCCGGGCGATAGCTTCAGAGGGTCGACAGGAGCACCGGCAAGATCAGAGGATTGCTGACCCGCCGCAACGGGCAAGAAGGAGAGGCAAAAGATCAGAACCGCCGTAAGCGCCAGTTGAGGCAAGGAAACCGTCCCGAGAGTATGCCAATCGGTGCGCAATGCAATCCGCCTGAGGGAAGACGACCAAATCTTACACCCGCCCGGAAGGGGTGTCTAATTTGGCGGGTATTTGGGCCGGGTCCCTTTCCGGGGAGCGCGTTCATCGGGCGCTGCGCTGTTCATCGGTATTTAGCGCGATAAAGATCCTGATGGAGGCTGGAATCTTCTGCTGTTTACAAGATATCCTGTCAGCGGCGACAGAGCGGCAACGGACGCCGGAGTGAGGAAAATGATGGTTACGAGACGTGAATTTCTAGATGCGCTGGCAGTGGGAGCGGCGGGGCTGGCCGTGGGAACAACGGCCAAGAGCTACGCCCAGATTCTCGGTTCGAACGATCGGCTTAACTTTGCGGTGATCGGTCTGAATGGGCGCGGTTACGCTCATCTCGCTGGGATTAAGGCGAACAAGGGCGCCGCGCGCATCTCGCACGTCTGCGATGTGGACAGCACCATTCTCAAGAAGTTTGCGGACAGCGTGCAGCGCGAGATGGGTGAGGCGCCTGCGACGGAGAAAGACTTTCGCAAGATTCTTGAGCGGAAGGACGTGGATGCCATCACCATTGCGACTCCCGACCATTGGCATACGCCGATGGCCATCGCGGGATTGCAAGCGGGGAAGCACGTGTATGTGGAAAAGCCGTGCAGCCACAATCCTGCTGAAGGCGAGATGCTGGTGCGGGCGCAGGAGAAGTATGGAAAGCTCGTGCAAATGGGCACGCAGCAGCGCTCTTCCGCGCACACGATCGAGGTCGTCGAAAAAATCCGCGAAGGGATTATCGGCAGGCCCTACCTCGCGAAAGCCTGGTACAGCAATGTGAGGAAGTCCATTGGCACAGGCAAAGAAGTGCCGGTGCCGGCGCAGCTGGATTGGGACTTGTGGCAGGGACCGGCGCCGCGCCGTCCTTATCGGGACAATGTCCATCCGTACAACTGGCACTGGTTCCGAAATTATGGGACTGGCGAGACGCTCAACAATGGCACGCATGAGGTGGATGTCTGCCGCTGGGCGCTTGGCGTTGAATATCCGAAGCGAGTGACTGCTTCGGGCGGCAGATACCATTTCAAAGACGACTGGCAGTTTTATGACACGCTGGTGACCAGCTTCGAATACGAGGACAAGATGATTTCGTGGGAGGGAAAGAGCTGCGAGGGCATGAAGTATTATGGTCGCGATCGTGGCGCGACAATCCTGGGGACGACTGGCTCGGTGCTCGTCGATCGCGATGGCTACGAGATCTACGACCTCAACGGGAAGAAGACGAGCGATTTGAAGGCTGGCAGCAAAACCTCTTCCTCGGACCTCCTCGGGCGTGATTCGATGACCGATGCGCACTTCGCGAACTTCATCGCGGGAATTCGCAAAGGCGATAAGCTCAACGCTCCTATCGCCGTCGGGAACGTTTCCGTTACGATGCTGCAGATTTCCAATATCGCGTGGGAAGTCAACCGCGAACTGCATCTCGACACGAAAGACGGGCGAATCCAGAATGATGCGGAAGCGATGAAGATGTGGGGGCGCGAGTATGAAAAGGGGTGGGCGCCGCGGGTCGGATGAGAACGTGGTCAGCCGTCAGTGTTCAGCTGTGAGTAGCAGTAGAAGGGGATTTGGTTTATTCAGGTGATTACGAGGAGTGGAACACCCTAGGCCGCTTATGAAAAACATGATCTCTCGCCGCAATTTTGTTCGCTCTAGTGCGCTTGTTGGGGCTGCGTTGGCTGCTTCGAGGGAGGGCTTCGCTTTGGCCCATGGAGGGCCATCGGCAGACGAAACGGCGCCGATCCGATTGGGAGTAGCCAGCTATACGTTTCGAAACTTCGGCCGCGCGCAGTTGATCGGCTTTCTGAAGCAGCTCAACTTGCTTGAGCTGAATGCCAAGGACGTCAAAGATCATTTGCCAATGGACCCGCAGGAAGAGGCGGCTGCGCTAGCGGGCTATGCCGCCGCGGGGATCAAGCTTCACGCGGCAGGAACCATCTATTTCGCAAAGGATGAAGACGCGGACATCCGGAGCAAGTTCGAATACTGCCAGCGCGCGGGGATTGGAGTCATCGTCGCGGGCGATCCCTCTCCTGAAACTCTGCCTCGCATCGAGAAGTTCGTGAAGGAATACGATATCCGCATTGCGATCCACAATCACGGGCCGGAAGATAAGTTGTGGCATTCACCGCTGGACGTATTGAAGGCGGTGAAGGGAATGGATCCGCGTATCGGGTGCTGCATTGACGTTGGACATACGGTTCGCGCCGGAACGGATGTGGTGCAGGCGATTCACGAAGCAGGCCCCAGACTGTTTAACGTTCATATGAAGGACCTTACGGATTCCCAGAGCAAAGAGAGTCAGGTCGCGGTGGGAGAAGGCGTGATGCCGGTGCGGAAGATGTTTGAAGCGCTGGTCGCGATGAAATACAAAGGCTTTGTTGATCTGGAGTATGAGATTCATGGGGACGATCCGATGCCGGGTGTGAGCAGCAGCTTTGCGTATATGCGTGGCGTCCTGGCGGGAATGGGGTATACGAAGCAGAACTGAAGCGTTTTGTTGTCTGGCGACCGAATAAATTGTGTGGCAGTCGGGGGCTTGGCGGGCGAATATCCCTCGTATCCACAAGCGCATCAGCTGGAAAAAGCGGTTGGTACCTGGCCACGCGCCGAAAACTTCTTGTCCTAATCACCATCGTGAATAAACGTGGCCCAGACCTTGCTGATAGCGTTTGGGGCCTTGGCAGGTTCGTGTTTAGAAACACTCGGTGTCAGCTTTCGCATGACAAACTCCTGAAGGAGATTGATAGCGGCGGACTCGCCAATGCCGATTAAAGCGTTTTCAAACGTTAGCTCCGCTCCTTCGCGATTTTTGGCTGGATAGTAGAGATTTGAGATGCCTCCCGCGGCGAGGCTTCCCATGATACTCGAGTAATTTGCTTGCCAGTGTCCATTGTCGCCCTTGCAAATCACTGAATTGGCCAGTGCGTACAGAACCCGCGAGCGCTTGCTGCCGGTTCCCTTGTAGAAATAGCGTGGATCCTGCTTCAGAAGAGACGGCAGCACGGCGCTTCCAATGAACGTGCCCGCCACAAAGTTGCCATAGGAGGCGGCGTAGTACTTTCCATAAGCTTGCGCGCCTTGACCATAACCACTGAATTCATTTTGGGCTTGCTGGATTCCCGCGACGGCCCCCGTTAGCCCGAAGCTCACTGGATCCACTATGGTCTTCCAGGCAAGCTCGAACTTTTGTTTCGGAGCGAGAGGAACGGCGTTGTGGTCGTAGCTGACATAGAAATTTGGAACGACACCGAGCACACGCTGCTTCTCTTCCACCTTGATCTCATCCTCTGCCACATCAACGCGTGCGGGTACGACGCGCACCTCCGTGACGGCGGTGGCAAGAGCTAAGGCGATCTGCGGGACAGTAAAGATTTCCCCGGACCGCAGGCTTCCCGAGGAGGATTGCGTTGTGAAGCCGGCGGAGATGAAAGTGAGTTGGAAAGGTCCGGGGGCGACGTGGGCAAAGGAGAACTGGCCATCCTCGCCGGAGAAGACTTCCTGGTCCGGGGATTGGTCCTCGCGCACGAGTTTCACCCGGGCTCCGGCGACGGCGGCACCGGTTTGATCGACCACGGTTCCGCTGATGCTTCCCGATGAGCTCTGATCTTGAGACTGTGGGCCGGGTGATATGCTTTGTCCCTGTGCCTCAGGCGCACCCGTCCTTAATCCTGGCAGGGGAATGCGCAGCTGAGCCGCGGCCCGCGGTGCAAAGGCGCACAGCAGGGCACCAAGAGTCAAACCGACTATCCAAGGAGCGAATTTGGGCATAGTCATTCCCATCCCGCCATTATGATGCACCGAGGACCCGTTTTGGATTCCCTAAATTTTTGGGAACTTTATGAGTTAATGGCAGGTCCCCCAATCGTTGGAGAACCGTTTGTCTGAGAAGCGCCGAATACGGAAGAGTGGATTCTCAGTGGATAGGTGGGATTGACGCGCTCGCGCGCAGGGTTGCTTCCAAAAAGAGGGCTGAATTCGCAAATGGTCAGTACAGAGGCTCATTTTAGCGCGGCGGAGGCTTGCGGCGCACAAGCAGCAGGAGATCGGCTTGGTGAAGCCAGTCGCGGCGTGCTAATTCGTGATTTTGGCGATGAACACGGAGTAGGGTTCCATTGGGATGGAGCCGCTCGCGGGAGGCAGCGGCTTGTGAAAATTTGCCAGCAGGACGCTGACTTTCGGCGTGGGAAATCCCAGGGACGCCGGGTCCAGTTGAACGTTTTGGTCCGTCGCGGACATGTTCAGCATCACCAGGATAGCTTCGTCCTTGTAGCGGCGCAGGTAGGTCAGCACGTTCGGATCTTTTTCATTCAGCATGGTCAAGTTGCCCTCGATCAGCGCGGGTTCCTGGTGGCGCAATGAGAGCAGCTGCCTGTAAAAACTCAGCACGGAATTGGGGTCCTTCATTTCACTGGCGACATTGTGTGTTTTGTAGCTAGTAGGAACGGGGAGCCAGGGTTTTGCCTGGCTGAACCCCGCGTTGCTGCTGTCATTCCACTGCATGGGCGTGCGTTCACCGTCGCGGCCTTTTTCCAGCGGCCAGCCTAGCTTGCCGATAGGATCCTGGACGTCGTCTTTGCTCTTGGGGTCGTTGTTCTCCATGCCGATCTCTTCGCCGTAATACATGATGGCCGTGCCGCGAAGCGTAAGGTAAAAGCCCGCCATGAGCTTGGCGATGTCGTCGTTGTGCGAACCGTCGGCGTAGCGCGTGTAGGAACGCACGATGTCGTGATTGGTGATGACGTAGACGGGCCAATGGCCGGCGGCGTCTACTGCGGCGATATGCTTGCGGTACTGCTCCGCGGAGAGCCCTTTGAATTCCGTCATCATCAGGTCCATGGGCAACTGGAGCTCGTCGTTGTTTTGCCCGTAATAATCTTTGAGTTCGGAAACGTTGGTGGTCCACGTTTCGCCGATCAGGACGGAGCCGTATTCGTTGGCCGCGCTGCGCAGTTTGCGCATGACGTCGTGCACTTCAGGAAATTTCTTGTTGTACTTCTCGAGCATGTTGGGGCGGCCGAATTTGTCGGTTCCGGGCAGGACGGGATTGTCGGTGAGCTGGGGATCTTCGAAGAGCGTATCCACGGCATCCAGACGGAATCCGGCGACGCCGCGCTTGTACCAGAAGCGCGTCACGTCGAGCATGGCTTTTTCCACGGCGGGATTGCGCCAGTTCAGGTCCGGCTGCTCAGGATAAAAATAGTGGTAGTAATACTGATTGGTCTTGGGGTCGAGCTTCCACGCGGAGAGGCCGAAGGTGGAAAGCCAATTGTCAGGCGGCTGGCCGGGCCCTTTGCCGTCGCGCCAGATGTACCAATCGCGGTGCGCGGAGGTTCGCGAAGATTTGGAATCCAGGAACCACTTGTGCTGGTCCGAGGTGTGGTTCACGACGAAATCGAGAATTATACTGATGCCGCGCTTCTTGCCTTCGCTTGCCAGATGATCGAAATCCTTCATCGTGCCGTACATGGGGTCGATTGCCTCGTAATCGGAAACGTCGTAGCCAAAATCCACTTGCGGGGAAGGGAAGCACGGAGTGATCCAGACGGCGTCGACGCCAAGTTCCTTCAGGTAGTCCATTTTCGAAGCAATGCCATTGAGGTCGCCCACGCCGTCGTTGTTGCTATCAGCAAAACTGCGCGGATAAATTTCGTAGAAAACCGCGTGCTGCCACCAGGGGTGGCCCAGCGCATCCACGGATTTCTGCTGGGCGAAGGTGCGGGGCGATGCCAAGCCGAGCAAGGCGAGAAGAACTATCGCAAGCAATTCTTTTCTGAACATGGCATTCGGCTCCTTTGTCTGATGGATTCCAATCCAAGAGCCTAACACCAAATGGAGGATTCGAGATGGAGGTGAGAGACACTAAGATGGCGACTTCGAGCGCAGGGATGCGAAAGATTTCGCGGAAAGCAGGCGAGTATAAATCGGAGCGGAAGCGCGCGAGCCTATCCATAGAGGGCCAATCATTGAAGGCGATGAAAGAAAAAGTGTGGCACAACTGGCGGATGGAGGAGAATTGTCTCCGAGTCCGTTTGTTCCGCGCTCCAGGCAGCATCGAGCGGAGTGCTGGCGGCGGACTGATGGGGATGTCCACATGAAAGCCTGTGTGCTTGTCCGTCCGGCGTTACTTGAGACACAACCTCTCCAATACACGGAAGTGCAAATGCCCGAGCCGGGCACGGGAGAAATTCTCGTACGTGTGCGTTGCTGCGGCGTTTGCCGGACCGATCTGCATGTCGTAGAAGGCGAACTCCCGCCCCGAAAGTCGCCTGTCATCCCCGGACACCAAATCGTAGGGATCGTAAAAAAAACGGGAAGAAACGCATCCCGGTTTCCCGTGGGCCGCCGCGTCGGAATCGCGTGGCTTCATCGCACCGACGGGACATGCAGTTATTGCCGGTCGGAGGCCGAAAACCTCTGCGACCATCCCGAGTTCACGGGTTACAGCGTGGATGGCGGCTACGCCGAATACGTTGTTGCGCCGGAACAGTTTGTCTACGCGATCCCCGAAACGTTCGCAGACGAACAAGCTGCGCCGCTGTTGTGCGCGGGGATTATAGGATTTCGTTCGTTGCGGCTGTCTGGAATTCAAGCGGGAGGAACGCTCGGATTCTACGGATTCGGGGCCGCGGCTCACGTGGCGATTCAAGTCGCACGCCATTGGGGCGTTGACGTGTATGCCGCAACGCGTGACGCCCGGCATCAGCAATTGGCGTTGGACCTCGGTGCGAAGTGGGCCGGCGCAACTTTCGACGTGCCTCCGGTAAAGCTCGATGCCGCCATCGTCTTTGCGCCGGCTGGCGAGATCGTACCTGCAGCTCTCAAGGTGCTACGCAAGGGCGGCACCCTGGTTTTGGGCGGCATACACATGAGCCCGATTCCGTCGTTCAACTACGACTTGCTCTACCAGGAGCGGGTCGTGCGCAGCGTGGCCAACAATACCCGGCAGGATGGAGAGGATTTTCTACGGATCGCTGCGCAGATTCCTATTAGATCGCGGATCCAGCCGTTTACCCTACAGGAGGCGAATCGCGCGCTCAATGCTTTGAAGAATGACGCGATCCAGGGTGCAGCAGTGCTGCAAATTGCTTCATGACGCACAAAAGCGTGTCGCGGATATTTCTTAGAGTACGGAAAGGTGGCGTTCGACCCTAGGTGGCTGCAGACTGTGAGGCGCTCGAGTCAGAAGTGAGCTTCCAACATTCTCTGGCAATCGCCCAATCCTCCTGCGCCCGCACCGCCAAGACCCGGACGGTCGAGCCTGGACCGGAAATGTCCTGATCGAGATGCGGAGAGGCATTTTTCAAAGGATCGAGCGTTAAGCCCATAAATCGAAAATTGGCGCACGCCGTCCCTCGCACTTCCGGCGAATTTTCTCCAATTCCAGCCGTAAAGACCAGGGCGTCAATTCCGTCCAGTGTCGCGATCATCGCGCCGATGCCCGCTCGCAGGCGATGCACAAAGATGTCGAACGCAAGCTTGGCTCGCGCGTTTCCTTCTTTCATCGCCGTAACAATCTTTCTCATATCGCTGGAAATCCCCGAGATTCCGAGCAAACCGGATTTTGCATTCAGCATTTCGTCAAGCTCTTGCCCACTGAGACTCTGTTCACGCAGCAAGTACGTCAGGATGCCAGGATCAATGGAGCCGGAGCGGGTTCCCATCATCAAACCTTCCAGCGGAGTGAACCCCATCGTGGTGTCAATGCTCCGGCCTTTTTGGATCGCCGCCAGCGAACATCCGTTTCCGAGATGGCAGGTCACCAGTTTCAGCTCGGACAGATTTTTCCGCAGCAGCTGCGCCGCGCGTTCGGCACAGTACTGGTGATTGATCCCGTGGAATCCGTAGCGACGAATGCCTTGTGCAGCCCATTCATAAGGACCGGGATAGACCGCCGCCGCTTCCGGTAGTCGGCTGTGAAAGCCAGTGTCAAACAATGCGATTTGCGGGACGGTCCCGAAGTGCTCTTCAGCGAGATCGATTCCTTCCAATTCCACGCGATTGTGCAACGGGGCAAAGGCGGCCATCCGCGCGATTGCTGCTTTAACCTGAGGCGTGATCAAAGTCGGCTCCGCATACTCCGAGCCGCCATTCACGATGCGGTGCCCCACGGCACTGATCTCCGATTTTTGCTTCAGAACGCGAGTCTTGCCGGACGTTAGAGCGTCAAGCAAGCGCGCTGTGGCTTGGGATCGCGCGCCCATGGTGATTTCGTCCCTGAGCGTTGTTCCCCCGGACTTCCGCTCTTCCAGTACGGCTCGATTGCCCTGCCACTCGACTTTTCCTTCCCACAGGGGAGCTGGCGGGAAGTCCGGCAGCGGAGCGTCCAGTTCATACACACAGGACTTCTGGCTGCTGGAACCCGAATTGAGTACAAGAATTTTCATGGCCTAGTACGGCCATTTCCAATCCCGAACTTCCGGCAGATCGTCTCCACGGTCGGAAATGTATTGTTTGTGCTCGACGAGCTTGTTGCGCAGGAACTGCTTGAAATGCCCGCCGACGCGTTGCAAGCGAGGGACGCGGTCCACCACGTCGCCGGCAAGATGAAAGCGATCCAATTCGTTCAAGACGGTCATATCGAACGGAGTGGTTGTGGTCCCTTCCTCTTTGTATCCGCGGACATGGAAGTTGTCATGGTTGGTTCGCCGGTACGTCAGCCGGTGGATCAACCAGGGGTAACCATGGTAAGCAAAGATGACTGGTCTGTCGGTTGTGAAGATGGAGTCAAACTCATGGTCGGAAAGCCCGTGGGGATGTTCGCTGGCAGGTTGAATGGTCATTAAGTCAACCACGTTGACGACCCGGATCTTGATGTCCGCAAAATGCTTGCGAAGCAGATCAACGGCCGCAAGCGTTTCTAGAGTTGGCACATCCCCGGCGCAAGCCATCACCACATCTGGATCGCGCCCGTTGTCGTTCGAAGCCCACTGCCAAATTCCGATGCCAATCGTACAGTGCTCGATCGCGGACTCCATATCGAGCCACTGCAGCGCAGGCTGCTTTCCGGCAACGATCACGTTGACGTAGTTTCGGCTGCGCAGGCAGTGATCGGCAACCGAGAGCAGCGTGTTCGCGTCCGGCGGCAAATAGACTCGCACGATATCCGCTTTCTTGTTCACTACGTGGTCGATGAAGCCGGGGTCTTGGTGCGTGAAGCCGTTGTGATCCTGGCGCCACACGTGGGAGGTGAGCAGGTAATTCAACGAGGCGATTGGACGGCGCCAGGGAATGTCTCGCGTCACTTTCAGCCATTTAGCATGCTGGTTAAACATGGAGTCCACAATGTGGATGAAGGCTTCGTAGCAGGAGAAGAAACCATGACGACCGGTGAGCAAGTAGCCTTCGAGCCACCCCTGACACATGTGCTCGCTCAGAACTTCCATCACGCGGCCGGTCTTGGAGAGAAACTCGTCCGTGTCCAAGGTCGGTTCCATGAAAACCTTGTCGGTGGCCTGGTACAAGGCGTCGAGGCGGTTGGAGGCCGTCTCGTCCGGACCAAACACCCGGAAATTTTTCGCGTCCGCGTTACGCTTCATCACATCGCGCAGAAGGGTTCCGAGGACGCGAGTGGCCTCCCCGATCTCCGTGCCTGGCTTCGGCACCTTCAACGCGTATTCGCGAAAGTCCGGCATCAGGAGATCCTCAAGCAGCGCCCCGCCATTCGCATGAGGATTGGCTCCCATCCGGCGTGTGGCGTGCGGGGCAAGTTCCGCTAGCTCCGGAACCAGCTTGCCGCTTTTATCGAAGAGTTCTTCCGCATTGTAGCTCTTGAGCCAATCTTCCAGGATCTTCAGATGGTCGGGGTGCGACGCAAAATCCGTGACCGGCACCTGGTGAGCGCGCCAAGTGTTTTCGACCGGTTTTCCGTCCACTATTTTTGGGCCAG
>Ga0210403_10000416_pt1 | contig 45291 bp, 43 predicted proteins | sample IncBWC19MmetaG_FD_150863 | JGI IMG/M metagenome (GOLD analysis project Ga0210403, IMG submission 150863) | Forest soil microbial communities from Barre Woods Harvard Forest LTER site, Petersham, Massachusetts, United States - Inc-BW-C-19-M | ecosystem: Environmental > Terrestrial > Soil >...
CAAACGGGATACCAACCCTCGAAAAAAACACGGTAATATTCCCTTGTAGAATCCACTTTTGACGTGGATCTGCTCTTGACGCCTGCGTTCCCATGCCTTATCGTATGGTTGCTGTTCCTCAGCTTTACGGTGAGGCCCCCCACCTGGTCGTGACTACATAAGGAGAAGTGTCCATGGCTACCCCTGCCCGAGAATTAGCCCTGGATCGTCACCTTGTGGAACGCCTGAAGTTCAGCGGTCTCGCACCGGAAAATCTCGAAGATCTCGTCAGCATCGTCGTAAGCCTGAAAAACAAGTATGGAATTGTGCCCTTCGCCGCAGTCGCGGAAGGGCAGCCGGTTCCCGACAGAATCACCACCCGCTACATTCTGGAGTCGACAACTCTCAATAAATTGATGAACGTGCTGCTGGATACCCCGCGCCTCGACAAAGTAACGATTTTCCCCCGCGGCATTCCCAAGTCCACGCAATTCGAAGTCAACATCACCCTCGGCGGTTAACCCCGTTTGTAGGGCCCTGTATTCTGCTAGAATTCAGTACATGAAGCATCAATTTACATCTGTCATCGAAAAGCGCGGTCGCTGGTATGTGGCCTACATAGAAGAGATCCCCGGCGTCAACACCCAGGGACGCACGCTCGCTGAAGCCCGCCGCAATTTGAAGGAAGCTTTGACTCTTGTTATCGAAGCGAACCGCGAACTGGCTGCGAAGAAACGGTCGCGCGACGCCTTGAGGGAACCCATCACGGTCAGCATTTGATCGCTTCAAGATAAAACGGCGTGATTTCTTGCGTCATCTGGCGGCTCAGGGATGCGAACTGCTTCGGGAAGGTGGCCGGCACTCCATTTACTCTAATCCGCAAACCGGCGCCACAACTAGCGTTCCCCGGCATACTGAAATTAACGACTTTCTCGCTCGAAAGGTTTGTCGCGACCTGGGAATTCCAACGCCCGAATGACCCGTCCCTATTTCAATAGATATTCCTGTAAAAACTCCACGGTCGCGTAAAACTGAAAATCCTGATTCCCCTTCTTGCGATACCCGTGCCCCTCATCTTTGGCAATCAACAGCCACACCGGCGTACCTTGTTTCTTCAATGCATCGGCAATCTGCTGCGACTCGCTGACCGGCACGCGCGGATCGTTTTTTCCGGCAATCACAAACATCGGCTTCTTGATCTTCTCGATGTTGTTCATCGGCGCGATCTTTTCCAGGTATTCGCGCATCTTCGGATCGCGCTCGTCGCCATACTCCACGCGCCGCAGGTCGCGCCGGTACGCTTCGGTATGCTCCAGGAAGGTCACCAGGTTGGACATGCCTACGATATCCACCGAGCAGCGAATGCGGTCGCTGTAAAACGTGGAGACCGCCAGCGTCATGTGCCCTCCGTAGCTCCCACCCGTGACCCCAATACGATCCGTATCCAGGTCCGGCCGCGTGGCAATCCAGTCGAACAGCGCGTTGATGTCTTTGTAGGTGTCGTCGCGCTTGAACCCATTGTCCAGCAGCGAAAATGTCTTTCCGTAGCCCGTGGAGCCGCGCACGTTGGGCACGATCAGCGCAATGCCGAGCTCATTCAGATAATAATTCCCACGGCCAAGGAAGGTCGGCTGCGACTGCCCCTCCGGCCCGCCATGAATCACCACCAGCACCGGCCGCTTGCCGGTAAACTTTGCCGGCGGCTTGTACAAAAATCCCGAGATCATCTTCCCGTCGAAGCTCTTCCAGCGAACCAGTTCCGCTTCCGGAAACGCCTCCGTCTTCACCGCCGTTTCGCTGGTGGTCCAGCGCTCGACTTTCCCCGCAGCCGGGTCCAGCGAGTAGCAGTCTCCCGGCCCACGCGCATTGTTCAGAGAAAATGCCAATTCCTGCCCGTTCCTGTGCCACCGGATTGCTCCAATCACTCCCGCTGGCAACTTGGGCAGTGCCACTTCCTTTTCCGCCGCGGTCTCCAGCACGTGCAAGACGCTCGTGCCTTCTTCATTGCTCACAAACGCAATCCGTTTACCGTCATGCGTCAGATCAAACGTCTCCACATCCCATGCGATCTTGGTGGTCAGGTACTTGACTTGTTTCGTCGCCAGATCGAGGTAAGCCAGCCTCTGAAACTCGGAGTCCTTGTCGGTGGTGACATAGACGCCTTTTCCATCCTTGCTGAATTTCGCTTCTCCGTAGAAAACTTTCTCCTTGGCGTCCCGCGGCGTCAGCGCCGTCTTTTCTCCTGTAGCGGTATCCACCAGCCAGAGGTAGGACTCGTTGATCGAGATGCCCTCTTGCAGCAAAATCTTCTTGTCGTCGGGCGACCAGTCGAGCGGCTCCCACCCGCCTCCCGCAAGCTGGGTGAGTAAGCGATCCGTCTTCGCATCGGCGGGATTCATCACCCAAAGATCGGTGTCCCGCCCGGTTCGCCGCGTCGAAATATAAGCGATCTGATCTCCACCAGATGACCACGGCCCGAGCAGGTTCCGCGACTTGCCGTCCGTCAGCAGCGTGACGCCTCCGCTGGCCACATCGTAGCGATACAGCTGGTACCATTCTCCGCCGCCAATATCCTTGGCGAACACGATGTAGTCCCCGCCATTCGGATGAAACCTGCCGCCGCTGACCGCGTCCGCGAAAAATGTCAGTTGCTGCCGCGCCCCGCCCGGCGTCTTCACCAGGTGCAGCTGCGGCGTATCGGCAAACCGCGTCGCGATCAGCATTTCCCGCCGCGTTGGATGCCAATCGGCCAGATTCGCGCTTCGATACGACCCATACCTCCCCGCAGTGTCCGCCAGCGAAACCGGAATCTTCGGCACGCTGTCCACGACCAAATTCTCGGCGGGCGCGATGACTGGCTCTTGCCCAACGGTCAGCACCGCAGCCAGAACCATTCCGCAGAAAACCAAAGCCAGCTTTTTGAACATGAAGAACCTCAAACCTCGGACGTAGCGGCCGCTTTCCGTTTACCCTGAGTTTCGAGGGGAAGCGGGCGCCTTCTCGATCGATGCGTCTTGGCTTAGCACCAATTCCGCCGCACCTTCTTACACCGCAAACGATTAGACACGCAAGCTCCCTACGCTCCGAGGCCCACGTCGTTAGCGTGCTAAAATTCCGCCTGCATCGCCGAAGCGAAGATGTAGGGGCGCGCTTTAGCGCGTCCCGAGCGGCACAGCCGCGAGGGTCCGTTATCGCCCATACCGCATGTTCAAGAAAATCCTGATCGCCAATCGCGGTGAAATCGCCGTACGCATCCTGCGCGCCTGCCGCGAACTAGGGATTCGCTCCGCAGCCGTCTTCAGCGACGCAGACCGCAAATCCCTCCACGTCCGCCTCGCTGACGAAGCCTACGGCATCGGCCCCGCCCCCTCACGCGAAAGCTATCTGCGCATCGACAAAATCATGGATGTCGCCCGCCGCTCCGGCTGCGACGCCGTGCATCCTGGCTACGGCTTCCTCGCGGAAAACGCCGCCTTGCCGCGAGCCTGCGCCGACGCCGGCCTCGTCTTCATCGGCCCCAGCGCCGAAGCCATGGAGTCCCTCGGTTCGAAGACCGCGGGCCGCCAGCTCGCCCGCCGCTCCGACGTCCCGACGGTTCCCGGCACCAACGATCCCATCGAAAAGCCCGAAGAAGCCCACGCCCTAGCCCAATCCATGGGCTACCCCGCGTTGCTGAAAGCGGTAGCCGGCGGCGGCGGAAAAGGCATGCGCCTGGTTACCTGCGACGCCGATTTCGCTTCCGCGTGGCGCGACGCCTCTTCCGAAGCGCTGAACGCCTTCGGCGACGCCCGCCTCTATCTCGAAAAATATCTCGTGAAGCCGCGTCACGTGGAAATCCAAATTCTCGCCGACATTCACGGCCGCGTAGTCTCTCTCGGCGAGCGCGAATGTTCCGTCCAGCGCCGCCATCAAAAAGTGATCGAAGAAGCTCCCTCTCCGATCATGACGCCCGACCTGCGCAAAAAAATGGGCGACGCCGCGGTTCGTCTCGCGCGCGCCGGACGTTACACCAACGCAGGCACCGTCGAGTTTCTCGTGGACGCCCAGCTCAATTTCTACTTCCTCGAGGTCAACACCCGTCTTCAAGTCGAGCATCCGGTCACCGAACAAGTCACCGGCCTCGACCTCGTCAAACTCCAGATCGCCATCGCCGCCGGCCATCGCCTCCCCTTCGCCTGGGAAACCATCACGCCTCGCGGCAACGCCATGGAGGTTCGCCTCTACGCCGAAGACCCCGACAACAATTTCTTCCCCTCCCCCGGCAAAATTCTTTCCTATCATGCCCCCAGCGGCCCCGGCATCCGTCTCGACGACGGCGTCTACGAAGGCTGGACCGTTCCCAACGACTACGACCCGCTGCTCAGCAAGCTCATCGCCTGGGGCAACAGCCGCGAAGAAACCATCGCCCGCCTCCGCCGCGCTCTCGAGGAATACACCGTCACCGGCATCAAGACCAATGCTGGCCTCTTTCGCCGCCTGCTCACCGAACCCGATTTTCTGCGCGGTGAGATTCACACCAAATGGCTCGACGAATTGCTAAGCCGGCAAAATGTCAGCGCCGAGCCGTCGGCAAACGGCGCCGCCGATGCCGCCGCCATTGCCGCCGCCCTCTGGCACGCCACACAAAACGGCGCCTCCACCACGCCGGCGCAACCATCCGATCAAGACACATCGCGCTGGAAACTCGAAGGCCGCCGCCAGCAACTGGACCGGAAACCATGACCGATTTGTCCCCGTGCGCGACGCGTTATGTAGGAGCTGGGCTTCAGTTTATCCTGAGGAACGAAGGGCCCGGCGTTTCACCCGCTAGGTGCTTTGCGCCCCGGTCGTGTTCCGGACAAAATATGCCATGAAATTCGAAATCCAACTCGCCGGCGCGAACGGCCAAATCCGCATCGTCGAACTCGTCCGCGAAACCGATCGCTGGCGCATCACCCTCGACGGCCTCCCTATCGACGCCGACGCCACCGAGATCGCCCCCAACATTTTCTCGATTCTCCTCAACGGCCAATCCCACGAGGTCCGCGTCGCTCCCGCACCGGACGGCGCGCTGTCCCTGCAAACCGCTCATCACGAATTCACCGCCCAGGTCATCGATCCGCGCGCCTGGCGCGGACGCCGCCACGCCGCCGGCGAAGCCCAAGGCCGCCAGCAAGTCGTTGCCCCCATGCCCGGCAAAGTGATTCTCCTGCTCGTCCAGGCAGGCGACGCCGTCGAAGCCGGCCAGGGCCTGTTCGTCGTCGAAGCTATGAAAATGCAAAATGAGATTCGCTCGCCCAAGCGCGGCACCGTCGAGCGCCTCCTCGCCAAAGAAGGCCAGCCGGTTAACGCAGGCGAAGTCCTCTGCATCGTCGTTTAAGTTGTGAAGGAAAAATTGCCGCGCGCCAACAACGGTCGCTGCAAGAAAAAAAAAAGAGAACAACCCAGGATCTCAGTGCCCCGATGATTTTTGAGGAAATTCCGACTTCGCCGCCTCAGGCAGCTTGCCCGCGGCTTCGATGACACGCTCCGCCAAATAATTCCGCACCCGCGCCTCATCCCGCGCAATCGCCAAATACGCCGAACGCAGCAACTGTTCCTTCCGGTTGCGCAACGTATCGCGAATGGTCTGCTGCACCGAGGGATCGGCAATATTCCGCTGCCCCGGCGATTCCCGCGTCACCAGCTTCAAAATCCGGTAACCCTCTTTCAGCGCCAGCGGCAGACTCACCTGCCCGGCCTTCATGCCCATCACCGTCTTCTTCAAAAGCGGATCGGATTGGTTCAGCGCCGACTCCGGCACATATCCCAAATCCCCGCCGGTCGCCGCCGAGTTCATATCCTCGGAATAATCCATCGCCAGTTGCGCGAAGTCCGCCCCGCTGTTCAACCGGTCCATCAACATCTTGATCTTCCGCTGCGCCTCGGCTTCGTTGGTGGCGTCATCGTTCTTGCGGTTGCGGATCTGCGGCTCTTTTCGCGGCGTCACCACGATCTGCGCAATCCGGTACTGCGGCTCGGCCACGTTGAACTGCGCCTTATTCGCGTTGTAAAACTCCGTCACGTCCTGATCGGTGATCGAAATCTTGGCCACCACTTCGCGGTTCAGCAGTTTCTGTATGGACAGCTGCCGGCGCAGGTCGCTCTTCAGGTCCGTCACCGACACGCCGCGCTCTTTCAACTGCCGCTGAAACTCGTCTTCCGTGAACGGGCTCTTCAATTCCGTAAACTTGTCCTCGACCTCGCCATCAGTAGCCTCCAGATTCAGCTTCTTCGCCCGATCCAGCAAAATCTCGTTGTTGATCAGCTCGTCCAGCACGTTCAGCTTCAGCGACAAGGCCTCTTCCTGCGAAGGCTCCTGCCCCTCCGGATTCACCCGCGTTCGGTAATACTTCTCCACATCATCGCGCTTGATCTCTTTCCCATTGACCGTCGCCCAAACGTCCGCCGACGGCTGCGCCTGCTGCTTGCAACCCGCCCCGCCGAACGACAGCAGCGCCGCCAGCGGCAACAGTACCGCCGCGCGCCGATAGCCCGACCGGCCGCGGTCTCTCGCCCCAAGCTTCGTAGAAACAAGCGAAGTCGAAGGGTCCAACCCCGGGTTTTTGCGCGTCTTTAGATGCATTTTGGAAGGAGTTGCCGCCAAGGCCGGCAGCTCAGGCAGCTTTCTTCACGCGGCCGTCGCGGATGCAAGCCGTGCAAACTTTCACGTGCTTCCTCGCTCCGTTGACCACCGCGCGCACCCGCCTCAGGTTAGGATTCCACCGCCGCCTTCGCGTGTTATTCGCGTGGCTGATCACATTGCCGAACGCCGGCCCCTTGCCGCACAATTCACACTTCATCGCCATCGTAGTTCCCGCTTTACAATAAAATTGTCCAGTAACGGAACGTCTAAGTGTAACAGACCCGCCCGTCGCCACAAAGCACGTTAGCGCCCCACCCGCCGCGCGGGCCCAACCGTTCGCTGGGCAGCCCTCTTCAGCGGGAGATAATCTTCTGCTATCCTCGCCAAGTACACTGTCGCTTCGTTTCCCAAAAAATCTCCAGCGCCTCCGCGAAAGGACCGCTCCATGCCCAACGAGCCCGTCGGCACCTCCCTGCCCGTCAACGGCATCGACCTCTACTACGAGACCCAAGGCTCCGGCGATCCGCTGCTGCTCCTCCACGGCGGCTGGGGCTGCCATGACGACTGGGCCTATGCCGGCCGCGACCAATTCCTCCCCCACTACCAACTCATCGCCCCGGACGCCCGCGGCCACGGCCGCTCCACCAATCCGCAAAAAACCATCAACCACCGGCAAAACGCCCTGGACTTCCTCGCGCTCCTCGACCATCTCGGCATCCAGCAATGTCGCGCCATCGGCCTAAGCATGGGCGGCAACACTCTGCTCCACATGGCCACCCTCCAGCCCGAGCGAATCGCCGCCATGGTCCTCGTCAGCGCCACCATGTACTTCCCGGAACAAGCCCGCAAGGTCATGGCCCAAGTCCCCGCCGAAAACATGCCGCAGTCCGAGTGGGAAAGCATGCGCAAGCGCCACAAACTCGGCGACCAGCAAATCCTCAACTTGTGGCAACAAGGCCGCGCCCTAAGAGACAGTTACGACGACATGAACTTCACTCCGCCGCAACTCGCCAAAATCACCGCCTCCACCCTGATCGTCTACGGCGACCGCGACCCCTTCTACCCCATTGAAATGGCGGTGGACATGCACCGCGCTATCCCTCGCTCCGCCCTGTGGATTGTCCCCAATGCCGGCCATGGCCCCATCTTCCTGACCGCCGCCGCCCAGTTCGCCCAGACCTCCCTGGCCTTCCTCCATACGAGCTAATCTCCATGGATTCCTATCGTTATACAAGAACACACGAAATCCTCGGCATTCCCGACAATCCGTCAAAAACTCCAGCACCGTCCCAAACCGTCCCAAATGGAACGTTTTTGCAGCGGACGCCATGCCATCATGGGGCTGTCATGCCCAAGAAGAAACTCCAGAAGCAATCCGATGAGGCGCTACTGGCGGAGGTAAAAAAGGAAATGGCGCTGCCGCGTGCCGCGGAGTTCACCCTCACCAAAGATTTAGACCCGGGCGACCCTCTCGTCGTCGAGCGCACCTCCAAGGAAAAGGCCATGAGAAATCGCTGGCTCGCCTTCTTGATCATCATGGTTGCGGTCATCGCCGTTCTTTTCGCCCACGAACAATGGGGCGGCGCTTACGTCGAGCGCCAGAAAAACTCTTTCTTTGAGTCGGGCGCCAGAGAGGCGCTGCAGACCATCAACACCGCGGCCGTCAGCTACTCCGCCGAACACGGCAAGTTTCCCGCCAAACTGGCCGACCTGGGCCCGCAAGGGGCCAAACTCCTCGATGATCCGCTCTCCAGCGGCGCGATCATGGGCTACACCATCGACTATCATTCCTCGGACGCCGGAAAGGCCTACGGCCTAATGGCCGATCCCAGGACCAGATTCGGGCGCAACTTCTTCACGGACCAAACCAGGGTCCTGCGCGTAGGAAAAAACGGCAGCGCCCCCGAGTACAAGTAACAGGGTTTGGCCCCTCTCTCTCCTCTCCGCCCCTTGCGTTTTGTAGGCGCTGGGCTTCAGCCCAGCGTGTGTTGCCGGAGGATCCCCGACATCCCCCCTCCCCCTTTCTTCATAAGCGTTGATTCCAAGGAAGTTACAGGCGCTCCCTGTTTGTAAACAAGTAATGTGTCGAGGGGGTTAGAAGGACCGCGCGGTGGGCGAGCAATGGTTCGCAGGGCACGAAATCGCGCCAACCCAACACGACAATTATAGCATAGTGGTATCGTATATCATAGATAATCTTAGCTGGGTGTCTAACCTCGATAGAAATGTCCCCTTTTGGATGCGCTTGGCCAGGCAGGAACTCAAGTAGGTTGTATTGGCAACAACTATTCGCCTGCCCCCGTGACGAGCGTAAGGGGGAAGGAGGAACCTAGGGCCAGTCGCACGTACACGATAATCTTACTGCCCTGCAGCGGCCTGCTCGGACTCGGCTGGCAAGACTCTTCGCCGCTTCATCGCGTAGAGTGCCGAATCCGCTTCACATAGCAGGCTCTTAATCGAATCACCGTCCTGGGGATAGATGGCCACTCCGAAGCTGATGGAAAGCTTGGGTCCCTTGCCATCATTGGCGACCCTCTCGCGGATACGTAGGGCCACCACGTCGGCCGCTTCCGCGTTTGTTTCCGGCAGCACCAAAGCAAATTCGTCGCCTCCGAAACGTGCCGCCGTGTCGATGTCCCGGCAACAAAAGGACAAAACATCGGCCACCCGGCAGAGCCCTTGGCTCCCTACCAAGTGTCCGTACTGATCGTTGATGAGTTTCAAGCCGTCCAGGTCGAATAACAGCACGGCAAACTGCCTTCGAGAGCGTTCACAGCGCTTAATCTCCATGTCCAGCACATCCACGAGCCGCCGGTAATTGGCCAGACCAGTGAGTGGATCGCTGGCTGCCTGTCGACGCAGATGATCCTCCAACTCTCGCTGTTTTGTGACATCCTCCACGATAAGCTCGTACGCGCTTGGCTCACCCTGGCCGCTGATCACTTCTTGCCCGCTGAGGTGGACCTTCAGGGGCGTATGATCTTTGCGTTTCCATGCCATTTCGACAGGGTCAACTAAACTCCCCTTGCCAAGTTGCTCGAATAATTGAGCGCCTTTGGCAGCGTCCTGGGCAATGTCCCTCCCGATGGTCATCGCTAAGAGTTCTTCTCTCGATGCATAACCAAGCATTTTGGTCATGGTGTCATTGACTTCCAGGAGCCGCCCGTCGCGACCGCAACGGCAGATGCCATAATTCAGATTTCCGGCCAAAGCGCGGTACCGTGCCTCCGACCGTCCCAATTCCTTCTCCGCTCGATTTCGTGCATCCCGCAAGGCCTTCTCATCTTGAGTTCGATGGATGGCCACAGGGAGATGGCTAATGCTATCCATTTCAATACAATCGCTGGCGCCCTTCAGGATCAGATCTGCAACGGTCTCTCGTTTCACGAAGTAGACCAGGTAGATGAGCGGGATCTCCTTCTTCATCTCCCGCAAGGAATCTAATGCCTGCGTTCCCTCCCAGTTAGAGCTGGGGTATTCGGCAAGAACCAGATCGAAGTCCTGCGAACCAAGCCGGCCGGCAAACTGTTCGGGAGTTACCACCACCTCCGAAGTGACCGTGAAGCCCACCCTCTTGAGCTCATGCAAGCAGCGTTCAATATCCATCAGTGAACGATGAACGAAGAGAATCCGCAAGAAATGCTGCTGTCTCCCGTCCATCCCATCCACGATGTTGGTTCGATCCGTTTGTTTAAGTTGTAGCATTCCCAGCCAATTCCGGAACTCAATCCTATTTGCCCCAAACGAGCAACCGAGATCATTAGAGTTCGCCCATAGATAGCCTGTCCGAAAGGACAGTTCACATCTGTTCCGTTTTGGACACCTTTCTCTCCATCCTTAACTGATACGACACTTTTCGTCCCTGAGGCTTGGGCGCAGCGAGCCCTTCGTGGCGATTCTCTCGTAATGCGAGTTTGGGCGAAAAGTTTTGATTTTAGGTGACTTACCTAAGTCTTGAGCGGCCAGGACGCAACATCCAAAGGTGTCCCGAAGGGGACAGACTCCGATTGTTAGTTCTCCCTAATATCGGTACTCCTCAATGACGAGATTTATAACGAGGTCACTAAGATGGCTGAAAACGCAGCTAACAACAAATGGACATCAAATCGGCCTTCGTGGCATCGGCAATGCTCCCACAAAAAGGAAACCCTCTTGCGCGGAGAAGCGACAATCCTCGAACTGATTTCGCAGGGTGCGCCGCTCCCGGGCGTCTTGAACAGGTTGTGTGCGGCGATCGATCTTCAGATCGGCAACGTTGTCTCGGTCATTTCGCCGCCAGGCGACCACGAACTCCACGCCAGCGCACAAAACGCTTCGGACTTCGGCCTGCATGTTTTTTGGTCTGCCGGTATCGCGTTGCGGAATGAGCAGGCTCTGGGTTCTTTTCAAATGTATTGTTGTGTCTCGCGAAGCCCTTCGCCGTTTGAATTGCAGTTGATCGAGCGCGTAACCCATCTCGCGGCCCTCGCGATTCGACGCCACAACGACCGACAAGATTTTGAGGCGTTCTCGCGGCATTGGTCGCATGAGCCCGCAACTACTTCGTACAACCAGGTTTACCTGAATTGACCCCGCCCCCCAGCGCAGAAGGTTTATCCCGCGGCGATCGCACCAGCGTGCTCGTCTCCGAGGCCAGCAAGATCTACTGCGACCTCTTGAGCATCGCGTTCTCTGCTGTTCGGGACCGCTTTCACCTCGTCGCCGCTGCATCCAGCACTGCCGAAATCTTGACGGCGGTGCAGAAATATCGGCCGCAAGTGGTTATCGTCAGTGACCGTTTGCAGGACGGACCCTTAGCCGGCATTCGCCTCCTGCCCGAGATCCGGAAGATCCATCCTGCCGCCAGAATCCTCGTGCTAACGAGCGATCCCCATCGCGAGTCGGTAATCGAGGCTTTCAGGCTTGGCGCCGATGGAGTGTTCTGCCGGAATAGCCCCTTCGATCTGCTATGGAAATCCCTGGGGGCCATCTCTCAAGGACAGATTTGGGCCAACGTCGCGGAACTACGTTATGTCTTGGATGAATTCAAGAAGGCCCCGAAACCCAGGAAAATGGATCTGGTGGTGGAAGGCGGCATAACCAACCGCGAAGCCGATGTGGCTCGCTGGGCCGTAGAAGGCCTTTCCAATCGAGAGATTGCACGGAAACTACGTCTGGCCGAGCACACCGTTAAGAACTATCTGTCCAAGATCTTTGACAAGTTGGGCGTCTCGAATCGCGTGGAGCTAACACTCTCCAGTCTGCGCCAGGAGCAAGCCGCTCAAAAAGAGGCAGTTATGCCTATCGCGCTGGGCATTGCCCGACCTGGGGCCCCGACGAATGTCGTGACTCGCGAGATCGAAGCCGATATCAGACCCGGAACAACCAGTTTAGCTCTCTGAGTCCTGTTTCGCCGGGCGCCGCATGCCTGTGGGGTTTCCGGGCTGCAAAGGCGGGTCCTCTCTAAATAACCTTATCCGGAACGCGATGTCGTGCGATTTACCGGCAGTGTCCGACGCTTCCCTTTGGCGTTCGAGCCCGAGCCTAGATACGGGTGCGAAAGCAAGCGGAGGGTTTCCTGTGCACTATCCCCATTCCCTTCAACAAGCTACAAAAGTACTTGACATGACAGCTACCTCTGTGGTAATATTCCGTATGACGTTAGGCTCGCAACTCCGCCCACCCGCATCGCTCCTCCCCACCAGCAATGCGCGTCCTTGTGTTATTCGGAGTGTGATTCAAACCCAAATCGCCCCTTTATTTTCAACAGCTTACAACATACCCTTTCAACAACTCCTTTCTTTTGATATCGATACAACTTTACCCCGGGGGTGGGGGGTATGAGTAGGCTGGCCCGATCCTCCACTCCTGCAAAGCGTGCCCTTGCGCGCCCTTTGTGCAAATCGTCCCTTTATTTTCAACAGCTTACAAACTGCTTTTTTGCTAAGTCCTTTTCTTTGATACGCATACAAACTGCCCCGGGGGGTGGGGGGGTATCATGCGGGACCTGACCCTAACGTTCGCAGGCACAGCTCCCGGCCCATATCCCACCGACGCCGTCACGGTTGTAGGGGCAGGGGCTTGCCCCTCCCGGCGCCGGCACGATCACGCCGTCAACCGCGAAGCGCCAATTCGCGCCGTTTCAGCTCATGGGCTCGTTTCGCCGGCCCGCACGGCGGGCGGGTGGCGACCGCGTTCGGCGGGAACGACAGACTGGGAGAGATGTACGGAGTCAGGCGCGCGTGCCGGTGAGCAGAGCCGTCAGCTTGCTCATGTCCGAGGCGCGCTCCAGCGTGCTCACGGACTCGATGATCGCGTCGGTTTTGTCCTTGGGCCAGTTGGCGTACTCGGCGCAGCCCCGGAACTTCACCGTTTCTTCCTCGAACGTCATCGGCTCCGCGGGGCTGCCTTTCGCGAAGTCGGCCTGGTCCTTCAGGGTTCTGCCGTCTTTCAGGTGCACGGTGATCAGCGAGGTCATCTTGTCGAAGCCGGCGTTTTCCGCCACCGGATCGACGTAGAAATTTACGCGGCCGATCATTGCCTGCACTTCCGGGCGGCGCACGTACGCATCCGTGAACTGGCTCAGCACCGCTTTGCGCTCCAACACCAGCACGGCGATGCAGAACTCCATGCTGAATTTGGCCTGCAATCCAGTTTGCGGGCGGTGATGGATCAGCGCGTTGGGCATGTTGTGATTAGTGCCCACGTCGATCTTCTCCACGTCAGCCGCCACGATATTGTTCTTCTGAATCAGCCGCATCATGGCGTTCATGGCCGGGTGCGTCAGCGAGCCCGAAGGATGCGGCTTGATGGAAATGCCGGGATTCACGAAGGTCCAGGGATTCCCGAGCTTGTTCTGGATCGCGGCGGGATCGTACGTTCCGCCGTAGGCGTGAAAGTACCCGCGCTGGGCTTCCAGAATATTTTGCGCGGCGTTCCAGCCGAGGCCCGCCAGATCGGTGGCGGCGACGCCGTTCTCCGCCGCGTGGCCGGGCTGAAACGGCTTGGTCATGGTGCCGAAGTTTTCGCGCAAGCCGCCTGCTTCCGCGCCCACGATGCCGAAGGCGTTCAAAGTTTGCTCCAGGCTGAGCCCGCGGATTCTCGCGCAGCCCGCTGCGGAACCGAACGACCCGCAGGTTCCCGAAGAATGAAAGCCATCTTCGTAATGCCGGGGCGAAATGGCTTCCGAAATCTTGGTCTCGACTTCCACACCGGCATGATACGCGGTCATCAAGTCCTTGCCGGAAAAGCCGCCGCCTTCGGCGATCGCAAAAACCGGAGGCAGCACGGACACGGTAGGATGCGTCAGCAAGCCATAGACGCGGTCTTTAGCGACGGCCAGCTGCGTGTCGTCGAAATCGTCGGCGTGAATGGAGACGCCGTTCACGAACGCCGCGAAGCGTGGCGTCGCTTTCAGCGAACTGCCGATTACGGTCGATTTGCCCCGCGCCAGCCCCAGCGACTGAATGTACTTGCGGCTCAAAGGACCGGTTTCCGCCACCGATCCGGCCAACGCCAGGCCGAAGCCGTCCAGAATGGATTTTTTGCCGAGCGCGATGACCTCCGCGGGAATTTCTTCGTACTTTAGTTTCAACGCGAACTCGGCAACGTAGCGCGTCAACCCTGGCGTCTCGGGAAATTTAGTTTTGCCGGTTTGGCTTTGCTCCTGCGCCGAGCGGCCCGCGGCCGGATTCACAACCAAGGCAGAAGCCCCCACCGCAAGGTTCCTAAAAAGTTCACGCCTTTTCATTTTTCATCCTAGGCTGTTCGACGGAACAAGCCACGCGATAGATTCGCGATCCAAAAGACCGTGAATTTTCCCACAAATTTAGGGACATTGTGGTACAGATTCCAAACTCCACAGGAAGACGGCCGCACATGTCTGACGGAAGCGAAGCAGCGAAGGTTTCGGCGACAACTACCGGCGGAGGATTGGTAAAGAGCCTCGGTCCGCTGGACGCCACCATGATCGTCGCGGGCTCGATGATCGGCTCCGGCATCTTCATCGTGTCCGCGGACATCGCCCGCCAAGTGAACAGTCCCGGATTGCTGATCGTCGTTTGGTTGGCGACCGGATTGATGACCATGATGGGCGCTCTTTGCTACGCCGAACTCGGAGCGGCCATGCCCAAGGCCGGCGGCGGATATGTTTTTTTGCGTGAATCTTTCGGTCCGATGTGCGGCTTTTTGTACGGTTGGACGATGCTGCTGGTGATTCAGACGGGCACAATTGCGGCGGTGGCGATTGCCTTTGCGAATTTCACCGGCGTGTTGCTGCCTTGGTTTTCCGCTTCCGCTTGGATCTGGAAATTCGGGACTTTGGGACCTTACAAGATGTTCTTCGGTGTGCTGGGTCCTTACAACGTCGGATTGAACACACAAAACTTGTTGGCGATTTTCGATCTGGTTTTGCTGACGTGGATTAATACACGCGGGGTGCGGCTCGGCGCGCTGGTGCAGAACGTTTTTACGCTCGCGAAAATTGCGGCGCTGGGTGGATTGACGATTCTAGGTTTCGTATTTGCGACGCAGGCGGCGCGAAATGCCAACTTTACGGATTTTTGGCGGAATGCGAGTTTCTTCGGAGTGCACGCTTATCAAGCCGGGCAGCAAACCGTGTGGGTCAATACGCTGACGTTGGTGGGATTGGCCATGGTCGGGGCGCTGTTTTCGTCGAGCGCGTGGCCGGATATCACGTTTGCGGCGGCGGAGGTGAGAAACCCGACGCGTAATCTGCCGCTTGCTTTGACCGTGGGCACCGGAATGGTGATGTCGCTGTACGTGCTGGCGAATTTCGCGTATTTGCACGTGCTTCCGCTGGCGGGAACGTCCACAGGCGGATCGGTGGTGGAGCGCGGCATCCAGTTTGCCGCGGGAGACCGCGTGGGGACGGCGGTTGTCGAAGTGCTGGTTGGACCCAGCGGCGCGGTGCTGATGGCCATCGCGGTGATGATTTCTACGTTTGGGGCCAACAACGGGCTGGTCTTGTCTGGGTCGCGGATTTACTACGCAATGGCCAAGGATGGATTGTTTTTTCGAAGAGTCGGAATCGTCAACCGGCACAACGCCCCAGGGGCTGCGCTGTGGGTTCAATGCCTGTGGGCCTGCCTGCTGTGCCTGTCGGGTAGCTACCGGCAATTGCTGGACTTTGCGGTTTTCGCTGTGGTGATGTTTTACATTCTAACAGTCACGGGACTTTTCTTGCTGCGGTTGCGGCGGCCGGAGATGGAACGCCCCTACCGGGTCTTGGGCTACCCGGTGCTTCCTGCCGTGTATCTCTTGCTGGCGACATTTCTCGAAGTGCAGCTATTGCGCTACAAGCCGCAATACACGTGGCCGGGATTGCTGATCGTCTTGTCGGGCATCCCGGTGTATTGGCTGTGGCGGGTGCTGCAACCGCGAGTGGACTCAGATCGCGGTGCGCGAGAGGGCGCTGAGCGCGACGCCGGCTTGGCGTAGGGTGTGGGCCACCGCTGCGGCGATTTCCGGTGCGCCGGGAGTATCGCCGTGGATGCAGATGGTCTGCGCGTTGAGAGCGATTTCGGTGCCGTCCCAGGCGATCAGGGTACCGCGTTCCACGATGCTTAATGCTTGACGGCCGGCTTCGGCGGGATCGCGGATCAGGGCGTCTATAAATTTTCGCGAGCGCAAGGTGCCGTCCGGCTGGTAGCGGCGGTCGGCGAAGGCTTCGGCGGCCACGGCGAAACCTGCTTCGCGAAAGACATCCAGCATCGGCGATCCCGCCAAGCCCATGAGGACGACATCACGGCTCCATTTCGCTACGCCTCTTGCAATGGATTCGGCAAGCTCGCGATTGTGCACCGCCTGATTGTAAAGAGCACCATGCGGCTTGACGTGCACAAGTTGCGCACGATACGAGGCGGCGACTTTGGCGAGTGTGCGGACCTGTTCGAATACCGACTCCGCGACAGCCTCGGCTGGTATTTGTAACTCCAGCCGGCCGAAATTGGGGCGATCTGGGTAGCCGGGATGGGCTCCTAGCGCTAGCTTCCAGCGAAGGGCTTGCTCGATGGTGGTCTGCATGGTTTGTTCGTCGCCAGCGTGGCCGCCGCAGGCGATGTTCACGGAGGTTAGCGAGGGCATCAGGGCTTCTTGCGTGCCGTTGGCGATGGCCTCCGGCAGTTCGCCCATATCGCAATTCAAATCGATGGACTTCATTCCAATATCAGCTCCGGCAACGCCAACAATCTTTCCTGTTTTTGAAACAAAGACCGTGCCGTTTCCCACCCGACCGGTTCGAAACGAATCTCGTCGCGGGGGCGAAGTTGGCCGACGCTGGATAGATCGGCGGAAATCACATTAGCGATCTTCGGGTATCCGCCAGTGGTCTGCTGCTCCACAAAGAGAATGATGGGCTGGCCGCCATGCGGGATTTGAATGGCGCCGAGCGAGACACCCTCGCTGATCATGTGCCCGCCGGAATTTTCTGGAATGGGCGCGCCTTCCAGCCGCAGACCCATGCGATTGGATTCCTCAGTGACACGATAGGCGACACTATAGAACAAACGCCGCGATGATTCTGGGAACCAATCCGTTTGCGGGCCGGGGGTGACGCGCAAAACCTTGCGGGGCGAGAGACTTTGCAGCGCTTGAGGAGCCAGCGTTCTTTTTCGAAAAGATGAGTTTGCGGGCCCCATGTTCAGCACGTCGCCCTTTCGCAAGGGCCTGCCATCGAGGCCGCCGAGACCGCTCAGAATGTGCGTCGAGGCGCTGCCCAGAAAGGGCTTTACGGAGATTCCGCCTTGCACGCACAAATAGCAGCGTGCTCCCGAACGCGTGGGGCCCAGGCGAAGCGTTTGACCCGGGCGTGCTTCCACCGAGGCCCACGGACCGACCGGTACACCGTCCAGAGACGCGCCGAAATCAGAGCCTGTCAGGGCCACGACGGCGCCTTCCGGAAAAAGGAATGCGCCGCCGAGCAGCGTCATTTCCAGTGCCGCCGCGTCCTCGGCGTTTCTGACCAGGCGATTTCCGAGGCGCAAGGAAATGGGATCGGCCGCGCCGGAGGGGGAAACACCCATGGGGCCGAAACCTTCTCGTCCCAAATCCTGCACGGTGGTGAAGAGGCCCGGCGCTTGGACCTGAATTTTCTTCATGCGCTCTCCAGCGCGGAGAATTGCTCCGGAGAAATCGGCGTGAAGCGCACGCGGTCTCCGATGGAGAGAAGGCTCATGGCGCTGCGGTCTGGACGGAACATCGCGATGGGAGTGCGTCCGAGTAGCCTCCAGCCGCCCGGAGTGGCGAACGGGTAGACACCCGATTGGCTGCCTGCGATTCCGACGCTGCCGGGGGGCACGCTGCGACGCGGCTTGGGCAGGCGTGGCGTCACCAGGGCTTCGGGTAGTCCACCGAGATAGGCGAAGCCGGGCGCGAATCCGAGGAAATAGACAACGTAAGAGGCAGAGGCATGCAAATCGATGGCTTGCTGGGGCGTCAGGCCGTGGAGGGCGCTTACTTCCGCGAGGTCCGGGCCATACTCACCGCCGTAGCAGACGGGAATTTCCACTTGGCGGGACTCGGGAAGCGGCACGTCTTCCAGGCGGGCGAGATAGGGCTGCAGAAGCGCTCCCAGTTCGTGGTGCTGCAACTTCTGGGCGTCGAACTTGATCAACACCGAGCAATACGCGGGGTGAAGGTTGCGGATGCCGGCAACGGGTTGGGACTCGAGAAGCCGGAGCAGCTTCACGACGTGTTGATGGGCGTCCAGGGAGATTTCGTGACCGAAGGAAACCAGGAGCGAGTCATCGCTTGAGGGTTGGAATTGCGCGATGCCGGGTACGGATGTGGACATGCGGGGCAAATTATAGCGCTGGGGCCCGAACGAAGATCAACTGGGGTAAAAACCTGAGACCTAGTCGATTTTTCCGACGCGGGCTTTCCACAGCTCCCAGGGGCGAAGGACTTGGCCATCGTTGGCTGCTGCGGCCTTCGAGGCCTCCTCCGCGGAGAGAAATGTTATGGTGCCGAGCGCGGCGGCTTGCGCTTGGAGACGCGCGTTCATTTCCGTGTAGATCGCACGATAGACGACTTGGGGGATGGAGTTGCCGACGACGGTGTCGCCGTGGCCGCGCATGAGTACGACGGAATTTTCTCGGAGCGACTTGGCAAGAGCGTCTGCCAGTTTGTTGTCGCGAATGAGCATGTCGGTCATTCCGGCGGCTTGACGAATTTCAAAGACGGGAGTGCCGGCGCCAAGAAAAGCGCTCATGTGGTAGACCGGGCGGAGAGGGGTGTTGGTGATTCCGAAGGGAATGATGGACGGGGAATGGCTATGAACGACGGCATTGACGTCGGGCCGGGCACGGTAGATGGCGGCGTGAATGAAACGTTCGAGGTAGGGCTTGCGGTCACTAGCTTCGAGCGGATTGCCATCGAGGTCGTGAGCGAGGATGTCTTTTGCGGTGACCAGCGCGGGCGCCAGATTGCGGGAAAGGAGGAACAGAGCGGGGTTCTTGTCGTGGCGTACGCTGACGTGGCCAAAGGCATCAAAGACGCCTTGGTCGGCGAGGATGCGGTTGGCGTAGACAAGATCGTCGATCCGCTGCGGGGCAGGAGCAGAAGACGACGAATCAAGCGTCTGCAGGGTGGCACCTGCGAGGGCAGAGATATGGTTGGTTCCGAACAAGAGGTTCGAAGAGGTCGCGGCGAAAGCGGTTTTGAAAAGTTCACGCCTGTTCATTTGGTCCCCGTAGCGATGAGCGAGATGCAACCGAGGGATTTTGGCACAATCGGGACAGACTGCAACAGATGCACAAAAATCGCGTGAGCGGTACGAAAATCCTATTAAATCAGATGGCACGGTGGGCGTATAGCATAGTTGTTTCACACTGATCAGATGGCGCTTACCGATCGTTTCAGCACCATAACCCCTTAAGTTCGTCCCAACAATAGTCCCAAATCAGACCCAACTAAAGGAGCAGACGTGTGTTCGTTTGTGTGTCCAGAGGTGTGTGGATGATGTCATCGTGCCGAATAAAAGGCTTCTAAGCGGCGTGCTGGTCGCTTGACCGGAAACAGCGTTCTGGCAAACCCCATCCCAGGCGTCTGGCATAGAGCGAACCCAGGATCTTGCGTTCACTGAAGATCGACGCGTAGACGGCGCACCCAATTTGAGGATCTTCGTCAAAACCTTGAAGTGACTGTCTGTCTTCGAGAAGAAACGTCACCGAGCTGTTGCAGCAGCCCCAGAGCGTCCCATCTAGCGTGCGAATCGAGAATCTTGCCGTTTGTGATGTGGTGAATCGTGATTCCCTCTACGAATATCTTGCTGCCCGTGGCAGGAACATCCAGGAACTCACTTAGGTGAGTTCCGGAAATAATCCAGGAGACAACCAGCTTCCCTTTTTCGGTGATGATGTCTTCAATCGTGAAACGCAGGTCCGGAAAGCTTGTTGTGAGCTCGAGCACCCGCTGCTTGTACAACTCCGGACCTGTCTGCGAACCGGATACGACGGGGTCGTTGAGTGCATGGCTCGGGGAGATCAGTTCGTCCACAACTTCAAGCCTACGTTTGTTCCAAGCTTCTTCGTAGAGGCGGCGAATGATGGCCTTGTTATCCAGGAGCATTGCGGATTCCGGGTCTCCGGAGACGTTCGCACGACTAGGAACGTCTGGGGCTGCTACACCCTGAGCAAACCCACTAAATATGGGTCGAGTAATCATCGGTAGCTCTGCAGCCTAGCTATCTTCGCGCGGTTAATCCGCCGATTAAAGAACCACCATAACGTTCTAATCTGTGCCAAAAGTGATTTCATTTGTCCTCACCGACCATCGCTACACTGGAAGCACGGTAAAGCTTACTAAGGCTCACGCTCATGTGACCTGCCACTGTGAGTCCTCGACAGCGGCAACGATCTGCTGGGTTCGTGGATCGAAAACGAAGTACTCACCGGGCATCAGTGAGGCTAATTGGCTCAAGCGAAGGCGCGCGGTTTCTAAGTCGCCTACTACCGCAACCAAAATAGGCTTTCCGCGACGGTCCTTCCTGAGAATGTCAAATGAAGACAAGAACATGGTTTTGTCCTCGAAATGCTCTGAGTGCGTCAAGCGGCGTCGGCGGTGGTTCGGGCGGTGTCCAGATCCATTTGACTTTTTTTCCGACAGCTTCGTTCCTCTCCAACAAACGGCTCAACATGGTAGCGGTAGAATCTTGCATCACGGCCATTGAGCGCGGGGTCGTAAATCTTCCCCGGTACCCATCTTTGCTCTGAGGTGATTGACGATTGGCAGCAGGTGCGTTGGCCGCGCAGCAGACAATCATTTTTCCTCCTGTTTCCGGGATGCAAAGAGGCGGCTCGCAGGCCGCCCCTCTGCCCGGATTTATCTAGTTGCTTCCAGACGCACTGCCCGAGGCGGGCGTGGCATTGTGTGATTTCGCTTCGGCCTCGAGGATCTCCGAACGGGAGACTCGAATGGTGAAGGCATGGTCAGCGGTTTCGATTTTGCTGAGGAAGTGCTGGTCCCCAACTTGCTCGAAAGTGAGTTGGGCTTTTTCGTCGAAACGGTTGGCGATCTCGGTCGGAAGGACCAGCGCGCTTACGTTGTTTTCAAAGCTGCTGAGGACCAGGACGCGTGAGTCGGTCTCAGACACGCGGTTGACCCGATAGTTGCCTGCAGGAAGTGTTTTGCCGGCCACCGCAAACTCGAAGGGTATGTTGACCACGACTTGGTCTACAGCCTGAGCCTTGGCGGTGAGGCCTAAACCGGCGAAGCCGACTACAGCAATTACAAAACGCAAGTACTGCTTTCTCATTATTTCTCCTTTGAACCTCTTTAGAGTGTTCACTATAGATAACTACTACTTCGAAGCTTTTATTCCCCCTACCGGTAGTTAGCACCGTCATCCTTTAAACATGCACAGATGATAAGACGCGATTTTTTGCACGAAGTAACGGAATCGAACGTAAACAATGTGTCTTGTCTTCGTCACCAATCTGAGGATTCAAGTTGAAACACAGATCGGACTTTTGCGATATCTTTTGAACTGCGTGGATTCTGCCCGGGGCGAGAGTGCTACGTTGTTTCGAGTCTTCAGCCAACTGAAAAAGTTTCAGTGAGAGACGAATGATTTAGCTTACTTGTCGATTTCAAGAGCAACATAGTGGAGACTGCCTAGGCGTTCAACTTGCAGTACGAGCGCGTCGGCGGTCTTGATAGCGTCGAGGGCTGAGCGCAGGGAGTCGACACTGTCCACAGGCGTTCCATTTACGGAATAGATTACGTCTCCAGGGAGCGGCCCTTCGCCTATGTAAACTCCTTCCGAGTCTCTAGCGGCAACAACGACTCCGAATCGATTGCGCAGTGGAGGAAGCATCGGCAGAAGACGGTCATCGAGGGTCAGAGCCAAGATTCCAAGTTGTGGGATCTTGTTTTGTCCTTTTGTTACCAGGTCAGCAAGGCGCCCCTGCACGTCCTCTTTTTCAACCACAGGGATTTCATAGGAGATTGTCTGCTTGCCCCGCTGGATTTCCATTTTTGCGTTTTCGCCCACAGCGTAAGAATAGAGACCGAGCGCAAGTTGACGGATGTTTTGAACCGGCTTCTTGTCGATACTCAGAACGATATCTCCCGGCATTAAACCGGCGGTCTGAGCGGGGCTCTGTGGGATGACGTCTTCGATAAGCACACCATCTTCTCGGCTGAGATCGAGACCCGACGCGAGAGCGGGGGTGATATTGCGGGCCGACATACCGATTCCGTGATGGTGGACGTGCCCTTCCCCTCGTACCTGGTTATAGACGTTGCGTATTACATTGCTTGGAATCGCGAGGCCGATTCCTTCGTTGCCGCCCGACTGCGTGAGAATGAGCGTGCTAACGCCGACGACGCGTCCCCGGGTATCTACCAGCGGTCCCCCGCTGTTGCCCGGGTTGATGGCCGCATCGGTTTGAACATAGATGGTCGGGCTGTCTGGATCGAGCTGCCTGGCGACCGAGCTAACAACCCCCATGCTCACGGAATTATCGAGCCCCAGCGGGCTGCCAAAAGCTAACACCAATTGCCCTTGTTTTAGGTCGCTCGAATCCGACAATTCCAGCGTTGGCAAGCCAGTGGTATCGATTTTGAGAAATGCGAGATCCGTATCACGATCAGCCAAGACGAGCTTGGCTTCGAGTAAGGCGTGGCGTGATCTTCCGCTTTGCGATGACGATGCTTCGCCTTCTTGATTGAGTCGAACTCGAATCCGGCGGCTGCCCTCTACGACGTGAGCATTGGTCACAATCCAGCCATCCGAGCCAATGATGATCCCGGACCCGGAACTCAACCGCCGCGAAAACAGATTTGTATTGCTATGCTCGCGGTCGGTATCCAGGTTGTACCCCGTGCTAAAGATCTGAACAACACTCGGGCTCACTCGTTTCGAAAGCAGCTCCATCGATGTACTGAATTGCTGAAGCGAGTCGGCCCCGTTGCCCACAATTGCCTGCTTGGTTTGGCCGGAGGCTGTCTGCTTGCTGGACTGCGCCTGACTTGCTGACGACAATGGAAGTAGCATCAGAACTCCCAAGCTGAGAGCCCGTGAGCCGATCGTATTGGTCTTTGTGCTGGCTCCTCGCTGAAGTCTTTTCATAAGAGTTCCTTTGTTTGATTACTTCAAAGCACTCGCGGGGAGCACAGTCATCACTCGATACGGCTCGCCTCCCGTCAATTGACAACTGATAAATCGGACGCCGATTCGTGATGCGGGAGCAAAACTAGCCGGAAGTTGCGGGGTTCTTTTTTGGCACTCGGACGCGCAAGACCCCGTCTGCCATCTCTACATCTGCCTGCGCTGGATCTATTTCTCTGGAGAACAGATAGAAGGAGTGCGCGTGTGGACCACCATTCGCTTCGCCAGCATGGCTCGTACGGCTACGAAAAACTACCAAACTCCGAGCTGTCAGGCTCAGGATGGTTGTCACCTCTGGATCCCGAGGACAGTCGACAAGAAAGCAAGAAAGGGCCGTGTTCCCAGCAAATTCACCCCTCCGGAGTTCCTGCTCAGCAGCCAGCCAGTCGTCGAGCTCGAAACCATGCTTGCACCCGCGCTCCTCAAAAAGTTGCTGAGCACGTTTGGCGATCGTCGATAAAATGATCGCCTGATGTCGTTCCTCGGTGTTCTGGTTCGTAATTGCCCAGTTTTCCGGACGCTTTCGGATATGTTCGTCCATTGGAGATCTCCTTTGACGCTCAGCTCTGGTACTTACGGTGTAGGCGACGTAAAATAAGGCCACTTCATTCCAAGACGCACAGATGCAGGCATTCTGCGCTCCGCGTGGCATGAGATCACCTTGGCACCAATGCCACTACTCCGTGAAGAGCACCTGAAGCTGCTCAAGGGCCGAGGGCGCGGCGTCGGTGACCGCGCAGAATTCCATACCTCCCTTACGCCAATCGATCCATTGATACCCCTGTTGCGAGCCGGAACGAGGAGCAGCATCTTTCTCCTCCGTGGGCCAGCTGAAAACGTTGACGAAATGCTTGCGGCGGACATAAACCAGGGCAGCGACAGAGCGGCCGTGAACGACGTCAATGCGGCCGCCACGCAATGGAAATCCCTGATCGGTAAAATCCTGCACGGGCGGAGAGAAATCCAGCTTACCGTCGAACCATGGTTTTACCGTGTGTTGATCGGTAGAGACGACATCAGTGAGATGCCCGGGTTGCAGCGATCTTAAATGGGCATCGACAATCTCCGCGGCGAGCACTGTTTCATAGTTGCCGTCACGGTGAACGGGGATGACTCGCCAGCTAGCATAGGCAACCAGAACAAATGCCGCGGCGACTGCGAGCCATCGCCAGGGCGTACGAGCCGGGAAGATACCAACAGGGCGCGCAGGACTGAGACGGGCAAAAACTTTCTTGCGAAATGGGCCGGGCGCTTTCTCATAGAGTTGCGCAATGTTTAGGGACGACCGCAAAGACTGGAGAGCCTCCAGTGCGTTGATACAATCCAAGCACCGTTCGAGGTGGCGTTCGAATTCGGCAGCACCGAGGACATCCAGTTCGCTATCGAAGTAGCCATGAAGCAGGGTGCCGGCGCGGTTACAGCTCACGGATGGCCTCCTCGGTGGTCGGGTCAGCAAGCGCTATCTGAAGCTGCCGGCGAGCACGGGAAACTCTGGACATGACCGTACCTATGGGGATAGAAGTAATGGTGGCAATCTCCTTGTAAGAACACCCTTCCAACTCGCGGAGCACGATCACCTCCCGATAGCCTGGCGGCAACGACTCGAGGGCGTGGGTAAGACGCTCGCGACCATCCGCTGCGATAGCAAGAGATTCGGGAGTGGGGCTTGGGGACCCGTGCAATTCTTCATCGAACTCAGTCATGTCTTTCACGTGACGATTCTTCTCCAGCCAGGTGAAACAGGTGTTCCGCACGATCTGCAGGAGCCAAGCGCGCACATCTCCGCCCTGGAAGCCGTTGAAGAAACGATACGCACGGAGCATCGCCTCTTGCGAGGCGTCCTCGGCGTCGGCGCTGCTGCGCAACAGCCAGCGGGCGAGATTAAAAGCGGCATCAAGATGCGGTAGAACGAGTGTCTCGAACCGCAATTGATCCTGCGAGTTCAGCACGATCGAACCTTTTTTCCCGGACAGGAACTGTTCATTCGTATCGACTACCGCGCAGGTGCTTTTATTCCTGTCTCTCGCTCTTCATTTCATCGAGAAAAAAGGCCAGCGTGTCGTCCCTGCCGGGAATAAGAAGAGCGCGCCAGCGGTATACAAGGACGAACCCGCGCGAAAGCTGCACGGGCACCATTGAGCCTTTCCTGCGCCGCCCTTCCTAAAGCGATGGACTTGAGCGCGTAGTTTGGAGAACGGGAACAGAGTGAAATCCCGGAGAGATTATGGGCGAGAAAACAAGGGACAAGGCTTTGCACGATCCCCACAATGATGGAGTTGACCGACGTGGTGTTTTGGCCTCATGCCCTTAATGGGCCATCTCGGTAGGTCTCAGCGGCCCAAACGGCTAGATGGGGTTCGTCAGGGTCAACAGGGGACATGCACCATCGTGTAAGCCGAGTCGCCAACTAATCATCGTCGTAGTGCCGAGCAATGTTCTCACTGGGAATCCGAGACATGGGAGCGGCGGAATCCCGGAGTGATCTTTTGAACGAAGTGTTCCTGGGAACAACGGCCCCTCTCTACGCCGACGCAACTCTGGTCCTTGAGATTGCCATGGGGTTGGGATTGCTAATTGGCACTCTGCTCGCGCGCTTCCGGCTTTTTCGGCAGCACGCCTGGTGCCAGTCGGTTATCGTGCTTCTCAATTTTGCCGTGATTGTGATCACAATGATTCCTTCTTTTCGCGTTCACGTAAGTCCCAAGATACCGCTCAGACTTGGCAAAGCCTACTACGCACTGGCGACGGCACACGCCGCGCTCGGAAGCCTGACCGAAATCGCCGGATTGTACATTCTACTGGCGGCGGGCACGAGCGTCTTGCCGGAAAACTTTCGCATCACTAAATATAAGGCCTGGATGCGAACTGTCCTGGTGCTCTGGTGGCTCGTGCTTTTGTTGGGATTGGCAACCTACGGCCGGTGGTACGTCCCGCGTTTGTTTCTGAAATGACATCGCGCAGGCCTCAGAAAGCGCATTGTCATCGCACACCGATTGATTGCAGCATCCGGGCTGATATTCACATTATCGAGGAGAAAATAAAATGAATAGCGTATTGCGAATTGTTTGCGTGTTCTTGCTCAGTGGAATTACCTGGATCGCAGGCTCCGCGCGCTCGACGAATACTTCTCAGGCGGACCAAGACGTGCAAGTCGTCGAAGTTACCGCCAAAAAGTATGAGTACACTCCGTCGCCCATCCGCGTAAAGCTGGGTGCCAAGGTGCAATTGAAGATCACGTCTCTTGATAAGACGCACGGCTTCAAAATCAATCTGTTCCCCGACGGGTCGGGCGAGAAAGGTGATCCAGGCCTGGTCCTCAGTTCCAACGAAGACTGTTTCAAGATCGAGAAGGGAATTCCAACCGTAGTCCAGTTTGAGGCACGCAAACCGGGAACCTATTCGTTTCATTGCTGCAACCGTTGCGGAATCGGCCATGGTGGGATGAAGGGCCAGCTTATAGTCGAACCGTAATCTTAATGGATGCTTCCTAAGTTCTGGTATCTACCTGCGAAGCACAACGTAAAGGAGCTTTTTTGGAGGCGATGACGGCATGGAATAAATCGTTGGAAAGATGGTCTACACAACTGGGTGCTGCACATCGATAAGAACCCAGTAGGTTCGCGCAAGGGAGAAAGTCATGGCCAAGTATCATGAAATGACTTTAGTCGATCGGCAGAGAGTCGCCAGAGATACGATGGCCTTCTGGCTCGATGCAAAGGGCACCGGCTTTGAATTCCGAGCCGGGCAGCACGCTGATTTCGTTCTTACCCAACCGCGTATTGGAAGTGAAAACGACAATTCGCGAACTTTCTCCGTCGCCAGCTCTCCTCAAGAAAAAGGGCCAATCATGATCGCCATGCGGATGCGTAAAACGGACTTTAAGAACGCGCTGATGGCTGCCGCTCTTGGCACAAAGTTCATCGTGAGCCGTTCCAGTGGATCGTTCACGCTTCATGGAGATATCACCCGACCCGCGGTGTTTCTGGCCGGCGGCATCGGGATTACCCCGATTCGCAGCATCCTTCGGCAGGCCGCTCAGGATCGTCTGCCACACAAACTGTATTTGTTCTATTCAAATCGGGAAGCGGGCGATGCGGCGTTTCTCGAGGAATTTGAAGGCATGAGCGCGCAGAATCCCAATTTCCTTCTCATTTCAACGCTCACGGGGCATAGAACCCTTTCTTGGCCTTACGAAAAAGGTCACATCAACCGTGAAATGCTCATGCGCTATCTACTCGGGCTGAAAGGACCGGTCTACTACATCGCGGGCCCGTCTGGAATGGTCACTGCAATGACGGATCTACTCCACTCTTCTGGCGTGAGCGATGACGATATAAAGACCGAGGAATTTGGAAACTACCAGCTGTTTCAAGATCCTGCGCAATGCCACCAGGGAACCAGTAATCACTCCGATTCAGGGTTATGACAGTTCGCATGGTGAAGACCTGTGAAAAGTAGCGCGGTTCCGACTCGTACCTTGTTCGCTCCGATCATTTCGCTCGTGATCTTTGGCATGGCCATCTGGAATTGTCCGTCACGCTTGGTCGCCCAATCCGTTGTCCCCGACGACGTTAAGCATGACACAGCGGGCCAACTTATTAAGAAGGGCCAATCCCTCCATATGGATGTCGACTTGGCGCTTGTCAACGTTACCGTCACCGACCCACACGACCGTCTGGTTACAGGTCTTGAGCCCGATAACTTTCGTATCTTCGAAAACAACATCGAAGAAGAGATTCTATTTTTCTCTTCCGAAGACGTTCCCATTTCCGTCGGTGTTATCTTTGATCTGAGCGGCAGCATGACCAACAAAGTCGGTAAGGCCAAGGAGGCGGCCCTACAGTTTTTCAAGACAGCCAATCCGCAAGACGAGTTCTTCCTCGTCAGTTTCAACGAACGGGCAGAGCTGATCAGCACCTTCACCACCTCGGTTGAAGACTTGCAGAGCAGCCTGCTTTCTTCGTCGCCGAAAGGCCGCACGGCGCTCCTCGATGGGATCTATCTGGGCCTTAGCGAAATGAGAACTGCTCGAAACGCCAAACGGGCTTTGCTCATCATATCTGACGGGGGAGATAACCATAGTCGATACACTCAGAGCGATATCAAGCGGCTGGTGCGAGAGGCAAATACCCAGCTGTACTCAGTCGGCATTTTTGACCCGTTTGGTAACCGCGCGCGGACGACTGAGGAACTCAATGGGCCCACTCTGCTGAGTGAAGTGACAGAATTGACGGGCGGCCGTGCTTTTGAAGTAGAGAATGTGAACGAGTTGCCGGACATCGCCACAAAGATTGGTGCGGAGTTGCGCAACCAGTACGTTCTCGGATACCGCCCGAGTAATAAGTCACACGATTCACGCTGGCGCAAGATCAAGATCAAGCTACGCCCGCCCAAAGGACTTCCGCCTCTCAGCGTCTACGCGAAAACTGGTTACTACGCGCCCGGCATTTAGATTCGCAAGCCGTGAAGGTTCAGAGCGAGATGGGTTCTGGGCTGGCGTTCTAAGCGCTCTTCACGCAAACCCTGCGGAAGAGCAGTATTTTTCCATAGAGAGAGTAACGTTGGATCGTTCGTCTAAGCTCCGCTATTTCTCAGCGCTTTCACGCAGTTTCCAGTTCAACGAGGAAGGCCGACTCGGCTGGCCAAGTCCTGAAAACGCGGATCCGAGCGGAGTGAATCGAAGCCCGGCCGCAGCAAGACGCCTGGATTAAATCGTTCTTCGTAACCTTTTTGAAGCCAACTCATAGCTTGATCTGTGTCTCCGAGAGATGCGTAGATCGCAGCAATTTCCGAAGCGTGCGAATAGCCTGGAGTTGAGCGATTCTTAAGGTCGCGGAGCAGCTTTTCCGCTTCGTTTCTCTTTCCCGACGCGACGTAAGCACGAGCGAGATTAGCGATGCATGTCGGGCTACCCCCAGAAAGCTGGACCGCTTTCTGGAGCTCCGCGACCGCGTCCTCGTTCATCTGTTTTTGGAGGTACGCTTGCGCGAGTTGATTGTGTGCGAGGGCAAAATTCGGATCCATTTCGATCGCCTTGCGGCTCTGGATGATCGATTCGTCGTAGGAATGCGCGAGGGCAAGAAGCTCCGCCAAGTCGGCGTCAATAATCAGAGATAGTGGATCGAGGTTTTGCGCCTTTTTCATTTCCGCGATAGCTTCGTCATACCGACGCAATAGAGCTAAATGCCAAGCATACCAGTGGTGTGCTGTTGCGTAGCCGGGGTTTAATTCAATGGCGCGGCGGAATTCCTTGCCCCCAGACTCTAAATCCCAGTCGAAGCCATCCAAGCAGAAGGCAAGCGAGTTGTGAGCCTCGCCTAGAGTGCTGTCCAAGTCCAGAGCTTTGACCGCCGCAGCCTTCGCTTTGGGTAGTGCCTCCTTCGCGGTCATCACGGCGTACTGCCAATCTCCAAGGAGCGCGTACGTGTCGGCCAAGCCCGAATAGCCTTGAGCGTAGGTCGGGTCTTCTTCGATCGCCTGGTTGAAATATGCCAGGGCTGCCTGCAAGCCATCCGACGTCCGTTTGTTCCAAAAGAAGCGTCCTTTCAAGTACGACTGATACGCTTCCGGGTCCACAACCCTCGCGGTTTTCAGCGCCGCTTGTTCTTGTGGATTCAGATTGATCCGAATCTGGTCTGCAATGGCGCTAGCCACCTGGTTCTGGAGCGCCAAAGTATTCCGTAATTCTCCCTCATAGCTCTGGGACCACAAGTGTTTGTCTGCGGCGGCTTGGATCAACTGCGCCGTGATGCGGACTTGGTCGCCGGAACGCAGCACCGTGCCTTCGACCACGGCGTCTACGTTTAGCTCGCGCGCGATCTGGGGTAGAGGTTTGCGCGCGTGCTTGTAAGCCATCACCGACGTGCGGGAAATCACGCGCAACGCGCTAATCTGGCCAAGGTCGGAGATCAACTCGTCGGTCATGCCATCGGCGAAGTAATCCTGCGACGCATCGTTGGAGAGGCTTTCTAACGGAAGGACAGCCAATGAGCGTATGACGAGGGGCGGATGTTTCCAGGAATGAATCTTCCAGATGGCCCCAGGTATTACGAGAACGAGTATGACCAGAATTGGTAGTTTCCACGTCGATAAGAGCGGAGAGCGTCTGGGTATTGCCTGTTTGCCCGCGAAATCCGTGTGAAGCAGTGATTCAACCGCCGAACGAGACTCGTTACCGAGGTCCAGCCTCTGATTAAAGGGTCCATTGGCATCCTGGACCTCCGCGAGGAAACGGTAGCCGCGACGAGAAACTGTTTCTACAAATCGGGGGCTGTCGGCGGAGTCGCCGAGAGCGTCGCGGATTTTGTTGATGGCCTTGTTGAGCCCGTGGTCGAAATCCACAAAGGTATCTGCAGCCCAAAGCTTCTTTTGCAGGTCCTCGCGACTCACTATCTCGCCGGCGTGCTCGATGAGCGTGGCCAAGAGTTGAAACGGCTGCTCCTGGATTCGGATCTTCATGCCGTGCTTTCGGAGTTCGCCCGCGTTGAGGTCAATCTCGAAGACACTAAAGCGAAGGCGCCGAGTTTGATGATCGTTTCCGGGCACGAGGGAAAGCCATTCGGGCGCGAGTGTATCACCGGCCCGAGATGGAACAAAGCCTAGGAGGAGGAGACTTACTAAGTCTCGTGGCTAGTGGAGTTTACCCGGGGACCTACGGATGCACCAAAGGGGATTCCCCGTCCATTGCCAATTCTTTGAAGCGGACGCAATCTTCCGCGCATGAGCTGGCGGCAATAATTTCACCCCGGGGCTCCGGCGTATCGACAGAACGCTGGGATCCAGAGATGGCCAGCTGTTTCCAAGACGGTGAATTTACGATGGAACTAGACATTCTCATGGCGAATATCGCCAAGGCCGGTCTGGCGGGTTTGGCCCTAGTCCTTCTCGGTGCGCCTATTCGGCAGGCCAAGGGAAAGACAAACGCGTCCCTATGTGGGTCGGTACTAGAAGTGACGGGCCAGGTGAAGCTGCCTCATGCCGAGGCCGCTGATGAGGCTTTGGAGGACGCTAGTGGAGTGGTCGCATGGCTAGTGCCTGCTCAGACCGGCCACAAAGATCGCCCAGCTGCCGAATTCCCCCACTACAGGATAGTGCAGCGCGATAAAACGTTCAGACCCCGGCTTCTGGTAATACCTGCCGGGAGCACCGTCGACTTCCCAAACAACGATCGGTGGTTACACAACGTGTTCTCGATTTCAAGAGTGAGCCAATTCGATTTAGGTCTCTACGAAGCTGGCGTACTGCGATCCGTGAGGTTTAATCGCGCAGGTGTTTCCTATCTGTTTTGCAGTATTCATCCCGAAATGATGGCCGTCGTCGTCACTGTGGACTCGACATACTTCGGAGTGTCCGATAAGGCGGGCCGGATTGCCATCGAGAATGTGCCCCCCGGGCAATACTTTCTTCACGTCTGGCGCGAGAACGCCACGCCGCAGGGACTCAGGGCAACACGCCGCCTGGTCTTCGTCGGAGCCGATCACCACAGTTTGCCGGCGATTTACATACCTCTTTCCAACGCGAAGCCAACGAACGCTAAGAATTGGATGCAGTGATCGATGATCTCCCGAGGCGAGAAATCGGAGGCGACGATGAGGGACAGAGTTGAGCCCGGCAATTTTGAACAAGAGATCCTTCCGCATCTTGACGCGGCTTACAACCTCGCGCGATGGCTAACGCGCAACGAGCAGGACGCGCAAGACGCTGTTCAGGAAGCATACTTGCGTGCTTTCCGTTTTTTCCCGGGGTTCCACGGCGGTAACGCGCGTGCATGGCTCCTGAAAATTGTCCGCAATGCATGCTATTCCTGGCTGCAAGTAAATCGGCCACTGCAAGAGGCCAAGGAATTTGACGAAGTCTGCTTCCCTCCTGACTCTCGCGTTCTCAATCCTGAAGAGGCGGTCCTCCAGAACGATAACGGCATGTTTGTGCGAAAAGCGCTGGCAACGCTCCCATCCAAGTTTCGCGAGGTACTCATTCTTCGCGAGCTGGAGGGAATGTCCTACCGAGAGATTGCGGACGTTACAGGAATGCCGGCCGGCACGGTGATGTCAAGTTTATCGCGCGCGCGAGGCTGTCTTCGTGACACGCTGGCAACTCTTAGCAACTGCGACTCAATGCGCCCTTCACCCGAAACCCCTACGAACGCATAGTTGAAAACGGGAATTCATCGTCATCGCGCACGTAGTGACATGCGCCGCTTGGTCAGCATACTGAGATATCGGAATCGTTGTTGACCAGGCAGATTTGACAAAGGTCGCTATCACTCTTCGTCTTCGCGAGCTGCTCGCTTTTTTTTGTAACTGACCCTCCCAACCTAACTGACGTTTACGAGACGTACTGTTTACGTTGGGGTTCGTTACTTCGCTCCGAAAATCCCCGCCCGATTCTCTGTGGCACGTGTGCTGGTGACCTCGAAGAGTCGTCGCCGGAATGCGGAATTGAGCTTTTTGGTTGCCCCGAAAGAGCACTCGCTGTTCCTGCCATCGCCTCCTAAATATTTCATGGATGGGGGAATTATTCGGGAGCATCTCCGGTCTTACACGTTGAAGACAACGAAATGTCTGGAAAGCTAAAAATCGCATCGAACGAGGAGATTGAGAATGATTTGGGATCGATTAGTTAAATTAGTTACGAAGGCAGGTATAGCAGCTCTTGCACTGAGTGCTTTGGCGACCGCTGGAAAGACGCAAAATATATACCAAGGCAAATTCACCTTGCCCGCTGAGACGCACTGGGGAGGCGCCACGCTCCCCGCCGGCGACTACACCTTCACTATTGCATCGGCCAGCGCTGAATACAGACTGTATATCCGCGGAGAGCGAACGAACTTCATCATCCGAGCCGCTACGGTCGAAGACGCTACTCCTCAGCACGCGCAGTTAAACCTCGTGGATATCGCAGATGTTCACACCGTGCAGACGTTCGATGCACCGGAGCTCGGTTTAACCTTCACCTACTGGACGCCAGCGCAGAAGCACATGTCATCGAAAGAGGCCGGTCAAAAGACCGCACCGCAGGCGCTGTCTGCAACACAGGCCACCGAAAATAGATCATCCATCGCCGTTTACACCGCCGGCCGTTAAGGAAAACCGTGATGCAAGCAACTGCAAACTCCAGGGGCAGAAGAATTGTGCATAAACCTCTGGCGTGCCACGCAGAAGAGAAGCAGCGCAGCTTGGGCTCGGATGAATGTTCCAGCACGGATTGCATTCCCAGCAAAGCTGCGCTGCCCGTCTCTCCGATCGCGAGCGATAAGCCCAGCGAGGCTGAGGCCATCCGGCGAGCACAAAACGGCGATCGCCTGATGTTCGATTACCTCTACCGTTTGCATAGCCGACGCGTGTATGCGCTGTGTTTGCGCATGGTCGGAAACATCACCGAGGCGGAGGACCTGACCCAAGAAGCCTTCCTGCTCTTGCTCCGAAAGGTCCACACTTTTCGCGGTGAATCGGCCTTCTCAACCTGGCTGCACAGGCTGGTGGCTAATCTCGTACTGATGCACCTGCGCAAAAAATCGCTACCTGTGATCTCGATCGACGCAAATCCTGATTCGGACGAGAACGCCGGCTCGCCCACTGTCGATGTCGGAGGTCCGGATCTGTTGTTGGAGGGATCGATTGACCGAATAAATCTCCAGCGCTGCATCAAGCAGTTGCCGGCGGGCTACCGTACCATGTTCGTCTTGCATGATATCGCGGGATACCGACACAACGAAATTGCCAAGATCGTAGGTCGCTCGATAGGCGCGTCGAAATCGCAGCTCCACAAGGCTCGCATGCGGCTGCGCGAACTGCTCCACGACCGCAGGAAAAGAAGAACCCGCGACGAGCGTATGACGGTAGTCAAGATGTGGTCGCCATCCACAGAACTCTGCTCCTTTAGAGGTCAATCCGTCCGGAAGGACCGGAGACACGCAAGCACCCTGATTTAAAAATTCAAAATCGCTTCTACCCCACGGAGGTCTCTTGAACGGTCTTAAAAAACGATTACTATATTTAACATTCTTGACAATACTGGGCCCGCTGTGCGGGTCGGGGGCGTCAGGTCAAGACACAACCGGACGCATCACCGGAGTTATTTACGATCAGACTGGAGCTGTCGTTGCCGGTGCGCGTCTTACGGTGACCAACGTTGCCACTCAGACCTCCCGCAACACCACTTCGGACTCGGCTGGCTTTTATCAAGTTCTTTTGCTGCCGATCGGCTATTACACGGTATCCGTGGACCATCGGGGATTCAAATCCGTGACCACCGGCCAAAGCAAATTGGAGATCAATCAAACACTGAAAATTGATCTTAAACTGGAGGTTGGCTCAACAACGGATACTGTGACCGTGGAATCCAACACCGGCACAGTGGAGACCATCAATCCCACATTGGGTTCCACCGTTTCAGATCGCGCCGTGCAGGACTTGCCTCTGAACGGCCGTAACGCGCTGGACCTCGTGGCCCTGCAACCGGGCGTTCTTCCAGCAGACAATCCAGGCAATGGGCAAGGCAACCTCGGCACGACTTTGGCCTTTAGCGTCGGAGGAGGCCGCAGCGATTCAAATACGTTCATTCTCGACGGCGGTCTCAATAACGACCTCTTGACCAACGGCGTTGTCTACAACCCGAATCCCGATTCCATTCAGGAATTCAAAGTTCTCACCAGCGACTTCACCGCTGAATATGGGCGAAGCGCTGGTGGAATCATTACCGAGGTCACCAAATCGGGAACCAATGCATTCCATGGCAGCGCCTATGATTTCGTCCGTAATACAGCTTTCGATGCCAATAACTTTTTCAGTAATTTCCAGGGAGATCCCCGGCAAGTTCTTCATAGGAATCAGTATGGCGGAACGGTGGGCGGGCCCATCAAGAAAGACAAGCTGTTCTTTTTTCTCGCTTACCAGAAGCAGCAGCAAAGCGAGCTTCAGGTAGGTCAGGTCGCCACGCTACCCACCCCTGCCGAGCTTCAGGGCAATTTCTCTGGCTCGCCAACTCGGGCAAGCGTTGCCAGTTTTCTGCAAGCCAATCCATTCTTTCAGTCCAATTCTTCTCTCGCCGCGCAAGGAATCATCGACCCCACGAAGATTGATCCCGTTGCACAGGCTTACATCAAAGCAGCTTTGATTCCCACTTCTCCTGCTGGTTCCCAGTCCTTTCAGAACCCCCTCACCGACAATCCTGACGAATTGACCGGAAAGTTTGATTTTGAGGCATCACAGAAAGATCACTTCATCGTGACCTTGGGCCGCAATCTTGAACCACAACTCAATCCTGGGCCGAGCACTCCTGGCACGACGAACTCCATTCCGGGCTTCGGCTCGACCTCGACCTTTTACAACCGGTTTTTTAACCTCGCCTACATTCACACCTTCTCGCCCAACGCTTTGAACGAATTCCGTGTGACCGGCCAACGTAGCGACACGGTACAAGACGTGCCGTCCTCGCAGCAACCGACATCCACCGCGCTGGGAATCAACATAAAATCGGAGAATCCCACGGGTCCGACCCAACTGGAATTTCCTAACGCGGTCGTCGGCTTTAGCATTCAAGGTCCCTCGCGACTCACGGACAACACTTTCGCCTACTCTGACGTGTTTTCTTGGACTCGCCGAAAACACACCTTCAAATTCGGCGGTTCGTTCTCGGCTTATCAAGACAACCAGGTGTTCGATTTTGAAATCAACGGCGTGTTCCAATTCGCCGGTCAAGACGGCAACGGCAATACGCTGGCCGCCGGAGACCCTTTCGCCAACTTTCTCTTAGGCGTTCCTACCGCCTTCTTTCAATCTCCCGCCGCACCTTCCAACATCCGCACGAAAGCCACCTATGCCTTTGCACAGGACGAATGGCATGTCGCCAGCAATCTGACCCTAACGTATGGGCTGCGCTACGAGTACAGCACGCCCAAATCGGACACCGAGGGACGCACCTATTCCGTGATTCCAGGTTCCTCGCAATCCGCGGTCTTTCCTGGCGCGCCGCTGGGATTACTTTTCCCTGGCGACAAGGGCGCACCCACGGGAGTGAACTTCCCCGACAAAACGAACTTCGCACCGCGATTCGGTTTTGCATGGCAGCCGTTCCACGATGGAAAGACCAGCATACGGGGCGGCTGGGGCATCTTTTATGATGTGCTGAAGGCCGAAGACAACTTCCAATTCAATGGCCAGGCTCCATTCAACGCTACCGCCAATATCGGTATTAACGAACAGAATGTGCCTACGGCAACCACCTCTGGATACGCGTTCCTGAGTGATCCATTTGGGTCGACAGGCACCCCCGATCCCTTTGGCCAGCCTCTGAACCACAATGTAAATTTCTTGAATACCTTTGGGACCTTCACGAGCCTCAATACGGCCGCAACGATTGTTGACCCTCATCTGAAAACGCCATACACGTACCAGTACAATTTGAGCATCGAACACCAGCTTTCCAACAAACTGATTGCTCGAGCCGCTTACGTTGGGAGTTCATCGCATGGACTGACCGCCCTGGTGGACATCAATCCTTTTGACCCGGCCACGCTGAACAGCGCAAGCCCACAGCGCTTCTTGAATGAAGTGCCCGGTAATACGTTGCAAAATAACGCCACTGGATTTGGGGGAAGCTTCGGACAGGAAGATGAATTCAAGAACGCCTCCAATGCAAATTACAATTCCCTGCAATTAAGCCTGACGCAGCAAACAACCGTCGTGCCGATCCTCGGCAGTATGTACTACACGCTTGGCTATACTTGGGCGCACAGCATCGACGACGCCTCTGGTTTCCGTCAGGGCAACAGCACGGTTCCGTTTTTCACCCCCAACATTTTCCGCGCATCATCGGATTTCGATGCCCGCCAATATCTGACGTTCTCCGGCGGGTGGGATTTGCCATTCAGCCGCGGTCCCCAACGGCTGGTAAAAGGCTGGAGTCTGTACCCGATCCTGACTTGGCGTACGGGGTTTCCATTCACGGCAATCGACGGCTTGGGGACCTCCAACACGGCGCCCGGGCCCTCAGGTGCTGGAGATGCTGGGCTGGTCAATGCAAATCTAACGGGGCCAATCCAATATCTCAACCCCAAAACGAATGGGTTGCAGTTTTTCAATGCGTCGTCCTTCAGCAATGCGGTTACCGTGGGATACGGTACCGCGCCGCGCAATGTCCTGCGTGGTCCGGGTCGCACTAACCTGGATTTATCTCTGGCGAAGACGACGCCACTCTATCGCGAACGAATTACCCTCGAACTCCGCGTCGATGCGTTCAACGTCCTCAACCATACTGAATTTAATAGCCTTGACAACAATGCCCAGGACATTGGCTCCACGTTTGGCCAAATTACTGGCGCATATGACCCGCGTATTCTTCAATTGGGGGCTCATATCCGCTTCTAATAGAACACAGCCGAACACCGGGATTTCTCAAACAACGTCTGGGAAATCCCTTTATCTCGGTTACGGGATTCAATAGCCGTCTGGAGGAATGCGGCAATCTCGATAACTGGCTAGATATCGTAGCGAGGAATCTCCGCGAAGCTCCACCCCGCAACCGTTGTACAGCAATTGGCCCACGAAACCCAGCGCCGGGTTGTTACACACTTTTAACAAACGAATTAGGAATAAAACGCCAACGCATGCGGTCTCACATTTCGCAAAGCAAGTTTTTTGTCGGCACGGAACGTATTTTCGACGAAACCGCTCTTCAGGAGGCGAAACACGATGATGCATAAAAGCGTGTCGGTCGTAATACTGCTGCTGGGCATAATGGCTGTGGGGTTGTCGGGAATTGCACAGCAACCCGCGACCGAGGCCCCCGCAGGTTTTGACACTCCCACACTCGCTCAGAATCCAGGGTCGCAAAGCAAGAATAATGGCCTAGCGGAGCCAACGGGCGACACCTTTGCTCTCGACCAACAGGTTTACGAACGCGTCCACGATGTAAGCACCGGGCTCGGCCCCATCTACAACGGACGCGCGTGCGCCGAGTGCCACCAAAACCCGGTGAGTGGCGGAGCGAGCCAATTTACCGAGTTGCGTGTGGGTCACACCGACGCAAACGGCAATTTTGTCAATCCCACCGTGCTGATCAACGATGGCGCCAACAGCATCGCCGGCCGCTCCATCATCAACGACCGCGCCGTCATTCCCCAGGCGCAGGAGCACATCCCGGTCACCGAAAATATCCGGGCATTGCGCGCGGCGCTCAATACTCTCGGAGACGGCTTCGTCGAGGCCATCGACGACACCACGCTGCAAGCCATCGCCGCGAAACAGCCCGAACTCAGCGAGGGAAGAATTCGCGGCGAGGCCATTGAAGTCCCCGTATTGGAATCGCCCGGTCAAACCCGCGTGGGCCGTTTCGGTTGGAAGGACCAACACAGCAGCTTGCTTTCGTTTATTGGCGACGCTTATCTAAATGAAATGGGAGTCACCAACCGGCTGCGGCCCAAAGACACCACCACCGTCGGCAAGGTCACGCCGGACCCGGAAGATGTTCCCGACAACCTGGGCTTGGCCGACATCGATCATTTTGCCCAATTCGTGCGCGGCACCAAAGTCCCGCCGCGCGATACCACCCTCGCTGCTACCGCCGACGCCATCGCGGGAGAAGCCCTATTTGCGAAGCTTCGCTGCAATACCTGTCATGTCGAGACGATTATCACCGCCGCCGCGGGAACGGTCATCAACGGCGGACAGTTCAGCGTACCTGAGGCTTTAGGGAACAAGATCATTCATCCCTACGGCGACTTCTTGCTGCATGACGTTGGAACAGGCGACGGTATCGTGCAAAATCCCCCGCAGGATACTGCCAACAAGCTGCGCACCGCTGCGCTTTGGGGCCTCCGTATGCGACCTCGCTACATGCACGACCTGAGATCCCTCACCCTCGCGGATGCCATCGAGCGCCATCAAGGCGAAGCCGCCCACGTGGAAAAGCGCTTCGACGAACTTTCTCCCACGGAGAAGCAGCAACTCTTCACATTCCTAAACTCGCTGTAGATCTGTCGACTGGCGCGCGAGGTACGTTCTTTACGTTGCCTGACTTCCGGCGATTCCCAGAGGCTGTGCTGCAACGGAGTGAGGCGCGGCAAATCCTAATCGACTGCTGGATGGGGCACTCGAATCCAAGCATGGGAGATCTCTACGGCAAGCAGCTTGTGGAAGACGTCGAATACCGTCAAGAACAGGCCAAGAAAGTCGGTCTGGTCTTTTGACCTGCCGCAGTCTTTATTTGGGCTACGTAGGCTTACAACTGTCAGGAACGTCGGAAACAAGGAAGCGGCCTAAGTGGTACAATAAGCGGAGAGTTAAGGCCATTTGGGCGTGTAGCTCAGCTGGGAGAGCACCTGCTTTGCAAGCAGGGGGTCGCAGGTTCGAACCCTGTCACGTCCACCAACTTTTTCTCTGATTGCAAAGGATTTAGCGGATTCATCTCGGTTCCAATCCCTACGTTTTGGCCCCGACTGTGCACGAATGGGGCTACTGTACTGCGACTGTGCACATTGGAGCCGCCAACAAAGCGTCAGCGGCTGTAGGTGCCACTTCATTGGGTTCGACGGTTACCTTTTCCAGAGCCTCACGCGCCGCCGGGTACTCGGTGATGCGGTCGATCAGCTTATGCATCTTTGTGACATGGTCGTGATAGCCTCATGGGCTGTGGGTGCCACCGGTAGAAAAAGGATCGAGACTGCCGGCGCATTTTTGGCAGGGGGACCTCATGGCAAACAACAGCAAAGATGATTCCGTACTCAGCCATATCGACGGGCTTGTAAAGGAAGAAGAGCGCCTCTACGCAAAACAGGGTCTCACGGACGAGGATCGCAACCGGCTGGAGAAGATAAAGGTCGAGCTCGACCAGTATTGGGACTTGCTTCGCCAGCGCCGGGCTTTACGTGAGTTCGGGCGGGATCCGAATCAGGCGAAGGTGCGTCCCACGGATGTCGTCGAAGACTACGAGCAGTAGCAGCTCCGGTCTCCACTTCGGATTCATTGTTTGGTTTCCCGGACCGTCGACACTCGTTGCACGCGGTTCGCATAGAGAAAATGCCGCGTCTTCGGAGACTCGAGAACGAGGCCGAGCACACGCTCTTCGAACTTCTTGTCCGCAACCGTAAATCGATCGTGCTGCCGCGTGTGTTCCGCCCAGGACTCCACAACGAAATTCTCAAGATACACCCCGGGATTCTCCGCATCGTAGAAAACGCCCCAACGCATGGCGCCATCGCGTCTTCGAATCCGCTGGTAATCATGCAGCGCATCCAAGAATTCCGGCACCTTCTCCGGGTCGACTCGGTATTCAACGGCGACGAGTACCGGCCCTTCGTCGGGCTCCGGTTCCGTAACCATCGACAGCTTTCCCCAATGGTTCCATGACTCCAGCGAACCACGCGCCGCTGGCAATCGCGCAACCACGGGAAGCGCCAGGCAGGCGGCAATTCCAATGCTTGAAAACAGCAGCGCTGTGTTTGCGCTCGTATGTTCCGCAGCAACGCCCCACAATGCGCTGCCCAGCGCAACGCTTCCTTGAAACACGAAAAGATAAATCGCCAGCACCCGCGCCCTGACCCAGTCGGGCGCTAGATTCTGCACCAGAGTGTTGAACGTGGACATGAACACCGTCCAGGCTGCGCCTGCAAACAAAATCACAAAGCACAGCAACGGCAACCGGTGCAAGGTCGCCACCGCAAGAATTGCACCTGCGAACACCATTGTCGCTCCTGAAACAACCCACTCGACCGACAAATTGCTGCGCACACGCTGCAGCACCACCGCCCCAATTACCGCGCCCACTCCGAAAAACCCGAGCAGCAATCCATAACCGAGCGAACTCTCCGTCAACCCTCTTGCCACTGCCGGGAGCAGCGCCCAGAACGCGCTCGAAAAGAAGATCACGCACGCCGAGCGGAACAACAGTTTCTGAATGTCGGGTGAATAGCGCACGTAGCGCAGCGCAGCAATTGTCGCTCCACCAAGCGTCTCCGCGGGAAGCTGGTTTTTTCGCGCAGGCCGTTTCCAACGCGCGATTACGGCAATCACTCCGAGGAAAGAAAGTGCGTTCAGCACAAACGCCGTGCCTACGCCGGCTACGGCGATAATCAGTCCGGCCAGGCCGGGGCCGGCTGCGCGAGCCAAGTTGAATTCAATTCCATTCAACGCGAGCGCGGGCGGCAGATCTTCTTTCGGCACAAGCTCCGGGAAAATAGCTCGCCACGTCGGAGCTTCAATCGCGTCACCCGCCGAAAGCCCAAAGGTCAGCAGAAGCAGCAACCATGGCGTCATGGTGTGGGTGATGGTGGTCGCGGCGAGCACGATGGCCATCCCCAGCATCCACAATTCGGTTCGCAGGATCAGTTTGCGGCGGTCAAAAATGTCCCCGATGGAACCAGCAGGTAAAGCCAGAAGAAAAAACGGCAGCGCGCTCGCCGTCTGAATCAGCGCAATATACATCGGACTCGCCGTGAGCGAGGTCATCAGCCACGCCGCACCCACGCTCTGCATAAACGTGCCGATATCCGAAACCAGGTCCGCGATCAAAAGATTCCGGAAGAGAGGAATGCGAAGAGGACGCCAAGGACTTTGCGATCGTGTAGCGGCATTTTCCACCGAGAGATAATGGAGCAAATCGAGCACGCGAGACAACGTGTGATCGCACTTACAGCCATAGTGACCTAAACGCCAGGCGGTTTCCAATTCAACCTGACCTGTTCGCGCGGACCCCTTGTCATTTGTTTTGTTTGTGTTACGACCTTCTCAGTTGCCCCAGATACCCCTCATTTGCAGCTTATTGTTCAGCAAGTGTTCAGCAAAAACTCGCCGACTTTTTCTTCGCTCCTACGAGCTAACCGCCGGAATTCCCGGTTGCCAGCCATGCTGTGAATTCGCATCAACTTCAATCAACAGAAGCGCGTTTATCGGGGCCGATCCGGAGGCAGGCAATCTGGGGCTGTTTCCCAGAAGGAATTCGCTTGAAATGACATTTAGGCTGTATCACTGGCCCGGTTTATTGGATCAAAGCGCTTGCTGTGCGTTGAATTGTTTGTGGAGGCTGTCCGAATGCCCGGAGGAACGAACGCCGCATGCGCTCGCGATTTCCAAAACCGTTCTTCCTGGCAATTTCCTCGGCGGAGAAGCGGCCAGCCTCCATCATCCGCCGTGCAGATTCCACGCGCAGCCGTTCAATTGCTTTCGCAGGTGACTGCCCCGTTTCCTCCCTGAACAGTCGGCTGAATTGCCGCAGGCTTAGAAACGCCACGCGCGCCAGTGCTTGAACCGACAACGGCGCGCTCAAATGTTCTTTCGCGTAAGCGAGCGCGGTCCGGATGCGATCGGATTCGGCGTCCAGATCCAACAACGTCGAGAACTGCGACTGCCCGCCCGCACGACGATGATAGACAACCAATATTTTGGCGACCACACGGGCGAGGTCCGTGCCAAGATCATCCGCCAACAGAGCCAGTGCAAGATCCACTCCCGCACTCATACCGGCCGATGTCCATATTGGTCCGTCGATCATGAAGATGCGATCTTCGTGGACCGCGACCTTGGGGTAGCGGCGCTGCATTTCTTTAGCGTAATACCAATGGGTGGTTGCTCGTCGACCGTCGAGCAATCCGGCCTCTGCGAGAAAGAGCGCACCGGTGCAGATTGAAGCTATCCGCCGACTTCGATGAAAAGCGGATCGAAGATAGTTCAACACGCCGGGCGTAGCTGCCGGAGCTGGGATGCTACCCGCAATGATAAGCGTATCGAAGGTGCGGCGTTTGAACGACGAAGTCTGAATCTTGGATCCCAGCGAAGTGGCGACAGGTCCGCCGTGCTCCGAGAGAAGCGTGACTTCGTACGCGTCCGACCCAATCTTCCAGTTTGCGGTTTCGAATACACTCGTGGCCGCCAAATTCATCGGAGAAAAAGCGGGGTAGACGATGAAACCAATTTTGTGCATCTGATCTCTCCGGTCTCAGTGTACGCCCCCGCGTTGTAAATGGCCGAAAAGGTTGCATATTCGACCGTCACGCCATCGTGTGCCGAACATCTGAGTAGTGAGGTTGAAGCACGAATGCACACCGCCGGTAAGGGAGGCTTTGCACTCATGAGCGGAACGGAAATCAGACAACTGGAGGCAGCGAACGGCGCGGAGTACCAGGCCCTGTTTCTGGAGGCGTTGCGATCTGCGCCTGCGGGGTTTGCCGCGGACTACGATGAAGAGTCGGCTCGCAGTTCCAACCAGATCGCCGAGCGGTTCCGGCGGGAAGTAATTTTTGGGGGATTCGTAGGCGGAAGGCTGCATGGAATGGTGACCTTTCTCCAGCAGATGACTCCAAAGCGCAGGCACGTCGGAATGATCTGGAATATGTATGTGTCGGACGAGCAACGGGGGACCGGGCTTGCCGACATGCTCTTCAAACACGTTCTCGATGCGGCCAGTCTCAAGGTGGATCAAGTGGAATTGTACGTCGCGGTTGACAACCCCCGGGGGCGAAAGTTCTATCGGAAATTTGGATTCGAATCCTATGGGGTGATGCCGCGGGCACTGCGAGTACAGGGCGAGGACTACGACGCATTGATGATGGTAAAGAAATTTCGATGACAGCGTCCGACAAGATCACGGGGCACTATAGCGGTGATGGCGAGATCGCTCGCCGCATCGATGAGCAACTGCGTTTGTCAGGTGTCGCGGACGATCATACCCTGTCGCCGAGCGACGTAGCGGCTCTGGACCAGTTTCACGTGGGGGGTCTTGAGGCAACGCAGGAGCTTGCGCGATTGTTTTCGCCGGCACACGGGTCTTACGTTCTGGATATTGGGTCCGGGTTGGGCGGCCCTTCGCGTTACCTGGCGGCCAATTACGGCTGCCGCGTAATCGGAATCGACATCACCGAAGAATATTGCCGCATCGCTTCGGTTCTCGCCGCACGCATGGGGCTCGAAGATCGAGTGGAATACCATCACGGCGATGCCCGTGAGTTGCTCTTCCCCGGTGGAACATTCGATGGCGCGTGGACCCAGCACGTATCGATGAACATTGCCGAGAAAAAGCAGTTGTACGAGGGAATACGTCGGATTCTCAAGATCGGCGGGCGATTTGCACTGCACGATGTCATCCAGCGCACGCCCGGACCCATTCTATTTCCGGTGCCTTGGGCCCGTACGCAAGAGATCAGTCATCTTCAGTCAATGGAAGCCATGAGGAAAACAATTTTGGATGCGGGATTTGTCCTCGCTGCATGGAACGACATCACAGAAGGTGCATTGCGGTTTCTTGATGCAATGGTAGCCCGCGGCAGGACCGCAGAGACGCCGCGTTTGGGACTGCATCTCGTTCTGGGGCCGGATTTTCCAGAGATGGTGACGAATTTTCGGCGGAATCTCGACGACAAACGGTGCGGTGTCGTCCAAGCCGTATCCCAGCGCGTTTCGTAGGTGACTCGGTTTAGGCAACATGAACCCGTAGAACAGGCGTGACAGCGGATTTCAGACTCCGCTCACGGTCCGGCGCATGGAAAGGCGCAAAGATCACGCAACCTTCCTTTTACATCGCGACAAAGCGGATGGATTGAGAGGGCTGTATCCGCCCGTGGGAAAAACTCGGTGCCGGCCTTCCCGGTGTCGTGGGAAGTCTCGAAATCTAAAATGTGGGCCACCGGGTACAACACGAAGGGCAAGATGAGCCCATCGCAATAAGGAAGCCACCCACCAGTGTTCCAGAGATACGCAGCACCTGCTTTCGTCGAGACGAACCGACGGTAGAAAGCGCGGTAAACTTGCGTTCGAATGAAGTCGAAATTTATGATGACTTGTAAAATGCACAACCAGCAGCGATGAGATATGCTGGACTATGACGGAACGGTTCATTCTTGTTCGTGGCCATGGGATGGCTGCTTGTTGTTCCGCGCGACTATTGCAGAGACAGGGTTGTTGCGCCCCGGTTGCTGAGGCCAAGCGGCCCACGTTACCCGCCATCCTCGTTAGCGAAAGCACGCAGAATCTTCTCGCCGATACATTCCGCAGCAGGAAGATATTCGAAGGATTACCTCGCATTCGAAAACGGATCGTTGCTTGGAGCGAAGGCGAGTCCATCGTGCTTCCTCACTCCGCGATTGTTGTGTCGGAGCAAACGCTTCTCGATC
>Ga0210403_10000417_pt1 | contig 45197 bp, 85 predicted proteins | sample IncBWC19MmetaG_FD_150863 | JGI IMG/M metagenome (GOLD analysis project Ga0210403, IMG submission 150863) | Forest soil microbial communities from Barre Woods Harvard Forest LTER site, Petersham, Massachusetts, United States - Inc-BW-C-19-M | ecosystem: Environmental > Terrestrial > Soil >...
ACGGCGACGCCTGCGGCTCCGGCAACGGCTCCGGCTCCGGCTACGGCTCCGGCGACGGCTCCGGCTACGGCTCCGGCGACGGCTCCGGCTACGGCTCCGGCTACGGCTACGGCTACGGCTACGGCTTGAAAGAAGCCACTGTTAGTTTCATTGCTATGTTGCCGGATGCTCGACGTGCGCACGTAAATGAATTATTGTGCACTGGAGCGAAGATTGCCTATTGGCGCTCCGGCAAAGATGCCAAGCCTTCCAATGGCGGGAAGTCCGAGCCAGTGGATATTGGCACCATTCAAAAAATAGACGGCCCGCTGGAAATCTGTACAAGGCGAGCACTCCACGCAACCTACAGACTCGATAAATGGAAAGGCGACCGTATTTGGCTTGTCGCGCTCAAAGGACAGATTGTTGAGCAAGAGGATAAGCTTGGCGCTCTTGAGCGAGAAATACTGGCAGAGCTTACAGGCGGGGTGCTGCGCTAATGGGAGCACTCAAATCTTTGCGGTGTTCGCGTGGCCATCTCCTGAAAGGAAAGAATCTGTATCATCGCAGCGATGGAACACGCGAATGTCGCAAGTGTTCTTTGGCTCGGTCAAAGGCTTGGCTCAAAAAACGGCTTGACTTTCAGGAGAAATGATTTATGCTTTGCTCAGGACTAACACGGCCCGCTGGTAGACGTTCTGCCAAGAGCCGCCAGCACCGTGTTAGTCCGATGAAAGGCTCTTGGCCATGTTCCCCGATGAACATTTTTGGAAACGTATCCGCAGGGCTGGAACCTGTTGGATTTGGATTGGCCGCAAAGACAACCACGGATACGGACGCATTTTCAAGCACAAGCTTGTCCACAGACATCTTTACGAAACATTGCATGGGATTGAGCTTCCCCCGAAGGTCCATCTCCACCATGAATGCAATACGCCAGCTTGCGTGCATCCCTTGCACATGCTGCGAGTCTCTCCACAAGAGCATCTACTTTTGGGAGACACGATTAACAAAAGATTTGCCGCTAGAACGCGCTGTAATCGCGGCCATGAGTTCTCAGCAGAAAATACCTACCTCCGAAAGGATAAAGGAGGACGCCGTTGCAGACAATGCAGGCGCGAAGGTTTCCGCTGAGAACAGGTCTGAAGCCATCAACCCCTGGCCGCTTTCGAGCGGGAATGAAGGGCTATCTTTGCCAGCTAATCATGGGCTGGCTTTCCAATGCAGTGCTCGACAAAGTAAGGCTGACACCTTTCCGAATGGTCGGTTCGATTCCGGCAAAGCACAGAGTACTCGCATATGTCAGTGGCGAAGAAATTCCTGCTTATGGCTTCGGGCGAGCATTGCACTGGGAGGCCAGCGACCGCCAGCGATGGGCTGGAGCACTACCATCCTCAGCTATTCCCAAATCCAGGCAATGCCTGACCGCGCAACCTGGTCCGTCTTGTCGCTGTGGGTGTGCGCATGTAGCCGGTGCGCGAAGTGGGAGCGGTATCCCGCTACAAGGCTACTTTGCTGGGCTGTACGGAGCAGCGACCGCAAAGAGGCTCGATTTCTACCGTTAGGCTGGAGCAGTCAAGACTCAGACTCTAAACACGACTTTGTGATTTTGCTTAGAACCTTAGAACCAACGGCAAAGTCAAAAGCGGGGAAAGAGACGGAGAAGCGGTCCTATGGAGCAACGGTGTCTCATTATGAGATTTGCACAGGGCTGAAAATAGTTGAAAATAATGCTTGACAAACCGAAGCGCTTGAGTTATTCTGTTTATAGAAAGTGAGGCTGCCATGACAAACAATTTCGGTAAGGACATCGCAATCAGCCAGATTCAAGACAAGGTCTACATCACGCCAGTATCCGCGAAGGGCCATTTCTTCATGCAGAATGAAACCGCCAAGAATGGGCGCGAAGCCGACCGCTACATCGGCACTGACACCTACGTTTTCAATACCTACGCCAAAGCCGATTACTTCGTACAGCTCGCCACCGCAAAAAGACTGGAGGTGATAGCCCGATGAGTAGGGGTTCTCCGACCTGCGCGGTCTGCGCCGAGATACCTGAGTTCGGTCGCAGGCGGCGCTGTAGATGGTGCAAGGAATTAGTCTGTAGTTTGTGCATAACTACAACGGCCCCAGATTTGGGAGGGCCAAGTTGCCGGACATGCGACTGGCCAGACCGACAGTGTGGGTATAAGCCATACACCAGCAATAATCCACTGAAAGATAGGTCGAGATTAAAGTGAGCGAACTTTGCGACAAATCAAACTGCCCCGCCTGTGGAGCGCCATGCGACCGCAAGCAAGACCATACAGGCGACTGCCACTGTATTAACTGCGGGTGTCGTTGGAAAGATGACGAGGATGAGGAATGACGGTTTGCGCCGAATGCGATGCGGGATTCCATAGTCAGTGCGCCAGCCCAAACGGGTGCGATTGCGACTGCAATTATGAGTCGTTCTTCTCAGAAGATTTGACCGATATAGCATGGCAAGAGTTGGACGTAGACGATTTTGATGCGAATGAGGAGCAAGAGAATGTACGGTAGGGAAACTTACTTTTCCGCTCGCGGCCAAGATGAGCCTTCCGTCTCTAAGAGCCATTGCCAAGTGTGCACCAAATACGTTAAGGTCTTGAAATCTGGACGTTTGGCAGCTCATCTAATCGCCGGAGTTCCCTGTCACGGGCCAAATATAATCAGCAAAAATCCTCATGCTAAAGCCCTCGGCAAGCTCGGCGGCAAGGTCAAGAGCGAGCGCAAAGCGGCAGCGTCGCGCAAGAACGGCAAACTAGGTGGGCGGCCAAAGCAAGCACGAAGTTAGCATTGAGTTTGACGAGCGATTCTGCGCAAGGCCTTACGGCATCGTTTGTAGCTGTGGGTTCCGAGGCTGTGCAGCGGATGAAGTCGAGGCCCAGCAAGTGAAAGCAGCGCATGAAGGGCGCGAGAAGAGTTTGGGATAGTGAGCGAGGGATTATGAAATCTTACAAAAATGCGGTAGTAGAATGCGGGGATTTTAGTTGGCGAGGTAAAGCACAGAACCTTGATGATGCAATTATTGGGGCACTGGCGAAGCATCTCCCAAAAAATCCATCTTTGTTGCTTAGGGCCAAAGTCGCTGGGCATAAAGCCAAAGAGGGAGGTTGGCACTACATAGCATTTGAATCAGCGTTGCGCATCGCCGGTTATGGAATTAGAAAGACTAAAGAAGGATTTGTGGTGGAGCGGCCATGAGCAAAGCCCAAGGGATGCAGCGCGACTTATTGCCTATAGCGGCTGGCTGGCAGCCCATCGTGGTGGATGGCAATCGGGGCTACCGGCTGGGCAACTGGCTGACGTGGATGGACCCGCAAAGGGGATGGCTGTGGATGTGGAGCAAGCCGTGAGGATAAGCCTAGGTCTAGTACCTGAGCTACATCGCTGCAAGTTCCATCATTGCCGGATGCGGTCGAGAGTCGAGCCAGCACCCTTGTTCTTGGCCCCTGGGAGCCGCGTAGAGCGATTAAAGCGGGTGGTATGGCGTTGCCCTAGGCAAAACTGTCATTTCGTCATCTGTGGGGAGCAGAACTACATTCGCAACGTAGAGGAGCGAAAGACTATCTCAGCCCTTGGACGGTACTATGCCGATTAACCAAGGGCAAATCTTGCTGGCCAAACACTTGAAAGAGCTTGGTGTGTTGTTTCGCCAGCAAGAGCCTGTCTGTCCAGAGCGCAAGTGGAGGCTAGATTTCTACTTGCAGGATTACAGAATAGGGATAGAAGTGGATGGCTATTTCGCCGGCAAGCACGGCGCAGGCTACGGCTCAGACAATGAGAAGTCCAACACCGCGACCATGTTAGGCATTCGGATGCTGCGATTCAGCACCAATGACGTGAAGCGCGGCAAGGCCAAGGAATTCATTGAGCACTGGCTGTGAGCGCACCTGCTACCAGCAGCGAGGGACTTTTTGTAGACCCGTGCGCTGAAGTTGCTGGCATTCATGGCTACCGCACGGATGAGTTTTTAGGGTGGAGAAGAAAGAGAGGCGAAATGGGCAAGCCCCTATATAATATTTTTGTTCTTCAGTGTGTGTCCTGCAAGGCTATCGACCAGCGCGAGACGAAGAATGTAACAGAGCAGCCATTTTGCGAAAAGTGCTATTCGCCAATGGTGACGAAGAGCGTGATTCTCAATTCCAAGGTTTTCCCTGTGAGGCAACCATAATGAGCGACAATCAAGCAGCCTGCGCACATAGCCGCGTGAAGTATGTTCGAGTTGAAGAAAACGGAATCTGCCATGATACATGGAGATGTGAATCGGAGTGTGGTGTTTACTTTTGGCCGACACTCTCAGCTTTTGGGCCTGGAACACAACAAGAGATAGAGCATCTATCCGGTCAAGTTGATGCATTGTTGGCAAAACAGCTAATCACTTGGGAAATGGTGCGCAAGGCCGATAAATCCACAGGGTCTCTTCACATGATTGACCAAAAAGCATGGGCCAAAGTTATGGCGGAACAATTGAATACTGTCCTTAGCCTGCGGGCTAAAAACGATGATTTAACTGTAGCAGTTCTTGAAGTTGCCCAAGTCGATGAACTCAACGATAAGAGCGGTATGGTTTACCTTCCCAGCGAAGAAGAATGGGGAGAAATAGTAGGCATTGCAAGGAAATTAGCCAGCACGACCAAGGCGAAATGATGCGGCATCGCCGGACGGTAGGTGTAGGAATGAGCAGCGAGGGACAAATGAGCGAGCACATCGAAGCCATAAAGAAATTAGTAAGTCAGTTTCCGCCAGGGAATCTTAATCGTAAGTTGTGGGCATTGGTGATTGCTGAACTAGAAGAGTTGCGACGATTGTATGAAAAAGCAGCAAGGTAAAGGCATTCGATGTCCGACTTGTGGCAAACGAATCAGCAAGAAACGATGGTTTAGTCACGCAGAGTTTTGCGCGCGGGCGAGGAAACTTTAGGAGGCTCAACGTGAGGCGACGAAGCGTGTGGGTAGTAGAGTATCAAGATTGGGCTGGCGGCTGGCATCCACAATTCGTGCGCCCTTGGGCATTCTCCATGCGCCGCGATGCTGTTAAGCAAATGGCAACTATGAAATCGCAGCACAAAGATGCCGAGATGGATATTCCGCTGCGTGTCGCGCGTTACGATGCCAGCAACTGAGCAGCGAGGCGGGGAAGGGGGGAAGTGAAATGAGCACTAAAATTATGGAGCGGCAGCTTTCAGGGAAAACTATCAAGGAAGCTACAATTACCGAATCAGATGACCGTCAGCATAGCCTCACGCTTGAATTCACGGACGGGTCAACCTTCTCAATGTCAGCCGAAGCGAATCCCATTGCATCGCTTTTCTACTACAAGGACGGGAGAGACGAACATCCATTATGCCAGACTCTAACGGTGCGCCCATAAAAGCCCATCCCAAGGAGCCAGCGGCCAATGACGAGCGATATTTCTTCTGGCCTGACCGAGACAATCCAGGGTATGGCTGGACTTGTACGTGGATATTTGACGCGCAAGGACGAGTGGCAAAGCCTATAGATTATATTCGCGCATCGTCTTGGCGCGGAGAGCGAAGGCACCCATGACACCGGAGCGGGAACTGCGGGAGCGACTGAAAGAATTTCTCGATTCTGGCTTTGTAGCGCTTTGTGTGCCGGAGGAAGAAGTGTTAGACGAACTGGAAAAGCTGCTCGCCACCGCTCCTGCGCCCACGCCAGCGCCGCCCACGGGTCGCCTGATAGTTTATCCCTATGGCGGCAAATGTAGGCTCTGTGGCGAAGATGTGAGCGCCAATTCAGGTCACTACTGCAAAGCGCCTGCCGAGCCAGCGGTGCCGGAACGGGAGCCGCAAGCTGGCGATAAGGTTTTGGTGCGAGCGATATTGCTTCGCACTGAATTGGTCGATGGCGTATTGTGGGCCGATGTTGAAGTGAATGGCGCTCAAGTGGATTTCAAGTTTCGTGACATTCTGCCAGCATCAGCGCTGGCCGCAGCCCCGCGAGAGCATCCACAGCTTGGCGTTCACCTGCAACACTGTAATTTTGGTGAGTATCCAAATGAATGCAAGTATGGTGACGAGGACTGCCCTGCACTCACAGAATCGTGGTCATGGTTTGGTCGAGCATTGCAACGAAGCGCAGCCCCGCGAGCAGAAGGAGGGGAGCGCGACAGCTTGGCGAGAGCATTCATTGAAGCGATTCAAGAGCATCCATTTGACGGCTATACACTTTGTAAGTGTCGCAGCGAAAAGTTCGATATTCCAATGGAAGAGCTTGCAAAGAAACATTCAATAGTGAATCGCTACGTATTTGAAGCCGCGCAACGCAAAGCCTATGCAGAGCATGTTGCCCAAGTAGCTGAAGGCTTCGCGGTACAGGTGGGCAGCCGCCGAGCCGCAGGTGGAAGGGGGAGAGAAATGAAACTTTCAGAGCCACTTACAGATGATGAGCGGAAGCAATGTATTGCTTGGATGAGGTCTGAGTGGTGGAGCGGACCATATCGTAATGGCGAGCGCCGCGAGGGACAGAACGCGCCCGACAAGGAAAATCCAGAAGCGTTTCACTCTCTGAGATTGATGTATTTAGTTGCCAATGAATATGAGCAATTACTTGCAGAGCGACGCGCAGCCCCGCCCCCAGCTTCCTTGCAAGCGGAGGGCAAATGAGTCTGCCAATAACGGAACTTACAGAAGAATTACTGATATTGGCGCGTAACTTGCACTTTGCGTTTGAGCGGCGAGTTACAAAAACTGTGCTTATCGAGGGATTCAAGGCTGAATACGAAGTTATCGAAGTGGACTGGGAGCAGGTAGCCAAAACAATTTTAGAGCGAGAGCGCCCCTTGCGAGCGGAGGAGGAACAAAAGTGAGCGCAGAAGCACAGCGTCGTTGGCGTTCTAATCCAGAAAATAAAGCTAAATACTTACAGGCTTCCCGCGAATGGAAAAAGCGCAATCGTAAACGCTGTATTCAGCACGAGACGCGCTATGTGCATCGCTACCCAGAGAAGAAAAATGCGTGGAATCTTGTTTACAAGGCCGTGCGGTCTGGCCGTTTGATTAGACCGACTGGTTGTTCACGTTGCGGAAAACGATGCAAGCCGGAAGCGCATCATCCTGATTACAGCAAGCCGTTAGAAGTGGTTTGGCTTTGTGAGGTATGCCACAAAAATGAGCGGTAGTAAGCCAACGCCCAGATATGTGCTCTACGAAACTGCGCGCTATCTTGCTTGGCATCAAGGACCGCGAATGGGCATTCTCGACAAGAAAGCGGGCGTAACGCTTGCGATTCCATTTGCGGTGTTGGTGCGCATCACGCAAAGAGCAATTCAAATGGGCCACGCGCGCCCCACGCCACCCCAAGTTCCAGGCCCAACCGGGGAGCGCGAGAAATAGCGCTTGACGCGCACCAGCTCACAGCGCGATACTCAGCGCATGGGCTTAGTGGGCGACTGGTGCGAATATTACTTCCTCGATTCCAAGGGGAATGTGTGGCGTCCCAGCCCAACAGGGCAATTCGTTTGCCTCACTGAGCGCATCCCCAGCGACACTTTGGACCTGTCAGCGGAAGATGGCGAATGGCTCAAAGGCGCAAAAATCTCACCGCAATGAGCAACACACCCAAGAGTGCCCTCCAGAGCGATCCTAAGGCGATTGTAGGCTACAAAACTCGCAAGTCAATCAAAGCGCCCATCGTTAAAGGCCAAGTATTGCTCCGTCGAGCGCAAGGACAGCCTAAATCCCGCATAGCTAAAGATTTAGGGATGGCGCATAATACAGTCACTTCCATCCTGAGAGAGGCGGACTTTGACGGGCAAATCGCGCGTGGCCAAGCTCTATGCTCAACTTTAGTGACTAAGGCCGTCGACGTGGTGGACCAGAGACTAACGAAAGGCTCTGAAAATGCTGCATTTAAGCTACTCGAAGGAATTGGAGTCCTAGGCCGAGAAAGTAAGCCGACGCGGCCGCCAGACACCGGGCTAACGCTGGCCATTCAGAATCTCATGGGCAACGTCAGCGTAACCACAACTAATAGCGCTTTGCCCGATAATCCACAGCCTGAAACTAAGCAGATTCCGCAAGTGATTGATTCCACGCCAGATAAATAATCAAGCTAGTTGACATACGATACCTTATAGGACGCATCATTACGTATAGGACTGCCTAGTATTTGCCAGGCGTACCCTAGGGATGCAGCCGCAAAGGAGGGTGGGTCGCTTGTAAAATGCATCTTTTCCCATATAACTTTTGCCATTTCGGGTCTAGACGATTTCGCTTGACGTGTCTAGACGGGCATGGTATGTCTAGACGCATGAAACTCCTAACGGTAAAGGCAGAGGACGCGGATTACGCGAGTTGGAAGAAGGCGGCAGTGGAAGCGGGGATGGACTTATCGGGATGGATACGGGAACTGGCGAATGCGGCGCGTGACGGTAAAAATTTGCGGGGAGCTAGTTCATATGGTGTGGCTGAACGGCGGGTTAGTGCGCCTGAGCGAGTTGCCGAAGCAAAGCCCAAAAGCAAGCGGACAGAGCTTGCCGAAGCGGTAGCGGGTAGGACGGGGCATCGGGTGGGGTGTGACTGTTTTCAGTGCGTGCAATCGGAGCGGTTTTTCAAGGCCATGCGCAAGGAGGAATAGATGGAACGGTATGTAGACCCGACGATTGAGTACGAGCCGTTTGAGGCGCACACGGCGGAATCCAAGTGGCAGTTTTGTAATTGCCAGAGCTGCCAGGAGAAGCGGGTACGGCTAGACCGGATGCCAGGGCCGAAGATTGACTACGCCACATTTCGCAACAAGGACGAGAAATACTAGCGGCGGGAGAAGAACGATGATAAGGGCTAGCTTTGGATATTTGGGTGGGTTCTTGGTGGGCACGGCGCTGGCGTTCGAGGCTCCGAAGGATTGGATTGGGAGCTGGGTAGTATTTGCGCTAGGGCTTGGTTTTTATGCTAGCGCTTTCTTATGGGAGCGAGAAAATCTGGCGTCTATAACCATTGTGGCGGGAAGGCGATAATCGCATGAGCACTTTGCTGGTGATTGGGCTATGCTACCTGTTCTGGCGCTGGCTGGACTACGCCGAGCGGCCCAAGAGCAAATGACATGAAAGGGAAAATCACAGTAAGCGATGCTTCCAGCTATCGCCCTGGGCAGTTAGTTGCCTTTTACACCAGCAGCGGTAAATTGCGTGGCCCTTTCTATGTTTCCAAGATTCTTTCCGAGACAACCATGCGTATTAGACTAGATACTTGGTTCTGGCGTCTATTCTTTAGAATTAGGGCATTTTTCAGCTAATGGGCTATCGCCAAGGAATCCTTGAGCTAAAAGACGCCATCACCGGCCTGGAAAAACTCCCCAAGTCCAAACGCTTTGTAACTTCCTCTTTCTTCGGCTCCGCCTACGTTGGCGGGGAAGGTTCGTCTAAGACGGCCTCTCTCTGTCTCTCCGCTATCTGTAACGCCATTATTGACCCTGGCGGGAAGTCGCTAATTGGCCGTCTTAATATGCCAGCGCTTGAATCCACGACAATGAACGATTTCCTGAGCATGGTGCCCGAAGATATGGGCGAGTGGAAAGAGCAGCCAAAAACTTGGACATTCAACAACGGCCATACGGTCATTTTCCGGCACTTGGACATTACCGACCCCAAGGTGCAAGGGCACATCAAGTCCGAGAATCTTAGCTGCGTGTACATAGACGAAGCCTCGGAAGTCGATGAAAAGGTGTTTTTGCTGGTGGTTGGGCGCTTGCGGCGCTCAGGAGCCAAACGGCGTCTCCTGCGTCTTTCTTCCAACCCTGCTGGCCACGATTATATGTGGAAGCACTTTTTCGACCCGCAGCGCAAGCCGGAATGGAAGCAACTATTCGAGGGCATCAGCTCCTCTTCGATGGATAACGTGTTTTTGCCGGAAGATTACGTGTCCATCCGCAAATCGGTCTATCCGCCCGACTGGGCCGACCGCTTCATCTATGGGCACTTCTCGGATTTTACCGACCTCGTTTACAAGGAGTTTGGAGAAGAGTCACATGGCTGGGACGATTCGCCGGGCCGTGAATGGCAGGTGTTCAACGGGCGCTCGACCCCACCGCTCGACTGGCCTGTGTATGTGGGCATGGACATAGGCGGCGGCGAGGAAGGCGACCCCTGGGCTATTCCTTTAGCGAGTCTTGCTCCAAACGGCTTTCTCTATCAGTTTGGCGAGATTTACGGGTCGGATTTGCGCATCGCTCCGATTGCCGAGCAGTACCACATGCTCATGCAAGGTCGGATGCTCGAAGGCATGGCCTACGACTACGCACAGAGAGCCGCAGCCATCGAACTTGAGGATTACAACTTCCCCGGCCAAGCGGCGGTGAAGGATGTGAAGCCCGGACTATTCAAGTGCGCGCAATATTTCCACATTGATTCCACGCTCAGTCATCCATTTAATCCTGCGATTGCCGGAAGTCCGCGCTACTTCATCGCCAAATCATGCGAGAACACTATCCGGGAACTGTCAGGCTACAAATGGGCCAAAGACAGGTCCGGCAACGCCAAAAACGAGCCAGGGCATGAAAATTCGCACTGCCCTGATGGCATCCGCTATCTGATTCACACCTTCCGCCCATTGCCCAGCGAAATAAAAAAGGTGGAGAAGTGGGAGAATCCCGCGCTCGACTACGCCAGCAAGATGTTCTGGCTGAGGAAGCACGAAGCAGAGCAAAAAGAGGCTAAGATGAAGCGCACTGGATTTCTTTCTAGACGTTTGCTCGAAGCTAGAGTAAAACAACAAGGCAGGAGCATACCGCCGCAATGAGCCGCAGCGACCTGAAAATAATCGAAGGCGGTTTCCCGATTTACGGCAACAACCAGAAACGTAAGGTCAACGCCATGCGAATGGCTTTCTCAGCACCAGAATCCGATGCTCCGGTAATCAACACCAAAGGCGAAGCGTTGTTCACCACCGCCGAGGAAATGGACAACGAGCCGGCCTCCTGCTACAACTGCCAGCAATACAATTTCACAGCGAAAACGTGTATGTATATCGGCAAGCGCATCGCCATTATGAAATTCATTTGGCCTAGGGAAGCTACTGCCGATGCCAAGCAGATAGAATATTGGCCCTGCTGTAGCTACCAAATGTTTGGCGAACCAAACAAAGGCGAAGCAATCTATAAAGCGCAGTCTGACCCTGATAATATGGGCCTTCTCTGGATTAACGCTCCGAAACTTGGGCAGGAGTACGGGGGAGCGAATTGCGGTGGAGTAAACGGCGGGGACGATTGCGACCATTATAAAACTGACGGCGACAAAGCCAAGTGGGAAAGCCCCACGGCGTTTTGCCGCGCATTGCAGATTAACGTGGCCGCAGGTGACGTGTGCTGTCAGTGGCGCGACGATGATAAACTAGAATGGCAAGACGCGCAAAGGTTAATAAGGGAACTCAATGGGACAAGCTGACCTATCCTCTTCTGGCAATCTTATGAAGCCCTTAGTGCTAGCAGCAATCAAGCTCGCTAAAGGAAAATCAGGGGACAAATCCAAGAAAAAAGCGGAAATTAAGATGAAGCAAAAAGTCGCTATCAAGGTTAAACATGGCTGAGGATACCGCACGCACGCAACTGGAAGCGCAAATCGCACAGGAAGCCCGCGAACTTAAAGACGCTCCGATAATCCAACCCATCATCGGTGCGATTGCGCGCTGCCACATCTGTGGAGCCGTGATTCCCGCTAGCGAGATTCAGCCTTTCCGCGAAGGCTTCCATGAGATACATACCGCATTGCCGCAACGCAAAGCATGTTCGCGCTGCCATCCAGATAGAGGCATAACATGAATGACGATTGGGACAGCTATTCGAGAGAGGAGTTGAAAAATGTGGCAGGTGCCCTACTTGATTTGCGTCGTCGTTTTGGCAGCGCTCCTGTTGGCCAGGGAGAGCCAGCACGCGAGAATCCAGCGCCACCTAATCGACAAGATTCTGGTGAGAAAGGGGAGTGAGGAGTTGCCCGCTTCGCCGGTCGAGAAGCTGATGGACAATATCGCGGAATCGCGCAAGCCGTATCCGAAGGACAAAGCATTGGCGGACATAGAAAAGAAAATAGAGCGCAGGAAGAACGCCATTCACTTTAACGTTCCGGGGATGCCAGTGTTTCCAGAAAAGAGCAAATAATTGGCCAGCGCACTTACCGGAATGATGGCGCGTGTTACCGACCTGTTCAAAGGCGGCAAGGATGATTTGATACGCGACAAACTGAAAGAAGCTTGGAAGGGAATGCCGGAATATCCGCGCAGCCGTTCCAAAGCCGAGCGCGTCAAGTGGATGCTCCGGCGATTCTACTACGAGGCCCAATATGAAAAGCTCCAACTCCACAGAAAATGGTTCCGCAACCACCTCGTCTTTGGCGGCTATCATGACTCTGTACTCTCAGATATTGGATTCACATTCGATTCCCTCGGCGTTAACAGCGCTGAGTATGGCTTCGCGTCGAACTACTACCGGAGTTACATTCGTTACGGTACGGCAATGTACGTTCAGACTGCCCCTGAGTTTGTCGCCCAGCCGACATCGCCAGACCCGGAATCCCAAGGAGTAGCTAGCGCCGCGCGAGCTGCGCTGGAAATGATTAAGGAAAACATCGGCTATGACGCGATTCGCGCCATCGAAGCGCAGAACTTGCGACTATACGGCAACTCCTTCCGCTACGCCTACTACTCCGTTGACCCGCGCTACGGCTTTCAAGACGCTCCAGTGTACGAAGATGTGGAACAGGTCATAGCCGAAGGGCAGTTCTACTGTCCGCAATGTGGTATGACCGGGCAAGGCAACAGCGACATTTGCCCGCAATGCGGCCCTGACGCGCAGATGCCGCCTATCAATCTTCCACAGCAAACCGGCCAGGTTCCGGTGCTAAAGGGTAATACTTCCTATCCCAAAGGCCAAGAGATGTGCGAAGTGGTATGGCCGTTTGAGGGCTATTGCCGCTCCTCTTCCAAGTCCTTGTCCGTGGCTCCATTCTTCCTGCGCGTGCGCATGGCCGATACCTGCGCGCTTCATGCGACATTCCCAAAGGCTGATTTCGGTGCCAATTCATCTCCTGTCGAGGGAATGACCGCTAGCGAGGACATCGGGCTTATCTATCAGGAAGCGGCTGCGGATTTGCCGAACGACCCGACACAGTATCCCGGCTGGTACGAACGCGCCACCGCGCAATCGAAGTCCTTGCTGATTCAGGGATGGATTCGCCCCAATATGTATTACTTCGATAAAGAATTGCGCGAAGAGTTCAAGGACGGACTCTACGGCGCGATGACTGATGATTGCCTGCTTGAAACGCGCAACGAGTCGATGGACGACCACTGGACGCATTTCAAGCACATCCACGTGGAAGGGCGTTTCTGGGGCGATGGCGACGACGACTTAATCCCTATCCAGATGCAGAACGATGAATGCGACCGGATGCTGATGCGCCATGTGGACTGGAACACCATGCCATGCATGATGGGCGACCCGCAGAAAGTTGATAAAAACAACATCTGGAATGATGCGGGCTACATGGTGGAAGTGAAGAACCTCGGCCAGCGCAATCTTGACCAAGTGCTGAAATGGTTCCCTGGCGGGCAAATCTCAACCGATGTCTGGACCTGGAAGCAGACACGCTTGCAGGATATGCAGTTTCATTCCGGCGTCAGTCCCGCAGCTATCGGGCAGCACGAACCGGGGGTGAATACTTTTGGCGGACAGGAAACCGCTGTCTCGCGTTCTCAAGCCATGCTCGGTCCATTGCAGCTCATGTACAAAGAGCAAAACGAATTATGGGCCGTCCAGATGCTCAAGATTTGCGCGAAGAACTGGCTGGACGACCGCGTACAGGCGGCGATGGGCGTAAACGGCCAGTGGGAATACAAGCTCTTGCGTGGGGAACTTCTCAAGATGAATCATGTGCGTATCGTCGCGCGCATTATCCCAGAGGATTTCAACAAGCAGCAATCATTGGTGCAGGCCATCTCTGCCGGCGCTTTCAATCCGCAGCTTCCTCCTCCAGTGCGCCGCAAGGTGCTCGAACTATACCAGATGCCCACCGACCTCGATACCTACAGCGGCGATGAGAAAGTCCAGCAAAAAGAAATAGACGGAGTAAAGCAATCCGGCCAGTTCCCGAAGCCCGCCATCTGGCAGAACGATGACGCGCACTTGGACGCTCTATCGCATTGGGCTAATTCCGATGAGTTTGACCAACAGCCGCCAGAAGTGAAAGTGGCAACCAACCAGCACTTCTTAGACCACCTGCAAAACAAGGCGACAAAGCTGGCGATTGCTGGAGCGATGCAAGGCACACATTCGGAAGCTGGCGGTCAACCGCAGCAAGGCGGCGGGGCGCAGCAAAATCCAAACGATAATCCGCAGTTCAGGCAGAATCGGGCGCAGCAAGGCGCAGCAGCGAAACCCAACCGTCCTCAGCCGCCTGGCGGCAACGGCAGTAGAATAGGGCGAAGAGGCATGTCAGAATCAGCCCAACAGAAGAGGCGCAATGGCCGTACTCGCTAGGATATGGCGCTGGCTAAAGCAACTCTTTGTGCCATCGGTAGCCAAGCGGACTACCATCCCCACGGCGCAAATCAAATGTCCTTGCTGCGGAGCGGACTATACGCTAGCCCTAAAAGCAATTCCAATCAATGCTTCGCAAGCCACGCTGGTTTGCGCAAATCCTCACTGTAAAGAACAGATGGAACTCTACCCTGATGCTTCCTGGGGTTGGCTATGTCCCCATGTAACGCTTAGGCCGCGAGCGACCTGATGGGCGGTCTATTCCCAACAATTCATCCGCCAAGCATCTACAAGCAGGGGAACGCTCCTGACCAGCAAAGCGGGCCTATCTCCCCTCTCCCGTGGACGGATGACCTTTGGGTCGATACCGTAAATCACCTGACCAAACGCTGCACGGCCATGAATCCCTACGTATGGGTATCCATCGAGGGTAGCGGGGCGCTGACGCTGGTATTTACCAAGGGCGCGGTAATGCTCAATCCCATAGCACTAAACATCATCACTTGGCAGGCTCCAGTGGCTTGCACGGTGACAAATGTTCGCGCCTATCAGGATGTGGGAACAGGAACAACTTTCAATGCGCGCAAGAACGGAGCATCCAATCATCTTGCTTCCGATGGAACGATTACCTCGGCTGGCGCATGGATAGACGGAGGAGCGGTGCAGAACACCGCCTATATCATTGGCGACAAACTGGAAGTGATGATTACCGGGGTGTCTGGCTCGCCAAACCAAGTCGCTATTTTGGTTGACTATACGCAGCCATGAGCGTTTAATGCATCGTGAGAAAATGTTTTGCTTGTCCGAGAAAGGCCGAATATGAGATACGCAAAATTAAGATGTGCCAAGAGCATTACCTGGAAGCGCTGGAGCATTGCGCTGACTTTACTTTTTCTTTCGGCTTTATCTATCTCGTCCCTTCAAGCGCAATCAACCCACAGTGTATCGTTATCGTGGACCGCCTCAACCGATTTCGTTTCCGGCGATAGCTACAACGTTTATCGCGGCACAGTTAGCGGAGGCCCGTACACCAAGGTCAACACAGCAGCGATTACCGCCGATACCTTCACAGATTCCAGTGTAAGCGTTGGAACCTACTACTACGTCGCTACGCACGTCAGCGGTACGGCGGAATCGGCGTTCAGCAACGAAGCGAAAGCGGTGCTTCTTCCGCGTGCGCCGACGACATTGGTGGCAACTCCGCAATGAAGGTAGATAATGGCTGACACACTTCCCAACTGTCTTGGCAGGGTTCCCAGAGCAGACCACAACATGCCTGGATACTGGAAAGTGTTCTGCGCGAATTGCGGAGCGCTCACCTTCTACGCGCAGATGACGGAACTCCCCGCTGAATATGCCTTCTCGCTTTGCAATGACTGTGTTGAGAAGTATGGCGAACCAGCAGGGTTTACAAAGACACCCGACGATATTTTCTGGGGCAAATGCCGTGACGCCATGATGGAAGATTACGGAAAGATTCTGAACAACGATGAAATCGCAATAGAATTGGAACTGCCATCAAGTCCGATTAGTCTACTTGAGCGGGAAGCGCAAAGGAGATAAGCAAAAATGCCAGTCTACACATCCTCACTAGCGACAGCGGGCAGTACCACAGGCAATGCCGCGAACACGGAATCTCCGGGCACATGGTCGCTAAAGACCGCCTCGCAAGGCCGTAACCTATACCTTGAGCGCATGGATGTGGTTGGCAAGGCCAATGCCTCTACGACCATCAGCGGTTCGGCCATCCGCATTGTGACTTTTACTACCGCTTCCACTGCCGGCACTGCCTTTACACCCACATCAGCGGATGTGACCGCCAACGAAACGGCTACAGGTGTGGGAGCTTCCGGCCAAACTGTCTCCGTCACTGGCCGCAAGCAGCACGCCATTTTTGGATTTGGTATCGCTGGACCTGGAGCCTACGTTGCCGCAGCTCCCGATAAGCGCGTGGTCATCACGCCGAACGCCACCGCCCCTTCTATCGACGCTGTGCATGTAAGTGCCACAGCGTCAATAGTTTACGAGTGGAGTTTTCAACATTCCGAGTGATAGGTTGTGGCGCAAACGCTGACGCTACTATCGCTATCCAGCGTGGCGGTGGGGTTGCAGGAGAGCACAGTGGCTACGGTGCAATCAGTCGCATCCACTGCGCAACTTTCCGTCACGCTGGGAGCCTTGGACCTTGTTAATTCCTCATCAGGATTTACTGTGGAACTATGGCGGCTCGATGATGATTCCGTGTGGCGACTGGACCACGGCTTCACCTTTCAAGGCTTGGCTACATTCACCAGCCAGCCTTCCATGCAATGCACTATCGGCAACCTAGCGGGGCGTCAGATAAAAGCCCGATTTACAAATAACGGCATTCTCTTAGCTAGTGCGATTGTGACTCTCACGGTAAATTAAATGGCTGTCGGAGTGGTACAACATCGCAGCAGCTTTGGAACCCATGTAACCAGCCTCGCTCTCGCTTTTTCAACAAACAATACCGCCCAAAATTTACTAAATTACCTTACTGGCGGCGGTACGAATGTCACCACGATAACCGCAGCAACGGACAGCAACTCCAACACCATAGCCAATGCCACCAGTGTTTCCAGCAGCACCGCAGGGGGCGCACGTTCGGATTATGTGGCCAGCGCAAATTCCGGTGCGAATACCGTGACGGCGCATACCACTGGAACGACTGCCGACATACATTTACACATATGGGAAATTTCCGGCTGTGTAACCACTTCTCCGGTAAGGGACACTGGCACGGTAGCTAGCAGTGCCACGGCCAGCGTTTCCACGACGGGAAGTTCCACTTTGGCCGGCGATGCGGTCATAGGGTTTTTCAGCGATGATGCCAACAGTAGAACCTTAGTCGCCGGTTCCGGCTACTCCCCATCCGAGCTAACCAATAATTCCACAGGTGGAGATGCGGACCTATCGGAATTTGAAGCAGCGCCCGCAAGTGGTACGCAGACAGCTACTTGCACCGGGAATAGCACCGACCTAATGGGTCAAATTATTGTCACCTTCAAGCAAGCCGCCAGTGGTCTTGTTTTTCAGGACGATAGCTTGCCGACTTTCATCGCTGCGCAGCTTGAGCCGAACGTGAGTATCTACCGATGAGCCAGCATTTTTTCGATGGTAGCAGCGACCTGCCTAATGCAACAGCCAGCTACCTTGACGATGATTCTGGTTGGTGGGCAGGGGTACAGAGCGCCGCTACCAATTTAATTTTAGCCGCTGCTATTGCTGTCGCCTCTCGGGGAGCGATAGCCCAAGCCGCTGCGGTGCAGCAACAAGACGACACATCGCTGACGGCTGGATACCTTGATGAACGGACCTGGCAGAACCCGTCGATTCCCTTTGTTGCTCCAAACGTATTACCAGACCAGAATAACTTCGATGAGCAAGTTCCGGCGCTTACGGCTGGCTATCTGGATGAACAGACTTACCAGCAGCCCGTAGCGCCAGTATTTTACATCCCCCAGCAGCCACCCTCTGACGACCAATTCATTGTTCCGCAGCCTACTGCGCTCATCCCCGATGACAACGAGGTTTTCTTTAACCCAGTATTGCCTTATGTCGCTCCAAATGTAGTCCTACCTCCGATTGACGAACAGACCCCGCTCCTATTCGGCGTGCCAGATGACAATGAAGTATGGCAAAACCCTGTGGTGCCTTATGTGGCTCCGAATGTCGTTCCCTTGGCATGGCTGCTTGATGACCAGACGCCAACCACGGTTGGGCTGCCTCGCCAGATAATCCTGTTGAATTAAAGCTTGACAAGCCTGCTAGCAACCTTGTAGAACTTGCACATGCCCGAATCGGACAACTCAAGAATTTCTTTTGAGGAGCTGGAGACAGCGGCAACTCAGCAGACACCCGTAAAAACTGCCGAGACTGCCGCTGCCACTTCCACTACTTCCACTACGGTAGAGGAAACTAAACCCCAGTTCACGGAAACTGACGTTGCAGCGTATCGCCAACTGGTCGATATGGGAATCACGGTACAGAATGCCGCACAGTTCAAGGAAGCCAAAACTGCCTTGGACAACCTGCCGCTAATCCTCAAGAACAACCCGAACGTGTTGCTGGACGAAATAGCCAAGAACGACCCGGCGCTCGCCAACCAGCTTGAGGAAGTGATTTCCGACCGTTGGTTTTCGCGCTATCAGCGTGAGCATCCCGAAGAAAACGGCAAGAATGGTGTGAGCAGAACCACTCAATCGGCACCAGACCCGCGACTCGATACCCTCATCAACGAAGTGAAGTCGCTGCGCGAGGAACGCAATCAGGAACGCACCGAGAAGGAAAGCGCCAGAATCAACCAGGGGTATGAAAAGGCGTTTGACGAACTCGAAGCGAAGCTCCCTGAGAACGTGACCTCCCGCGACAAGGAATACATCCGGCTCAAGGCCCAGAAGATGCTTTGGCAGGATGGTTCCGCCGCAGGGCGAGTCAACAAAGGCGTCTACATCGACGTGCCGAAATACTACGCGGAAGCCACCAAGCGCGTAACTGCTGAAACCAAAGCCGCTGCCACCAGCGAGCATGAACGGCGCTCCAACGTCCGTGACAATGCCGCAAAAGAAATTGTACCTGCCGCAGAAAACGTGAACGGTTCCCGCGACTCCCAATCCACCGACATCTGGGATAGCAAGGAAATGGGCCGCGAAGTCGCCGCCCTCTACGGCACGCAGTAGCCTCGCGCAGCGGCCTGTGAAGCAGGCCATCAATGCCTCAGTTTGATTTAAGTGCCGCAGACCCAATTTTCAAAGTTGTGTTCAATCCCAGGGTCGAGAAGCAATTTAACAGTGCCGCAGTGCTTTGGAACGATGTCTTTGAAGGTTCCGGCACAATGATTTCCAACCGTGGGTTGGAGATTCCCGTGCACATGGCCCCGAACGGCCAGCACGCTTGGTACGGTGATGGCGGCGCGCTGCCTTCCGGCGACTCCGAAAAAGTCAACCGCGCTATCGTGGGCTTCTACTCCTACGTCAAACCAGTGCAGTTTACAGGCGCGGCGCTCGACGCAGGCGGCGGAGGCGATGCCACTAGCTACGTTAAAACGCTGGGCTTCAATGTGCGCAATGCCGTAGTTCAGGCGGTTAAGGAGCTGAACTGGTATTCGTTCCTTGACGGCACCGGCATTCTGGCCAAGGCAGGAGCTTCGGTAACGCTCTCAACGACTGTCAACACCACGGTAGACGTTACAGGCTTGGGCGATGGCGCGCGTTACTTGCGTCCTGGCCTTACCGTGGACTTCCTGACCGGCGTAACCTCGACGGTCAAGGGCACAGCAACTATCGTTTCCGTGTCCAACATCCTTGGCGCTGCTGGCACCACTAACCTGACCTCGGCTGGCGGCGCTGTGACCATCGTGGTTGGCCCTGCTTCGGCGGCTGGTTCTATCGTGTCAGGTGACGGTGTAGTTTCTTCCGGCTCGTTCAACAAGGCGATGGCGGGCCTGAAAGTCATCATAGACAATGGCACCTTCGCGGCCAACTTCCAGAACATCAACCGCGCCAACAATCCTAACTACAACGCTAACGTGATTTCGCTTTCCGGCACCCCGGCGCTTACCCGCGACTTCCTGCGGCGCGGCATCTGGGTCATCCAGCAAGCGCGCGGCGCTGTAGACCTCAACAAGCTGCGCATCTGGAGCCACGGCGCGCAACTCCACGCCTATGTGGATATGGGCTGGACCATCAAGCAATTCAACGGCAACGCCATGAAGATGGACTTGGGATACACGGCCTATGAATTTGAAGGCATCCCTTGGGTCATCGACACCGACGCGCCACGCGACACGCTGTACTTCGTCAACAAGGATTCCATGCTGAAAGTCACAGCGCGGAAACTGAGCTTTGACGACCGTACCGGCTCAATCCTCAACCGCGTGCCCACAAGCTCTGGCGGCTACAACGATGCGTTTGTGGCCTATCTGGAGTTCAGGGGCAACCTCGGAGCGTACTTCCCGAACGCAAACACAGCGATACCGGCGCTCGGAGTGCCAGCGGGCTACTGATGGCTGACAAGAAAAGCATTTATGGTTGCGACTCTCAGGAAGGGGCATCTGCCGCTATCAAGCAGGTGCTCCGTTCCATCGAAGGCATGGGCAAAACAGACGAAGCGGAAAAAGCGACTGGCAAGGAATCATCCAGTTCGCGCGACATCACTGGCAATCTGGGCCAGGCGAAACCATAGGAGGGAAAAATGAGCAGCAAGGACATTTACGGGCAGACGCCGGAAAAGGAAGTCGACAAGGTAACTTCGCAGGCGATGGACAAAGCTGACGATTGTTTCAGCAACACCATCAACGGCCCAGTGAAAACGAAGCAGCCGGAATATGACCCGGAGAACGGAAAGTAACGAATGGCGCTAACCAGTACACCGCTTTTCAAGTGGAACCTACAGCCTTCGGAAGCTATCTCCATCGTCATCCTGACGGGAGACGCCAGCTATCCTACTGGCGGGTATCCGGTGACGCCGGGGCTGTTCTTTTTCAACACCTTCGCGTCTACCAGCGACTTCCAGCTACAGCAACCTCCAGCATCCCTTTCCTACGTTCTAGGAGCGGACTTCCAGGGCGGAAATTACGCCACTATCAATCCAGCGAACGGCAATCTGCAACTATTCGTTTCCTCGACTGGCGTGGAAGTGGCCAACACCACTAACGTCTCAACCATCAAGACGCTGTGCGTTGGATTCGGACACTGACCTAAATGCCTATCGCCAACATGCCGTCAGCGAATAGCCCGAACGTAGGTTCGTACACGCTGATTATTGGCGAGGACTTACCGCTGTATTTCACAGCGGCGGGATACCTCAATACCAATGCGCAGGCCACAGCTATTTTCGGGATGCCGCCGCAATCGTCTATCCCGCGCGGCACGCTTTGGGTAGAAGCTGTTCCCAATGCTGCCCCTGGCGGGACAGGGGCAATCTCTTTGCAATTGGTAGCGTCGTTTGACGGCGGAACTACATTCCAGGCGACTGGTGCGGCGGTAGCGGCATGGACGGCTGGTGCTGGAACGCTGGTTTCTTTCAACGTTTCAGGGCTTGGCGGGAACGGGCAAATGAAAATTGTCCCTTCGGGCATTACTTTGGGTACGGCAACTGGTTTCAATCTGTACGCCCATCTGGGCTAGGAGACTACTTTGGCTACACTTGTTGCGACACGTCTTGCTTGCATCAATCTCGTAAGTTCTAGCGGCGCTTGCCGTTTGCAGGTGCTTAGTGGAACGCTGCCCTATCAGACCATCGTAATCGACATGGAGCTGACGGCAGCGCAGAACGCGGCACTGTCAACGGCGCTGGCGGCTGCCGCTGGCACCACCACGAACTTTGACTTCGTAGCGGCTGAATCACCACTTCCTGGCGTCTACCAAGTCGCATAAGGAGTAGAAGATGAAAAAGAAAACAAAACCAACGGCAGTTGTGCCAACGCCAGTGGTCGTCATCGTGCCAGCGGCAAAGGAGCAGAGCTTTTCAAATGCTCCGATTACCCACACGGTATGGCACGCTATCGTGACGTTCACGGCTCCCGTACACGATGCGAATGCAGCCTACCCACCGGCAGCTGGTACGATTTCCTCTTTCCATGCAGGTGGGACGGCCGTCAAACCGGCAAAGAGGAAGAAAAAGAATGGCAAGTTTGCCTGACGGATGGCGGCTAAAGACGCGTCGTCGCCAGAAGGATGGGCGCTGCGAAGTTGTCGGCAAAGACGACACTGGCAAGGAATACGTGGCGCGCACCTGCGAAGGCGAGCATGTCACCGATAGAGACTTGCAGATTCTAGCGGTAGGCAACCGCGAGACTTCGACAGCGCGCGAAGTCGTGAAGTTCTACGAGAACGAGCGTGACAGCTTCCGCAAGAACTGGGAAACTTCGATGGATGATGAATACATGGCCGGCGCTGAAAAAGTTGTACACGCTGGGCTACACCTATCTGAATCTAAATGCGGCTACTCTCGCGCCTACGCAGCGAAATGGGCATCAGCCTTCGGAGCGCAAAATGGGAACAAGCCTAACTAAGCCAGAGACAATCCAGCTTGGCGAGCGCACAACCTTCGCGGTAGAGAGCGACCTGCACAGCCCCTATCGCTACACTTGGCTCAAGAACCGCATTCCCATCCCCGGCGCAGGCTCACAAAAGACATTCACGACCTTACCGCTCACCAAGGAAGATTTCGGTGTGCCTTTCAGTTGCATCGTGTATTCTGTGCAGGGCAGCGAAACCAGCGACGAGATAACGCTGGGAACGGCTGAAACTCCAGTGCTGCCAGCAAAGAAAAAGGAGAAAGCATAATGCCCTGGGCAATATTTTCACCCGAAGATTTCCCGAAGCGCATGGACGACGGAGCTTTGAGCGACTACGCCATTGCTTACCGCATCCAAGTCATCCTCAAGGCTGGCGAATGGACCTTCCTTGACCCTGACGGATTCTACCGCGATACCTACGTGCAAAGCTGGGTGGATAAGGAAGCGGATGCCAAGGAAGTAGTGACTTCGGCCAAGGATGTAGCGGTACGTATCTGCCGAGATAAGGGGCAAGCGTTCCCCATCAACGGCAAGTTTTATCCGACAGGCCTAATGTATTGCAACACCGACCATGAAACGCCGGAAACCATCACCAAGCTGGAAGAGGAAGGCAAGCGGCGCAACTTGGAGTTCCGCAAGCAGGTGGTTCGCGCCTACGAGATTCAGTTCCGCTTGGCCATTCAGGGTAAGCCAGGGCGACTGACACCAACAGGCTACGAGCAGGAGTGCTATGACATCCTGCACCTGACACCGCCCGAAGTAGTGCAGCGCCAGCAAGAGCCTACGGCACGTGAAGTGAAGGTTATTGAGCCTGACCCGGAAATGATTCAGCAGCTAGTCGCCGCGCAAGTTGAGAAGGAATTAGCCAAGCTGACGAAGCCTAAGACACATGCATGAACGCACTATCGCTCGTAAAGCGAGTTGCACGTCGCAATCCGTCCTATGATAGCAGCGAATATCTGGATGAGGTCAACGCTGCTTACAAGGAAACCTGGGACTATATATTACAATTAGAAGATAGTTACTTTACCGACACTAAGGTAGTCACGGTCACAACGCAAGCCGCCGAGTTCGACTTAATCGCCAACCAAAACGGGTTTCTCAGCGCCGCTATTTCCTTTCGGCTATTCCAAATTGACCGCATCCGCATTCTCCAGCCGAGGGATGTGAACTGGACTCCCGCGCATCCGAAGAACTGGAACGAACCGGAATTTGTCGGCCAGCAACAATTAACGCCACAGCCGCCAGCGACCGCTTCGCCTTATGTCTACCAGCTATTTTCCAAGGGCAGCATATTGTTTGGTCGTCCCTTGCCCATAGGCGTGCAAATCGAAGTGGTCTATACGTTCATCTTCCTACCGCTGGTCATGCTGTCGAGCGGAACAGTTGTAACGTCCACGAACACGGTCACAGGCACAAACACCAACTTCACGCAGATAGTTGCTGCTGACTACCAGCTTGGCTTGCCGGGAAACGACCAGGACACCGATGTTGGCGTGGAGATTGTGCTCGACCCTACTGGCCAGCAGACCTACCGAGTCAAGGCGATTACCAGCGACACGGCACTGACCACACTCAATGCCATAGTTCCAGCCATCGGCACAGGAGCGGCCTACACACTGGCATCAGTTCCAGACATCCCTGATGGGCACCATAACGTCATTTCCACGCTGGCTACGCGCAACATCATGTCCACACCGGGAAACGACCAACGCTTTACAACTTGGGCGGCTTTGGCGGAGAAGGAACTGGACGCTATGCGCGACAGCATTATGACTCGCCAGCGTCAGGAGCCTGCACGCAGGCGCAGGTTCCCGCAGTCGATATTGCGTTACACGGTTTTGCCGTCACAGAGGTAGGTATGCTTAGGAAGCTACTGATAACTTTATTGCTGATTGCGCCTCCGGTTTTTGCGCAATCCAATGTGCAAATCAGCTTAGGTGTAGCCTACGCTGGCGGTTCGTTGACAATTCAGCGCTTACCAGCCGCAGGGGGATTTGTAGAAACGCGGCATACGTTTTTGGGCGCTAACGGCGACACGTTCATCAACTACCTTGTCCCTGGAAGCATGTATGGTTTCCGTGCGGTAACTTCCGGCAATACAGGGCAAATATATGCGGAATTGCTGGTTAATGGAGCGCCTCAAGACCTGAGCGCTCTGTTATTGTCCAGCGCATCAGGGCAGAATATTTTTACCTCGATTAACAATCGTATCTTTGCTGATACGCAAGCTGGCGCGGATGGCTGTGGGCAAATAAACACTGCATGGACGAAGGTGACTTGGACAGGCGGAGCCATTGTTGATGGTAACGGCTTCGGTGCTCTAGGAACGCAGAATTGCTCCACTAATCCTTACGCCGGTATTACTAAGACCGGGCGTACGGAACTGGCAGGAGTTTTCGCCACTATCGCAGCATGGACGTTGAATCAAGGAATGATAGTCAAGGGCACTGGACGCGGGAACAGCGGCTCACCTACTTACGGGGGCACTACCATTCGAGCGGTTGCCGGATTCCCGTCAAGCACTCCGGTCGTTACTGCTGGTGGCTATGGTGCTCGCCTCGAAGATTTAACTATCGACTGCAACAATCAAACTGGCGTTGGTGCGTATGCGAACAGCGCAGGGCAGGAACAGACAGGCTTGAAGAATATCCTTGCGCTGAATTGTCCAGGCACGACATTTAACCTGACAACTTCTGGTGCGCAGAACTCTGGAGTCTACCAAGACTTAGAAGCCCTGTACCAAATTGCTGGGTCTGCGGCTGCTGGTTCACTTGCGTTCAACATAAATGGCTTAACTCCGCTAAGAGAAGTAAGTGGCCTTACGGTCAATGCTACAGGACAGGGAACAGCTCCTAGTGTCGGTGTTCAAATCACTAGCGTCACAAACGGGATAATTAAGAATATTCATTGTGAGGGGGTTACGACCTGCATAAACGTAACTAGTTCAAATCTTATAATCGAGAACGTCCAGTGTACTGGGGCAACGGTCGTTAACTGTGTGGTCCTTGGCGCTGGTTCGCAAGGCGTCGTGCTGAGAAATATCAGTGGCGGCACAAATACCGTTGTAGACAACATGAACTCAATCACATTGACTGCGGCTGGTGGTGATGGGGTAGTCGGCTGGTATCAGGTCGGGTCAAGTGGCGCAGCGCCGGGGCAGTGCTCCTCATCGGCTCACGCCCCTTGCAACATCTTCAAGGCTGGTACAGGAGCTACATTTTGGTTCTTCTGCACCGGCACTGCGACGGCTTCCTCGACATTGACCCCTTTCCCGTTCAACAGCACAGCAGGTACGGGCTGCACCGTTACAACGAACTTGGGGGGCTACTCCCTCTCACAGCCTTGCACCCTTGGAAATCTATCCGTGCGGGCGGGGACAGGTGGGGTCGCGGGCGATGCCGTGACTGTTTTTAACAATGGTGGGGCCACGTCCATCTCCGCAGTCATCGGTACGGGGACCTCAGCCAGCGATACAACACACTTTTCAGCTTACACGCCGCCAAATAACATTCGCGTAGTGATTGTCACTGGAGTTGCCACAACGCTTGCGAACGTAACAGGGTCGTTTCAATGCAACTAAGAGATAAATAATGCCAGCACGTCGGCGCCCTACCGCTGAGTTTGAGAGTACGCAGCCGGAACTTGGCCCGCAGACAGAAATTCTTGATTCATTGATAGGCGGCGGGAATGATTACACTTCACCGGACTTACTTTCGCCGCAATTCTGGGCAGCTAGTTCCAATGTCTATGCCGGGCAGTTTGGGGCCATCCGCCGCGCTCGCTGGGCACCTGTGCTCAACTCTTCCACGCTTTCCTATATCACGCGAGGTAATTTCTTTGCTTCCATGTATTCCTACCTGCCAGTCCTAAAACCTCCCTACGTGTTTCTCGATTATCCGGTAGGAAGTATTGGCGCTACGTTTGTCCCCGTTTTCATGCTGTTTACTGGCGGTTCTTGGCAGGCGGCAAACGTGCAATTCAATTACTTCAATTTCAGCCAAGGGTTGTTTGCTGGGCCAATCATGCGCGTAACGTTTCCAGGTTTTGTGTTGCAGGCGAATGGGTTGGTACGCGCGAAGATTGCGCAAGCTCCGCAGATAGCGCCAAATGCTCTGGCCGCTGAGTTTTGGGGGCTGGACACGCCGGATGTGTCGGCAACGATTACCGTAAACGCTGGCCTGACAGCGACAATCCAGACGGCCCCCACAGGAGCGGTACGCGCAAACAATGTGGCCACCATCACGACTACGGCGGCGCATGGCCTTACGACCGGGCAGTACGTAGGCATCACAGGTGTTACGGACACGACTTTCAACACCGCTACGGGAGTAGCAGTACTCATCACGGTTACGGGCGCTTCGACGTTCACCTACGCAAATGTCGGCGCGCCGACTACTAGCGGTTCCGGTACGGTCACGCTAGGTATCACGCAGACCGTTGGCCGCTCTTATCAATGGGCTTGGGAGAACGCCAACATACAGAACCTCAGCGCTCCTGCGCCTGCAAGCCAATACGTGAAGTACACCAGCCAAACGGGAACGATTGATTTGGTGGAAACGGGCACGGTAGCTACCACCTTTGGACAGTTTGGAATAGTAGGTACTGGAACCAGCTTCACTTCCGCATGGTCTGGGCGCTCGATGTGGATTGAAGGCATTGGTGTGGCTGGGATGATTGGTGCAGTGGCGGACAGCACACATCTGACGCTTTCTACGAATAGCAATCCTTCACTCAGCGGCAAGCGTTACATGGTCTATGACCCGCAAGTGACCAATATCAAGCTCTACGCTACAGGCGACGGTGGAGCGGTGTATTTCCTGATTGGTCGCAACGCCTTCACCCCGACAGGACTTACACCATTAACCGCTGGGTTGGAGTTTACCGACACGACCAACTCCGCTCCGCCCAATGCTCCGTTTGGCAGCGAGATAACGCAAATCTATAATGTGCCTCCGCCCATCGGGTCTTTTGTGGATGTCTACCAGGGACGGCCAATCCTGTATGGAGTAGCGGCGGCACCCACGACATTCTTCTACGGCAACATCGAAGCCACGGTAGTTGGGCAAGGGCCAGAAAACTTCGCCCCGTTGAATACCGTAACCATGCCTACAGGAGACGCGCAGTTGAATGGCAGCGCGAACCTGCCTACCGGATTCATCCTATGGTCAAACCATCAGGATATGTTCAAGCTAACCGGCCTTCTATCGGATAACACGGTAGCCAGCGCTGGGCAGCTTGGCGCGACAATCCAGAGACTCCCTTACAAGATTGGCGCGGCTTCGCCTTATGCCACGGCAGTTACTCCGCTAGGTGCTATCTGGCTGTCGAGCGACCGCGAAGTGTGGCTATTCACTGACCACTACGCGCCCAAGAACATCGGCAAGCCAAAACAGACAACACTCAACCGCATCAATGGCGCACGCCTCCAGTTTGCGAAGATGACTTACTACAAGCGCGGGGACCGCTCTTGGCTCATTCTTGCCGTGGCGCTCGATAGCTCGACATTCAACAACAAACTGTTGATTCTCGACCTTGACCTGCTTGCTTCCAACGGGCAGCCATCGTTCTTCACTTTCGATATGGCCACCAACCAGCCGACCTGGTTTGAGTATGACATCCCCTGCGAAGCTGTCTGCACGGCCTACGACACAAACTCCATCAATCATCTATTCACCGGAGATGTTGACCTTGTAACCGACACAGACTGGCAGGCTGGGTTCTTTACCATTGCCACGGAGCGCAACTCCGTAACTGGGAACTGCCGCCTACACGCCTTCGGCAACGAGAATCCGCAAATGGTCAAGACCTTTGAATGGATGCGTGCGCTGACTAACCAGCAGACACAAAACCTGCAAAGCCAGAACTGGATTTGGCAAGTGTTCAGCTATGACGACGACAAGTACATTATCGGGGTAAACGACGACAACGGGAACACCGTCACTTTGCGCCCAGGAGTTGATAGCAACTCGAACATCTTTGGCTTAGAATACTCGCCAGCGTTGTACAAGTTTGGAGCTACACGCACCTCGAAAGGAAGGCGGTTCCAAATCAACACACAATTCCCATCGGGGCCAGGGCTGTACGAATTGCGCGGCTTTGAAATCCAATACCGCAATGTCGTGAGCAGGTAATGGCCAACGCGCTCTATCTCGGCAATGCAGGCATGATGGGCACACCTAACATCAGTCCTACGCCGGCAGGCCCAAGCCCTGTAAAGCCTGGAGTGGAAGCGCAGCCTTCTGGCATTCCTCCAAATCAGGTACAGCCAATAGCGACTAGGGCGTCAGGGCCAAGCGCGGGATATGACCCATCGTACTTGCAGAACTTGGCTTCGTTTATTGGTTCGCTGTTTGCTGGTCCGTCGAGCGGCAACACGACATCGTTCAACCCATTGGGGAATCTTAGCGAAGTTAGTCCTCCAGGCGGGCAGACAGGGAACGCGGCGGGAGCGGGCGCACCGATGACTTGGCTGCAACAAGCATTGAGCGGCGGAGGATTCGGATTCACGCCGACGCCAGCGCCAGCAACGGCGGGAAGCGGAGTAGGCGTAGGCAGTGGATTTGGCGGCGGTGGATTCCCGCGAGGACCGAGGCAGCTAACGCTATGACAGATTTGCTCATCCGTGAAGCCACCGACAAAGACGCTCCGCGAATCGTTGCTTTGGGCATGGACTTCCTTGCGCTTGGCCCATACAAGGGACAACTGGAAGAGAATCCTATTCAAGCACTCAAATGTGCGACCGACTTTCTAGCGCTGCCAAACATGAAGATTCTTGTAGCCGAAGAGAGTAATGCGGTGTGTGGCGTCTTTGCCATGCTGGTATATCCCCATCCATTTTCAGGCCAACTGACCGCTACGGAACTTATCTGGTATGTTGAGCCAGAACATCGTGGGCGCGCGAGCATGGAATTACTTTGGGCGGCGGAGCGCATGGCTTATGACATGGGCGCGGTGTGGATGCAGTTGACCGCACCAAGCCCTGAAACAAGCAAGGTATATGAGCGGCTGAAATATGCTCCTATTGAGACTTCGCACCAAGCTCGCTTGGAGAATCGAGTGAGGCACTAACATGCCCATTGCAACCGCATTGCTTACTGCCGCCGCTGTTGCTTCCGCTGGCGCTGGAGTCGGTGGCGTAATCGAAGGGGCACAAGCAGGAAATCGCCAGCAAAAAGCACTGACACAACAAGAGCAGATTGCCGCCCAGGAACAGACAGACAAGCAGCAGATATTCAAGCAACTCTCGGATTTCTTTACACCATATCTTTCAACTGGTAGTCCGTTTCTGAAACTCATCCAGCAAGCATCGGCAGGGACGACAGCAACCGGAGCGAACAACGCGGCTGGAGCAATTCGCAACACAGTAGGGACGAGCGGAGTAGGTTTTGGACCGTCAGGCACGGAAGGCGCGGCTATCGCCAATCTTGGCGGTGAAACTAATGCGACCTCTTCCAGCAACTATTTGCAAAATTTGCTGAACAATGAGGCGGTGAAGTTCCAAGCGGCGCAGGGATTAAACACCGCAGGTTCGATGGCAGGTTCACCGCAGAATCAGCCGAACGTTTCTACACAGCTACCATTCCAGAGTCTTGGCAGTGGGTTAAGTGGACTATCGCAAATCCTAAAAGGATTGATAAATCCAGGGACTTCACCCACTGGCGGCGGGACTCCAGCGGTTCCAGGTGGCCCAAATCTTCCAGCCATCTCAGGGAATCTGCCTAACTTGAATATTGGTTTGCCTGGAGTGAGTGGAACACCGACCACACAAGGATGGGCAGAATGAACTCGCCAAATCCTACAGCCCCTCTGATGCAGATGGCGCAACAGACGCTCAGTAATCCTGTGGCTTCGGCGGTTCCTGCCCCACAGGGCGGTATAGATGCTGGCGTGCACCCGATAGTCGCTGGGCTGGTAAAACTTCTGGCCAATGCCGCAAGTTCCTATGGCTGGACTTCCATGCCGCCACAGCAACGCCTCGAAGCGCAAGGGCAGGAACAGCAAAAAGCGGAGACGATGGCGCGACTGGCGCAGACCGGAGCCTACCAGCAAGGAGAACTAGAATACCGCAAGAACATGGCCGATGTAGCTGGGCAACGTGCTGGAGCCTATGAGGAAGATGTACAGAGCAAGAAAGAGTCGCGGGATACGCAGAACGCCATCAAGCAGCAAGCTCTCGACCTCGCTAAAGAAAAGAACAACTGGCAAAAGGATATGGCACAGGGGCGGCTCGACCAAGCCAAGACGCGCATAAGCAATCAGGCGCAACAGTTTGAGAAGAGTTTCCAGATTCGCGTCAAGCAAGTAGGGCTAGAGCAGGCCAAAGTCGAGATGATGGAGCAGGGCTTAGGCATCAAGCAGGGATTTTTGGACCTTGCCAAGTCCGCGTTGAGCCAGAAAGGGACTACCGAAGGCGTCAACACCATTACAAAGCTGCAAGGCTTAGCGATGGAACATCCCATATTGTCATCCATCTTCGGGCTGGACGATGTTACAAGCATGGTGGGAGAGTCGCGTGGTGCAGGGATACCGGGTGTCGGTGCTGGCGGTCAACCCCCAACAGTCGGCGCAACGCCTGCCACTGCACCACCGGCTAATCCAAAGGCTGCGGCCAAGAATCGTCAAAAGAACCCGCCAGCAGCCGTACAACAGTTCCATTACGACGCACAAGGGAATAGGGTAGCAGGGCCACAATAATGGCTGATGGCGACCAAATCATAGCTAACGCCGCAGATGGGACTCAGCATATCTTCCCTTCTGGTACGGACGTGTCCGTGATTGACGCGGCCATGAAACGCTATGTGACGCGGCCCGAAGCACAGCCGGGAGCCTTCCAGCAACGTCCTAGCGGTCCAGTACTAAACGCCAAAGACATGGCCATGCCGGATGCCAGCGCTACACCGGGAAGCGTAGCGCGTTCTGGTGCAGGTGGGTTGACTAGCGCCATCATCCCTGAAAACGAGCAAAGCGCTGATTGGAAGAAGAATCTTTCCACGATAGGCGCTGGACTCAACCAGCAGGTGAACACCGCCGCAACGACGCCGTGGGGCCAGGGCGGGCCTATCTGGGGAGTCTTGTCGATGCTGGCCAAAAGCATTATGAGTGGGGCGCATGGAGCGGCTAGTGGAGCAGAGGAATTGGGTAGCGGAGCATTGAATCTTGACCCTAACAAGGCAGCGCATGGGGGCGGAGCGTTCCTAGGCAATCTAGGCACACTTGGCTTGCTAAAGAAAACACCCGAAGCACTCCCATCTGTGAACCTGCCGGAAAAAGGGTGGACGCCAGAATTAAGCGCAGGCGACCCGCTAGGCAAGGAATCTGTTCAAAATGTGATGAACCAAGGCCCATCCAAAGCCAAATTCATCAGCCGTCAAGTCGAGCGCGCCAATGCCACGCAATCAGCGGTCAAGTCCACACTCGATGCCGTGCATGAAGATGGCAAACAACTGATGAGCGGCGTAAGCCAGCATGTAGACTCCGCCGAACCTAACGGAGCATTCAATCGCGCCGATGTCCATGCGGCGGTAAAAGACGCAATGGGCGTAGTGAAGGCTGACCAGAAAGTTCCAGCAGCGATTACCAAGGTGCTCGATACCTTCAAGCCCGATGATACTGGCGGCTGGATGCAGAAGGGTGGCAAAGCTCCAAAGGGGCCAACGGTAGGCGGCAAGACGCTGGACCTCACCAACCCATCGGACAAGGCAGCATTTGAGAAGTACAAGAATGCTGGAGTGTTCACGCCAGAGGAAGCGGCACGTTATGAAGGTGGGGGCAGCCCGGAAGGGAAGATGTCGTTTGAGGAGCTAAAGCAGATACACTCAGACATTGGCCGGCAGATAGCGAACACCGAAGGCGCAGTAGAGGCTGGCGTGAAAGCGGCTTACTCCAAATTAGGCGAGATGTTGCGTAACAAAGCGGAGAGCCACGGAATGCTGAACGAGTGGAGTGAAGGGGCCAGCAAGGTAAAAACCTTCTACGATACGGCGTATCGCTCACCGCTCAAGGATACCTACTTTGGAAGCAACCACGGCAAGATTATGAAGCCGCTGGTTAGCGACGACCTTGGGCCTACGGTGTGGAAGCAACTGGAGAAGGTAGCGCCCTACGGCTTGGATATGGACAAGCTCAAGCAGACCGTGGACGGCTACCGCTACGGCAAGAAGATGGACATGCTGAATGAGCCTTCGCGGATGACTCCGATTCTCGCGGCTATCAGTCCGAAGATGGCGGCTCTGCGCATCGCTATCCCACGTGGAATGCGTACGGCGGGAATGACGGAGTACCTGTACGGCAAGGGCTTGGAGAACGTGCCGGAAGTCCCCACATCGAAGATTTATCCGTCAGCAAAGGCCGCAGCCAAAGCAAGGTCTGGATGGGAGACTTCGGACGAAGCGGCACGTCGTAGAGCTTCTGGCGTAGACCCATCGCTTAAGTCGGCGCGCCGACACTACGAGAAAAACCGATGAGCATATTTATCGTGCCAACGCCGGAAAACGTGATGGAGCGCAAGCAGCGCGTACCTGGCTGGACGGTTATCAAGCTCGACCGCAAGGCCAAGCGCGAATGGCTTACGCTCATAGCGCAGCTCAAGGAGAGGGGAGTCGTTCATGTCTATAGCAGCGATTTGGACACTGAGGCGGGACAGTTGCTTGCGAACGAGTTGCGAGTCCCTCTCAAGCACGAATTTGAACTCCGAAGGTTTAGAATCGGCAGATTCCACGGCATCAAGTTGGCCGACCTCGGAATGCTCATGGAGCGATTGGAAGGAAAATGGAAACGAAACCCAGCAATCCCCGTTCGTGAGGGAGATTCCTTAATTAGCTTCCAGCGACGTTTCGCTAGGCGATTCAATACGCTACTAGGCCAAACCGAGACTATCGCTTTTGTCACAGACCCGTTGACGATTGCCTATATCCGAGGGGGGATGGACGCGCATTCCTTAATCCCCAACGGCAATCCTATTGACCGGAAAAAGATTTACAAAGTTTCGGCACGCTCAAATGAGCAAGCCGCTCAAGGAGTAGCGTAATGCCTGGGCCAGCGCGACCGTGGAACAATGTCCCAGACGATCCTTTCATCCAAGGGGCCACGCGGGATTTCCTTAATTGGCTGCTCACGGTCGCCATACAAATCCAAGGCAACCTGTTTCCGCCTGCTGCGCCACAAGTCACGACCATTTCTCAACCTGGGGCGGTGCAAATAATCTTCAATGAAGTGGCCAACGCCAACCACTACGCGGTATTTGAAAGCGGAGTGGCCAGCGCTCCACCTGGAGTACCACTCGCTACCATATCAGCGAACCACGGAGCTATCAGCAATTCCTATTTGCGTACAGGACTAAATGACACTGTGACTAGGTACTATTTCGTGCAGGCATTCGATAATTCAGGGAATCGCGGCACTTTGTCTGGCGGTACTCCCGGCGCAGCACTCTCAACCGCAGCAACCATCGTCCCAATATCGCAGACGCCAGTAAATCAGGGCGGTGTTGGTGGTGGTGTAGGCGGCGGCGGCGCACTTCCCGGCCGTCCAGGGCCAAGGGGAACACAAGTTGCCTAGTCCTTGCACGGTATCGGGCACGTTAAGTCAACTCAGCAGCGCGCTGATTGGCCAAGGCAAAGTGTTGTTCCAGCTAACAAACATTGGGATAGGCAATCCCATCGGAGTCACTGGCACAACTATAATCCCATCGCTGACCTACACGGCAGTTACATCGGTCAATGGCACATTCTCAATTTCAATTTGGGGTAACGATAATATTACGCCAGCGAACACAGTGTATTCCTGCACTTTCTTTGATTCGCTCGGCAACTCGATGGGGCCGGTGCTCTACAACATTGTAGGGGCCTCGTTCAACCTTAATACAGCTATAGCCGTGAGCAATGTTCTGCCGCCTGTGTTTGTCCCCACAGCTATCGTCAGTGCTCCCACCGCACCGCAGGTCATCACTGGCCAGAAACTTACGCTGACCAACACCGCGCCTTTATTCTTGGCGCAAATGGAAAACATACAATTCGTGGATTCCACTTTGGCGCGAGGGGGAAGCGACATTGGAGATGAAATTAACAAGGCTTATACCGCACTCCCCGCCACCGGAGGAACGATTGTCATAGCTCCGCAAGCTACCGGAGCGCCTTACAGTTTCAGCACTCCCATCACATTCACTGCCTCTGGGAAATATGTCCTATTGATGGGCTGGGCAGCGCCAGGGAACCAAAGCGCGGGGATTGGCATTCCTGGCTCAATGGGAGGAGTAACGTTGAATTATGTTCCGGTGACAGCTACCTCAGCGATTACGATGGATTACGTGCCTTCTATCGGTGGAGGGATTGCGAGCACCCACGGCCTGCGTGACCTAACGCTAGTAAATGGAACCATCACTAATAACCCTTTCTTGTCCATAGGAGGTACTGGCAGTTCGGCAACCGGAGTGCAGATTGGCGGCACGCTATCGGGAATGCAGAATGGAATCATTCAAGGATGCCGAATGGCTGGTTTCGGTATCGGTATCAGTTTTGTGCCGAGCGGAGGCGGCATCTCTTGGGGAGTGCGCATCCGCGATTGCGGGCTATTTGCCAATACCACAGGCATCAAGTACGACGGCTCTTTCGAACGGCAGATGATTGAGAATTGCAATTTCCTGTTCAATGCCACCGGCATTCAAGAGGTTAACGGCCTAAGTTTGGATATATTCATCGACGGTTGTTCCTTTGACACGAATACGATAAATGGCATAAACCAAGGCAATAACAGCAATATCTTTGTTACCGGGAGCCATTTCGAGAGCACTGGAGCCACATCCACCCAACTTTCCTATTCCCATCACCATGTGAGTGCTGGTGGCCATATGTATTACAGCCAGTGCTTCATTCTCGATGACCGTAACGCTGGAGCCGCGCAAGACTTCTATTTCAGCACCACAGGAACGAGCGTTGCATCCTTCATGGATATTTTGTTTTTCCAGGCTTCTGGCCCCTCTGCGGCAACAACGGTGATTTCCGCTGCTTCTGGAAACATTGTATTTACGAAGTTCAATAATCTTTCGCCCTCGCGGTCCCCGACCTTGGTTTCTGGAACAGTCAACTGGATTGACCTGAACATAGCTGGCGGTGTAGTCCAGGTAAAGCGCCTGTCCGCGCATAGCGGTACCGCATTAGTAGCGGGGGATTTCGCTTTGAGTGCTGGGTGGGGTTCCACCGCTACCGTGACGGCGGTGATTGGTACGGACCAAGCATGGCAAATGCTAGTGACATCTCAAGGGGCTGGTATCGCAGCGGGACCGACCATCACACTTACTTTCCATGACGGGACATGGACAAATTCGCCTATCTGTAACAGCAAAATACAAGGAGGAACAGGCAGTTTGACTGCTGCATTGACCGATAATCCTTCGGCTACTCAAAATATCATCACTTTTCAAGGTACGCCGGTCAGTGGTTTGACTTATCTTATTTCGAGCGTTGCTATCGGTAGATAATGGAAGTAGGGCTATGAAAAGACTTCTAATTTTGCTTCTCTTTGCGATGTCAGTTTTTGCACAATCCAACGTGCAAATTAGTCGGACACAGTTGACATGACCCCCGCGCAACGCAACCTAGAAGAGATGGAGCGCCATGTGCCAAAGACTCACCGGCTGAACAATTTTGAGCAGCGCTGCCTTCACGCTATACAGAAGTTGCTGCGCAGCCAGCGGATAATCATCGTGTACGATGAACGTAGCCGCGCTCATCACATATTGAACGTGCCAGATAAATGATGGCTGAGAACAAAAACAGTGAGTATCAGGAAATCATTGCTCGGCTCGACGCTCTCAAGGAACGAGCGCCGCTTATTCCACTCATCGACCCTACCGCTAATGTCAAGGAGCTGGTGGAGATGGAGCGGCGGCACGCAAATGAAGTGCGTATCCTATCCGAGAAGCGACAGGATGATTTGCGGGAACAGGCTGAGCACTACAACGACAAACTCACAACGGAACGCCAACGCGCTGATTCTGAGTCGAGGAAGGCCGAAGCTGGCCGGATTGATTCGCGGTTTCAGGACATCATTTCCAGTGCTGCGCTCTTGGCTGAAAGAAATCTTGCGACTGCGGCAACGCTTCAAAAAACAGTCGAGACATCGGCAGAAGCCTTACGCGCTCAAGCAATGCAAACGAATGCTGTCACAACCGCCGCGATTAGAGTTTTAGAGCAAAATCAAAATCTTGCAGGGGGAGCAAAGATACAAAGTACCGAAGGCCAACAACGGAGTCAGTGGACGATGGATAAAATAATCATGCTCGCCGTGGCAGCCATTGGATGGGTGCTGTTACTGTGGAGGGCCAAGTGAAATACATCGACCTACGCGCTTGGAAGATTGCCCCGTTATGTGGCGCTGTGCTGATACTGGTTTGGGGCTTTGCTTGGTGGTGGAAAACGATGGTAAAGGAGAGATAACGTGGCAATTTATTTGAGCTTATTGGTCGCGCTTGTGGGAGTGCTGATGTATGCCCTGTGCGTCAATCCGAAGTTGCAGGAAATCGGCAGGCTTGCGTACTTCGCTGGGTTGCTGGCGTTTCTGTTGAGTGGTGTGCAGCAGTTGCTTACGGTTATCGGGCATCGCTGAAAGGACACTAGATGACGCTAGCTCATTGGTCGCTCTACTTGCAGCTCCTTGGCTACATTCTATTTGCGCTTTGGAAACTGTTTTGGAGTGGACGCAAAGAAGATAAGCGTCGATACAATACCCTCATTGCTCGCGTTGAAAAGAATGAACGTGAATATCTGAAATTCAGGCTCAGGGTTGCAGCTAAATTTGGTTGGAACGGAGATTTATAATGGCCGGACACTCGCCGGGAACTACACTCAAGGCTACATGCGTGAAAGCAGAAGGCAATGACTTGCAGTTTGTTGCCGATGCTGAGGATGTCAAATACTTCCAAGCAGGCGTAGGATATGTGCTCCATGCCACTCGACTACCTGATGGGGGCGACGATAGCGGTGCTGCTCGTGGCGCTGCTAAGAGTCCAAGAGCCAAAACTTAAGCTCTACATCCTCTCAGAACTGGTGGCCACGATGGGCATAGAGGCGGCAGCATTGACCTGGCCAGATTACAACAGTCGGGAATATGCTGCCGCTTACTGTGTCTGTAGGGCTATCGACCTCTCTGCGGCTATCTGGCTGTCTAGGCCACGCGCAGGGACGACTATTAGCGCCCTTTTGCTGACCGCCATAGCGATAATCGGCCTCGGTGGGCATTTGGACCTCAACTCAGGGATTGCACTCGCCCAGGGGCTTGGTTTTGCCTTGGCGGGCATGAGCATAATCCTCCAGCCTATCTCGCTGCCAAACACAGTACTAGCCGTACTCTGGCTCATGCTTGCAGCATTTTTCTATGGCTATGGCATGGGCTGGCACCTGCAAATCTGGCAAAATCTTGCCGACTACTGGAACACGATTTGCGTTATAGTGGCGTTCGGTATTCTAGCGATAGTGGGAGCGAAAGATGCCGAGACTGCTTGATCTGTTTTGCGGGCGCTGGGGCTGGTCACGCGCTTTTGCGGCGCGAGGGTGGCGCTGTACTGGCGTGGATTTGACGGAGCCGTCCGAGATTCCAGTTAACTGCGCTTTCATCAAGCGAGACGTTCTCGACATTGGCGAAGCAGTGCAAGACCCTATCTGGCTAGGCTGCTTCGACTTCATCGTCGCATCTTCGCCATGCGAAGAATTCTCCATCCACATGATGAAGCACTTCCACAAAAACCCGAAGTACCCAGAGCACGGAATCAAGCTATTCAACCACACACGCGAGATTCTGGAAGCCAGTGGCGTTCCGTATGTCATGGAAAATGTGCGCGCGGCGCAACTCTTCGTCGGCAACGCGGTGCATCATTGCGGCCCATATTTCCTGTGGGGATCAGGTGTCCCACCGCTTGTGCCGAAGGGAAGGGAACTGAAGAAGGGGCTTACCTCGACCGCCAAAGAATACTACGAAGCCGCGCAACGTGGCCAAGCTGCCATCAACGAATTGCGGAAACGCTACCCGCACAGCTACTCAGGAAAAGGCTCGAAGATGCGAACGGAGCTTACAGCGAAAGCGGCTACCATCCCACCACTTCTCGCCAACTGTGTAGCCGACTACGCCGAGCGATTGCTGGAGCAACGAGCGTGCGCCTAGCATGGACAAATGGCGCGCGCTGGTAATCGTGCTGCTGAGCGTTGAGCTTACTGGGTTGGCGGCAATCATCGCGCTGGGCAAGGTGGCAAAAGACTCTAGTTATGGTTTGGAGATTGTGCTCATGGCGCTTGGGGGAGCATTGGCGGTGGTAATCAGGAGCAATAAGGATGGATAAGCAGCCATACGAGAGTCTAACCGGGCTTGAACTTTTGGAGCTTTGCGTATGGCGCGAGGCCCAGAACCAGGGCGCAGATGGGATGCACTGCGTAGCGTGGAGCATCAAGAACCGCGTAGACCATCCTGGCTGGTGGGGGCATAACTGGCATGAAGTGATTCTCGAACCCTGGCAGTACTCCGCTTTCAACAAAAATGACCCAAACAGTGAGAAATGGCCGAGCGAGGATGACGAGGCTTTTGAGACGGCTTGCAAGGTCTGCACGCCCGTCTATCTTAACCAAGAAACGGTAGACCCTACCAATGGAGCTACGCACTACTACGATACCAGCATTGAGTTCCCCAAGGGTTGGGGCAACCAGAGTTCATGGATTAACACGCTGAACACCGGGAAGCTGAAGTTCTGGAAGCTGGCATGAACAGCCTAAGCGAACTTCTGGCCAGTCGAATCTTTTGGGAGGTAATCGCCGGCTACTGGATATTCACGGCTGCTGTGGGAGCTTTGCCAACACCGATGGTTGGTGGCCCGCAACTCTATATGTTTGTTTTTCGCTTCGGCCACATTCTCGCCGGCAATATGAATCGCGCCGCTGTCGCGCTCAAGGTTCCCGGTGCGCAACCGGATGTTACAATCGAGACGACCACCGCGCCTAGTCCTAATTTCCAGACCACTACCACGACCGTATCGAAGCCGCCAGGTCAGCCCTGATGCTGCCCCTGCTTAAAACGAAACTAGAGGCTGGCGCAATAGCTGGCGCGCTGGTGATTGGCGGGATAGCTCTGCATGAGCACGATGCGAAGGTTCGTGAGCAGGCCGTAGCCGCTGCGGTCGTAGCTACACAGAAGCAAGTGCAAGCGGACGCTGACAAGAAAATCAGCGATTTGGCGAAGCAGATGGACGCGCGAGACCTCGCCTATAAGCAGCAATTAGAAACTTTGAATAGTAAGTTCCAAACAGCAGCGACACCGCAACAATTAGCGGTACTTGTTTCATCGCTGATGGGCTTAAAGACGCCCATCCAAATAACAACACCGCCAGCGACACCGCAAAACCCCAACCCACAACCCGTAGCTGTTCTTCAGGGGTCGGACTTCCCTGCTGCGAAGAGTTATTTTCAGGCATGTGAGCAATGCTCCCTTGACAAAGCCAAGCTTACCGCCGATGCCGCAGACAGGCAAGCACAAGCCAACCTCGCCCAGCTACAGATAGAAAGTCTGCGCAAGGAAAATACGGCATTGCTGGTTGAGGCTCATGGCGGCACTCTTTGGCAACGTACCAAACGCGCACTGGTATATATTGGGATTGGTGCCGCTGGCGGAGCTGCGGCGTTAGGGGCTACGGGTCATATTCATTGATAGGAGGAACACATGATTGGTTACATCGTAGTGGCAGTGATTTGCATCTTGGCTGGTGGTGTTGGCGGCTATATGTGGGGTGCTGCCGCTGAACGCAAGGCGCAAGCGATTCTCACTGGCGTAGGCTTGGGCAATGTGGCGAAGAAGCTTTAGCCTCGTTGCGTTCCTACTGCTGGCCTCTTGCGCCTACGGGCAGACCGGCTGCGACTCGACTCTCAGCCGACACATCTATCATCCTGCCAGACTGGTAGCCTCAGCGCCATGCGCGACGGTCACAGGCATAATCATGGACGCCACACACGGCAAGCGTGTACAAGGCTGTCGCGTGGAAGCAGACGGGGATTACCATTGCTGGCTCAAGCTCGACCCTAGGCAAGAGCAATACATCAACGCCGAGAACAAGGCCAAACAGGACGGGAACCTTGTTTGGGAACCTATCTGCCAGCATAAAGTGACCCAAGCAGATGCATTAGCAGCCTGCAAGGGTTTCCACCAAAACATTAACATCCCGCCCCCAGGTTCCCATGTGCGCATGACGGGCGTGCCAGTGCTGGACAAGCAGCACGGCCACATGGAAATCCATCCTGTAACGAGCATCGAGGTCTTAGCGCAATAACGGCAAGAGAAAGCCGAGGGAGTACGACCCCAAGGGGCTGGCAAGGGCGAGAAGGCTGCCAGCTCCTTTTTCTTTTCCACAGTACTGGTAGTAACAATTTAGGCATACACGCACGATTACGCTTGACAACGCCATTCCACGCTTGTATTCTTAGCGTAGAAAGTGAGACTGCCATGAAGCACAAGATGCCAACAAGCCACACGCCAAAGAGAATCCTGAATTGCAGTTCGCGGGTTTGCCGTTCCTGCAACAATCTGACCTTGCATTATCAGTTGGCACGCATCGGCTGGGTTTGCTCGCGAGTTGTCAATGCGTTGCGAGCGCGCGGCGTGCAGGTGGAATACTAGCATGGACAACAAATCAACATCGGTCAGGATACCCAAAGACCAGTACGCTGCGCTGCGTGAGATAGCTAAGCGGCGCGGGATGCTTATCTCAGCCTTGCTGGGCAGGGTGCTTGACCGCTACATCGCGGAAGCCAACGGAGGCAAATCGTGAGTTGGAAACGCATCGACAGCAAGACAGTGTGGGTGGAAGCTGGGACGCCACTGCCATTCTTTTGCCCTGTTTGCGGCAAGCTGTCAGAGCCTTCCGAGCAGGAAGTCATCACTTGCGATTTTTGCGACTTCACTGGAAGCGACGAAGATTTCAAAGGTGTTGAGTTTTCGCGCACAATAGTGCATTAGGAGCTAAAACCATGATTACTTGGCAAGACGAACTGAACCATGAATGGCACAGCCCAGAAGAGGTAGACGACATGATAGACAGGGCCGATGACGCCAAATTGCTTCCGCGTGAATGCCTAATGGACGGCAGTGATTGCGGGTCGAGCCTATGCCCGCCAGTGCAAGACAGGCTGGACGCTGCGCTAGAACAGGCCCACACGATTCTATCCTGCGGCTGGCGGGTGGTGCTGCGCGCCGAGCGACACGTGATGGCTGACCTTGGCTGGCCGTGGAGGGTAAGGTTTGAGACTTCGGGCTTTTTGTGGCGGCACGCGCTGGAGCTTTGCAAGGACCGAATCTTAGGAGCCTGACATGAAAAGGCAAAAAGCAGATTTGGAAAAAGCAATAGCTATACTCGACCGATTCATTGAGCATCCTGAGAAGTGGAATCATCCGGTGAATCTGTGGGGACAGCCTGACATTGAGGGCCAGGGCAAAAGGTGCGGAGTATCGGGAATGATTTCGCCCGAACTGATTCAGGCCGCTATTGAAGAGCGCGAGCGCCTCACTGTGCTACTAAGCAGAAAAGGCGACCAATGACCACTCCCGCCCAACTATACGAGGAACTAGCCAATATAGCCATGTCCGTCATCAAGCCGCCCTACTTTGCCGAGCGGCCAGTGACACGCGAAGAGATGACGGAGATAACCTACAGGATTTTGCGGTTCGCGGAGAAATTCGAGGAGGAACAATGCAAGTCATCGAAGAACGCTGGATAAAGCTGCAAGGTCTTTCGCTCAAGGTTGGCGCTCATTCGCCAGATTCTACTTTTTGCGTGATGGAAGCTGTAGCGTTTGTTGCTGGCGAGCCGTGGACGGATTCACCTGTTTGCGCTTGCCCGGTAATCTCGGCGTTCCTGCGCAACTGGAATGATTGCTTGCCCAACGACACGGAGCGCGACCGCTTACTTAAACCCCTTATCCCGCGCTTAGTAAACACGCGCAATAAATCGCTGGAGCAAAAGCGGTCACTGATGGCCGCTGATTGGCTAGTTCGCGTTCATACACCCGCTTGGCTTCGCCTCGCTGGACTGGTGAAGCAAGCTGAATCGCTGGAACAGTTACCCGAAATTATCAGCATGGCGCAGATTCCTTCCATCGAAGGCCCGATAGAAGCGGTCAGACAGGCTGCCAGGGCCGCTGCCAGGGCCGCTGCCGGGGCCGCTGCCGGGGCTAAGTTGGCTCCTACCGTCGCCAAGCTGCAAAAATCAGCCCTTGCGCTCGTGGAGCGCATGATAGGAGCAAGCTAATGAACGAACCACAAGTCAACAAGCCTAATGGCGCAGAGCCAGTGCCGGAAACGCCCAAGGCCAAGAACCTTGTACAGAAACTGTGCGAAGTCATGGCCACTATCGGCTATATCGCTAAGAAAGGTGAGAACAAATTTCATGGCTACAAGTATGCGAAAGAATCGGACATCGTCGATGCTATTCGTGGGGAGCTTGCACAAAGGAACCTATTTATCTTCCCGAGTGTTGTATCTCACGCGCGAACAAGCGAAATCACTGACATCATGGTTCGATGGACTTTCGTTGACGGGGACTCCGGGGAAACGAGGGATTGCGACATACCTGGCAGTGGTCACGATAAGAGTGATAAAGGCGTCTACAAAGCCTTAACCGGGAGCGAGAAATATTTCTTGATGAAAAGCTTCCTAATTCCCACAGGGGATGACCCAGAGGCCGACAGCAAAGATGAGCGCGAGAATGCCCGTAGCGAGGCCAAGAAGGTCGGGGAGGCCAAAGTAGCCAAGCTCAAGGAGAAGATGGGCCAGAGCGCCCCAGAATCGCAGGAACAGCCAGACCCTAAGCCGATAGTGCTCTTTAGCTGCTTTTTGGGCGATAACGTGTACGAGGTCAGCGGGGACGGCTACATCCTCCAAAGCAATTCTGACATCCTGCTCAAGAACGGCAAGAAAGTGAAAGGCGAGTCCGGCAAGGCGGTAGTCCACATGGACGCTCTTGGGCTGGATACGTTCAAGTTTGAGTTTGAAAAGCGCGGGGGATTCCTCAAAGCTCTAAAGCCGGTGACAGCGTGAGCCTACATCACGACAGAGAATCGGCCTTACAGGAAATCAGGAACATGCCTGAGCAATGTTTCAGGGATGGTTTGCTGCTGGACGTACCGAAGCGCCGTCGCAGAGAGCAGGCGCTAGGAACTGGCATGGTGCGCATTCAATGGCCCAAGGAACAGAAGTTACGTTTCGCGCGGCAGTATGACCGCTACGTGCGCATCTTCACCAAAGACATTGGCATAGAGATTTTGTTGCGCAAGCTGGAAGCAGCTACGGATGAGGAGTTGAGCAAAGAAGCAGAGGGCTAGATGCTGAAAGTACCGAAATCACCTGAGCTGAAGGCTGAACGCGGCTACAGCGACCCGAAGTCCTTTGTGCGCGACGATGGCTCAGAAGTGCTCTATGGCAATGATTGGAAGAAGCGCGTGGATGTGGAACTTTTCTTGCGGTGCGGCGGCAGGTGTGAGCATCAGCAATACTGGACCGGGCGATGCACAAGCGATGCCGACGACCCGCACCACATAATCCCGCGCAGCAAGGGGCGCGATGACCGGCTAGAGAACTTACAAGCTTTGTGCCGCTATCACCATAACTTGCTGGACTCGCGCAAGGTGAAATGGAGCAAACATGCCTGAAATATTGCAAATGGATAGCGAGCATTTGAAGAACCTGATAGACCGCTACATCATCATTTTGGATGGGCTGGAGTCGTGGAATGATAATTGTCCGTGTGGCTGCCAAGGATGCCAGGATTTGATGGCAGCAATCGACAGAGCGCGAATTATACAACTCTCTGATTTGAGCGAGGCCTAGCATGATGACCTGGAGCGGGCAAGGCTTGAAGCGCCGAGAGCTGGTGCGCTATGCGCCAAGCTGGTGGGATTGGAAAGGTTTCCTCTTTGGCGCTGCGCTAGGCGTGGTAGGTTCATGGGCCTTCGAGCATTTTATTTTGCATTGGTAGCGCCCAGCGGCAAGGAAAGAGGGGGCTGATTGAGCCATGAGCGACGTGCTGATGTATCTGGGGGAGTTCTGAACGAATTATTCGCTTGACAAGCTCAACGCTAATTTCGTAATATGCGCGGCAGGAGGTTCCCATGAAGAACCAAGCAGTTCTAGTGACAACGATTCACAAGGGAGTTTTCTTCGGTTATGCCAGCGAAGGCGTAAAGGCCAAGTCCATCACTATCACCAATGCCCGTAATTGCGTGTATTGGTCTGCTGATGTGAAAGGCTTTCTGGGCCTTGCTGCAAATGGCCCGACAAGCACTTGCCGCATCGGTCCCAAGGTTCCCGAACTCACGCTTACAGATGTGACCTCAGTATCGAAGGTCACGCCAGAAGCTACTGAGAAGTGGGAGAAGAGTCCGTGGGCGCTCTGAAATATGGCAAGTTGCCTAGCTCCGGCTACGGCTCCGGCTACGGCTCCGGCTACGGCTCCGGCTCCGGCTACGGCTCCGGCTCCGGCGACGGCTCCGGCAACGGCTACGGCTACGGCTACGGCTACGGCTCCGGCAACGGCTCCGGCTCCGGCTACGGCTCCGGCGACGGCTCCGGCTACGGCTCCGGCGACGGCTCCGGCTACGGCTCCGGCTACGGCTACGGCTACGGCTACGGCTTGAAAGAAGCCAC
>Ga0210403_10000418_pt1 | contig 45187 bp, 76 predicted proteins | sample IncBWC19MmetaG_FD_150863 | JGI IMG/M metagenome (GOLD analysis project Ga0210403, IMG submission 150863) | Forest soil microbial communities from Barre Woods Harvard Forest LTER site, Petersham, Massachusetts, United States - Inc-BW-C-19-M | ecosystem: Environmental > Terrestrial > Soil >...
ATCGCCATCTCTTTGACAGCGCCGACAGCGAGCTTAGGCCCGTCGATCTCTATACCAAGTTGGTGGCGTTCCACTTAAGCGACATGGAAGTGGAGCCCAACAAGCCGGCCAATCTCAACTGATAGGAGTGTGTGATGTGGGAATACAAGATCGAGGTATTCAAGCTTCCATATGAGGAAACGATCGGCGGTCCCATCCCGAGCGTCCCGCTCTATTTGGACGACGGCTGGGAGATCGAAACCTCCACCCTGATCGCGGATTGGCGGCTGTTCTGCGTGCTGCGCCGCAAGAGGGGCGCTCCTATCAAAAAGGAGGGCCGTAGCGCATGAGCATATTTGTCCTGCTTGTGGTCGTGGGGGTTAATGTCGTTCAGTTCGATGTATTCGATCTGCGCGAGGAATGCGCCTTTGCTGCACAAAAGGCTGTGGGTGACCACGCTGGCGATGTTGATGCAATCTGCGTCGATATAAAGAACCACACGCTAACGGATATAGTTGGCCGAGGACCGGAGAGGCGATCTCGATGACAGAGCGGCAGATCGAGGATCAGATCGTGGTCGATGGCATGAAGTTTATTCGCATCCACGGCGATAAATGGCTTTCAGAGAATGGGCAGATCGAGGTCCGGCGACCGAGCGGGCGCGAGACCTTCATCGCTTGCATAGACCTGGAGGTCGTTCGCGGTCGCCTCGATAAGTGGAAACGCTTTCGATCTGTTGAGGCAGCCATGCGCGCTGGCGTTAAAACCGCGCGTGCCGCTCCCGGTGAGAGAGGGGCAAAGGAGGGGAAATGACAGTGAGAACCGACGCGATTCTGAAAGTCGAAGAACTATCCAACCATATCGATCTCCTTCGATCCGAGCGCGATCAGCACGCCGAGGAGCTTGAGCACAACCAGGCCGCCGTCATCACGCTCAAGGCCGAGATCGAGCGGCTGCGGGCAGCGCTCAACGAGCACCCGCTGCGATACGCCAGGATCACCAGCACGATTGAGCAAGTGCTATTCAGGCGATCTCTGGAAAAGCGGCTTGGCGGCTACGTGCTGGAAACGGCGATAGAGATAGCCGAGGCGATCGTCGGAACGCAATGTGCCGCTCATGGGCAAAAGGTGGAGAGCTAGAATGACCCGGAGAGGACATAAACGTAACCCAGATGGCGTCGGTGGGCGTCTTGATTGTAGCCAGGTCAGGTTTGAAGGTTCTGGTGGCGGTAACTTTGGAGAGAAGCTTGCCGATCGCGTGCCGGAAGTCCGTAAGCTATTGCGCGCCGACATGACCCTCGTCCAGATCGCCGCCGCTCTGGAGGTGAGGGAGACTACCCTGCGCAAATTCATCAAGCGGCGCAACCTCTGCGATCTCAAGCAGCGCAACTTCATACGGACTCACGGCGTGAGATGAAGCCAACCGTCATTGATGATTTTCTGCCGGCGGGGGACTATGCCAGGCTGCGCGACTACGTGCTGTCGCAGCCGATGGCTTATGGTTCAAAGTCGAACAACCAGACCGACCCGCACGGTCACTGGAGCTGGAAGCCGGTGCATGACCAGCGGCAGAACCTGGCTGACCTTACCGCAACTCTGCCGCCGTTGCCGCGCGAGATGTGGCACAAAGTGAATCAGAAAATCTGGGAGCTGAACAGCGCGGCCATCGTCCGTTGCTATGCCAACGGCTACACCTACGGTACCGATGGCTATTTCCACACCGACAGCCAGCGCGCCGACGAGCACACCATCATCATCTACATCTGCAAAGATTGGCTCGGTGATTGGGCCGGCGAAACGGTTTTCTGGGACGGCCATGACGAATACACGTCGGTCTTGCCGCGCGCCAACCGGGCCGTCATCGCGCCCTCAAATATGTCGCATTGCGCTCGCGCCGTTTCCCGCAAGTGCAACGTGCTGCGCACCACCTTCATGTACAAAACTCGGCCTAAGCGCAGCGCCGATTTTGAGCGACTGAGTGCTTTCCTTGTGGAACACGGCGGCCTCAAACAAGAACATACCGCAGGTACGCTACACGACCACCTGGTCCGCGTGTTCCAGCTATTGGAAGATAAATTTAAGGACATGAAGGCAAAGGAATTGTGCTTTGCCGGCGGCCTGCACTCGATCTACGGCACCAATGTATACCAGCGCCAACTGTTGAAGCCGGACGCTATTGGCCGAAGCGTTGTCTCAAGCTACTTCGGGCAATCGGCAGAGGCGCTGGCTTTTATGTTCTCGTTGCTCGATCGGCCGGCGACCTTGGAGAAACCCGATCTGCATGACAGCCGGCTCAAGCTGCGTTACGATCATATGGTCGAAGTCAGCCCGCAGATGCTGCGCCAGCTGCAATTGATCGAATGCGCTAATCTGGCCGATCAAAACTCCCTGGCCAAGTGGCCCAACCTCGCAAAGATATGGAGCGAAGCAAAATGATCGTCCCTACCATTGGCAGAAAAGTCTGGTTCACCCCAGCCAACACCGATACCGAGATCGCATGGGGCGATAAGAAGCAGAAACTTGATGCCACCATCATCTACGTTTGGAGCGACGTGATGGTCAATCTGTTCGTGGTTGATCAAGAAGGCAAGACCTGGCTCAAGTCATCCGTGCCGCTGCTCTCTGGGGACATAAGCCCCAACGCATTCGGCTACTATGCCGAATGGATGCCGTACCAGCTCGGTCAGGCCGCCAAGACCGAGGCCGTGCAAGCCGGCGTAGGCCAAGGTGTTACTGGGGCTCCACGATGACCATCTCGCCCAAGCTGGTCAGCTTCATCGTCGCCCAAGAGGATGGCGATGAAGCCTATTACGACAAGACCGAGGAACATTTCGATTGGCCCGGCGGCGCTTCCGGCCCCACAGTTGGCGTCGGCTACGATCTCGGCTACTGCACTTCAGCCGAATGCAGGAGCGATTGGGCGGGTATTGTAGATCAACAAATGATTGATGCCATGGTGGATGGTGTACAGCGCACCGGGGAGATAGCCCACGCCTGGGTGCAAGAACACCGCAGCGAGGTTACCATAACCTGGGCACAGGCTCTCCAGGAGTTCACCCTGCGAGAGATTCCAAAGTGGGAGAACCGTGTCAGGTTGGCGTTGCCGAACTATGACGATCTCCCCTCGGACGATTGCCGTGGTGTTCTGGTCTCGCTGTCCTACAACCGGGGAACGGGAGGTTACAACTCAACGCTGCCGAGATTTACAGAGATGCGGAATATCAGGGTTGCAATGGAGCAGAAGCAGTATAATCTAATCCCGGCCCTGATTTCCTCCATGGTGAGGCTGTGGCCCAATGTGTACGATCTTCGGCACCGCCGCATTCTTGAGTCGCGGTTGTTTGCCGAGGGCTTGCAGGAGGCTACAGCATGACCCAGGACCAGTGGCTGATGATGGTGCGAATGCTGCTCCAGATGGGCGGCGTAGTCTTGGTCTCCAAGGGCGTGTTCTCGGATGCGGATTGGACCACGCTATCGACCGATTTCCTGACTTGCGCCGGCGCCGGCATGACGCTCTGGAGTGTGGTGTGGTCATTCTGGGTTCGGCGCGCGTCCGGCCTCAAGGCCACGGTGGCCAACATGCCAAACACGGTGGTGGTGACGACAACGCAGCCGGCCAGCTTGCCGGCCGTTGCCAACATGATAGCCGACATACCAACTGTAGAGACCGTGAAGGCGCCGGCGGATGTTGTCAAAGCTACACCGTCGCCCAAAGTCGTGCCGTGAATGATAAGATTGAGGATGGGATCGACCGTTTATTGAAGTGGCTCGATAAGCACGTTACCGAGCAGCGGATGATCGGCCTGCAACCGATAGCCATCATCGTGCTTCTCGTGGCCCTGGCGTGGTGCGTGTCCGGTGTCTTCCGATTTTTCCACTGAAAACGAAGCACTGCGGGCGCGCATTGCCGAGCTGGAGAAGATCATCAGCGGTGATCACACCCGTTACCAGGGCCTGGGGATCACCGCCCGCGATGCCGTCATTCTTGGCGCTTTCATGCGCCGCGAGGCTCTCACCTACGAAGATATGAACGTCATCATCACCAGCGACCCCCTGGATGATTCGGGTGGCCTGGGGTGGGACGCCATCCGCCACCTGGTTTCGCGGCTGCGGAGCCGGCTGAAAGTCATCAATCCCCTTATTGAAATCCTGCCGGTGCGCACCAGAGGCTATCGCCTGCCGCCGGCCTCCAGGGCCATCATTGCGGAAATCACGAAAAGGCGGTAAAGGGGTCCACCCGCTACAGGGAGACCCATCCATGCGCATTCTCATTGCCCTCGCCGTCGCGCTCGTGCTGCCCGGCTGCGCCCTATTCCATAGCATGTCAAATCCGCTCAACACGACCACCCTCTATGACCTGGAGGCCGGCTACTACACTGCCCAGCAGATTGCGCTTGCCTACAAGGCGCTGCCGCTGTGTAAGACCGGCACTCAGCCAAGTGTCTCAAATATCTGCGCCAAGCGCAGCGTCATCGTTTCGATCCAGGTCAACGCCCGCAGGGCGCAGGCCGCTATCACCCAGTTGCGTGATTTCGTCAAGAACAACCCCACCCTCAACGCTGCCGCGCTGATCTCGGCCACCCAATTGGCTATCTCCGGGTTCGAGTCGGCGGTCAATGCGTCGGCCACGCCTGGAGGTATCGTCCAATGACCCCGCTTGAGATCATCGGCGCCATCGAGGGCGTCCTGAATGTTGTGGTCGAGCTGGAGCCGACCATCGCCAAGGCGTCCGGCACGCTTGCCACCATTGCCGAGGCGATCTACAACAATATCGTCAACAAGACCGCCATCACCCAGGACCAGCTCTCTGCCCTGGAGATGCAGGTTGACGCCGCTGCGGCCGCCATCGACCAACCGTTGCCTGACGACCCGACGGGGGCCACGCAGACGTGAGCAAGCGCGGTCCCATCAAGGTGATGATGGCACCGGAGGAAACTCGGGTGGTGGCCGACACTGACCTGAATCAGGTGCTCGATCTGCCTCCGCCAGAAGTGCTGGCCGCCGGCGTCAAGAAGTTCCTGGAGTACGCCAACCTGCATTGGCCAACGCCATCAAAAGACGGCGACTTCAAGCTGACCAGCTTCGACTACAAAAACGAATATCACCTCCGAGTAACGCTCGGCCTGGTCTACATGGCGATGAAAGATGCGGACGACCCCCTTCCTTTTTAGGCTCAGACGGTGGCTGCGGTGGCATGAAGGTGAGATCGCAATCACCGTAATTCTAATCCTCCCACTCGTCTTGCTTTTCATAGTACACCGTGCGCACGGCATGGATAACGGCCAATGGGCGCAAGCCACCCCACAGATGCGCGAATGGTTCGGTAAGCTGCAAAGCCGTAACCACCTTCTCTGCTGTCAAGACGCCGATGGCTTCGATGCTCAGTGGGATACTGTGGATGGAATGTACCGCGTGTTTGATGGTACCCGCTGGGTGGTGGTGCCCAATGTGGCGATCGTGGACGGCCCTAACCTTATTGGCGTTGCCAAGGTCTGGTGGCAACGTGATCGCACCGGAGCCATCAGCGGCATCCGCTGCTTCATGCCAGGCGCCCAGGGGTAACCCATGCACAATCTCGTCGCGCTTCTGATTCCCATCATCATTCTGGTCACGGTCGCCGTCATCATCGTTGCGGTTACCGAGCGGTTCTCGCCTGATCCCCTGATCACCGTCATCGTGCGCTGGGTGGTGTTTGCGATCGTGCTGATCTTTCTACTGACCAAATTGCTGCCGTTGCTCGGCATCTCATGAATGTCCAGCTCCCAGGCATCAAGATCGCGCCGTTCCCGCGCGCTCGGTTCTTGGCTTTTATTTCTCGCCTGAAAATCCTCACCAAGGACTTCGGCCTTGTCCCCATGCGTATGCTTGGGACCCAAACCTACGTGCTGGACGAGATATGCACTGCCATGGAGCGCGGCGTTTCGGTGTTCTATATCCTCAAGGCCCGCCAGCTTGGCATGACCACATTCTTTCTGGCGCTCGACGCCTTCTGGGCGATGGAGCATCCGGGGTTACTAGGCTCGTTCGTCACCCACACCGACCAATCGAAGGCCAACTTCAGAAACACCTTCAAGGTGTTTTACGCCCACCTGCCGAAGACCCACCGCATCAAGTGGAACATTGAAAACCGCGACATGCTGATCCTCAAGAACGGCAGCGTGATGCAGTATCTGGTGGCCGGCATCAAGGAGAAGGTCAAGGGTGGGCTCGGCCGCTCGTCGGCCAACAACTACATCCACGGCACGGAGGTGGCGTTCTGGGGCTCGCCAGACGATTTGAACGAGCTATCCGCCACCATGTCCACCCACTATCCGCACCGGATGAAAATCTATGAAACGACGGCCAACGGCTTCAACTTCTTCAACGAAATGTGGGACCAGGCAAAAGACGACCCCACCATTTGCCGCATATTCGTGGGATGGTGGAGACATGATCACTATACGTTTCCCGACGACCACCCCTGGTTTTCAGTGTACATGCCCCAAGGCCATGCTACCCCTTTTCATATTCTTGAGCGTAAGCGAATCAGACTTGTCAAAGAACGATACGGAGTAGATATTACCCGCAACCAGATTGCCTGGTACCGCTGGAAGCTGGAGAGCGAGCTTAACGGCGACCAGGCCAAGGCCGACGAGCAGTTTCCGTGGCTGGAGGAGGACGCCTTCGTTGCCACCGGCGCCCAGTTCTTCACAAATGATTCTCTGACCGATGCACTCAAGCGCGCCCGGCAGCAAAAGCTGATCCCCTATAAGTACATGTTCACCGAGCGTTGGCAGGATACCATCGTCACCCCAACCAGGGACTTGAAACATGCTGAACTTAAAATCTGGGAAGAGTCCGATCCAAGAGGACACTACGTCATTGGATGCGACCCTGCTTACGGAAGTAGCGAATCTGCTGATCGAGCGGTTATCCACGTGGCCAGATGTTTCTCTGATCGACTTGTCCAAGTTGCCGAATTCGTTTCGCCTACGATTTCGACCTACCAATGTGCCTGGGCGCTATGCCACCTTGCGGGTTACTATCGAAATGTGATGGTGAACCTGGAGATGAACGGCCCCGGCGAGGCGGTGTTCAACGAGATGAACGCGCTCAAGCAGCATACGCGCGATATGATCAATCACTCGCCTGACGGCAAGGTCACCCACGACTTGCGTCAGGTACTCAACATGATGCGGCACTACCTCTACCGCCGGGCCGATTCGATGCAGGCCACGCTGGCCTACCAATGGCGCTCGTCAGGAACCAACAAGCCACCGATGATGCACGCCTTCAAGGACGGTTTCGAGCTTCATCGCTTTATCCTCAATTCCATGTTCCTGTTGGACGAGATGCGCACCATCGTGACGGATGGCAGTAAGATCGCCGGCGAGGGCAACGCCAAGGATGACCGAGTGATTGCCGCCGCCCTGGCGCACGAGGCCTGGCGCCGGTGGGTACAGCCCAAGCTGCGCAACATGGGGCTTACCTTCGAGCGGGCCTATATGGAGGCGATCGGCGCCGGCCCTAATATGGCGCAGAAGATTGCTATCGACTATCTTAAGTCACAGCGAATCATCGTGGATGAAGGAGCCGGGAGATGATTGAGAACAGTCCAACGCTTATGGCTGTGCTCCACCCAATTACCGGAAATGGTATTGGTTGGGCAGTTAAGCAGATGCAGAACGGCGCCAGGGTCCGGCGCGCCGGCTGGAACGGCAAAGGCATGTATCTCTTTCTGGTGCCGGGATCGACTTTCCTAGTGGCTGCCGATAGGCCGATGGGACAGTTAAATCCTGAGATGGTGGGGCATAAGGTTGATTATCATGCGCACGTCGATATGAAGACGGCGCAGGGCTACGTGGTACCTTGGCTCTGCTCACAGACCGATCTCCTGGCGACTGATTGGGAGCTAGCCGATGGTTAAGAAATCAACAGAGCCGGCCGTGACCGAGGTGGAGTTTCAGGCCACCGAGGACTTCCAAAACATGGTCAGGGAGCAGTTTGCCATCAAGCAGGGCTTGGTGCCGCCGGCGCCAAAGCCTCCACCTGATCCGATCGAGGAGATCAACCATTATGTCAACGAGAAGTGGTTTCAGCAACTTGTGGCGGTCCGTACATGTTGCTTTCGATGTAACATCGACTCGCCAACTGTGTTCGCTCCCCAGCCCGGTGTACTTGCCTTCGGCATTCCGACTGGCCGCAATGCTCGTGACATTACCGATTACGTGGTTCGTGAATTCGAAAATATCGGCTGGCGCTTCCAAAAAAGACGATCCTACTGCCCCAACTGCAAGGGATTAGGGAGCACATAGTTGACGCATGATGAAATAATCAGGTGGTTCCGGCGCTTCAAACACGATCCTGAATTCCGCGACAGCGAGGGTTCTCGCACGGTATTGATATCTCCACTGTGCGAGTTTGCTGGTGTGTCACGGCAGAACGTCTATCTCATTCTGCGAAAGGAAATTGGCCTCACCGAGAACTACCGCAATCGCCTGGCCTATGCGATCGAGTGCGTGCAAGCCGGCCTGCGCTGGCAGCGCCGCGACAAGACCTACCGGATCATAGGCGATTTTCCTGTGCTGCCGCGCTACGAGAGCCGCAGGAAGCAGGAGCATGTGGCGTGATCAAGAAAACCTACATCTATGCTGATGGCGGGAAGCGGTGCCGGGTAATAGACTATCACGTTGCCAATCCATCCGATGATCAGACCACCCGCACAATGCATGACAGGCACAAGCCATCCGTCCATGTCCTCATAGACGTTGGTGAGGACGAGCGCCAATTCGATCACGAGGCAACAGCAGAGGAACTCGCGGAGGCATTCAAATGATCATCCGCACTTGGTTCTGTAAGAACAGGCACTGCCTCAACCAATGGGACGATGAAGGCGATCACCCGCCGTGCCCGCGCTGCGGAGGAATCCATGTGCAATGGGTGCCCAAGCCTTTCGCCATCAAGTCGGAGAAGACCAAGCAGGTTGATCGCACGGTTGCCCAACTTACGGGCACCTACGGCGATAAGAACTATCGTTCCCCGCGCCGGCGGGAACGGATGGCTCCCCAGGTCAACCCGACCGTTACTCCGGGCAAGACCAGGCGATTCGAGCCGGTGAAGGGCTGGGCGGTCGAGGTGCCGCTTGACAAGAACGGGGCTCCCGTAGGGATATGCTCTACTACCGGTGTTACAGCAGTACAGAAGGCCCAGGTTGGCAGCAGGGCAACAATCGACAAGCGTAGCGCGACCGCAACCGGGGCGGTTCCTGTATACGAGGCACGGCACAATCCACCCGGAGGAATCAAGTGATCATCCCGAAATCAAATATAAGAGGCGGGCACGCCCGTGATGACAAGATCGATGAAATCGCCTCCATCTGCATGGCCTCCAAGCGCGATCGGGAGCAGCTCTACCTTCGTCGAAAGCGGTACTTTCTTTTCGGCACCACAGATTACTCGGTCGAGGTCAAATATAATCGGTTGCAGGCTCACCAGGATTTGGTCGCCTCATTCCTCTATGCTGCCGATCACTGCCGTTACAACATTGCAGCTCCGCGCAATGCGGCCGACGAGATCATCAACCAGATAGTCTCAGTGGAGGATATGTGGAATGACGTCTTCAGAGACTCCGGTCTTGCGTATATGTTCTCAGATGCCGTGCTGTGGTCATTGGTACTCGATTCGATGTTCATTAAACTTGGATGGAATGACGCCCGCGACGATCTTATTGGAAGGCTGTTTGCTCCAAACGACTTCGCTGTCTACGACGAATCAGAACCTGATCTCGATTCTCAAGAAGCATTTGTCCACTCCTACTCCCTGAATTGGGACAACGCCGTGCTGCGCATGTTGCGCGCCGGCAAGAAGGCGGAAATCAAGAAGCTAGCACAGCGGCCAGGCCAGTACACCGATGACATACCCCCGGTGCTGGCCAATCTGTTGATCTCCTCAGTCGGCGGCCCCAACATATCGGGGGCTATGACCGGTCGCGCCACCGTCGATTACGAACCGCGCGCTACTTACGAGCCTGACAGCGACAACCCGATGGTGCGCGCCCATGAGGTGTGGGTGTGGGACGATATCAACGAGGACTACGCTATCTTCACTAAGTTCGATGGTGTAGATGGGGTCTTGAGTGATTCGCGTGACACGATCGCCGCTCTGCATAGGTCAGACTCCGGTCCAGCGCGTGAGCTTTACAAGGGTAAATCTAACATCTTCTTGCCGGACGAGCACCCGTTTATCCACGTGCGGCCATACTCGCTCTACAACTATTTTTGGGGTGAGGCACACTGCGACAGGTTGATCCCCCTTCAGGTGTGGACCAATGAAAGACTCCAGCAGATTGCCGATATCCTCGAAAGACAAGTTGACCCTGCCAAGGTCTTTTCCGGATTTATGGGGCTGTCAGACGAGAAGGCTGAAGCGCTCGGCGGTCCTGGAACATGGGTTCTCGACATGGTGCCAGGGGCTAAAGTTGATGAACTTAAACCGCCTATGCCGGAAGACCTATTCGTCGAATTCAACCAGATTGGTCATATTTTTCTGGAAGCTTCCGGGCTCACCGAAACCGTCATGGGCAAGGGAGCGGAAGGCGTGCGCGGGGACAAGCACGCGAAACGGCTAGCTATGACCGGCTCAGGTCGAATCAAGAAGGTGGCGGTGGGCCTGGAGCAGCCGCTGACCCGGATTGCCGATATTGGCTTCAAGCTGATCCAGAAGAATTCGACCGAGCGGCTTACGACTGATTCGGGTCAGGAGCTGATCCCGGCGCTGGTGGCCGAGCGCAAGCTCAAGATGCGGGTTTCCGGCCACTCGCACTCGCCATTGTTTGCTGATGACGCCAAGGAGCAGGCTGCCGGCCTATTCAAGGCGCAGGCAATCGACCGTGAGATGCTGGTGCGGCTAATGAACCCACCCAACGCCGACAACATCATCCACGCGCTGCGCAAGCGTGTGAAGGCCGAGCAGGAGCGCGAGCAGCAACGGATTGCGGCCGGCATCAAAGAGAAGCGCGGCCAAGGCCAGCAAGCGGCGTGAGCTGTCACTACCGCCGGATGGGAATGTTGATAAGGTGATCGAGCATCCAGCCCGCAATGACGGGTAACCAAACAAGAGGAGCACTCGATGGCCCGTAGGCATCGTCGCGGCCGGCGCCGGTAAGCGCCCCACCGCATAACAACATGGTTTCCTCCCTACTCAACCCGCCCGCCCGGCGGGTTCTTCTTTTAGAACAGCTGCTTTTTGCTGTGCAGAATATTAAATTTGGTGCCGGCGAAACCCCCAGCCTGCCACCCGGCGTACCACATGACCCGCTTGCCGACGTAGGACACGAACGGCAACCGTAACCAGCCCAGATGTATGACGGAGTATTTGAAACCCAGCGGGTAGGGCTCCGGGAGATCGTTCCAGGCGGTCAACATCACCGGCGCCTGGCCGTACACGGTGTAGTTTCTATCAGCGACTCCGATCACCCAATTCGAGAAGTTTTCCAGCGGGTTGCGGATGTACCACGACACGACTTGCAGCCAGTAAGGCCGATTCGGGATGAATTGCCGGTACCAATCCGGCGGCCACGGCTCGTTATCGTTTCCAAACCACCAGATCACGTTGAACTTCCACCACCAGGGGATCGGCACGCGGCCGGTCACGGTGGCGCTGGTGTCGTCGGGACTATGGGTCCAGGTCTCCATCTTAATCCTCCGTCTGAGGTGTCACTACCAAGCTTTTGAAAATAGGTCTATTTGGAGATTGGATACCACTTTTTGAGGGTTGTTGATGCCTCCGCCGTTTGGTCCGCGCCCGCCGATGACTCAGGGCGGCGCCATGCCACCAAGGCCAACGCTCCCCGGCAATCCAGCCGGGGGGCCGGCTGGGCCAGGATCAACTCCTGCGCTTGCGCCCGGTGACGGCGCCGGCAATGAGGCCGCCGCTGATGCACAGGTCAAGCTGGCGATCGAGACACTGCACAAGGCGCTGCTGGCCTATCCAATCGCTTCGAAGAAGTACAACGGCCTGATCAATGCGGTACGCGCCCTCACGGCAAACTTCGGAAAAGAGACAGATGGCGCGCTTACGCCTGCGGCGGCTCAACAAATGGCGCAGGCTGCAAAACCGAGTGGGGCTCTTGCCGGCGGCGCGCCGCCCCCAGGTCTGACGCCAGCGCCAGCAATCAAACCGCCGACCATGGCGCCGATGGGAATGCCAGGCGGAGGAGCATAAGGAGCAACAAATGGGTGAGTATAGCTATCTCAAGCCAAAGGTCTCCGCCGGCAACATGGGCGAGCGGCCCAAGAAGCGCGGCATGTTTCAGAACATCCCTTCGTATCCCGAGCTTGGCGGCTTCAAGAGCGCCTCCAGCGTGCCGGAACGTGATCGGCCGCTAGCCCTGGAGAAGGGTGACCTCGTGCGCAAGGGCAAGCCGGTCTGACAATGGCCAAGTCGAAGCACACCACGCTGATCAGTGACGCCATCGCAGCGGCTGATACGACCGTCAACCCGCTTGGTGAAAAGGTCGAGCGCCAGGGCGGCGGTTTCAAAGGATTGGTTGACCGCGATCTATTCCCCAAGAAGGGTTGGGTTGATCATATCCCGCCCGGCAATCTGAAAAGCACAACCCAGGCCGAGCAGTACTCAAACCCGCGAGGATTTGTTGGTCTCGCCGGGATTCAATTCAATCGAAAAATGGGGGACCCGCCCATCAACGAGTACGGCGAAAAGAAAAGGGCAAAATCTCGCCAGATGGCGCGTACAGGGAAACCGTGACATGGCACCAAATCAGCAAACTCTCATGGAATTAGGCGCTCTGGCGATGAAAATTGCCGGTCACCCGAAGACGCGCCGGCAATTTCTCGGCCAGGTGAAGCAGGTCGACCCCAATTACCGCGTTCCGGCCGATGTTCAGTTCGAGGAATTCAAGGAACAGCAGGCGCGTGAGCGCGAGGAAGAAAAAATCCGTGCAAAGGCCGAGCGCGACGAGCGCCAGCGTGCCAACCAACGCCAAAAACTGATCGATTCCGGCCGCTACACCGAGGAGCAGGTGGGCGAGATCGAGGAAAAGGTCATGAAAAAGTTTGGCCTCAACGATTTTGAGGCTGGAGCGAAGCTCTACGCGGCTGATTTCAAGCCGCAAAACCCCACCAACGCCGGCAACCAACGCCATGGGAGAATCTGGGAATTCCCCAATTTGCCTGGTTTGCTGGAGAATCCAGACAAAGCGGCGAATGATGCTGCCTACGCCGTGATCGATGAACTTAGAGGAGCAAGGTAATGCCCCAATTCGGCCAAGGCATCATTCCGGCACAGGGTGCGATAGCTGCTGAGCTGGCGGCAATCACCCGGCGAGCATTCCTTCCCAAGGTTTTTATTCAACTTTGGAAGTCCACACCGTGGATGGCGGCGATGCTATCGCACGCTCAGGTCGCCTCTGGCGGCCTCTCGCCCATCACCGTGCCGCTGCAAGGCAACCCGATGGTGACGATCCAGAACGTCGGCTATGACGGATCGTTCAACCAACCCGGCGTGACCCCTGGCCTCCAGAACGCCGAGTTCAACCTCAAGGGCTACCTCACCGCCATCCCCTTCCTTGGGATGGAAGGTCTGGTCCAGTTAGACTACTCGGTGGTGCCGCTGATCGAAGCGCGCATGAACGACGCCACTAACGTCACGCTCGATCGCTTCTCCACCGATATGTACAACAACATCGTCAACACCCAATCCATGATCGGATTGCCAGCGGCGATCGATGACGGCACCTTTGCCGCCGCCTACGGCGGCATCTCGCGCCCGAACAACACTTTCTGGAAATCAACCTACGTCCACAACGGCGCTCCCACCACGCCGACGCGCAACCTCATGCTCCAGTACATCAGCCAGGTCACGAAGGTAACGGGAGAAATCCCGAAAATGGGACTCATGGGCTTCGGCACCTGGACAAACCTCGCTCAGGACTTCACGCCAAATGAGCGATATGTTGTCACTCCGAACCAGCCATTTGGCGAGGGCAAGGTTGAAGCGCTCTTTAGAGCTTTGGATGTTGCCGGCGTCCCATTCTATCCAGACCCGTATGCCCCCGAGGGGACTCTTTATCTCCTCAACACGGACTACCTGTCTCTCTACGTCCATGAGCGTGCCTCCTTCTATTTCACTGGCTTCGAATCAACGCTGGCCAATGGCCAGTTTGGCTACATCGGCGCGCTGCTGACGCTTCTAGAAATGGTGGACGTGAAGTGCAAGGCCCATGGCAAGTTCGACAACCTCGCGTTCCTGAACATCTAAGGAGACCGACATGAGACTCGGTGGCCCGTTCCCCTTCAACCCAGCCGGTCCTTTCCCGATCGCTCTCGGCTCCGGTCAGTATGTCTACTTTCCGGCCGGCAACTATCTGGTCACCCCTGGCCGACAAAGCGTTCTCCAGTGGTGGGACCCGATCTTGTCCACCTGGCGCAACTACTCCTGCGTCCCCGGCGGGTCTCAGGCTATCTCAGTCGATGGCTACAACTATCGTCTGATCAATCAATCAGGTGTTGTCCAGGCTGCGGCGATCACCAACGCCGGCTCCGGTGGCGTCAACGGCATTGGTCCGACTCAGACCGGCACGACTGTGGGCTTTGCTGCTCCTGGCGGCAACGGCCAGACGGCCAAGGGTTACGTCATCATCGGTGGAGCGCTCTCGGCCCCGACGATAACCCAAGCCGGCTCTGGCTTTGTGGTGCCGCCGCTGATCCTGATTGACCCGCCCCCGGCAGGAGGCATCCAGGCCACCGCCACCTCGACCATCTCTGCGGCCGGCGTGCTCAACGGTGTCACCCTCCTTAACGTCGGTGCGGGTTACACCTCCGTGCCAAACTTCTATGTGGTCCCGCAGTTCCTGGACTATCCGGGCCAGCCGGCGCTGCCCTATACCATCCCGACCTTGCCTACTCCGGTGGCGCCAAACTTCCCGCCCGGCCAGATCGCCATTGGCCCCGGCGGCGGCGGATTGGGCTCGGCCGCAGGCGCGATCCCGCAGCAATTCATGCAGGGCTTGCAGGCAGCGTTCCCGTTCTCGGCCGGTGCGCTGGTCACTTCCGGCGCCCTCACCGGTTCCGGCACCCTGACCGGTCTTGTTGTCACCGACTTCGGCTCTCTCTATACGGCCGTCCCGGCGATCACCTTTGCCGGCGGCACGCTCGCCGGCGGCGTTGCGGCTACCGCGCTCATGTCATGGGTCGTGACTGCCATCACCGGCTCCGGTGGTGTCGCCTATACCGTTGGCGAGCCCGTCATCAGCACGCTTGGCGAGTTGACTCCGACCACCACCGCCTTCAACAACAACAACCTGTTGCAGGGTCGTGAATTCCACGGCGTTCTGACCTCGACCGCCGGCGCGCTCTCGATCGAAGACCCTGGCTTTGGGTTCCAGGTCGTCATGCTGCCGGCAAACTTCGGCGTTGCGCAGTCGTCTTCGATCGCAACCACCACGGTAACCTTCTCTGCCATCACCATGGGCGGCGTGACCGACACGTCCGTTGTCCAGATGTTCATCAACGAGTAAGCCGATGATGGATCGCCCGGACTACAAGGCCCTGCTGGACGCGGTCTCGCAAGCCAGGCGCAACGCCTGGAATACTGTACCGCGTGATAGCAATGATCACCTGGAAGCCGGCATGTTCCTTGCCATGTTCGATGCCGCTTTCACCTACATGCGCGACCATCCACCCCCGGCAGCGGCCGCGCCTGTGGAGAAGCCGGCGGTTCTTGATTCGGCCCTCCCCCTCGTGGAAGAACCGCCGGCAGCCCCCGTACCAGATTTCTTGATGGAGCGTGTCAATGACTGAAACCGAACTCGACACGCCGCAGGTGATGAATGTGAAGATCGTCAATCGCAACGACTTCACCATTGCTGACCGCTTCGATGGCGTGCCCTATGTCTTCGAGCCGAATCACCCTGTCTCGGTCCCGATCGATGCAGCCAATCACATCTTTGGCTGGTTCCCTGGCGCCGAACAGGCCAACGTCAAGCGTCACGTACAGAAGCGATTTGGCTGGAACACGCCGGCCATGGAAACGAGCGGCCAGAATAACCGCTTCTTCGGCAACCTGGAGATCACCCCGATCCTGTACCGCATGGTGCCGGTCGAGGTGGACGACGAAGGCGAGCCGGTCGAGCCTACCGCGCCGGCGCAGCGTGCTCCCAAGGTCAACAAGATGATGGCGGCGGCTGATGTTGCCCAATCGAGAAGTTGAGCATGAATGAACCTTGCCGGATATATCACGCAGGTGCAGGAGCTGGTGCATGACAGCGCCGGCATCGACTACACCACCCAGGAACTGACCAATTTCATCAACAACGCGCGCCAGCGCGTTGCTCTCGATTTCCACTGCGTTCGCCAGCTCTACATCGATCTCAGCACCATAGTTGCGCAAGAAGTCTACCCGATCACCAGCGGTATCGCTGGCGTTGAGGTGGTCACTGGCGGCACCTATGTGCCGCCAGCTATCCCAACCGTCACCTTCGACCCGCCTCCTGCCGGCGGCATCCAGGCCACTGGCATCGCCGTAATGAACAGCACCAACACGGCGGTGGCATCTGTCGGTATGACCAATTGGGGGCTTGGCTACACCGCCATACCGAATGTTGTTTTCTCTGGCGGCGCGCCGGCGGCCACAGGAAACTGTAACGCCCAGGCGCTCCTCCAGGTTTTGGATATACTTTCGATCTCTTTCATTTTCGGCGTCCAGCGCACCATGCTGCAATGGAAGCCGTTTACTCTTTTCCAGGCCGTCTTCCGTGCCAACCTCAACAACGTCGGCCAGCCGGCGGCGTGGAGCAACCTGACGGAGTCTAATCAGTTCTACATCTACCCGATCCCTGACCAGAACTATGAGCTGGAGATAGATGCGATCACGCTGCCGAATTTTCTGGTCAATCCGACCGATGCCGATTTGCAGATCATGTATCCAATGGCGGATTGCGTGCAATTTTATGCGTCCCACCTGGCGCTGCTGAAGGCGCAAAACTTCGAGCAGGCCGAGTACATGCACAAAAAGTACAAAGCCAGGCAGATGGAGGTGCAGCTTACGCGCCAGAGCCGGCGGATTTCCAATCCCTATCAGACATTCTGGCGGCGCCTGCAACGGGGCTTCTAATGTCAAAGATTAGCGAGACTCAGAAGTCCACATTCGACTACATCATCTTTCGCGGCTTCGAAACGATGGATACGCAGTCGGCGCGTCAGGCGCTGCCTGTCAACAAGCTGGCATGGTGTGAGAACCTTCAGATCGTTGGCCCCAATCAATTGATCGCCTGCAACGGGCCGGCGCCATCCATTGCCATATTGCCTGGCGAAGTCATCCTTTCAAAGTTCTCGGCTAACTTTACGCCTCCTGGCGGCGTCAACACCGATTTCATAATTTGCTTTACTCAGTCTGGCGCCGGCTACCAGGTCAACGCCATAACTGGAGCCTTCGTTAAATTTGCGCTCGCCGGCACCTTCTCGCCTGCGCCAGACATGACGGTGTGGTCGTCACAGCGTATTTTGATCGCTGATCCGATCGCCGGCTATTGTACCTGGGATGGCCATACCTTCGTGCAGACCGGCGGTGTCTCGCCAAACATTGTCGTCACCAATGGAGGATCAGCGTATGGAGCACCGCCCAGCGTCACTATTTCTGGGGGGTCCGGTGTCGGCGCCACAGCCCACTCAGTCATCACCGGAGGAGTGGTCACGGCGGTTATTCTCGATACCCCCGGGACCGGCTTCAAGGCGGGGGACACCCTCACTGTCACCTTCGGCAGCGGAGCAGCTGCTGCAACAGCTATTGTCTGGCCTTTCTTTGCCCTCACTGCAACAACCCTTGCAATCTTCGCCGGCCGCGTCTGGTTGGCGGGCACGCGCAACCTTACATGGACGGGCACAAAAGGCTTCGATGATGCGGCGGCGGCGGATGCTGCGGGGTCAACGGTGATCAATGATGCCGATCTTGTCCACCAAATCACCGCGCTACGCGCTCTTAACAACTTCCTCTACATATTCGGTGACAATAGCATCAAGCAAATTGGCACAGTCACTGTTAGTGGCTCCTCCACGATCTTCAACATCGTCACTCTGTCCTCCGATCAAGGTACTCCCTTCCCACGGGCGATTACCTCTTACAATCGGCTAATCCTATTTGCCAACAAAGTGGGCGTGTACGCCGTGCTTGGTGCCTCGGTTGAAAAGGTCTCCGACCCCATGGACGGCATCTTTGCGCTGGCGGATTTCAGCCAGCCATTGCAGGCCGCCGTGCAGGATTTGCACACGTCGCTGCATACTTTTTTGCTGCTGATGCGGTACAAAGACCCGCTGCAAGGCATCACCCGATCCTTGATTTTGTGCTTCTACAAGAACCGCTGGTTCGTCGCCAACCAGGGCAATCAGCTCACGGCCATATGCACGGCGTCGATCGCTGGTCTGACAGAAACATTCGCTTCGTCCGGCAACGACGTTACGCAGATTTTCCAGAGCAACATTCCTGTTCCGGTTATCTTTCGCACGTCGCTCAGCGACAACAATGCCCCGCACCAAGGCAAGAAGGCGTTGCGGGCTGCGATCATGCTAAGCACCAGCAACTTCACGACCGTCAACTTTACCGTGGATACCGAAAATGGAAGCCAACCTTTCCCGTTTCAATCTGGATCAGCAATGGTCTTTCTCAACAACGCCGGACAACAAGTTGTCTTCCTTAATAACGCATCCCAAGTGGTCAACTTCTTCACGACCGGTCTTCTGTACCAGAGAACACCCGCAGCCGGGACCGGCATTTATCTTGGTTTGGGACTGACAGGAACCTTTGCCGGCGGCAGCGGGACGGGTGGTTTCACCATCAACCAGGCGCTGCTAGAGTATCAGGACAACGCCGTGATGGCCTCCAGAATGAGCGCGTGATGCCAATCTTTTTTCATGATATTGTCCTGCCGCGTGACCCGATCGGCTTCTCGATCTGGCTACAGGAGCACTACCTTGAGCACGCCCAATTCGTTCGAGTTTTCCAGGCTCGCACGCCTCCGCTGTTTATCCCGGACTACAACTTTGCCCTCTGGGAAGACAGCAAGCCAGTTATCAGCGCCTGGCTCGAATCACACCAGGCGGCACACCAGGGATTACGCACCTACACTGGAGTTGGCGGCATTGATCTGGCTGATGTTGATCTGAGTAAGGAGGACCAATGGTTCACATGGATGGACACCCACGCGGACGAGCACAGCCTGATCAGGGGGGCGCTCGGGATATCCTGACGTTCGATATTGAACGGCTCTCCCGCTACTCGATCCCGCCAGCCCTTTTGGAGGCTCATTACAAAGAGCTAGCACCGCTTCAGCATATCAACAAGCTGAAGCCGGATTGGGAGGCTTATAGTCACATGCAGCAATTGGGCGATCTGCTGTTCGTGACCGCCCGCATCACCACCAGGCCATGTCACATGGTAGGCTACATGGTGCTGGTGGTGCGACCACATTTGCATTACGGCGACGTGCTGGTGGCAATTGATGATATCCACTATTTGGCGCCGGAATATCGGGGTGCCGGCTGGGGCAAGAAGCTGATCGAGTTTGCGGAGCAAGCCGCCGCCAATATGGGTGCCAAAATCTTCTCGGTGCGCTGCAAAGCCAAGAGCAACCATGGCTATATCTTCGAATCGTTGGGCTATGAGCTGACCGATCTCGTCTACATCAAGGATTTGACCAATGTTGGATGATCTGTTTCGTTTTTGGCAGCCGAGCTGGTTGTTCTGCGCCAGCGACGATGACGACGGAGGGGATGGGGGTGACGGCGGCGATGGGGGTGACGGCAAGAGTGACGGCGGTGACGGCAAGTCGGACGGTGGTGACGGCAAGGGTGACGGCGGCAAGAGCGACGGTGGCGCTGGTGGTGGGGGCACCGGTGACGGTGGCGCAGGCGGCGGTGGCGGTGGCGGCGACGGCACCGGTGGAGGAGGTACTACAGATGGCGGCGACGGCACCGGCGCAAATGATCCCACTGGCGGGAACCAAGACCCTGGAGGCGGTGGCGGGGGCGGTAACAAGGATGATGGCACCGGCCCCGGTGACGCCACTGGCGGGAACCAAGACCCTGGTGGCGGAGCGGGGGGTGGCGCTGACGCAACTGGAGCCGGACCTTCCGATGCGGGTGCCGGCGGGCCAGCATCAGATGCGACGGGCGGGACTCAAGACCCGGCCGCCGGTGGTGGAGGTGGCCCAACATCAGAAGCCGGATTGGGAGGCGTATCAGGTGTTTCTGGCGATGCCTCGGCCGCTCTGAGTTCCGCCTCACCTGCGGCGGCTGCGGAAGCAGCCGGGTTACCAGGCGGCGTTACCAGCGCGTCAGATATTTTGGCCGGTATCAGTTCTCCGGTTTCGGCCGCGCTTTCTGACGCTAGCCCGCAACAGACAGCCCTCACTGAATCAACGGCACCTGGCGTGTGGTCAGGTTTTGGGATTAACGGAGGCAATATCGGGCCGCAGCCGGGAGCTGATTTTGGCAACATGGTTGGCAATATGCAAAGCGCGCCACCAAGCTCATTCAATGAGCAACTGGGTCTTTCGCCGGGCATGTTTGAAGCGCCACCCGGAAATGGTCCGATGGATTTCATGGACCCGGACTTTACGCCGCCAAACCAAATCCCGGACACCTCGCCGCCTCCAGGATTCACTCCAACGCCAGCGCCAAATGGTGGGTTTGGTATCGGTTCGTTGCTCGGTATCTCGCCGGCAGCTGCGGCCGATTTACAAGCCGCGCCGGCGCCAGCGGTTGCCACTATCGACTCGACCAATCCAAATGTTCCTGAGCTGGCGGGAGGGCTGATGCCCGGAGTTACGCCGGCAGCGGAGGCTGGCTTCACCACCCTGGGAGCGCCTATCGCAGGCCCTGACATGGGGCCGACGCCGGGACCGATACCGGCATCTTTTGTTGGTACAGGCGCATTCAACGCTATCGATGCGGCAGCGCCGCCTGCGCCAATAAATGCCAGCTTCAACCAAGAGGCAGGGCTGCTTCCTGGGGCCTTCAACAACACCGGAACGCCAACGCCGGCCAAAATGGACAGCCAGAATCTTTCACCCAACGCTACGGTTGCCGCCGGTGCGGCGGCTGGCATGTTCCCAGGCGGCGCGCCGGCTGATCCTAGCGCGCTACAGGTCGCAAGCGGGCCGGCGACGGCTACCGCCCCCAGCGCAGCGCCGGCCGGACCCGGCAGCGTGGCTAACATTCCCGCAAGCGGCCCGGCGGCCGGGCCGGCGACAACGCCAGACACGACAAGTCCGATCTCTGGACCGAGTGCGCCCGTCAGCGCGGAAGCTGCGACAGCGCTTGCTAATCCATCTACCAGCCCCACCGGCCTGGGCGGCGGTTCAAGCGCTGACGCCAACTCGCTGGCGGCATCTATCGTGCAGCCCATACCCGGCTCACCGGGCAGTCCGACCGGGCCGCAGCCACAAGGCCCGTTTGTCCCGCCTCCTTTCGTGCCTCCACCGACTGCTTCTGATGGCGGCAACTTCAATCCCGAATCAGGGATTTACGGCAATCCTGGCATGCCCGGCGGTCCCGCTTTTTTGGGGAATCCGACAGACCCTAATGGAGCTGGCGGTGTGGCCCTGCCGGGCGGCGTCCCCGGGCCGCAACGGGTGTATAACAACCCGCCCCCGGCTGATGGCGCCCCGGGTGGAAACGTAAACCCTGAAGAAGGCATCTACGCCCTACTGAACAACGCGGGACCGTAAAATGGGCTTCGATTTAGCAGCCATTGGCTTGGCCGATCTCTTTGGTTTCGGCGTGGCAGATGTTGGCGCGGCTGCGGCCGGTGCGGCCGAAGCTGGCGCGGTCGGGGCCGCCGATCTTGGAGCTGGGGCGATTGCGGCCGACACCGCGCTCGGGGCCGGCGCGGTCGATCTTGGCGCTGGCGCGATTGGTGGCGGCGCGGTTGACCTGGCCGCCGGAACTGCGGCTGATATTGGAGCGACAGCCGGGGCTGGCGCTGCTGATTTGGGAGCTGCCGCCGGGGCGCCCGCTGCCGCTGATATTTCGGGAGCGCTGGCGGGGGCTGGCCCTGACCTTGCCGGCAGTATCACGCCGGCCGCCTTCGAAGCGGCGGTGGGGGGTGAGCTTGGTACCTCCGTTGGAGGGGCTTCAGCAAGCGCCCTGGAGGGTGCCGGTGCGCTTGGCGGCGAGGCTGCGACAGCAGCCCCTTCGGCTACTGCCTTTGCCCCAGAGGCTGGCGCTGGCGCTGTAGGGCCATCCGCCACGTCAGTAGCCAATGCCGGTACCCTTGCTCCAGATGTGATCGCCGCCGGCGCCGATCCCAACATTGCAGCCGCGACCGGCGCCCTCGATACCGCCGGCCCCTCCGTGGCCGCCGCCGAGCCCGGCACAGCAGCTTCGCTGGCGGGCGGCACCCCTGGCGCTGTGGCGAATGCCGCCGCCGCCCCAGCCGCTGCGCCTGCCCCAGCCGCTGGCGGCGGTATCACCGCCGGCGTATCAAGCGTGCTCAACAGCCCCTGGACCCAGGCTGCCGAGCTGGCGCTCCCACTCGGAATGCTGGGCTATAATCTGATCAAGGGGCCGCCCCCGATCCCGCCCCAGGCTAACGAAGCCGTCGCCAATGCAGAGGCGAATGCAAAGCCGCTGGAAGCGGCAGCGACCCAAAACACCGGCTTATTCAACGCGACGGCGGCGGCTGATCTCAACTTGGCAAATAATTTCCAGATCAACCCTGCACAGGCGGCGGCGCTCAACACCCAGCGCCAGAACCGCCTGAACCAGCTCTATCAGCAGATTGCGAATCAGGGTAACTCCAACCCAGAGCAAACCAGCGAATGGGTCCAAGGCAAGAACCAGATCGAGCAGGATATTCTTTCGCAGCAAGTTCAGATGATCAATCAATTGATCTCGACCGCATTCCAGGCATCCACTGCCGCCAACGCTGGTGTGTCAACGGCCGGCAACATCACCAGCCAGGTGGACGCTACCTTGATGCAGGCGGCCAACCTTCAGGTACAGCAAGATGCGTCGTTTAATCAGGCGGTATCATCTGCCCTCCAAGCCTTCGGGCTGCTGGCTGGGTTGAGCAAGTTTGGATCGGCGGGCGTTAAGACAGCGGGAGCCACGGCATAAAATGGCTGACGAACAAACCTTCGATGAACGCTCCGGGTCTGGCTTGATGTTCGACCCTGCGTCTTACGAATCACCCCCGCAGGATCAACAAGCCAGTCTTGATCCTCGCTTACTGAACCCGGCCGCTATGAGCGGCGGCGCTCAGCAGGCTTTGGAAACGCCCGGCAGCGCTGACCCGATGAAGATGCTCATGAGCCAGATGCAGCAATCGATGGCCGGAACCGACAAGCTGGACGAGGAACGACGCAAGACGCTCGACCCAATGATCGCCGGCGTTCGTAGAGATTTGGACCGACCAGGTCCCCAAGTCCCGCAACTCGAAAAGACCCCTAAGCCGCCAGCCCAGCAGCTCGGTCAAGGTTCGATGGAATTCTTGCAGATTGCGACTGTGTTTGGCGCTCTGGCTGGTGTGCTTACTCGTCGCGGTACGACCACGGCGCTCAATGCTTTTTCCGGCGCTATTCAGGGGTTCACGCAGGGCAATCTGGAGGTCTACAAAAGCAAGATCGAGGAATGGAGGGAAGCCGTAGCCACGGTCAAAGACGACAACCAGAGCAAGCTGGATCAATACAATGCGATCTGGAAGGATCGAAAACTCAACATCGATCAGAAAATGGAAAGCATCAAGCTGGTCGCCTCTCAGTATGGCGATGAGATCACCTACAATCTTGGTCAGCAGCGTAACTTCACCATGCTGGCGCAGTCGATCGAGAAGCAACGTGAATTCTTCATGCGCTTTGAGGAATCTACCAAGCGCCTCGATAACCAAACCAGATCAATAGATGCCCGTCTTGATAACATGCAGGCCGCCAGCGATGCTGCTTTGATGCCGCTGGTGGAGCGCCGGCTAAATGGGGATAAGTCGGTTACCACCCAGATGGGCCGCAGCCAGGCCACCCTAAAAGCCTTCAACACGCTTTTGTCAAAGGTGCAGCAAGAGCGCGGTTTTACTGCTGAAAACCAGGCCGCTGCTGACCGCGACTACGCTAGTAAACTACGCGAGGCCACGACTGTTGGCGGCCGCGCCGGCAACATTGCCATCTCGGTGAACGAGGCCAAGAACATGGTGCCGCAGGCGCTTGCCGCATCCCGCGCGAGCCCGCGCCGCGGTATTGCGCTTTGGAATGAGGCGGCCAACGAATGGAAAATACAGAAGGGCGATCCAGCATTTGCCAATCTGGTGGTGAAGACCAATTCCTTGATCAACATCTATTCGCGGGCCGCTACCGGCAGTAGCCAGGGCACCGTCGATAGTCGGGTCCATGCGCGCGAGATGTTAAATCCGAATCAGCCTGATAAGGCTTATGAGGCATCGTTGCAGGGTCTAATTGACGAAATTAGCGTCATGCAGAAGGCGCCAGGTAATGTGCGCGAGGAAATGCGCACCGGTGTGCAAGAGCCGCCGGCGCAGGTGACCGCTCCATCGGCTGGGTGGAAAGTGATCGAGTAATGCCTCAATTCAAGGTGCAGGCGCCAGACGGCAAGGTGATCACGGTGGAAGGCCCGGAGGGCGCCACTGAGGATCAGGCTATCGCCTTTGCGCAGTCTCAGCATCAGCCGCAAGCCCCCTCGACCGGCGACGAGCTGGCCAAAGCGGCTGGCCGTGGCCCCATCGGCGTTATCGGTGCCATCGAGACCGGCGCTAATTTGCTGAATGCCGGCATCGATAAGGGAGAGTCTTTGCTTGGTGTGCGTGAGCAGAATACTCCGCAGACAGACTACGCCGGCAGGCTCACCAAGGCGTTGGGTCTGGAGCGCGATCCGAATGCCTCCACTGGCCAAAATATTCTTAGCGGGGCGGTCGAAGGCGTTACCAATCCTATAAGTTATCTAGGGGCCGGCGGGCCGGTGCTGAAAGCCGCCGGCGGCGCGCTCAGCGGGGCCACTTCAGAAGCCCTTGGTGCGGCAGCGCATGAGGTTGCCCCGTCACTAGAAACGCCGGCGCGCATTATCGGCGGACTCGGTGGCGGCGCTGCCGCTGGCGGGGCCGCCAGCCTACGTGGGGAAGCCCAAGGCGCTCGCGCGCTCGTTGGACCTCAGGGCATCAAGGACGAATCGCAAAGACTCTACCGGGTGCTGGAAAACAATCCCTTGGTCGTGCCGCCTCCGGTTATGAACAATCTGGCTGACACGATGGAAACTTATCTCCATAGCAAGTTCTATCGGCCTTACACGGCACCGACGACTTTCAGATTCCTGGACGAGCTGCGCAACGCGCCAAAATCGACAGACCTGGGCGATATCATCAATATCCACGAAGCCCTTGGGCATGTGTCGCCGCAGGTGAACGCCAAGGACGCTGCGGCAGCAGCAGAGTTGCGCGGCGAGCTGCGCTCATGGCTGCAAAAGAATGTGCCGCAGGCCAACAAAGAATTGACGGGCGCGCTTGCCAATTGGTCGGCTTACAAGAAAGTCGAGGATGTTGAGAACGCTCTGGAGCGTGCTCAACACCGCGCCAGCACGACCGGCACGGGCTCCAATGTACAGAACACGATGCGTCAGGAGATTCGCAAAATCCGCGACAACGCCAAGCGTAATCGCGGCTACACTGACGCGGAGAACGAACAGATTGATCGGATCATATCCGGCACCATCGTGGAAAATGCGTCACGTTGGGTTGGGCGGTTTGCGCCAACCGGGTTGCATTCGACCATGGGGCTTGCCTTCATTTCCCAGATCGCTAGCGCGCCCATCGCCTTCGCCGGCGCCGGCGCTGCGCTAGCAGGCAAGAAGGTTGGCGATTTCCTGAGCCGCCGGGAGATCGAAAAGCTGGTCACGATGATCCAGGAGCGGGCGCCGGTGAACGCACAGCAAGCTGCGCGTAACCAAGCCCAGCGGACGATAAATTCCCGTAACGCCAACGCTGCTATCTTGCGCGGTGCCAGCGTCGGTGCCGCAAACGTGCCACAGGGCGACTCAAGGTTTATGCTGGATGCGGCCGGCAACTCTTATCCGTATCTGCAATGAGCAGGAAGAAGCAGCCGTTTGTTGACCTACTGGAAGCTGATATACGCAAGCAGCTACGCAGGGACGACTTGGAAGACGTAGACCGAATCAAGCTGATCGAGGCCGGCGTGAAGCTGGCCGGGATGCGGCATAAAGTTGAGGAAGGCGGCGATGGCCCAGGATCATTCTTCACCAAGTGAGCTGCCACCAGGTGTAACGCCTGATCAGCTTTACGATGGCGCCGACCCTAACGTGGTCAAGTTCCGGCCGATGCCTGAGCCAACTGCTGCCGATTTGGTCAAGCCTAGCGTTATGCAGGCACCGGCCGAGCCTGAGGTGTCACCTCCATTTGACGTAAAACAGGGTTATGCTGCCACCCTGTCGGTCGCGCTCGATATCCTGTCGGCTCGGCTGCTGGGCCTCCTGGCTGTCATAGCGGCCTGCGGCATCTGGTCATATGCTGTCTGGGAGCCGGACTTAACGCGGACGGTGGCCGCAACCCTTTTCAGCGTGACCGTGCTTGGCCCGCTGATCGCGCTCTACTGGAAAGCCGGCTGATCCGGCAGGAGGCAACATGAAAAAGCTACTCGACTATTCAATGATGGCTGCCGCATTGGCAGTTATTTTGATTGCCGTTGCGATGCTCCCAGATCATGGTCCGCGCCACGCTAAAGCGCAGTCCACCGTGCTCGGCCCCAACATTTACGCTTACACGGCCGTCACCACTGCGCAGACTATCATCGGCCCCAACCCTACCCGCCACGCGCTTCAGATTTGCAATCCAGGCGCCACCAATATCCTCTGGATTGCGCCGCTCGGTCTCGCTATTGGCGGTCAGACGGGCGCCATCGTCACAGCGATCACGCCGTCTGCCAACGGCGCCGGCACAGTTGGCGTTCCCGTCACGCCGGCCTCCGGTATCGTCACCTGCTTCTCTCCGCCCACCAACGCCCCCTCTATTGGTCAGGGCTGGGCAGGGTTCTCGACCACTACGCCGGTCACTATCTACGAATGGCCGTGAGGAAACATGACCCTACCCGGCGGAGTAACCAGCGGCATCCCAATCTATACGCCAGTAGTTGGGACTGGAGCCGATCAAGCCGCCTTAGCTGCAAATAATCTGCGGCGCGGTTTGCTATTTCACAACCCAAGCGCCACCGTTGTGTTTTATCTCATGCCGCAACCGCTGACTGGGTCGGTTGCGGCAGCGCTCAACACCGGTATTCAGATGCCGGTTGGCTCTACGGTCATCATCGATGACCTTTTTTGTACGTGCGCCTGGCGGGTGATTTCGTCGGCCGCCGGCGGCAGCTTGACGTGCCTGGAATGGCAATAGGGATAACAAGTGTCCGGCCTTCACGACATGGCGAAGATGACCGTATCCGGCACGCCGGGGACGGGGACAATCACGCTCAACGCTGCATCGGCTGGATTCCAGACGTTTGCTGCGGCTGGTGTAGTCAATGGAGAGATTGTTTCTTACTCGATTGTTGATGGCTCCAATTGGGAAGTTGGGCGCGGAACATACACGTCTGCCGGAACCTCACTGACGCGCGGCGCGATATGGGGCTCAAGTGGAGCGAATACAGCCATCAACCTGACAAGCGCAGCGGTGGTCGAGGTCGCTATCCTATCTGAAGACCTTGGGATGCTTTCCTACGCCTCGCGTTTTTATACTGCTGCCAACAACTACGCACCTTACCAAGCTTCAGGGGGGACGGGGCCGGCGGCCGTAGCCGGTGACACTTATTATGTTCCTATTTACATTCTTGAGCCAGTCACACTTACCGGCATTGGTGTAAATATTAGTGTCGCATCTCTTGGAGCGACTGCATTTCAGGTCGGAATATACAGCAATGTAGCGGGCGTTCCTGGAAGCTTACTTGCTAGCGGCGGAGTAACCTCGACAGCTACCGGTCAAGTGCTGTTCAGTTTCAGCAGTCCTTATGCGGCAAAGCCTGGGTGGTACTTTTTTGGTGTTCAATATCCCGATACGACGGTTACATTTAGTGCGCAGGCCTTCCCATCGTCCGGCAGCATGTCCCCTGTCTGCGGCGGTGGCCAGCTAGCCATAGGCGTGGTGACCGGAAACATTGGCAATCTTCAAGCCTTAAATGTTTCAGGATGGAAGTCGTCAGGGACTCCAGGAACTATGCCGCCGAGCCCAAGCGCGGCTGCGGATGTTTCCGGTAGGGTTCCCTGGATGTATTATAAGGTTACGTCGGCGCCATGATTGAATATCACTCAGACGGTTCAGCAACTTTCATTTCAGACACCAATCCGGCGATTACGCAGATTGCTGTCGGAGCGCCGGCGCAGATTGCTACAGCCTATGCAGCTTTTTTGGTAGCCAATCCACCTCCGAAATTAGTTCGGCAAACACCGTCTGACTTTCTCAATTTATTTACAGGCGCTGAACAGCAGACTATCGCTGGAGGCCTGGCGACGCATCCTGCGCTCTTTGCTTGGTACCTTAGAATGCTTGTTTCTGGTGAGGTCGATGTTACTGCCCCGGGAACTATTGCTGGCATCAACGGTCTTGTGACTGCTGGCTTGCTGTCAGCGGCGAGAGGCGCAACCATCTTGGCGGGACAGTAGATGGCCATCGGTTCAAGCGCTATTGGAGAGCTTGCTATCGCCCAGCAAAACCCGGTTGGAGGTGGTCCTTCATTTCAGCCCGCCTGGGCCGCACGAGTGTCCCCAGTAGTAGGGTCTGGAATCTACTCGTTCTTTGCCTGCGCGCTATGCACAGCCTTAATGGGAGCGGCGCTTGTATAGAAAAAACACCGCTGGCCAGTTCATTTATTTCCAGCTCAACAAAACGACTGATGGCACCGGCTTGACCGGAGCCACCGTATCGGTACGTCGCTGCATAGACGGAACATTTGCTGCGGCGACGGGGACGGTGACCGAGGATACAGGCGGAGGCTCGTCGGCCGGCTTTTACAAATTCGCCATGAGCCAGGCCGACACCAACGGCAACGACATTGGCTACGCCTTCACTGCCACCGGCGCCATCACGGTGGAGAAAACGATTGTCACAACGGCGGCAGACCCAACGGATTCGGTGCGGTTCGGTCTTACGGCGCTGCCAAACGCGGCGGCGAACGGCGTCGGCGGCGTTCCGGTGCTTGACGCAAATTCTCTCGTTGACGTGGACGTGAAGCGCTGGCTTGCCACGGCGGTCACGGCGGCTACTGCCGGCATCCCGGACGTGAATGCCAAGAACATCAACAACGTGGTAGCGCCGACATTGACGGGTGACGCCTTCGCCCGGCTTGGCGCTCCAGCCGGCGCCACCGTATCGGCTGACATTGCCGAGATTGAGGCTGAGACCGACGCCATACAGACTTCAACCGCCGGCCTGACGTTCACGACTCCCAATCAAGTTGATTGCAATATGCAGTCCATCAACAACAGCGCTGTGGCCGCGTCTACATTGGCTGAAAACGTAGAGAACTGCCCGCGTGGAACCTGCTCTGGCGGCACGCTAACAACCGCCGTAGTGTCATCCATGAGCAATCCAGTTTCGTTGGCTTCGATCGGTCAGCTCATAGGTCGCACCATCCTATTCGATGCTGATACCACCACGCCTGGCCTTCAGTCACAGCAAGCCAACATCACTGCCAGTACAGCGGGAGCGACTCCGACTATCACGTTCCCGGCCCTGACCAACGCCCCAGCTAACGGGGACACCTTCTCGATCGTATGAGCACGCGCCTCGCTCCCTCTGGATATTCGAGGCCGCCTTATGGTAGCTTTGCTGGCAAGCCTCCAGCGGTAGTCTCTGGTCCAGGTGGAGGAGGGTTTGGTGGTCTTGAGTCCAGGAGACGGCGAATGACGGCGAATAGCTATCTGGGTCCGAGATTGGTCGTGACCCCTAATGTCGGTAACGCCGTCGCCGTCCAGGTGGCCGTCCCCAACCCCTCACGCACCAATCTCTATGTGTTCAACCCAGGCGTCAACGTGATCTGGGTGGCTCCGGTTCTTGACGCCACCGGGCCGGGCAATCCCACTGTGGCGGTTGCCGGCGGCAACGGATCGGTCCCCATCCAACCGCTGCAAGGATTCATGTTTCCTGGCTTCACCAACGGCATGTCAGCTATCGCGTCCGCCGGCGCCACCAACATCTTAACAGTGTGGGAATATTACCAGTGAAAAGACTGTTCACATGGGCGCTGCCGTTGCTGTTGGTACTTGGCGCTCTCGCCTGGGCGCAGCCAACGGGACAAATCACTGTCATCGGCCCGGTAACCAACGGTGATTGCGTCAAGTTTGCCACCACTCTCCAGCTTCAAGACGCCGGCGGCACCTGTGCCGGTCTGGGACCGGTGCAATCTGTTTCTAACTCAGATGGAACACTGACCATCAATCCAACAACCGGCGCTGTTGTCGTCTCTATCGCGCTCAATCATGCGAATATCTGGGGCGCGCAACAAACGTTCCCCGCAGCAAGCATCCCTAGCGCGACTCTCAACCCAACCACGCCTGTCGTCTGTGTGATCACTTCAACGTCGGCCACGACGTGCAGCAACGGCGGCAGCGCAGCAAACAACGGCACCTACACGACACCATCCGGTGCAAAATTTCTGATTGCTGAGTTGGTCGGCGGCGGGGGTGGCGGTGCTGGTTCTGGTACGACGCCAGGCAATGGCGGCGCCGGCGGGAATACTACTTTTAGCACACTGACCGCCAATGGCGGTGCCGCTGGCACAAACGCGGCAGGGGGCAGCGGCGGGAGCAGCACCGGCTGTGATCTAGGGTTAGCTGGCAGCAATGGCGGAAATCCAACCGGTGCCACTAACCAATCTGGCGGCAATGGTGGGATGGCAGCTCTTTATAGTGCGGCGGCAGCGCTGTCTGGCATTAATAATATCGGGTTGCCTGGCTCTGGTTTTGGCGCCGGCGGAAGCGGCGCCGGCGACGGGGCAACGGCATCCACCGGCGGCGGTGGGGGTGGCGGCGGGGCGTGCCGCAAACTCATTACCTCGCCGGCTGCGTCCTATAGTTATTCGGTCGGAGCGGCTGGAACACTAGGCACGGCCGGAACTGGCGGGAATAATGGAGGAGCCGGGACGTTGGGCGGTATAACAGTCACGGCGTATTTTCAATGACTTGGCCGTTTACCTTTGGGACGCTAACCAGCCCGGCGCAACTTTCGGACTTCGACGCCAATTTTAATCAGACGGCGGCGATGATCGAGATTCCGTCATCGGCGTCTGGCACTAATGCCATTTCACTTACGCCGCTGGTCAACTGCCCGGTGCTGACAGCCTACACTGAATTCTGCGCGGCCCGTTTTCGCGCGGTTGGTAATTCAACCGCCACCGTCACCGCTCAATTCAACGGCCTGGGATTTCTGCCGGTCTATCACAACGATGGAGTTACGCAGGCCTCTACCAACGACCTTGTAGCCGGTTTTGAGTATGTCGTTAGGTTTAGCCAGGCTCTCAACGCGGCCGCCGGTGGTTGGTTTTTGGAAGCGCCAGCGGTCCCTGTGGCCGCAGCAATCACCACCGCAGCGCCGGGAGGCCGGCTTACGTTTCAGAGCGCGGTGCCGGTGATGACGTCAACGCAGGCCGCGCCGCAGACCATCTTTTACGCCCCCTACGTCAGCCCGTTCGCGCCGATCTACAACGGGTCCACAATCCAGATGTACCAATTCACTGCCTCACAAAGCGATCAGATGGGGCTGAGTCTAGTAATGGGCGGCAGCGCGAGCTGGCCAGCAGCCACTAATTTTGACGTGTTCGTGACGTTGGTCGCCGGCTTGCCGACGTTGTGTACGATCGCGTGGACCAACAGCACGACTCGCGCCACCAACTTGGCGATCTTCGGCGGGTTCCTGACCAACGCCAGCCCCGCCACGGCGCGCACCGGAGCGGCCACTACAATAGCTTTGGCGGTGAACCAAGGGACGTTCCTTGGAACATTTCGGACAGTCGGCGCCACAGCCGGTCAATCTATTTATCAGTTTGGTGGGGCTGCTAGCGGGGGCACCCCGGCATTTTTCTTCCTGTGCAACTACTATAATAAAGTTTCAGTCAACACGATCGTACAGGACAATGGCGCTGCCTATACCTACACTTCATCTACCGTTCGAGTAGCGCGCAACAGTACCAACAATGAGATAATTTACATACAATCCGATTCCGAGCGGCTGGCGAGTTTCTTCTACAACGCCGGAATTCAGACCGTCGCCGCCGCAAATGCAAATGCCGTCACCGGAATCGGCTTTAATTCCACCACAGTTTTCAGCGGTTCTAATGTTTCAACGTCCGTGAGTGCCGCTGTGCCGGTGACGGCAATAAGCGTGTTTACAGTAGCAACGACCGGGATAGCTACCGTTGCAGCGTTGCAGCAGGGTGATAACGTGAACGCCAACACATTTGATTCGTCATCGGTTGACCAGCTATTCGGGAACATCTGGCTATGAGTAGGATCACCAACCTACAGGCGTTTGACGCCGCAATCCGCGCCGCGTGCCCCGCCATCGATGGTGTTGACGCTGATGGCAATATCCACTTTCAGGCAACCGCCACGCCGGCGCAGATTGCCGCCGCTAACTCTGCGGCGGCCGGGTATGTCGAGGCTGCACCTGATCATCTTCCTGATCTGGCAGCTCTAATTCAAGAATTAAAGTCACTCGGAGTCCTGCCTGCCGCAAGCCTCGCGCGAGTGATGAAAGCCCCACCTCCTGCTCCGGTGGCACCTCCCATTGCGCCACCTCTACCGCCTCGTTCTTCACCATTTTAGCCAACCTTCCAGGATTGAGGGAGACCGGGAAATAGGCCGTCGTTGTTGCTTACAACATCCGGCCGTTCGATAATCTTCTGCGCCTGATCCGGTTCGATGTAGCCGCCAGGCACAACATAATAGGCGTAGCCAGCCGGCGAGCCACTCGTGTGCATCTTCATCAGCCGTGCCCCCTTGCTCATGGCGATAAGCGCGCGCTTCATGCCGATAGACTTCGGCGGGTGCTTGCCTTCCGTCATGACAGCTTCTGTTGTGGGGCGCTGGACTCGTGCTGGCCGCAACCCTCAAAGCCAGCGATCAACGGGAAATAGGCGCGGATGATTGGTTGCATCTGTGCCCCGGCCTTTGTTGGATCAACCAGTGTAGAGGCGGGCTGCATACCAAGAATGAATGGCGTTGGCGGGTTCCTGATGCAGGCGCCAATCTGGCCCTTGGTTGGGTTGTGCCAGAACCGGCAGGTCTCGCACTTGTTCATCCCGATGGCGTCCTTCATCGTGTTTTCCTCGCCCAACATTTCTCACAGAAGTGGAACCACATATTTGGCCGCCGGCGATACGATCTGAAGCCGTTGGCCTTCATCTCGTCCAACGCCTCCTGCCAATTGCCGGTGAAGGTCTCCACGTAATCGTGGCAGTCGTCACATTCGAACACGATGCCACCGTGATCGCGCGTGACGCTCATCGCACCTCCCCGGTCTGTGGATCGTAGACCAAGCCATGGGTTTCAGCCTTGGCCGCCAACACCTTTGCGTTGTCGGCGGCATCCATCTCGTCGCGCAATTCCCCAGCGATGCCTTGCACCACGCCGCGCTGGCCCAGAGTAAGCCCGCGCCAAAATGCCTGGAATTCAGCAGAGCCCTTCTTGGCGGCCGAGCGTGCATCATCCGCCAACTCGGCCATGCTTGGATTATAAATCTCTTGGGCGGGGCCTGTGGCATTCGTGGCAACGGTGGTCGTAGTGGTTGATTCCGCCACACTCGCATTCCCACCATGGATTGTAGGGTCCGGCTTCCCGTCCATCGCATCCGGCTTGGCCTTCGGCTTACGCTCTGCGGGCTCGGTAGCGGCCTGATCCATTTCATCGGAGGTGTAGAGCCCGGACAACTCTTGCGGAAACGCTTTGCGCAGCGCCAGCGCTTCAGCGCACTTGGCCAACATAAGATCGCCCATGGTGGCCCACATGCGGGTCGGTGCGCCATCGGATTTCTTCTGGACGTAGGCGCCCCAGCGCGCGACCCCCCAGAGCGGCTCTTTGAAGTCACTGCGCTGGACGCCAACCTTGGCGGCAAACGGTGGGGTGGTGGAACTGAGCCACACGTCGGTCCATTGGCCGTTTTCATCACACCAGAATGGCCCAAGCTGGCCGGCGTACTTGCCGCTGCGCTCGGCTATCAGCCGGAAGCCATCGATGGCGGTCTGGATGCCGATTGTCTCGACCCAACGGCCGTTGACCTGGGCGCGGCGCTTGACGGCGTAGATTTGCCTGGCGAGCGGATCGAGCCCGGTGCGCCGCGCCTGATAGAGAAACAGCTTCAGCTCGTCATCGGTGGCGCCAGCGCACACCGTGCGCTTGATCAGCTCGATCTGATCGCTGGTGAAATTTAGACCAGACTGTAACGAAGTTGGTTGCTGCGGGACGAGAGTGTTCATTTGTATTCTATCCGTTGAATGAGGTGGGCGGGGTAGAATGTCGTTCTGTTTTGACCGTCAACGATGGTTATGCCGGCTGCGGTGTGGTTCCTGATCTCATAGACATGCACCCAATCCTTGCCACCAGGATCGGCTTTTTGAGTAAGATAAAGCGTGGCAACCATTATTCGTCTACCCTTAGTGAGAGGCGGCCAGCGCGGTCGCGGGTGATTCGGATGCCGTGGCCAAAAACCTTCTTGGCATCTGCCGGTACCATAGCCTTGAGGATTTTTTCCTGATCATTGGCAATCACAGCATACGGGCGTGAGATTAGCCATTGGTCGGCGGCGACTGCCCATTGGTTGCTGCCTTGCATATCGATGATCTTGGTGGGGTCTGGAGCCGGTGGTGGCGCTGGCCTTTCTGCTATCGGCGGCATCTTCATGTCAACACACATCATGAAGCGCTCGCCGCGCCGCAGCTCCTCGTCGATGTAGGCTTGGTCGCGGTCGATGTACTCCACGATCGGCTCGTTGGCCCCCATGATGACCGACAATGCGCATTGGTCAGCATTCGTTACACACATCTGCCACTGGAACTGCGGCTGGTAGCGATCGATGATCGTTTCCACCGGCTCGCGCCCGCCGACGTGCTTGCATTCGACCGGGCACGTCAGATTTTCGTCCCACGCATCGAGAGTGGCGGCGGCCCAACTATAGTCATCGTGCGGCACGGTGACGCCACGATGGCTTAGGATGGTTTTATTCTTGCGCTCGTACCAGTCGAGATTGAGTTTTTCGGTGACGGCCCCAAGCTGCACGGCCCAGACGCCTGATAGGTCTTCCTCTGGCAACCCCTCGGCTAGCTCCCGGTAGAGTCGCATAATGCCTTCGGCATCGCCGTTCATCAGGACGGCGATGCGCGAGGCTGTGAGTTTGCCCTTGCGGGCTTCGAGTTGTTCTTTGGTTAGGCTCATTCACCACCCCGCGTTCTTGCGTTGGTGGTGGCGCGCACCCGCACATTGGCAACAAAATGAGGGCGCCGGCGCTTGGATGGGTGGGTGCTTGGTCTGCCACTGCCGCGCTCGCCGGCTCGGTGGCCGACACTAGGAGGCGGTGCATCGTATTCACCGGGCTCGAATGTACCGCCACGGTCGTAAGCGATGATCTCATTGCGTAACCGTGGCTTGGTCTCATAGCGCAGCCATGATTGGGTATGGCGAACGTAAACGCGGCCAAGATGAACGCGCACTTCCTTGGCGTGGAGACCACGCATAGCGGCGAGAGCGGCCACGCAGGCGCCGGGCGACTTGCGCTTGGCGTTGGCCACGTCCTTGGCTGTAACGGTGATACTGATCGGCCGCTTGGCGTCGTACACCGGCAACCCGTCTATCCTTCTTGGTTTCGTATGCTTGGTCATTTCAGCTCCTTTGCTGGGTGTGGTACCTGGCGCAATATACGCGCCTTGCCGGCGGTGTCAAGTGTTGACATGACAATATCGTGAGCCTAGGTTAGGCACCATGAGACAGCGCCGCTACGACCCAATCAGCAAGGAATTTGGCGAGCTACGCCGCCTGCGCGGCGAGACCCAAGAGGAATTCGCCAAGCAATTCGGGGTCGGCCGCACCACCATGCTGAACTGGGAAACTTACGGGCCGCCGGCTTATGGCCCGACCCGGCATTACGTTGAGCTGCGACTCAGACAACTGAAATTCAAGAACACGTACCCGCCTAAGCCACGCAAGAAACGCAAGCGCAAACGAAAACCGGAAGGCATGTATGCCGCTGCGCTGCGCACCGCAAAACGAAACAGGAGTAGAGGCAATGACCGATAAACCCAAACTCGACATAGACTCTCTTGTTACTGGCGTCATGAAGGGCCTTGTGGAGGAATACCAGGCTGACACGAAGACGGCCGAAGCGCTGGTAAAAAAGTGGACGCTAGAGGCTGACGCCAACCGCCAGGGGGCAGTTGCCATCGCCCTTATCGGTATGAACGCCTGTTATCTCAAGAAGGCGTTTGTCTCATTGGGCCGGGCCGATAACGAGCCGGTACAGAACAGAATGATGGCTGAATTCTTCAAGGCGATCGCTGTCGAAGTCCACCCGGTACCAGACCAAGGCAACGACTTTGTAGTTACATCGATGTTGGTGAACATCGCGCTTGGAGACAGCAAGCCGGCAGAGAAGATCACTGTTCTGATGGCCGTTCTAGCTGCGGTCATGGTGGCATTCGTCGAGAGCCCAGATAAACTCCAGGCGCTGGTTGATGCCACCGTAGAAGGGCTGAAACAATTGGTTGCCGGGATGGAGAAGGAAAAAGCCGATTATGTCGCCGCTAAAACGGTGTGATACCTGCGGGCAGTTTATCCCGCCGAAAAATCCATTCCTGCCGGGTCGGCCGGTCAAGGCGGCGATCTACGATTACATCAGCGCCCACCCGGAAGGATCGACACGGGCGGAAGTTGCTGGGTTCGTCTATAAGGATCACCCGGACGGTGGCCCCGAGAATGCTCTAACCGTGATCTCGATCAGCATCGGGATCATGAATGGAACGCTGGAGAAACTTGGCCTGCGCATCGTTAACACCCTGGGGCGCGGAGCAACCTATCATCTAAGGGAGCTGAAATGACCGAATTTGCGCCGTCGTACCGTTGCTGGGTTTGCGGCCGGCGCGGTGAGCGTGACGACCTGTGCTTCCCAGTTACTGAAGATTTCAGGTATGACCGCCTCTTAATGGCTATCAACACCAACATAGCGTGCCGCAATTATGACCTGGGTAGCCTGGACCACAGAAGCCAGCGACCAGCTGCGTGAGCTGGTGGCCGATGGCCACACGATGCAGTCGGCGGCGAAGGCGATGGGGCCTCACGTAACGCGCGGTATGGTCGCCGGCCGCGCCCGCCGGATGGGCCTCAAGTGGGCCACTCCACCAACCATTAAGATGGACAAGAAACCAAAAAAAGAGAGAAAGCGTGTGACCGTGATCAAACTGCCAAAGCCGCCACCGCCGCCGCCGTGGCATGGGGAGGCGCTGGAGCTGGTTGACCTGACCCCCTACTCCTGCCGCTGGCCGGTTGGCCCAGGCGACCGCTGGACGCCGCAGAAGTTCTGCGGGGCGCCCTGCGGCGGCGTCGAATATAACCACCCATACTGTGCCCCGCACGAACGGAAGGCGGGGCGATATTACAGGAGAGACACATGAGAGAAAAATGGACCGTTAACGGTACAGCAGCGGCAGCGACGGCTGTACTAATTACCTATCTCATTCTCGTTGCCATCCTTGCCTATCGGGTCAACCACCGGCCGGTATGGGACACTTTCAATGGCAGGCTCCAGCTGTCGCCGGGCATGTTCGACCCGCAGCCGTTGACGGTCCCGCCGCAGATGTTTAAGAGAGCACCCGCCGATTGATCCCCGGCGGACTAGAAACGTCGCGGGCTCCCTGGTGCCTCGGGGAGCCCCGACCGCTCCAGGCACGGAGCCTTCATGTGATTTCAGTCAAAGCCCTACGTGCGGCCGGATTTTCCCCGGAAGCCATCCTGAAGGTGCTTGAGATAGAGCAGGAGGAGCGGCTTGCTGCCGTGCGCGAAGGCAATAGAATCCGTCAACGAAATCATAGAGCGCGTAACGCTGTCACGCATGACAAGCGTGACAAGCGTGACAGGAAAACGGCATGGCCTGCCGACTTCATCCCCGACCCTTCGATCGCGCTCGCGCTGGGGTGGTCGACCGAAAAAGTGAATCTAGAGATTCAGACCTTCAAGAGCCACGCGACCGCCAAGGGCTACCGCTATATCGATTGGCCGGCCGCCTGGCGCAATTGGGTCAATAGTCCCTACCAACAGAAAGGAAACGGCCATGGACAAACTCCCCCCAGGCCAGGCTCCCGCGACGATCTCAGGGAGCGCAACGCCCGCGCCCGCGACCAGCTCAAGGATTTCGCGCGAGGCGGCAGCGAAGCTGGTGGAAGCGATGACGGCTGGCTACCCTTTACAGCTCCCAAGCGACCCTGAAGGCTATTACGCCAATATTACCAGCATCTTGTGCATGTATGCTGAAGTGGATGCGCGGGCCGGCATCACCTACGTAGCCGACCACTGCCAGTTCCTGCCGACCCGCTTCGAGGTGCGCAACGCATGTGAGAATGCGGCATCTTGGCGGGCAAAATTACAGCGCCTCGGTGTGCCATTATCGCGGGAGCCTCTAGATCGGCCAGCGCGGCCCGCTGATCCGCCTCCTGGACCGGACGGCAAGCACCCGCCTGGAACCATTCTATCGAACTACGACGAGGCTGTGAGCCTCTACGGCAAACCATATTCACGGGACGAGCTTGGTAAGCTTCAGGCCGGCGCGCCGAGTCCCATTGATGGCAAGCGATGAAACACAAGCGCAGACTGCCGTCGCGGCCGGCGCCGCCGCCTGGTTATGTCTGGCGCTCGGACGGCAACGGAGGAGTTCCTGGTTGGGTGCTCCAGCAGGAAGCGTGGCTTAGGATGCAGATTCCGCGGGACTTTCGACAGCTGGACGAAGGTCAGGACTATGATCTGGCTGCTCGGCTACGAGAGAAGCGTGCAACAGCCGCCGGGCCTCCTGAAGGCACAGGAGCGCCGCCAGCAGCTTCTCGACGCTGAGCGGAATCACGCTCGTGCCGGCGGCATAGGCCTGTGACTGACGCGGGGAAATCCCAAGTGCAGCAGAGAGTTGTTGCGGGTTCTTAAACCCAATCATTAAGCCGACCTGGCGAAACATGGTGGGGGCCATGGGCTCCTTACTGTACAGTCTTTTTGGCATCCCTTCCTCCTGAGCTGAATTTTTGTCCTTGGAAAAACTTTTTGCCTTGAGAACTCGCCGTTTAACCACCCCCCCCTGGGTCAGCCCGCCTCGGGTAAAACCACTAGGGGGAACACCTGAGGAACAAAACGAGAACACCTGACAGGGGAACACCTTAGGAACAAAAGGTGAAACCCCTAGGGAAAACGCCCTAGGGGACCGGTCGTCACCAGGCGAGCAAGATAGCAAGGATTAACCCGACAGCGCCGGCCAACATGGCCACAGCTTGCAGGTTCTCCCGTTGCCATCGGGCGCGACGGGCAGCACCGGTTTCGAACCGTTCCATAGCCTCCATCCTTTCTGACGCGATTGCGCCCCGTGGCCGGCGCCCGAAGGCACCGGCCCTAGGCCGCTATCGGTTCCAGCGCCTTATATCTGCGATATAAGAACGCATCTCGGTTTCATCAACGCCGTACGATTCCAGCCAATCGGCCACTTCTTCCGGGTAGTCCTTCACAAGCCCTAGAAGCGTCCTATGGCGCGGCGGCGATTGCTCGCCCTCATCCCATACGTCCGAAGTCCAGCCCTTCTGTGTGGTCGTTGTAGACCCATAGCAGGTGTAATCAGCCTTCTCGTGGGAGGTGTAGTTAAGATCATAGTACCTCTTTTCCCAATCGGAATAGCCGCCATCCTCGCCAGCCTTACGGGACTCGACAAGGGTCGAGGTATCGAGCCCGATTAGGGCCTCCCGCAAAGCAAGGCAATGGGCGCCATCCTGGATTTCATTGGCGCTATGGGCGCCTCTGTATCCAACCGACAGATTGGTGCACTCCGGGACTAGATCAACATAATTGGCGGTGTCGGTAAAAATGCCGGCGGGATCGCGCTTATACCGCAATCCGGTCCCGGTATTCAGACCGCTTGCCAACGAGTCGGCAAAGTCATCGGAAGCGCAACGGCCCCATTGGTGGGTTATCACGTCGTTAGCGCCACTGCGGTCTAACGCAATGGCATATTTGATTCCCTTCAGTAGGTCCGGTGTTTTGTTGGCGATGAATTTCGAGCCGACTCCACCGATTTCTTCGCCACGGTGGAAAATGTAGAGGCCGGGAGTCTTGGCCTTGATCATTTCCGACATGAGCCAAACGCCGGCAGTGTCGTCGGCCCCAAGGCAATTGCTGCCTTTGAACCAAGTCCCCTTTTCGGCTAGGCCGAAAAGGTCGCCGGCGCGTTCCACCGCTTGCTTGCCACCGCGATTATGTACAGTGTCGGTATGGCACGACCAAAGGACAGGCGACTCGCCTATCCGCTTGATCAGATTGCCGGCGCCGTCTTTGCCAACGCCAAGCGGTTTGATGTAGCGATTGATAAACTTACGCTCCGTCTTTGAGCCTTCGGGGCGCTTGTACATCAGCATTTCTTGCAACGTGTCGAGTCGTTCGGAGTCATTCATTTTCGCTTTCCTTCCGTTGGTTTACAAGGCTTGCGATACACGGCGCAGTGTGGACGCAACCGACGCCCATAGTGACGGCCGTCGGATCGAGCCAAGCCCGATTGCAGAATCGGCAATCAACGCCGTCGTGGTCGTTGAAATAGCCGCGCCACACGCGGCCAACATCTTGTGTGTTGACGATCTCCCGCGACGGGACATATTGCGCGGAATGGTCGCAATAGTAGGCGTTCCATCCGACGCAATGGGAGCACCATGTAGCGTTTAGAACTTGTGACGCATTTTCGGAGTGGGTGTTGCGCTCACAAGCGTCGCAAGTGGTAGCGTTAGCATCGAAGCAAGAGGGACACCATACCTCTCCATCAACGGTGTAATGGTCGTCACCGTCGATTCTATCGTCACAACAAGAGCAGATGTAGCCCTCGTCATCATCGTCGGACCATGGTCCCATCATTCCGCAGGTATCGCCGCCGGAATAATCGTAGCAATCGGCGGTACATATTTCGAAGTGGTCGCCGCGATCTTTGAGTTGGTGGCCGCAGTCGAGGTAAGGCATGACAAAGCCCCCCTTGTGCGGAATTTTCAGCAACCGCATCCCAAGCATGTTGCCTTGCTTGAACCCGGCCTTTTGCAGCAACGGCCGCAACCGCTCATAATCGCCGTAAACGCGAGTATATTGCATCAGCTTACGGGACACGACGACTCGCGCCGTGACGCGGCCGTCGCGTTCCATATAAGCCACCGCTCCGTCACCAGGGGAGGCATAGGCTTCCGTCGGGTGGATAGGCCGGCTCCGGTACAAGTTAGCCTTGCCGGACATACAGGAGTCCGGGCCGCGCGTATAAACGTCGGCAATGTCCTCGCGGGTTTCAGCAAGTTGCAGAATCCCGTTTTCGAATTGCGAGGAAAATCGCGCGGCCCAATTGGCGATAGTGCCATCGGGCAGCCCGGTGCAAAACCGTTGCAGATATTTGCCGGCTTTCATGGGAGTCTGAATGTCGGCAAGTCCCTTGTTTTCGGTTTCAGTGAAGGCCACCCGGCCGGGATACTTTGCCGACACGTGCGCATAGTGATCTATGACCGGCTGATGTTGTAGGGCAGATAGCCACCATGGCTCTGTTGCCCAAGGCAACCGGGTATAGGTTCCATCTTCCTCGCGTTTTAATTCACGGTCCCGCCAATTGACGGTGGCGAAGGGTCGAGGTTGAATTTTGCGGCCGGTGCCCTGCGAGATCGCGCGGGCAAGTTTTGCCGCAGCCTTGCCCGTCTTAAGCAAGCGTAATTCGCCGTTCTTGCGCTTAAGCGGCTCGACCTCGCCGCCCGGGCGCAATTCCACCAGTTGAAACATCGGTTAGGTTCCTTTCGTGAATGATGCGATACCGGAAGGGATCGCAGGTGCATTTGAAGCGCACCATAGGAGGGCGATTGCTCGCCCTCCGGTGCTACGCTCCTAAACGTTTAACGTCCGCACGTCTTGCCGCTCGAATCTCATGTCCGGGATGCGGGCGCTTACTTGCTTTTCGATTTCAGCGGCCACTTGATCAAAAGACCAGTCAGCCGGAACCGGGACTAGCGCCCCGTCAACAAACTCGCCGGCCGCGTTACTGGTAAAGGCGAGCCACCCAAGCGGCGTTTGGATAAGGTCAATTGTGAGCGCCGGGGTGACTTTTCCACATGATCCATCTTCGCACATAGGAGTCCCTTTCGTTGTGGTGCAAAAGCGCACCATGGGGGCGCCCGCAAGCGCCCCGGTGCTGCGCTCTAGTGGGTGAGCCAATACGCGAAGGGCCACGCCGGCAGCGAATAGACGACGGCGCGCAAGTCCTCGCTGATGACGTTTGCCCAGCCCTCGACCGGGCGGCACTTTGCGGCCCGCATCGCTTGCAGATCAGCTGTCCGGTGCCAGCTTTCGAGGAGGTTGCGCCGGTATTCGGTTTCATCGTTATAGAGTTCCTGATGGTACATTTTGAGCCCCTTTCAATGAGGCGGGATCGATCCCGCCCGGCGGCATTCCTGAGATTTTCAGAGTGCCGCCGGCCGGGGTCGAAGTGTCGTAAGTGGTAGCCGGGAGATCGCCCTCCCGCCCTCAAAACCGCAGCGCAGGGACTCGTGTCCCGTCTTGCTGCGGTCCCTCGCCGCCTATCATCCGGTGCTTGCCGCCTCTCGTTGCCGTCCTAACTCAGTTAGGATACGACATAAACGCGGCTTGCTTATGGCGGTGACCGTGAACAGAAAGTGGACAGAACATTAAATTCGCGTGATCGGCTGAAACACTTTGTAACAATTCGTGATCAAGGCTGCTATTTCTCCAATGCAATCAACAAGCGAAGAAATGAATCCAGGCTCACCTGTCACTTGACTCGCCTTTTTCGGGCGCCATCCTACCTCGCGCGGGGCTCCGGTTGCCCGACTAAGCGGCACTCTGGAACGCTGGGATAGACCGGATGCCGCGCGACAAGCGCGCGGCCGGTATAGGCAAGAGCAGGCAAAGGCTTGCGATGATAGCTGACTTGCAGCAAGTGGCATCGGTGAAAACACCCTTCCGAACCGGCCAGGATTGCGGTTCTGGATAGGTTCGCTCTAGGCATTGCTTGTGGCACAAGGATATTCTACCACTACATGAGGTAGGTTTAAGTGATCGGCTTAAGCCTTTGTTTCTGTTGGATTTCGTTCCAAATGTTCCGTAATAAAGGTTATGCGAACGGATTTTCTGTTCCTACGGTGTATCCCTTTGTTCTCTCAGGGTTTCTCGGTTCGTTGACCTTTTGTTCTGCCGGACAGCTGTTCACGGTCTGTTCTGTGCGCGCGAGGGTTCGCGCAGCCCGATGGGGCGCAGAGGAGCGAATGCGGCCGCCCCACGTATCCCGCCCCCCAGAAAAAATTGCAGAAGTAAAGCTGAGATGTCATATTGGTTTTGCCTCGTGCTGTGGGGTGGCCGGCGTAGGGACGCCATCGAGGTTGGGCCGGAACCGGCACTCTTTCAGACCTTACCCAACCAAGGGACCTGAACGCTCAGCACGAGGCACCAACCCCCCTCCCAAGAAAAAATCTGTGGTCACTCGCGGTTGACAGCTCGGGCTTTTGGTGAGAGCCTTGCCCGGCCTGGGGGTTTGTTCCTTTCCTCCCAGGCGGATGGTACCGGAAGCACCAGGCTGGCAGGCTCCACTTGCGTAGCCATAGCGGTGGGGACTGCCAGCCGAAGCTTTGAGGGTTCTAATGAAAGCCGTAGTGTTGTTCACCCTTTGGGCTGTTATCGTCGTCGTCACGCTGTGGATTTTTTTCTCGTTCCTCCAGGTCTCCGGGCGGCTTCTTTGGGGATAGAACAACCAACCAGGCGTGGATTTATCACTGGGCTCGGCAGCTGCTTCATTGCGGCGCCGGCGATCGTGCGCGCTTCCAACCTGATGACGCTGCACGGTATTCGGATCGTGTTCGATGATCTGGTGCCGGATGAAACCGCTTACATCATCAAGGCTATGAACGACGATCTCTATGGTGATCTCGTCGCCGTCACTCGCCGCGCCTTCCTCCCGAAGCTTTTTGTGCAGCTTTATGAGGCGCAGCCGATGCTGCAAATTCTTTCCGATAGGCGATTGACGGTCCCGGCCTGAGCTGTCATATAACTGTCCGTCTACTCTCCAGCCACCACAGCCCCCCAGCCCCATGGCAGGGAGTAGACAGGACGGGCAGTCTGAGGTGTCGACTCCCTCGTGGGGACTGCCCGTCCTTCCAACTCCAACCCTTTGATGGTGGAGGCGCCGGTGGCCGGCACATCAAAAAAGACGCCCAATTGGATCAAGGAGCTGCGCGCCGAGAATACGCGCCTGCGCGGCGCCCTGCACATCGCTCGCCAGTGGATGCCGATCAAACCGGTCGGTGAATTGGCCAAGCACGAGGTCGAGATCGTCGATAAGGCGCTGGGCTACCAGCAGAAGGCCGAGGCCGGCTGATGTGGACCGTTGCGCCGCCATTCCCAACCAAGTCATCAAAATACAAGAACCGCAGGGTCAAGCTTGACGGCTACACCTTCGACAGTCAGGCCGAGGCCAACCGCTATGCCGAGCTGAAGCTGCTGGAGCGCGCCGGCAAGATTACCAGGCTCCTCCTCCAGCCACTCTATTCGTTCCAGATCAACAACAAGGTGATCTTCACCTACTTTGCCGATTTCCAGTACATGAACGAGCATGGCAACATGGTCATCGAGGACGTGAAGGGCGTGCGCACGCCGCTCTACAAACTGAAAAAGAAGATCATCGAAGCCCGCTACGATATCAAGATCACGGAGGTGGACGCATGAAAGGCGATTGGTCAAAAGATAGAATTGAAATCATCCACAAGCTACTCGCTGCCGAGGTGCAGCGCGTCAAGCAAGAGCTGGGCTGCGATCAGGTCGTTATCGTCACGGTGTTCAATGATGGCGATCATCGCCATCTCTTTGACAGCGCCGACAGCGAGCTTAGGCCCGTCGATCTCTATACCAAGTTGGTGGCGTTCCACTTAAGCGACATGGAAGTGGAGCCCAACAAGCCGGCCAATCTCAACTGATAGGA